>ENA-UOXB01000114-UOXB01000114.1-bioreactor-metagenome-genome-assembly--contig:-NODE-114-length-90240-cov-13.554494_pt1 | contig 90240 bp, 83 predicted proteins | sample MGYA00238158_ERZ761615 | MGnify/ENA primary metagenome ERZ761615 (study PRJEB28904, sample SAMN06267902) | bioreactor metagenome | isolation source: Joint BioEnergy Institute, California, USA...
AAAAAAAAAAAAAAAAAAAAAAAAAAAAAAAAAAAAAAAAAAAAAAAAAACTAACTCTTCCAAAGTTCCAGGTTGACATACAATTTGAAGCAACTAATGGCACCGTAAATTGAAAAGTATCATCAAGGCTTTTGCTGTCTTCCTTCGATAATTGTTCAGTATTTACTTGCTCAAGATGCTCAGGTCAGAAGATCATGAGAAGGATGCTCTACACGGCGACTGCTCCAGGGGATATTGGGTCAGGAAACTGGATTTACCTAACCCAATCTGCAGGATCCTCCATCATCATCATCATCATCATCATCATCATCATCATCACCATCACCAGTGATCCCAGCAGCGCTATAAGCGAATCGGAGCTGCATATTGTCTTTCCCGAACCTCTCCATACTGAATGCTGAATGAAATACACACATCTGTCGAAGATGAATGTTCAGAACTGGCCATTGACATCCCACCCCCATCAGAGACTGTAACAGACGGCGGGAGAAGCCTGAAGATGGAATGGGGAACCTACCTACCAAGGTAACCACAGAGCACTGAGGACTAACGACGGATCTGTGTGTGAACGTGTCGACATTTCACCTATATGTAGCTCAGTACGGGAGATAACTGTATATAGCCGAGAGAGAAAGCATGAAATGGATTGTGATCGTATTGCCTCGCCTTCTCTAATGCTTTTCGCTATATATATATATATACTTCATTAATAGATGCAGGAACACATTGAAAGAGACCACGGAGTAGGGCCTACTTAGCGACTTCAATCAAGATAAGTAGGAATTCTGCGGGCGACTACACCCGCTTTTATAAACATACCCCTGATAGAAAAATAGACGGGCTACCGCCTACAGCTATTATTTCACAGCTACAAACAAGGCAAGCGCTTACGAGTTGGCAGGTGATAGAATTACGTCTTACAGGAGGGAACCCACTATAGGTTGAGAGATAGCAAGTGAAGCAGTAAAAGTCCACCACCTCTCTCTATCTTGAAGATAGAGAAAGGGGGGCCTATTTTCTTCGGGAAGAAAAAAAAGGTACAAAGCCAAGCGAGGAGAGAGATACATTTAGAAAGAAAAATCGGAAACGAAACGAACCCCGTTCGCCGAATGGGAAAGAGATAAAAAAGGGATAAAAAAAGGACTCCCCATCTCGGACCAAACCCAGCAACAACAAGTACAAGAAATACACGAAGGCCTGCCTTTATCCAGCCCCCGAGCTACATTCACCTGAACACCGCTTACCCGTTGTCCTCCTCAACAAGGAGGAACCGTCGAGAAAGACGGTTTACCGAATGAAGAGGAGGGCGGGAAAGTTACAAACACACCACACCCCCAACCCCAACAGACAAGACAAGAGAAAGCGGAGGAAAAACGAGAGGAAAAGAAGAAAGAGAGTTTGCCACGCCATTTGAGTAGTGTTTCCAAGAACATGATACGCGAAGACTGATTTAACAAATGCACACAGGCGAAGTTGCAACTAAGCAATGAAACTCACAGGCCGCGAAAAAGGTAAGAGGACACCACAAACACACACAAGACCCGCAAAGATTCCGAGATAGCGAGGAAAACCGGCTGCACAAACACCAGTCTCATAAGATTTGAAATGCTCCATTCCGTCAAGTCGTCTTATCCGTCTTTTCCGACTTATCCGACTTATCCCGATCCCGTTGCGGCCCAAAATCCGCCTCAACGACCTTACCCTTTTTCCCCTTAACTGTAAACTCCGCAAGTAATGCGATATGATCACTAGGAAAATGATAGTTCGGAAATCCGGGCACTTTCGACAGATATTCCTTGTCCACTTCGCCGAGCAATCCCACGACGTTAAGATTGTTCGTCGAGTACCAGATGTAGTCGAGAATGTCCTTAAAGTCGGGCGTATAGTTTGTGAAGCTCAGTTCGCCGATGGCTCCATATGCGGATCTCAACTTGAACGGGTGGGTCATGCCAACGCGACTGAGGTTTCCGTAGAGCCGCTTCTCGAGATCGGGATGCTCCTCCGTCAGCCCACCGTGCACAATGAGGTTGTACGCCGCAGATCCCGGGGCCGAGTTGAAGTCACCGCAGATGATAAGGGGGATCTGATCGCCGCTAGCGTATTCGGCAGACGGTGCAGGCTCGACTTGAGGTGCATTCTCCTGGCCTTCAGAGCCGGCCTCTGGGTCTGAAAAGCGGAATGCTTGTTTGTCGGTACATGGAGGCCACTTGGCGTACGTCTCCGAGAGCTTGGTGATCTCCTCCATGAGAATGGCGGTCTGGATCAACTTGACATCCTTGTATGCAGGGTCCCAGTAGAGATGCGCGTTGACAACGATCATCCGGTTGCCGGTCATCCGATTCTCCAAGAACACAACTACAGCGATGTGATCTTTCTGCCAAAGTCTGTTGTAAATGTCATCCTGGCCCTTGGCATCGGGTCTTCGGACCGCAGTTTGGCCAAAGTTAATCATTTGCTTGTCGAGGAGGATGTACTTGTTCCCCTTGAAGAAGGTGGCGCAGCCATCGACTCCCTTCGCCTCTTCTTCTTGCATTCCCATAGCTCTACCTCTCGGCCAATATACGCCCTTGTAACCGTTGTAGGCGAGCTGTTCCCTGAAAAACTCATTGTAGCTCCCCTGGTCAATCTCCTGGAGACAGGCGATATCTGCGTCATGCGACCTTATCTCACTCAAAATAAGATCTCGTCGGTACTCCCACGACAATACTCGCGACGGAGCATAGCCGTAGTGCTGCTGAGTGGCAGATTGGTCACAGAGCGTGTTGTAGGAGAGGACTGTGAATTTGTCCACGGTTCCGTTCGATGAATTGGCGGTCTCATCAAGGACGATCCAGTCTCGATCAGACGGCGGCGGCTGGACTGGAATGAATGTCAATGAATTCTGCGCGCAAAGAAAACAAACCCGGCAATTTTACCCACCTGGCATCTCTTCCTTCAGGTACCTGATAAGAGCCTTGGTACCATCCTTCATGATGTGGGATTTCAAAACATCATTGAGCGGGTTCCCTTCGACTCCCAATGTATCCAGTTTGTAGAGATATCCCATCTCATAAGGAAGAGTATGGAGGTTATTGTCGAAGAGGTAAAGCTTATTCAAGTTCGTAAGCATGCCAATCTCCTCCGGAAGCTCGGTGAGCTCATTGCCCGACAGATCCAAGTGAGTGAGTTTCTGCAGCTGCCCGATTGCAGGAGGAAGGGATTTCAACTTGTTATGGTTGAGATATAGTTTATCAAGGAAAGTATAGTTGAACAGGGAGCTGGAGAGCGCGCGCAGTCCCTGCCCACCGAAATCAAGGGCCTGCCAACCTTGTCTTTTCTCCTTGCCTCCTGTCGTACCGTTGCGTCCGTCGGTTCCATTCTCCTCCGGCTGACTGATCTGAATGCCCTTGGTTTGCTGCGCGACGGCCCGTGCGTAATAGTGCGGAGAGTTGGCCTGTCTCGCCTCCGCAGCCAGTTGAAGCTGCTGTTGCCAATGTTCGCTCAGGGTCTCGTCGATCTCTTCGTCAACATTTGCGGGAGCTCCATTCTGCATATGGCTCGGGGTAAAGTGCGGGGTCGCACTGGCTAATGCCCCTCCGGGGAAGTTATGCTGGTTGATATTGTGGGTGGCTTGATTGTGATGCGGATGGTGCTGCTGTTGCGCATGGTGCGGATGATGGTTCTGCTGCTGGAACTTGGGCATCTGCATGCCGAATCTCTGGTGGGCTTGCCCACCGTTCAGCATGACGTGCTGCCCTTGATGCCCTTGGTTGTACATAGTGTATGGATTCAAAGCGGCAGACTGGTTGAGAGGAGGGGATCGAGAGGGAGACGGCGTGTCGGTGTTGAATTTTAATCTTCCAGTCGGAGAGCTTGTTCCGTTGCGGGCGAGGTGTCGTTGGTGAGCTTGCTGTTGAGATTGCGCTTGGAAGTAGAACTGCCCAGCCCCAGGCTGCTGGAACCGGTAGGTACCATCTGCCATTTAACGTGGCAGACGAGACCGTAGGTGGTTCTCTGGTGGAGGAGGACGCTTCGTGAAGAGACGGATCGAGGACGCTGATCTGGGTTTCGTCGAAGGAGTGAGAGTCGGGGTGAGAGATCGGACACGTTCTCTCCTTCTCTTCAACATGGGGTCCTAAGGCGGAACCACCTTTGAACCGCACTTATGGGTTCTCCAAGAACGCGTCCGCAGCTAACGGCCACAGCTTGCCCGTCCCCCCTTCTCACTTGTCCCTTGTTATCCGACGTGGAGAGCGGTGGTCGAACGAGATAGGGGCCGGTGGTCGGCTGCGAGTCAGAGCAGCGGAGGACGCAGTCGGTCTGCAGGAGTCCCGCACCGTGGGTTAAAGGGGGTTCCCGGTTGAGAAAACCAGATTCAAGCAACACTGGCCGCACGGCAGAGGGACGCTGGTCGAGGAAAACGTCGCATGCATAGGCCTTGGGCTCGGATGGCGCTCTGTCGCCTTGAAGCTGCGAAGTGGTTTGCATCGAGAGCGGGAGTTGTAGTGTATCACGTGACAAAAGGCCAGCGGCCGCGGGGCCGCGTAATTGGCTGGCCGCCGTGGGGTCCGGGCCCACGCAGCAAAAGGACACTCGAGCCTCAGCGCGAGATCCAGCGAGGAAGCCATATGATTCATCCAGCCTCGTCCACGACCTGAACCTCGGGATTTCTCTGGGATTACCTAGTGCGGCGTTGTGGCGTGCCTTCACCATAAAAGAATTATCTCATCAAGGTGGTGCTGCTAGATAGTGCCTTTCAACGTATCACGGGATTCACACTACATCTGTACTCTACATGAGGTGCAGTACTTACCTAGAACCTACTGCCTAAATACTCACAAGCAAAAATCCAGCCCCAGATGCACTTCCGTATGCAGGATGGAGCGTAGCTGTTTATTAATCACCGAAATAACGAGCTGAGAGAGCTAAAATAAGTAGATAGAAGCAGGGTAGAAGGTAAATCTAATGTCATGGGCGTCGCCCCTAGGTTAGGCTTACTAGGGGTCGAGCCCATTTCCATTTGGCTACAAAGACCTCAATACTGGCCGGACCATGAGCGTCAATAGGTCTTAACACAGCCCTAAAGAAATACCTACTTGGATATTAGCGGAGGTAGCGCCTGCCAGGCCAGGTGTATGACACCTAAGAAGAGAATGGAAGCTTGAGTTATCATGAAATCTGGAACTTGCAAGATTATAAATAACTTTCACCACTTTAGATAATCAGATACTAGCTGACTGCTCTTATGATATCTCCTATATCTAACTATATACCCAACTTTTGGCTGCTACATCTCCCCTTTCTGTTTAAATTGAATTGTGAGCTGACAGAGAAATAAAAAGGTCTTCACTATTGCTACTTTCGTACTATCCATTACGTCTGGAGATCTCGGTGGATTCGACTCGAGCCTATTAGGGGCGCGAATAATAGCGTGGTAAGATGTATTGATATATGTGGCGGATTGCTATATAACTGAACGCTGGTCTCCGCATGAGGTCGGTCGATTTGCGGAGCACATACGGAGGAGCGTCACGTGAACAAGTGCCTAGCCCTCCCCCTCGGGCCCGGCGCCGCACGCCTGGCCTGTAATTAATAGTAGGCCGTAGGTGCAGTGTTTGCGCCTAGCGCAGTTGCAGCCTTGCAGGAGAGGAACGTCATGGCTATTCTTAATATCATCATTCTAACTCTCAGGAGCGTTTTGAAGGTGATGATGCATCCGTTTACATCTCTACTATCGCCAAGGAGGATGGTTATCCTGTTTTCACCATTGACCCAATGTGGACATGAACCCAATCCCAAGCCTGTTGTTGGAGTCCTGATGCATGGTCCTCGAGTTGAGTGTGCTTGTTGTAAGTTCAGGGCAAGAAACATGACTTCGCTTGAGATCGCCAGCAGAATGGTGAGCAAGATGAAAAAGTTGAATTTCTCTGGAGGGATGAGCAAGCTTATGCACATCAACTTGGTTGATGTATGTATGGTACATGGATGTACATACACCAGCCAGTCCGGGTCTGCCTCATGATCTCGTGCAAGCCTATGGCCGAGATTTGATGGTGATCATTTGCCTGGGCATATATGTCCTCGTGTGGAACTTGTGGAAAGGTGCTGGGCCACAGAGCGTTCATGGGGTAGAGGAAGGGGGCAGAACATTCCAGATACATGACCGCTAGCTTTTTGCGGCAAACTGGTCGATGAGGATAGAGAGGAACCAAAGCTTTTGTGTCTTGCGGTCACTTTTGTCTGATGTGATATTTCAACGGGACGAGCTCGGTTGGGGCCGTGTGATGAGGGAGGCCCAAAGCCAATTCCTGCAGAAAATGCCATGTAAGTAACGTGAACTGGGCACGCTTTTGCTGACGAGGAAACAGAGCCGATGTCTTCATAATCTCTTTCGAGATCGAGACCGACACACAAAAGTAGCTGGAATCACTCCTGCTTGGTTGCCGGATGGAGCGATCCCCTTCAACAGCAATATCTCGACTTCAGGAAATACAATTGCGAAGGCGGTCCTTGACATCTGCTAGCTCAACGCATTAGCCTCGCAACTTTGGAGCGTCTCTTCTACCGACATAGAAGATTGCGGTCTGATGCGTACCAAGCCAAGTCCCCAGTCCTATACAACCGGGTTCCCCCGGGTCACGGAGATGTCCATGCGCTAAAACGGGATTTTTGACGAGGAGCTCATTTCTGTTGCTGCGGGAGCCAGCCGGTGGTGGCTGAGTGTATATATAAATTCAGGTAAGACACGCAGTGTCTTGCCCTGTATTCCCAGGGACAGCCCTACCATACGAGACTCCGGGCGCAGCAGCTGTGGTGCACAAGACACAGATGGCCGGAGGCCATCTCGATGCTACCGGCATGTTGTTCCTGTTTTCCTGTCCCTAGGCCTATGCCCGACGGCTCCTTCCCAAAGAACCGCCTGCCGGCAAGCGGAAGTCAGGCACAACAGAATTGGGAAGGACCAGTTCACCTCCTTCGCTGCCGGCAGCAGGATGATGGTGCTTCTTGAGGGGAAAAAGACCCTTTTCCCCCGTTGACATGTCTTTCTTCTTCTTCCCTCTTCTTCTTTTCTTCTCTCCTCTTCTCTTCCCAGGTACCAAACCTAACACCACCTTTACTTTTTACCCGAAATCGCTGATAAAATTTCAAAGTTCGAAATACCTCACGCTATCGACATCACCCAGTGTGCTGCGGTGGTCCTCCACTTCCTTTGGGTAGTGTACCACACTCCCTGGGTTGGGGGCTGGGTCCGGCGGACGTTCAGGCGGCAGCCTGAACAGAACCCAGCCCCAGCAGGCCGGTCCTCCCCCTCCTGACCCTGCTACTAGCTGGCCGAGATCCGCGAGGATCAAGGCGAGATAGTGGAGAACCTCCGCCGGGTCGAGGGACGTTTGGCGGAAATCCTGAACCATCTCCGGGGCCCTTCGTCGGCCATGCCTAGCCAACAAGAGGGAGCCGGTGACGTTCTGTCTGTTAAACTGTTTTCTCGGGGAAAGACGGAGGCAGTGACGTTATTCTGGACTGGGGAGTTGGCGGCCCCCCAGGACGATAGATTGTCACTGGTACAACGACCTGGACTCCCCGGGGCGATAGATTACCATTCGCCTCTGCGGCGGCCCAACACACGGGATTAACGGGGAGGGCGCGCCGGCGATGAACTCCAGTTGCTGGGTTCACGGTCTCGATGCGGTCGTATGTCCCCCGAGAGATTCAAGGCGACATCGCAAACATGGTGAGATGCATATTGTTCTCTGTGTATTCATTTAGCTAAAGAATTCTCTCAGCTCTCTCTCGGTAGGACGATACGAAATCCATTCTTTCCATGGCTTCCGCTCACGCTCCTCTTTGTATGTCCGTAGCGATTCGACCCAGAAGTGACTCTGCTGGTACCAATCTCTATCGGCGCTTTCATAGCCTTTGCCTAGCCGTCTCCCAGTCCGAAAGAAGTAGAAACGAAATCTGTCTTGTCGGTCCACATTCCACTCGAACTCTGATATGGATGTCTGGCACCACTTGCAAAGGACCGGTCGTGCCAGGTCAGGACGGGGGTCACGTCTTTGTTGCCGGTAATACCAGACAACCCTTGACATGTCCCTAATGTGGGCGTAGATGCTGCGGTGTGGGCAGCAGACCCGCGGCAGTGTGTATAGATCTACTGGGCCACAATTACCGGTCACGCTGTATTCAGTTTGGATGAGCAAGTCACCGTCCTCCTGCAAGATTGGATTGATTCTGGTAAGTACTGTCACCCCGTACTTGTAATTATGGGAGCATTCATGCCAGAAAGACGGAGTATTAGTGCTCATATCACCCTTCGCGTAGGGTCTCGCGCCTGGAGAGTCTTCGGGCTGCTCTACGGCCTCAGATCCCTCCGCCCTTATTTTAGCAACCAGCTTTCTCTTGTCACGAAATGTCAGGTTGATGCATGGACGGAGATTGACGAGTCCCGCGAGCGGCCCAAAAACGCAAGTCCGCGTCTCCGCAGTTCGCGCCAGGTCCTCGGCTGGAAATTCGCTGGCAGGATGGAGCTTGAGACATGTGGAACAGCATCGCCATTGAGGATTCTCGAGGTGCCGGAGCAGCTACCACCACTCCGATGGAAAGGCATCAGCGGTACGCCTCGGGGCGCGCCACCGGCAGGAAAAGTCAATCGGGGGCCGAAACTGGCTCGAACGTTGGAGGGCTCCAGAGCTGTCGATGATCGCCAAAAGTGATCTGCAGCTCAATGCGAGGCGCAATTGCGACGGTGGATTGAGAAGGGCCACGATCTCGAGCACGATCTCAACGGGCAGGCTCGAAATAGGTGACGGCCCTAGCCGTCGTTTCTTTCTTGACAAACGCTTCTTCAAGAAGGAAAGAAAATTCGAAAGCGTTACTCCCATGCCGCTAGGGAGTAACGAGTGTGGTGACTCCTGTTGAAATGGCAGTACTTGACAAGTGGAGGTTTCAAGAGTGTGATATTAATGTCGATTCCGGCTCACCCTTTCAAGCTGTACAGACGGACATTTTCTGGGCTCTGATTTGCCAAGCAGTCTTAAAAGACTCAGGGCTGACATTAGTATATACAAGGAGGAGCCAGTGGCCGGATGAGGTCAATATTGCGATTAGACTCTCGGAGGCAGTCACTCGGGTCCAAGGTTGCAGAGTCTCAAATCTGCGTGTCTGAAGTAGAGACAGGTGAAGATGATGCAGCGTTGTGGAGTGCCGTAATAACATGAGCATGATAGAAAGACCTGTATGCTAGCCAGGTTTGTGCTGGTTTTTGACAGAGATGACAAGGCAAATGAGGCACTATGCTACACTGACAGGACCGTCACACCGGTTTAGGCTCCTCGCCCCATTCAACCACTCTCCCATCTTCTGTGGCCCTCCGGACACATTGACAACAACGCCATCTTTCCATAGATTCCTAGATACCTAGTCTATAAATCAGTATTTTCAGCTGAGCTTTCACAATCGCTGAAAGAACGTCCGTGCATGGATTCCTTCCTTATATCTTAATCCTCGACAACCTTGAACAAATCGGGTATGTGAGAAATCCTCCAAAACTACCTAATACCCACATACAAATACGAATGAGCGCTTGAAATTAGATATATATTTCTTCTCTATTTCTCTTGGCTGTCTTCCAAAAGGATCAACAGATCAGGCGATGTTGCATCCAGCTGTACCTTGCACGCTGTGTTCGGTGTTTTTATAGTACAGTACATCTTTTTCCCCTCTGCCCACTGTGATGATTCCTAAGGTATCTGATTCCAAGCTGGCTGAACTGGCTGAAAGAAAAGAAGTTATACATACCTATCTAATGTACTGTACTGCATATCATCTCATTTATATCGGCTGCTGATAGCACTGTACCCACTTAGGTAGGCTATCTACTGTACATATCCACATACCACTTCTCCTTGATCACGTCTGCTCTGTACTGCACTGTAGTAGTAGTTTATATGTCTGGTAGGTCCCATGTCGGTGCTTCATGGTTGGAATTGATCCCTCTTCCCCCTCCTACTCTGTACAGTGTACTGCGTGTCAAAGTAAAACCCACTGAACCGAACTGGCCCTTTCCCACCTACAGTAATAGTTATCATAATTTAATCTCAGCAGTGACACTGACACTGACATTGACACCGAGCTCATACAAGAGTCAAGAGACAAGAGACAGAGTCAACGTCAAACTGACTGACGCAAAGTCCCAAAAAGGCAATTCGACGATACGGGGTACAGGTTGTTGTTAGTAGTGTGGACGTGCTGTTAATTGCGATGATGGGAACCGGGCGTATCAAGTTGATGAAACTTGTGAAACTGCACTAAGGACTCCGTCCATGTGGTAACCTCCATGTCCATGATGGGAATCATGGGATAGATCATGGTCGGCAAGGGCCTTTGCGTGTGTGCGTGTGCGCGTGTGTCCGTCGGATCCGGGCCGCTTTCAGGTTTCAACCTGTTCCATAATATTGGTAACTACTACCTAGTATCTAACAACTAGTCAATCTCCTCGCATGTCGAGGTTCCTAGGAACGGACTCAAAAAAATAGGGGGGAGAGGGAGGAAGGGGGAAGGGAAGATCCGGATCCATTAATTAGGGTCCGGATCACAGGCTTCCCCTTCCCCGGCGCGCCGCCGAACTGTATTATTTCACACGGGCCACATGGCTGACGATGGCTGCCACTGTCATGGTGGAAACTGGAACACTGGACAACGCCGGCGAGGTTCCTGTTCCCGGGTTATTGGGGATGGATAGTACGCAGTAGCATATAGTAGATGATAGTGCACGGATGGAAGCAGGCTTCCGGTTCCCGAGCCCACGGTCGTGGCTCAGCGGACGGTGGTTGCTAGTGCGTTGCAGAAAGTCAAACCGGGCCCATCGACTTATTACACATTGTTTCTTTTGGCAAGTGGACGGCTTGGCTTTGGCTCTCGCTCGCGGTCAGGTTCTAACTTTGTAACAAACTCGTAAGCGGATGCAAATCAATGCGATCATTGCTGTGACCACTGCTACCGAGCATTTGGACAATAGCGAGGATGGGCGTGTGCGGCGGACACTACCAAGTGCAAGGGGCAGCGGTCGGCCCCCCTGCCTGCCATGTCATGCGTCCACCATTCAGAGCGCGGTTGCATAACCCTTCAGGGCAACACGGGGGAGCGGTCCGACGTCCAAGAGAGATATCGCTGCTAGTCAGGTACCAGATGCAGCGCACCCGTCCGTACGGAGCAGCCGTTCAGGGGCAGCGGACTTGGCTCCCGGCCTGTCTCCCCAAGGGCTCCGTGGGATCCAGGGGTGCGGGCGCTCGATGCTTGAGCGATCTAGCAGCATGTCGGAGCCTGCCCACGGGGCAACTTGGAGAATAATGCGAAAACTTCCCCGGTTGACGTGAATATTTTTTTGGTCCCTGTGCTGCCGGCGAGCTGATCGACTTGCCAATTCTGGAACAGAGGGAAAAATCGTTGATCAGGTGACAACACCGATAATAATAATACTCATACCAGGATATCCCCTGATGCTCGAAACCTTTACAGGGCTGCGATTGATTATCATTTAGGCAGAATACTACCCACTGCGTCGGGTATTCTCCGTCCAACCGGTGGTGGATATGTGCTGTCAGATCGTTGTTTACCGTAAACGATCTCCCGGGCCGTCGTAGAAAAACACTGCTGGAGTTTCAAATATCGATCTTTCTTTTGCATTATGATTCTGAATTCTCCGTACCGAGTATCGCGCGATGACCCACCCGACGCTGAGGTCTTGGTTTTAGCCCACACTGCAGGCGACTGTGCAGGCGTCGTTCGCGTGGCCGCAAAGACAGCCGTCCGCGAGGCGTCTCGCTTCAGCCGGCCGCACGTGCGAGATGCCCCAGCGTCAGGGCGTCCCGACGGACGGCATTGAGTTGCATATGACAGACGTTGTCGAGTCTCTCGGCTCTGGGCGCGCTGCCCGTAGCCGAGCGGCGAGAAGACGAAAATTATTATGCACCCGTATGCGGGCGGCCCTACTCCGTAAGAATTAACCTGTCGGGGATGATGAGGATCGAGGATGACGATCTGACTCTTCTGATCGCCCGGACCTGGTCCGCGGGAGACCATGTCCAGCATGATCAATCTCCCAACGGGGAGAAAGCCGTTGAATCCGGCGATGCCAGAGCGTCGCATTGCCCCTTGACGCTGATGGTTTTTTTTCGCGCCCCCCGGTTTGGCATCGGAGCCGCACTGATGAGTCCGCCAACTCCGCCCAAGGGGCCGCGGACGGACGGGCTCGACCGTCAGCACGGATTCATCCGCCCCACCGTCCCTCCTTTCTCCCAAACGGCTTTTTAACATATCCTCCTCCTCCCCTCTGATGCCCGTCACAGGCGCCCGCGCGGTGAGAATGCGACCGTCGACTGCGAGAACAACCGCATCGCCGTCCGTACGACAGCTACCTTGGATGAGAAGAGCGCCTCTGAAGCAAGCATCATGATGTCCAGCGCCGCATTCTACCCCCCTCAGACGGCTCCCACGCTCAGCTGGAGCGCCGACCTGAAACCTTACATGTCCAATTCGACGGGCCGCCTGACGGCTACGTCCTCGTCGTCCCTCGCCTCTGCGACGGATCACACGGCATACCCCCTCGTCAGACAGAATAATGATCGCATCTACTTCCGGGATTCTGAGAACCCATATCCGCTGCCATGCGACCTCCCCGAAATCCACCGTCAGATGCTGCGCTCGTTGCTGCTGATGCGCGTCTTTGGGGGCCCCTTCTGCGCACCTCAGTTGGACGAAAACCCTCCCAAGCGAGTCCTGGAGCTGGCATGCGGATCCGGCTTCTGGTCGAGTACGTGCCACGACTACTTTGCACGCAAAGGCCACACCGACATCTCCTTCACCGGATTGGACATCATATCAGTTGCGCCCGACATACGCAAGCAGGGAATAAACTGGCAGTTCAAGCGACACGATCTGCGCAAATCGCGTCTGCCCTTCCCGGATGGATACTTTGATTTTGTGTTCATCAAGGACGCAGGGCTGTGCCCATCGAGCTCGGCCCACCTGCTCAGTGAACCATTGCGTGTTCTCAAGTCTGGAGGCATCCTCGAGGTCTGGGATTCGGATTTGGTATTCCGAACGTTACTTCCTAACCCGGCGCCGGCTCCTGGTCTGTCGGGAAAGGATCAAGAGCTTGCCGACGCGACTGCAACCTATACATTTTCATCCGCGACTCCCTTTGCAAAGGCACAGAACAAGTACCTCCAGGATTACAATTCCTGGGTGGAGGCCGCGCTTGACCGTCGGAAGCTCACACCACTGCCATGCGCCACCATCGGCCTGGCCTTTACCACCGAGTCTGATGTCTTCAAGAGTACCGACAGCCGTCGAATTGCGATCCCGCTTGGAGAGGTGCGGTGGGAACGAGAAGGACAAGGCAAGGATACATCCGGCAACCCGCGCAAAGCGCTAAGTGAAGACCAACTTGCGTTACGGCATACGGCGCTGCTCACAGTGATCCATATGATCGAAGGCTTGGAGCCCATACTGATGGAAGCAAGTGGAAAGAGTAGGGATGAATGGGAGAGATGGTGGGCTGCAATGACTGCAGATCTGTTCCAGAAGGGCGGCGTTGCCAGCGGCGAGTGTCTTGAAGTGAGTGCTTGGTGGGGTCAGAAGAGATAATCTCTGGGAGGGAAAAAAAAAGAAGAGAAAAAAAGAAAAAAAATTAAGAGAGAAAAGGACAGGTGGAAGTGTTGGCTGTTTGAAAAGAAGGTGGTCTCTCTCATGTCATATTTTGTGATACCCCGAATTTGTTTTGTTTTCATTTTCATTCTATACCTTATATATACCCTTGGCTCGTTCTCGCTAGTGTTTGGAGGATGCCATCGGATAACTGGTGCTATCGGCTCTCATATCGCTTCATAGCGCGATATCGCCTCAGATAGTACCTGTTTCTTCTTGTTAGAATTCTTTTCCTGGTCTGCGGGTTCTTTTTGGCATGATGTTATGAAATGGGAAACATGCGGTTTGGATGAATTGATTCGAATACATAGGCAGATGTGTCACATATGAAAAAGTCCACAATTCAACAGGTCTTTTTCATGGATCTTGCTTCTATCCATTGTATTTGGATCTGTTCTCTGAAGTCCGTAGGCAAAGCAGCATACAAAAGATTGCGTGAAGGATACTGTCAATGGGGTCAAAGTAATACATGGAGACATCAAAATATGCTAATATCACAGCCAATGATAGCGGCGTTACTTCTCGAGAATGTGCTCAACAGTAGAGAGAATAGGAAGAAAATGGTTGCGGACTCACATGGCCTCGATCTCTGTAAGAGACGGAAACTCGTCAATCAGTAACCGATCTCTAATCACCCTTTGAATTTTCTATAATCCAGAGTCCTCCCAGGAATTGACTGCGCCCAAACAAAATCACCGGTCGGGTTCACCCAAGAAAATGCCAATGAAAAAGAGGACGGTACGATACATACCTTTCTTCACAAACTCCGCCCTCTCGATGCCCTTCCGGATCTGCTCCTCGTCGCGGAGGTGCGCCTGGCTCGAGAACGCACGGTGCAGTCGATTCCGGAAGTACTCGTATCCGAGCGGATAGTTGCGGCCGAGGTTGAGGAGCTCTGCAATTGGAGTTAGTTCGGAGAAAGAAGGCTGTGAGGAAAATCGGGATTTCTTCTTCTTTGTCTGCTTCTTTGTAGAGGAGAAAAGAACGTGGGAAGAATAAGGAGGAGGATAGAGATGGTATGTCTTGCCTTTGTAGATGTTTATGACCTGTCGACGGAGGTCTGGGTTCACGGTCATGGTTTATTATGGCTGCGGTTGTCACAAGCTCCGTGGTCTTTGTTATGTATGGCCTTTCCGTCAGGAGGAGTAGATTGACCACTAGAGCAACTTAAAAATTCGTCTTGAAAGAAAATAAGAGAAGGTGGTAGGTAACGAAAGTAGGATTCAACATACTGTGGAGATGGACTTGCCGATGCTGCTTTCCCTGGCCGGAAGATGTCGGTGACGTCGTCCCGCGGCGTGGCACGTGGGGAAAGTCGTAAGTTACCATGGCGTGCGGAGTATATCCTGCCTTTGCTTTGCGGTCCGTCACATCTGAGGCTTCGATAGGATATTTTTTTTATATACTGACTTTGCTGTCTGCTTACAACCCCCGGGCATGAATAAGGTGCGTGGATTGGCAGAGTTTCCGTTTTTGGGCCTGGAACGGTGCCTTCTATTTCGAAGTCCCAATCTGTTACACCAATCTTTGATCTCACCTTCTATGTTGCATGGCCACTTCTCGATCCGAATACCCATCAATTTAAACTTTTATATTCAGAAAGAACGAGAGCCTGGTCAATGTCTTGAACTCTTGATATCGTCTCCAGGGTGAACTTGGCTGTTGCTGGCGCTCAAGCGACCTCCCTAACGTGGTATTCTGTCCCTTCAGGATATGGAGATGTTAATAAGATACGTCCTTTCTCACTTTTTTCCCTGATCACTTCGATCGCTCCTGGTGTCTCAACCCACGCATCGTACAAGTAATATAGCGTCCCTTGCATCTGCTCCACGCTACCAGGCCGGATCTGCACCACTTGCTCCGTCGAGGGCGGGCCCGGATCCAGCAGACCTGGCCAAAAAGTGCTTGTTCGCCTTCTTGACGAACTTGTAAAGCGTATCCACTTGTGCCGTCAGCTCGTTGATGACTGCCGTATGATCCTTGCGTCCCAGGATATCTTTGTTCCCAGAGATGATAGGGCTCTGCAGAGCCGGCCGCTGATGCCACCGAGGATCTCGCGGGGGCCCTTCTCGCCCATAGCCGCAGAATTCTGCAACGCAGTCAAGTCCAGCAGTAGCTTGATCTTCAGGAGTGTAACTGCGACTACGTGACTGAGGTCACAGAGGAGATTCCAGCCGTTGCACAAGTACTCGACGGGCTCGAAGACGTCATCATTCTTGATATCCAGATAAGGCGACTTCATGTTCCCCCAATCGTAATCCCCGTTGTTTCCTGTCGTGCTCCACCACCCGACAAAATCGCAGCACTCCTGATCCCTATTCAACCGCAGCATCAGCGCGGGTACTACGTGCCGCACACCCAAGTTGTCACTCCGGGATAGCCGCAGCATGTCCATGGCGTGGTCCAGCTGCGCCTCCACAGAAGCGCGTGTCTTGACACCCCCGCAAAGCATCAATGAGACTGAACCGTACCGACATGTAGTCACCCGCCTCCTCGAAATCCCAGAAGCGCCCAACGGAAGAGGTGAACAGTTTATCAGCATGGGAGCGCAGCTTTCGTTCTTCGTCGTCGACGATGTCGCGCCATTTAGCGATGGCCTTGCAGTCTAATTTATGGGTGTGGTTGTGGACGACTTGATGCTCGCGGTTGCAGTGGAACATGACTTTGCAACGAGAACAGCGCAGGAGGTTCACTGTGTTGCCGCAGAGACTACAGCGGGTGGTAAGCAAGGTGGCGTTCATTGTTGCCATGGATCATAGGGGGTTCAGAGCAAGAGATCTGGAAGTTGCTGTATGGTCTGCAGCTCCCAAGCATGTTGTTTCCGGCGCAACTGATTAAGCGAGTTCCTGAAGTCGGTCAATTGCTGGGCAAATGCTGGGCAAATGCTGAGCATATGCTGAGCATATGCTTTGAGTTATGCTATATGTTAATCTTCGGAGGATTGGGAGCATGAAAGCAATGCAGTCATTCTGGAAGCAATAGGATGATTTGAGGAGGCTTGGATTATACTATCAGCCTAGACAACGTCTAAAGGCCTTAGCATTGAACAATGATGAGGAGAAAAGGAAACCGGTAGGGAAATCTAGCCATCTTTAATAGCTGAACGGAATCAAACTCAATTTGCATGCATGGAGTATCTGGAGACTTTTTGACTATGCACTCAACTGATAGAGCATCTGGCGCACGTATGCCGCCCTCACATAGAGCCGGGGCAGAGCTTGGAGATACGAGTCTCTTGAGCTTGGAATGACGCCATCTGTCGCAAGCGGGGTCTACAAGTTCGCAGTAGTATATCCAACTTGAAACCCACGACCAACCCGTGATAATAATGCTGTGTGAACACACTTTTCTGCTGGTAGAATCGCTTCTGTTCATTCGACTGAGTCGGCATTTGTTCCGGAGAACCTGCAGTCCATAACCTAGGTACCTACGGAGTAGGGTTCGGTTCGGTACCTGAGCAGCATCCCGCCGTCTCGGGCCTTGGCCCCGGGCACTTGGGCCGGTGGAGAGCGAAGCGGGGTTAACCGAGTCGCCGAGTGCCAGGCACGCCCTCCGCATCAAAGACATTATTATGGGAGCTTCCGGCGGCACTGTCAAGAGCCCCGTCAAAACCTCTCGTTATTCCTCTTGTCGAATATCAAACACAGACGCACGATGATCGCCAGCCGCATCGTGCAACCGCGGCGCCTGCAGGTGCCTCTCCAGCGCTCTGCATTTATCCCGCAGCCTTCCCTGTCCACGGCTCTACGTCCCCTGTCGACCTTCTCCGCACGGCAGAATGCTGCCCCCTCGCCGCTATCTTCGAGCTCGGACGCGAGTCCCGCGCCGCCGTCGAAATCGCCGGCCCTTGATCCGCGATGGCTCACGATGACGAAGAGGCGGATAGGGAAGTGTCTGATGTTCGGGCTGAAGCCGCACCAGGTCGAGGAGGCCGGGCAGATACTCCAACAGCTCGCGAGGCATTGGCGCGAGTTGATCGCGGGGAGCGAGGGCTTCCTGACGGACGAGACCAGAAGGGGACTGTTCCGGCATAATGTGGTTTGGGGAGAGATGGTACATACATGGCAATTCCACTGTTGGAAGCTCCTGCTGCAGATGAAGACATTACTAATGTATCACCGGGGTTTATGAGAATAGGATGTCATGGTAAGGCTTTTAACATCTTATCCGTGTCCTCTAAATTCTAAATCCCTCTGATACTACGCACGCTGCTTCAAGATGGTTACGGAATGAGCTGACGATGATACAAGGGTAGGCTTTTCTCCAACACCGGTCAAATTGCCCTGTCTTTCATTCCGATAATCTAACAGAATTCTACCGTACACAGGACACGTTAATAACGTCACCTACGTGAGATACGCTGAGACCGCGAGGATAAACTTCATGCGCAACTACGCTATCCACATCGATCCCGCTCACAAGAAGGAGTGGATGAACATGGTCAATTCGACCGGCATTGGGCTGATCCTTCGGAGTATAAAAGTCGATTATAAGTTTGTAAGCTGCACACCCGTTCTTTGTCTTCTATTCCCACAAGCTGTCAGGTAGGATGCTGATCAACACCCTCCATCCAAGCCCATGAAATGGCCGGACAAGATCACCGTCTACCAGAAACTGGTACACGACCCATCATCATTCCCCTCCGACCAATCCGCCTTCGAGCTGCATGTCATCATCCTTTCCGAGGCGCGCCAGCGTCCAGCGGCCCGGTGCCATGAAGAGATCGTCACGTACGACTACAGAGTCGCGCGTAAGACGCCGCTGCCTCCGTTCGTCACGGAGCAGTTCAAGAAGATGTGGGCGCTGCAGGAAGAGGCCAAGGCGACGTGGAGGCAGCGCATACAAGACATCGAGAGCAGGGTCAGGAAGCTGGAAGTGGAGAGTTGGGACCGGGAGGACGCCGTAGAGGATATGGGTTCTGCGGCGAAAAGGTGAATCAAGGGGATTTAGAAGAATTTCATGAATGGCCTTAGAGGTGAGTACATATAGACAGACGGTCCAGATCGGACGAGGAACTTTTCAACTTTAGAGCACATGAATTCATAGATATCACAGCTGGATATCAGATTATAAGCAATTAAATCTCTATGGGTACATAATGTTTCGTCAAGCTTAAACCGTCATGAGCTTATTCATCCATATTTCATGTTTGCATCGCTATTCATAAAAATCTGCCAGTGAAAGGATAAGCCCTGGGGCGCCCTCCCTTTGCATATCCGAAAAGCTAAAATGCAGAACGCATCCTCAATCAAATATGCCTCACATTCGAAACCCGCCTCTTCTCCGCCCACTCCACAATGTCCCCATACCTTTTGCACATATGGGTCCCCCCCCCCCCCCCCCCCCCCCCCCCCCAAGCCATCCGTTCCCGGAAGACGCGTCGCATTCGACTGACCCTCCAGCGCCGTGTCGCGCCGCAACACAGCAGGGACTGACGCAGATAGTCGAAGCAATGGTACGCGTGCCAGAACACGTTGCCGTCCATGTCCTCTCGACGCATTATTTCTCCGGACAGGAGCATGTTGTAATTGCGCATAATTGTGTGCTATGTTTTAGTTTTCGTGGTTTCAGCTTGAGGTGTATGTAATGGGGTGGGAGGAATGTCTTTCTCTTAGGGTTCGGTTCTTACCAGACAGTGCAGCTGCTGAAATACGGCCATAGCGTAAAGCCTTGCCATGCATGCGGATAGGCGGTAGGAGGTCATATATGTTGGGATCTTGGATGTCAATGAACCCGTTTCCTCCTTGAAAAGCAGCCTCTATGTTCAGCAAGCAGTCGCAACGGAAAAAAAGGTACTTTTTTTTAAAAAAAAAAGACAGATTATTTACTAAACTTACTTGGCATAAGAGAAATCCATTTCCGACTCGCCTCTTCTAGAGACGGATGAGAGGAATTGTCCGGACCATATCCCGCATGCCGCTGGAAAACGACTCTTTCTTGCGGAACTTTTTCACCCCCCAAAGGTACAGTAAGTATTGATATCAAGATCAGCTGCTGGAAGGGAAGGACTAAACCCGACAATTAGTTAGGTAGGCAGGTACAGAGGTACTCACACTCAGGCACCAAGCCATTGACTTCGCCCAGAATCTGTCTCTCTTTCGGAGAAGACGAAGAAGAGTAAAGTCTCCAGACAAGCACAACATTCAGAATGCACAGGAGGATACAGATTCCCCACAGGACGCGATGGGATCTGTATCCCGCTCCGAAGGCCTTCCAACAATGGTGCTGCGGCTTCTTCTCGTTCTTTGATAAGGAGTCGGCTAAACCGTCATCGGTTTCAGACTTGTTGTCTTCGACGTCGGGATCTTCATTTTGGACTTTGGAATATGATGGGGAGGACATTATATATACCCTCAACGGCTGTTCTCAGGCAAAAAGAATTCTAATTCTATAGAGGGATGTACGGTACCATCCCCTCTCCCTAAGGTAATCGACACTTGCTGCAATCAAGGGTATCGACGAGAGATAGAAAAAGGTACTTAGGAGACCCCCCGAACATGTGATCCCAGATCGCGCTGTCATTTTTCATTCTCAAGTTCCTGTTCCGAGATGCAGTATGACGTTGATTCTTTGTGTGTAGTGTAGTGTAGTGTAGAGAGACAAAGACTGCCGTTGATTCTTTGTCTCGATCTTCGAACTCATCGCATAGGTAGCAACCCCACATTGACGTCCAAGCCTGTGCTTGTTTAATAATAATAATAATAATAATCTCTCGGAAGTCGTGAATCTTTATAGATGATTCTCTGTGGTACTGTACAGCAAAATAAGAAAAATCAAATTGGATCAAGAGAGTGGATGGCAGAAGCGTATCTGAGCTAGTAGTACTTCACCTATCAATTCGCTGGTCCATATCATTCTAAAATTCGCTGCTGTTATCATTAGAAATCCGTAAAATTGGACAATGATTCGAAGGACAATAATTCGAAACTATTTTTTATTTTACTCTCTGCCTCTCCTCATGCTGTACAATCTATCTTCTCTTTGCAGGAACTGACCAATGCAATTATGTGTGTTTTGCAGAGGGGAGGTGGAGACTAAGCGCCGTCTGTACCCAAACGAAACAACGGAGTTGACATCATATATGTTACATCCTCATGCCCCGGGGACTCTCGAAGGGAGCAGCAAGAGCATGTTTCCTCTAGCAAGCACAGGGTTCGGCTGGAAACTTGACAATCATAAATTCATATGGTAGAGACTAAGACAAATCATCTATATGCGGCTTTGGCCTTAAGTTCATCTCACGGCAAGTAGCTAAGTGTGGAAAGTCAAGCAAGAGGTAGGTATCTAGTATAATATCCTTCAGAGACATATGTTCCTATCTCATATGTAATTAAAAAGAATGCGGTATTGTCATGGGCTCGTGCCCTTCATAAGAGCAGCCTGCTGTCTCATATGCCAACCCCAATGCTGAGCAATCTGAAAGACGTGGAGTAGTAGTATATAAGCCAAGAACAACCAATACATACATTCGTACATGAAAACATGTCACAGCATATGCGCAGGAACAACCTAGTAACATTGCCAGGTTCCGTTTACTGGGGTGATTCCGCATCGCAGACTAGAAAAGCTTGCCGAAGTCAGAAACAACGGATCTGCAGCTCTGGTGGCGGACATCCTGGTCTAGGGCGGATACCGGCGACTGGACAGAGCAGATTGAGAAGAAAAAAGAAAAAAGATCCCGTGTCCTTGTGATGGTGCGCAGCAGTGAGCGGTTGACGGGCCTGTTAAAAGAGAAGATTAATGCGGGCATGGGCAAGAGCCCCGCAGCGCAAAGAACAAGGGCTGCCTTGGCCACGGTGGAGTACGGAATGGTTACCGCGTATAGCTATAGACCTCGGCGCCTGACCGTCCTGGGGCCTTGCAGAACCAGATAGACTACTGGAGCGAGCGCCCGAGGACCAGGCATCACTAACTCGGTCAGGCTGCGATGTACATACCCGATGCTCTGATCCATCCCGCCGTTTGTGTGATGGTTAAAAAAAAGAACAGCGTGGAGAAAAGCGGTCTCTATAACCTCCTCTGACTTAGCAGAGGACTGCATGCATGCATGAGCGGATGCATATGCATGTGAAGATATATGTATCCAGGATACATCATGCCAGAGAGGTAAGTGATGTGTGAGCGGATGGATCTCGCCACGTCGTTGTGGTGGTCCATATTAAAGTCTTCCTGAGGTTCTGATGAGACCGGTCCAAGGCCGGCCTGCCGTGCAAGCAAAACATTACCCGAAAAAAGAAGGAGGAAAATAGAAGGAAGAAAATTTTTAATATGACTCACCTTTCCTCCAACGGTAACAAGGTCTAAATTTGCTTCCGAATTCCCTTTATGGAATATGTGTTCTGGACCTCCTCAGTTTCGGGCCGGACTCGGTTTTGTACCCGATGCGGGTAGGGAGCGCATCACGCCTGATGGGGCTCCAGTCCTGATCAGTCGTAATGGAAATCTCTCAGGACAAACCACGTTTGACGGCAGAAACAAACAGCCCGTGCTATGGCATGCTGCAACTCAAAATGGAAGGTCAACAAGAGTGGCCAACCAAGCTTTTCTACTTGTCTGGGCGGGCAAGGAGGCTGCATAAGCCGGTGACCGTGGCACACATGGGTTCCCTTACCATGTCGCCAAGGACGAGTGATCGACCGGTAACGAGGGTATCTCGGGGAGAGATACTCCGTGCAAACGGTAAAATAATTTCATTCCTGTTCTACCAGCCGGCAGGGAGAGAGGATCATGGCGCAGATTGGAACTTCGGACTTGGACCGGCATGGCCAGGGCCAGGCCACGGGTTGTTCTATGAAGTGAGACTGTCAAGTGTCAACTGAGGCCAAGGGACAAGAAATCGGCCGAATCTGCATACAGAGTCCTCACTTGCTACTAATTAGCCTTCTTTGTGGGGGTTTGCCGTATGAAACGGCCTGACACGATCCTCTTGAAGACTTGACCACTTAGGTAGCTAGGGTCCGGACGGGCTCCGTCTCGCTGAAAGTGCAGAACGGGAGGGGAGAAAAGCATGGTGAGAACACGAGTATCCCTTCTGGGAATCGAAAGCAGTGATTTGCTGCTGTCCTTGAGGGATTTGGATCTGCCATGCATGGGGACTGCAGCGATGATTGGGGTGCAGGGGCGTAACGGCCCTTGACTGGCGCCGGGACTGCCGCGGATCCCTGCGCGCGGACAAACCACCGCAGCGCCGAGGAGGGCGATGACGCCCGCCGTCACGTGAGCCCCGGGGAGGAGGTTCCTGGTTGCGGAAATACCGTTTCGTCGGTAATTTTACCCCGATCCCTAGATTTTCTGTGCAATATTGTTGCATGACGACCGCTTCGACCGGCTGTCCCCTTAAGTGCAGCCGTTGGAGAGCTGGGCTGGTCGTTCGAATTCCGTGGAAGCAGGGAGCCCCATCTTGTGATGGATCTGATCCATAGGGACTGTGATCAAATGCTCGCAACGTGCAGTGCTTATGCAACTGCGACGCGAGGGGCAACAAAGAGGTTTCCTGCTTCCATTCTCTGCATCAAGCAAGTCTCGAATACTCGCATTGATCATGGTATTTGTGAAGCAGACTTCAAACTGATACGACTTCGTGTAGTAACAAACCGTGAAGATGACGAAGGAATTTTTGTGATGTAGTCTTCTCGCAGTTCCGGCAAGCATGCGAATCCTTTAAAAGCTGGGACCAGTAGGTATCTAGCCTAAGGCCACTCATCTGAAAAATCCTAAAGGCAAAGTGGCTGTAGCCATGTGTCCGCCAAGCATATCACAGGCATTTACAGCCAGCAGAGCCGATCCACGCAGTAGTCGAAGAAGCCGACCAAGAGTGAAAACAGCAGATAATCAGTGACCGTCCACGGGATCGCGGGCAGCACACAGATATGCGGTGGACTTCCCCGCAGGCTGCCAGTCTGCATGCCTCGTAATCAGAAGGATCATGGGTCTGCCTTCCTACCAAGCGATCCCTGACCTGAATGACGGAGGACGGTCACCAGTGCGCTCGCGAAAAAGGCACTGACGCAATAGGTAGAGAGAATCAGACCATCAAAGACAACACCCAGGCGGGAGTGGCCATCGCATCCAAGCGGATGTACTATGACAGCTGCGAGGTTCTGCTATCGATCAGCTGTTATTGGATTTCCTGAGGAGTCGCGGGGATTGTTAAGCCCAGGGAAGGTCGATGAAGTCGCAGACAGTAGCTGCGGTCTCTGTGTGGGTCTCCATGACATCTGCAAGAGTGTGCAGCGAGGATTGCCAATGGACTCTTTCTGACTGAGCGGACCTGAGACTCAAGCATGTGCTCATACACGGTTCACCTGACAATCTAAATGCGATTTTGACACCCTAGTTGCCTGAGGCTCCTGTTACCTACTCTGTATCTGGCTGAAGCCTGTGAAGCAGCTTTATTTCTGCTCTCGCAGACCAGATAACAAGTGTTTTGACAGCGATATGCTTTCTGGCCACGTCTGTCACAGGATGTGTTCTTATGGTGTTTGCGCTGGTTTGCATACCGTAAGGTTACCTTTTTCGACTATAATATATCAACGCACATTATTCCCAGAGATGGGAAGAGGAGAGATCATGCCAGAAAATAATGTTGGTCCCCCTCCGCGGAAAGGCTCTTAACGCCTAGTCTAGTATGCATGCGTCCGGAATCTGCCCAGGTGATAAAGTTTAAAAGACTCCTCAGACCTCTACATGGAGGTCACGGGGAAGTCGTGCAGCCTGCCGATAGCCATACATAGAAGCAGCAGAATTGACGAGCGTGAAACCATAGTCTCTCGGCCTGTAACATGGAGCCGTATGGCTTCTATACAGTGGTAGTAGTAGCTGTCAGAACTTGAAGATATGAGCCCTTCCAAGGCTCCAAGGCGGGCAATGGCAAGTCCGGTTATGCCGGGTCCGGCGGCCTGGCCCTATGCAGCGAGTACACAGTAGTTTAGCAGAAATTTTAAACTAGTTATCCTCCCGTACCGAGCAGCAAAGGAAAGATCGCGCCACCTACGCGGGAGCAAGGACCACTGCCGAGCTTAGCAAAACTTTCCTAGCACATGTCTGTATCCATGTTGGGGCACGACTGAGCACTTACGTAGGTATACCTAGCAGCACATCACCAGAGCGAGAGAGGAAGACAATTGACCGTAGCCCGATGTCTCCAATGCAAGAAGCTAAAGCCTGATCGAGGGGTCTCAGTGGAGGAACAGATATATATATGATCTAGACGGGCTTGAACAGCCAGACGGTACGGGATGCGTATCACGTCCGACGTTTCCATACGTGACCGGACGCGACGCCTGGGCGCGGTGCAGACGGCGCGGGCACGAGGCTGCTGACTCAGCCACGGCAGGCTTGACGATCGCCGGCCTCACCATCTCAGCTCGCCTTTCCCGCCCATCGTCGAGATCCTCATACCCAAAACCTCGTTCTTCCTTGTCTTCCCCGCCACACAACCCCCCCCCTCCTCCCAAGCCTCGTGCTCGGTTCCACCGTGAGCCGCTCGACGCAGATATCTCCTCTACCTCTCGACCTCCCTTTGTCGCTCTCTCCCCCTTCTTCACTCCCCTCCTCTCCCTACCGTTCCCTCACCGTGCCTCCGTCTTATCCTCCGCCTGGTCCCAGTCCTTGGCTTTTCCCTGCCAAGCTGACTCGGACCCGGGCGTCTCGTTCCCTCGTCCATGCCACGCTCAGCGGCTGCGAGGAGGAATCATCATAGCAATCGGCATGAAAATGGTCTCGTCGTCCCCGGAAAACGCGTCACCAAGCAAAAATCAAATGGGCACCTAAACGGCAGCCCCAGCAGCGGGGGTTCTTCAAGCTCCGGTTCTGCCTCCCAAGTCGACCTGCCCTCCTCTGATCCGGTAATGGCGTCCGCGACGGCGACAACGACAAAGGTGAACGGAGCGACGGATTGCTCGAAGCTGGAATGCAATGGGCGTGCCTACGTCAACGGATACAGCAAGGGTAGCGTGGATATTGCCTACGGACACTCCAATGGTGCGGCATCTCAGAATGGCGTCCTTCCCGGCCAAGCGCCTCGCCGCGCGGACAAGGCGACAGCGTCCTCCAAGAGATCGCAGACCAACCCCTCCGTCAACCCGATTACGCTCGCCTCGACCATCCTCAAGTCGTGTCCGATGTATGACACCATCGCTATCCTTATTTTCCTTCTGCAGCTGCCGCCGATGGTCCTCACGCTGGTCCAGTTCCTGTTCGCCTCGTTGACTTTTATGCCCCCGGGCGGTGCGTCCTCCGGTTCCCTGACGTCCAACTTCGACATCTTTCAAGGTCCCGCTGGAACGCCCTCTCTCGGTACGATGATTGCAATGGATGGGTTCTGTCTGCTTATTTGGGGCCTTTGCATGTGGACGTGGGCGCAGAACTTTGCTCTCGATCTGGCTCACGTCCAGGTTGCCATCACACTGGGAGGCGGCAGCTCGGGCAAGAACGGGGGCGTCAATGCGCTGTGTGTGGGCATCGTTCTCCTCCTACATGTCGTACGAAGCAAGGGGATTCAGGACTTCGTGTTGGGCCATTTGCTGTCCGCGAAGATCATCAGTCCTGATATGATAGCGCAATACGCGCATCTCATGCCACCCGAGTTTCGTCGCACGGAACCGCAGACGTCACCGAGCTGGATCAGAAGTCTATTAGCAGTACATATCTTGGCACAAGCAGGAACGGCTATGGCACGACGTTCGATGGCCAAAAACCGTTCACCTCAGCCGTCGCGATCGGGGAAACGTGCTGACACGGAGGCCTCTGCGGGCTCTCAAACCCAGATAGACTCCGCGTTTGAGTCAGCCGCCAGCGGTTCTTCCGCGCTCGGTCCTGACGGCCAGCTTATTGCTCCTTCGAGCTTAAAGGATAGCAGGGATCGGTTAACTTCCGCAAAAAGGCGAAGAAGGCAGGCAAATCAAGTCCGAAGTCGACAACCGTTCTGGGCTGCTCTTGCAAGCACGAAGGTCACTGTCATGAGGGAATACGAGCATTCGAGAGCCATGTCGAAAACTACGCGTGGTCTCCCAATGACTGAAGATGATCTCCAAGGAGTTACTTTGGATGACGGGCTTATTTGGATTACCCATGTTGATAGTTCCTCCATCAAATTCGCCGCTGGCGATTTTGCGTCCGCCGATGATCCGACAACATCTGGAGCTTGCGAAGCTGGGCGTGCGGGTGGGGAGTATATGGAACCATTTTACGTCTGCGTTAATGGAGCCCACTGGGCGACTGCTACCATTTGCAGGGTAAATGAAGGGCCGAGGAATTCGAATGCCGTTCAGTGGCGTGGTGAGATTTCCGGCCTTGCCCCGAACTGTGCATATACCTGCTCCTTTATTCGCAGCGATACCGACGAGGAAATCTGCGTCATGAGTGTCAAGACGCCTTCGACACCTGATGCAGAACAAGGTACCAATTCACTTCTGTTTTTCTTTTCTGTAGACCGTGAAGCTGACGACATACACTGCAGCCTCCTCTGCCGTATCAGCCCCATCACGACCGTCTTATCGGCCATCCTCTCCGACAACCACCCTCAAGAACTCGATTATCAATGCCGAGATCAAGTTAAACGAGAAGCGAGCCCGCTTGAAGAAGGCCAGGAGCGAGCACAAGCTTGTTGTTTCTAAAATTAAGAAAGAGCTCGACAATTACACCCATCGCCTTAATAGCGGAAACGACGAGAATCGTCAAAAGCAGCGCTCCCTGCAGTTGGAACGTAACATCCGACAGACCGAAGAAGCTACCGCGGTGCTCGAAGTGCAACTTGATAGCATTGAGAAGGTTCCCGAAGAGGAGATCCAAGAATGGAACACCCAGAAGGCAAACTATGAACGTGAACTGGAGCTCCTAAACACGGCTAAGGAAGAACTTGTTGCCGCGCGAGCTGCCGTTGCCCGAGAGATTTCGTCTCTGGAGTCTGAACTCAACTCGACCATTCAGAGGCGCGAGCGTCTTCAAAGTCGCAGAACCAGAGTCAACGAGCAGTATGAAAGGATCGTCTCTGCCAACGCTCAGGGCCTCAACGAGAGAGAGCGCAGAGCTGCGGAGCAGTTCGCCAGGGAACAGGAACAGGCCAAACTCGAGGCGAAGTTTAACGAGCAACTCGCAAGCATCAGCCAGTCTGTGCAGGATTACCAGATTCGCACAAATCAACTATGGCAGCAAGTTTCCGCGATTGAGCACGCCATACAACAGCAGCAGCAGCAGCAGATGCTCATTGACACTGGACCTCTTACACCCGAGGGCAACCTGCCTGGCACGAATCCTCAGCCTGAAAACACGGGAGCCACCTCGTCGGCACTGACAACGACTGCTCCTGGCGGCAGGTCTCTTCTGGGCCTGAGCTTCCCATCCTTGAAGTCCAGCCCTCATCAAACTTCATCCTCGCCTGCTGCTGCGCCGTCTTCCCACCCGACTAGTCCTGTACAGCAGTCGTTTCAGCTCCAGCAGTACCCCGCTTCGCCGCTTGCCAACTCGAGCTCGTACTTTGGCCCGCCGGACTTTAACCGCCGCAACCGCTCGTCTTCGAACCGCTCCGCCCGCAGCAGCCTGTTTGCCGATTTCGACCCGACAGATAAGAACCGAATGGTCCAACCGCCAACTGACGCACCCGATGTTAGCACTGGGGCGAGAAGGGGCTCAGGTTCCGAGGGCAATGGCCACACCAACACGGGCCGTGGACCGATCGCAAGTCCTTTCAACCGGGCCGGAAGTCGTGGGAGCAGAAGCGGTAGTGGTAGTGGTAGCGGAAGTGGCAGTCCGAGTTCAGCACGCGGTAAGGTGATCCGGAATTGACAGGCTCCTTGCTTGTTGTGTGTGCTTGTATTGCTTGCTTGCGGCGTACGCCTTGGGTTTGGGCCTGGGCCTGTGCATGCTTTCCCCGGTCGTTTGGGTGTCTACCACGCCTGTACTGCACTTTGTCCGTCTCTCCCCCTCCATGATCAGCTTCTTCAAGAGGATATGTCGTCATTGTCACTGTTCTCCCCCAGTTTCATCATTTACACTCAAGTTTCCTGCCTGGTCCAATGTCTAAACTTCACCCATGTCAAATGTATTCTCCCCACAAAGTATACTGGGACGAAGCAGCTTTCCGAGCAGGACAGGCGGGGAAATACTAGGAGAGAAGCAACAGTGATAGTGACATGACAGAGGCATTTCCATAGCTGGCTAGACAGACCGACGAACGGAAATGGATCACAAAAGACAAAAAGTTTTTGCCTGCTTAAGTGCGTTGTGTCCATGTGGCGCCGTCACTCGCATGACTGTAAATGTAGCTCAACTTGTAGGATTGTACATACATACTACACACACTATACATTATACAATAAAAAACTCATCCTGATAACACTATACTGTAGAGCTCTCAATCTTAATCAGATTTGACCCACTCTCAACATCAGTCTCACGACGAAATTATATGTAATATCAACCCCGGTGAACTTGAGACAGAAGGAAGGCAGTTTGCCCCTGTCTACCTATCCAGTACCTACGTAGGTCCCAGGGTTAAATAACCGACAGTCCTATTACCTTCAAAGTCAAGTGGAGGAAAAAAAAGGGAGAGAGAAAGAGAAAGAGAAGAGGACCATGAAATGGAGTGATAATGAACATGAAGGTCAATGGAACAGTGGTTTGGAAACCACTGTAAGATCGTCTATTTCTCCGACGATGGTACAGTACAACGTACTGCTGATTTAACTAAATCCCATGAACATAGTAGGCACATAGGTATGTATGCACATAGATTATCGGTACCTGAGAGAATAGATAGGGAGGTGGAATGTAGAAGAGAAGATAAAATTACTGGAGACAGAGTGAGACAAATAGCTTTTTATTTATGCTCTGCTTTGCTGCGCCTCGGTCAGCACTTCTTACTTGGGTTCATGTTGTGGAGAAGGCAATCTTGCCTCATATTATAAACGACCTACACAACCGAGGCACAACCGAGGCATAGGTGAGGTGAGTTGGCACACTTAGAAAGATTCTTATATGCCGCCCTGAACTTCTGAAGGATAACACATCATAAATTCAGGAACTTCAGGAGCAATAAAGCTGTTGACATTGATCTCACTGCCTGGAACAATGGAATACAAAGTGTTGAAGTGAAGATGAGAAACATTCTAGAAGACTATTGGGCCATGTTGGAATATAAGGCCGGAAATTTGTGAAGACAAATAGGGTCGAATTGCCTTTTTGTCCAACACATGATTAATAGGTAATCCCCTCCTTTTTAACAGCTTAAGATCCTCCCAGAAGCTTTCACTAATCCTTTGGCTTCATCTTAGGTTCTACTGCCACCGGAGACCTTCAAACCGCCCTGATGAAGGAATAAGTATATCCCTTTGACAGAGCTGAATAGAACCATGGATGCCGGCATATTAGACCCTACAGCAGACCTATCCAGATAGTGGTCATTGGTGGCCATAGACCGCCTAATTCAACAACTTTACAGCATGATAACCTAAGCCAGATAAATTATCACCATCGCTAAGGCAAATAGATGCGAGCATTCTGAATGGGTCACAGTTGCTTTATGATAGTTGAGGCATCTTCCAGGCCTTCTATATTGCCTTATTAATGGTATTGCTGTCTGGCCTTTACTCATAATCCCTAGGACTCCCATTCAATTCGACTCTGCCTGCTGTTGCTTTTCGTGAGCAGTAAGTAGCCTGACTATTTCCTCAAAGCCATTCCTTGCTGCATACATCAATGGTGTCCGTCCATCAATATCTGGGGAGTCTGGATCAACTTTGTTGCTTGCTAGCAGCTAGCAGTAGCTTGACTACTCATTTCCTATCTCTGCTGCATGTGACAATGGTGTCCGGTAATCCCTATCTTTGGAGTCTGGCTCGAGTCTGTTGCTTGCCAGCAGTAGCCGGACTATTTCCTCATAGCCATTCCTTGCAGCAAATGTCAATGCCGTCCGTCCATCATAATCCCTGCAGTCTGGATTAAATCTGTCGTTTGCCAGCAGTAGCTTGACTATTCCTTCATTGCCATAGTTTGCTGCATACATCAATGGTGTCCATCAATCAGTATCATCCGGGATTCTAAATCCACTCTGTTTGTTTCCAACAATAGCCGGACTATTTCCTCATTGCCATGCATTGCAGCATACAACAATGGTGTCGTATTTGTACGAACATTCTTGGAGTCTGGATTAACTCTGTTGCTTCCCGGGAGTAGCCTGACTATTGTAGGAACCCTTCCAGCGCCGCGATTGATAGCGGAGTCATTCCGTTTCTAATTGCGGGGTCAGGGTCAACTTGGTCTGTGGAAACTAGCAGCTTCACGACTGCATTGTGTCCCCACGTGCAGCTCAATAATGGAGTGCATCCATGGTTGCCTCTCGAGTTAGGATTGACTCCATCCGTTGCGAGCAGCAGCTTAACCACCGCCTCATGCCCCTTGCTTGCCGCCCATGACAGTGGCGTCTGACCCTTACTATCCTCCGAATCGGGGTCAACTTTCTTTGTGGCAAGCAGCAACTTGACCACCGCATCTTTCCCACTGCCTGCTGCCCATGACAGTGGTGTTCGACCTTTATTATCCCTTGAATCAGGGTTAACATCTTTAGCCAGGAGCAGTTTGGCAACCGTCTCATGCCCCGCCGCTGCTGCCGATAGTAATGGCGTGAAACCCCTCCGATCGCCAGAATCAGGGTCAACTCCTTCTGTGGCAAGTAGCAGCTCGACTACCGCCGTCCGCCCATTCTCTGCCGCCAGAGACAGCGGTGTCTGGCCATGACCATATTCGACTTTAATCTGGAGATCAAGTCCCACTCCCGCTGCGTCCAGCGATCGCCGAGCTGTCGTCTCAAGCCCCTCTTTTGCCGCCCATATTAAAGCTGAACATTGACACCAGAGGGCATTGTGACGGTAGAGATATGCATTGAGGACCTCATAGAGACGGCGATTTGCTTGGGCGAGGGCATTGATGTCTCTCTCTGATTCCAGATTGTCTGCTATGGATAGTAGAAGTTCACTTGGCAGGTCCACCAGCTGTGACATTCTTTTGATACCTACTATTTATACCAGCCTTTGCTACTCTCCAGTGAGTTCTATTAGCAAGACAGACTCACTTCCTCTTAGGTATGGCCAGGTGGAGATATGATGGACACAAGCTGAGCCGTGACTTGTAACTGCGTTTTGTTAGTTGGTGCTATTATTCCAGCCTCACTATCAAAGTTAAGCAGGCAGCGGCAAATGCTTACAGGGTATGTGCATCTCAGCCTCAGCCTTGGGCTAGTCATGATCACCAACCATTGGTGAGCATCAGCATAAGGCGGTGCCGCTCCAGACCAAAAAAAGGCTTGCTGTTATGTGAACCCATTTTAGGTAGGGCTGGTATCTGTAACCTACATCCATGGGATTCAGTAAGGTGCCTATGTTAGCGGTACTTGCCGCCAGTTTTTCCCCACCATCTATCCATTCTACACCCAGACAGGAGGGAACTGCCTTCAAGTCTCAAGTTCCACTGGCAACCACCGACCGTGCATGCCCGCTCAATCGGAAGATGCCCGCGTCAGACGCCAGCCAGCATCAAAGGCCAACCTACCAGCATCATAACACCGAAACTAAGAACCTTAGTTAGGTACGTACAGTACATACTGAAAAAAGGAAGAGGTCCTTCGGAAATGATTCAGGATGCAGGTGATATCTCACTGATTTCAGTATAGCATTTCCCATAGGTGGCTACTAGAGGTAGAGAGAGAAAGAGAAATGATTCCTCTGGTGATTTCTAAGGATACAAGAGGATCGAATAATGAAACGACTACAGTTATCAGGCAACAGGCAACTACAGACCACCTCATCACCTCATACATAGTAAACTCCCCCAAAGGGGAAATGGAACCCATCTCGCACCTAAGAAATGTAGGTACCTAGCAGCTCAGACACCAAGTACCCTCCTCGAATCCTCCAGTCACCTCATCTGGACAGTCCACTTCATCCTGCTTTTACCTACTAAGTAAGTAAACAGAGCGTGAGCCGGGGAAATCGAGTCAGGTAATCAGATCAGATCACTCCCTTGATTAATTAGGGGTGATTTATAATCTGCTCACCCTTGAAACCCCACTTATGCTCTTCCTGTCCTCGCCCATAGATATTGTACAGTGCTTTTTTGATAGATGTTTGCCACTGCACTGGTTGTCTAAGTATCAACATCCATGAAAAAAAAAAAAAAAACCTATAATGTGTAGAATACAAACAACAGTGAAAACAGCAGGGAATCCACTCACTGCTCCCAGAACAGAATGGCAAAAAGGCATGCAGCATCCCCGTCACTTCCTTGTTTTTCACTCGTGTTGCAAAGAGGGGATCATAGTAGCAGGACAATACCCTCATACTGTCCGAGGAGGCTCCGATCTCTTCGGATGGGGTCCGAACACCGTTTTATTCCACTTAAGTGCCTTGAACTTGGGGCAACCGTTGCAGTGCTTGCAATATAACTGCTTAGTACTACGACAGAAACAACGTTGCTTACAGGAAGAAAGTTTACCGTTCAAGCAGGATTATTTATTGATAGGCTGGCAGTACTTGGTAAAAGCGAGGGATTGATCATACAAAACTATCGGACAGGGCTCCTTTAATAATAATAGCTTTTCACCCGCATCGACCCTGAACAGGCAATTCAGAGGTGAAAACGGAGACAAACGCCAATCTAGTTCACGATGATTAGGCCCGGTCCAAACACTGTCGACCTGGCAACTGCGTTTGCATTCGCAAATGGTCCACTGCTGTTGGTAACGGCAACAATCGTCAATCCATTCAGCTCATTTTCATCATACGGGAAAAGCGCTTCAGCAACAACGGTATCCCCCTCGCGGGATACGATATGCAGCGGCTCCACAATCGGCAGATTCAGCTGGTTAATATAAGCTATCGACAATTCCGGAGCGTGATCCGGGAGCGCGGTCCAGGAGACGGTGATGGTCTGAGTCCTAGGTCCTGGTGGCGTGACAATGGTTAATGGGTGGAATGTCTGTAGCTCGATCAGGTGAATGTTTGGGCAGCTGCCGGGGACTGTGAAGCCTTGGACGGCCGTGAAGGCGAAACTCAGATCGCTGGTCGTCAAGAAGGGGAGCTCGCTGGGAATCTTTCCCTGCCGAAGACGATACCAGCCCTGCTGTTCGCCCTCTTGACCGATAACGGATGCGATAAGGCGAGCGAGGCCGGCGTCGCCCCCGCGGGCAAAGATCTCTACTACATCTTGGAGTGTGCCGAGGACGAGATCGGTGAACGTGCTAGCGAGGACTATGGCAGAATAAAAGTCCGAAACAGGAAACGTATAGGTGCACGGTTCAATGGGCTCGGCACCGAAATTCTTGAGGCCATTGTTCGCATCCAAGGCATGGAGCTCCTCTTGCTATTTATCAGATCAGCTTGCGTATTTTTTTCGTGAAAAAAGGGCGGGGAGGGCGGGATCCATACGGCTACAATAGCATTCAGGGCCCTGATGACGAACTCCCGCTCGTCGGGATCCTCGAATTGGTATCCCTCGACGTTGTTCGTCACGTTCGAGCGCAGCTCATTGAAGTAAACCACTTCGAAGATCTCGTTGAAGGCAATCAGCTGCAAGTTGGTAATACCATCGTGACTGATAGTTGGCGGTGGGGGCCCATTGGGCAGGGTCCCCTGCGCGTGCAGCTCGATTTCCCTGAGCTGCTCAGGGCTCGGATTGGGCATGCCATCTGGCAACTGGGAGGCATCACCACGTCCACGAAGCAAATCACGACTTCTGAAGCGTGTCGAGGCCGCAGAAACGAGCGAGGCTGCACCCAGAACGGTGACTGCGGTGGAAAGAAAAAACCGCATGGTTATTGAATCGATCGGCTGATTTCCGACTTGGAAAAAGAGAAGAGAGTCACGAGGAAGTATTGACTTGTATCCGCAAAAGAAGATCTAAAAGTTGGAATCTGTTCAATGCGTCTAAACGAGATGTTAAGCAATGTTGTAAAGTTGAAGGATGAGAGAAGAATCAGAGCAGGTCGCGGGGTTGCTGAAGCTTATAGTAGACAAGATGGATAGAAAGCACCTTCCTTCGTGGACTGGAGCGCCTCCTCAGGAAGCCATGGCTCAGCTATATTCGCTGATTGGACTTGCCAGCAATGTTTCAGCAGAAGGCGAGGTTGGCCCTGTTCATCGGGACAGACATCTTGATCCTCGGAAAAGACCGACTGTCAAAAGTTCGCCCTCACGGGGCTGTGCTTGACGCAGCGTGGGACAGTGTAATCACCTGGCCGACGATATCTAGTCGTGTTGCAAATTCGCCCTGCAAGAGCATTAAAATTATTAATTGTTTTCGACTTCTTCTTTTTCTTCCCTTTGAGCTGACCAAACGTGCATCTGTTATGCGTCGACCCATGGTTTGCTTCGTAAATGGCAAATGCGCCGCAAAGTAACGGAATTCGAGCTGCCCAAAGAGCACGATGAGCAATAAAAAGTAGAGATCCAGCCTCTGCAACTCTCGAAAATCTCTGAGCCAATGGAGATGAAAGATGTCCTCAGCCGCCCCTCACCGCAGCCACACAAGCTCAGAGCGGTGCTGGTCACTTACTAAAACAAAAAGAGCAGTCAGAAACTGTTGCGAGGGAAGATACATAAAGTGAACGATGAATGTCGGCGCTCAAAGTAATTTCGACAATTTGTATATTGCACGTGTATGTATATACATGCCGAGGCATCAATTCCTATGACACAATGATCATGATTCCCCTTCTCTAATACAGATAGACAGCCCTTTGGGTATCACAGAGACAAAGAACCACCAAAGAAAGTGTGCGGTGCTTCTAAGTAGGTTGACCTGCAGAATTCTCCCCGGGGCAAGGACGCGGATGAACCGTCAAGTGAAGGAGATCTCGATAATCTCCAGAGACAGTATGGTCTGCCCCTTGCTAAGAAGAAAGGACGGCAGACCATGCGCACAGCTAGTCAGCTCGCACTCCACACGCCGCTGGCAATTGCAGCCGGCACCAACTCCTGAAGCAGGTAGTTGATGCCCAGATCTGACTGAGGGGCAGGCTCATTCTATTCAATCGTTCAGCAACTTGTTATATCTTCTCGCCCATTCTCCAGAATCTCGTGTCCGCGTACGTCAAGCACAGATCCTCCGGCGAGTGATGGCCGTCTCCCGTCGTATCCGTCCTCTCCGGACGGGGCTGCTCGAGCACCCTGACAACAGTGCCCAGGACGATCGTATGGTCGTGGACCTCGATCTTCTGCGGTATGAGTCTGCATTCGAAGACGAAAGGGAAATCTACTGGTCCCGTTTCCGAAACGGAATGCTGCCGTCTCCTCCGAAGAAGGGGAAGTGGGGGAGCACCGGACTCGTTCGTAGTACTACCTGACGACGGCGGCGACGGGGAGAATTCAAACTCCCCCTCTCCGCTCGAGATGCGCAGGTTGGCATTGCCTCTGGAAAACTCCCGCGCGAGCTTCGCGGTCGCTGCGCTGGGCGCGAGCAGATGGACCAGGAACCAGCCTGAGCTTTGCAGCGCGTTCAGGGTCTCCGAGGGCCGCTTCACATTGAAAGAGATCACCGGTTCAGGGGAGAGAGTGACGGTGTTGAAAGAGGATACCGTCATCCCACGGAACGCTTTTGGTCCAGTATTCTTGCAATCCGTCGCCGTGATGATCGCGACTGGATGCGGGACTTGTCTCATGAGGATCCGCATCTGTTCGGAGAGGCTGGTCTTTTCTTCTGCTTCTTTTTCTCTGGCAGCAACAGGGAAATCATTTAACGTCGCTGCCGCGTTCGTAGCGACGGTTCTGCATGGGTGCCATTGTTGTTTGCGGCATTGTCGGGCAGTGCGGGACAGAGGCAGAACAAAGGAATCTGGAAAGACAATTTCTAGCTAGATCCGTCAGCAGAGCTCTAAGAAATTCCAATAGGACACTCGAATACCTCACCTCTATAGTGCCGGGGAATTCGACGGGCCAGAAGCAGGCATCGCGGATATGGCAGCTTCATCCCGCCGTCGGAATGTGTAGTGGACGAACGGGACGGAGTATATGAGTTTCCTCGCGGAAAGAGGGCTTTAGGGAACGACAAAGCGCTTGACAGAACACAGATGATAGTTGAAGCCCTCCAACCACATTATGAGGAGGAAACCTTGATTCACAGGACAGCTTCAACGGCGCTCCATCCGTATCGAACGAATGAAATGCTGCTTTGCCCGTCGTGCAAAAATCCCAAGTCCCGGAGACGGCGGCGGAGACTGCTTACATAACCCCCCGGCCCCATTCTCCGCGAAATTTCTCAACTCCGACTCGGGTCTGTGCTGTACGAGATCGAGCCAAAGCCAACGTCCTTTCTCCAACTTCAACCCAATTCCAATTCAATCTACACATCAAAAACCTCTTGCATAGAAAAATGTCGATACACCTCCCCCTGCGCCGCAGCGGCAGCAGCGCCGCCGCCGCCGCCGTCTCCTCCACCTCCACCAGACTCATCCCCTCTGCAACGACAACTACCACATTCATCTGCACGCAATGCCGACACGCCACGCTCCTCCGCCGCCCCAAGCGCCCCTACACCTTCACGCAGCTGGTGATGCTCTCTGATGGCAGCACCTTCACGCACCGCACCACCTCCCCCTTACCCGTGTACCGCTCGACCCGCGACACGCGCAACTCGCTGCTCTGGAACCCGTCCAGCAGCAAGCTGATGAACGTCGAGGAGGACGAGGCCGGTCGGCTGGCGGCCTTCCGGGCCAGGTTTGGTCGGAGCTGGGACGCGCCGACCGCTCCGGGGACGGAGTCGGAGACTGCCTCCTCGAAGGAGAGGGAGGGGGACAAGGACAAGAAGCAAGAAGCGTCGGCAAATGCGAACGATAGCGACAAGAATAAGAATAAGAAGGTGGAGGGCGAAGGGGACGACTCGACCGCTCCGGACGACTACTACGAAGAGGAGGACGACGATAACCTGCTGGATCTGATCAGTTCGTATGGCCAGGAGGAGGCATCTGGAAAGAAATAAAGGGACGAGGAAGAGGGAAACTCAAACTCGATAGATTAATCGCAGCGAAATAAGAAAAAAAAGAAGAGAGGAATTATTTTCTATCTTGTACGATAACGATAACGGACGGAAAGAAAGAAAGGAAGGCAAGGCGCGAAGGGGTCCATTCCATTCCATCCACATGTCGCTTTGGTTTGACGGACGGGAATGTATCTCACTTCACATCATATTCATTTATTTATTTCCACGAAGCAATTGTTCTCAGCATGTACCAGAAATGTATGTATGTACAGTATGATACATCCACGGGAAGTGCTGGTCTTTCTCAAGAAATCCCACGCTGCAATTCGGTTTGGCGTCGATACCTCTTTGAACCTCATCTCCCCAAGATAGAATCTCTTGCTCAAATCAGCTTTGATCATATCCCGTTATGAGTCAACAGCAGAGACGTAGTAGAAACTCCAAAGCTTGCACCCGGGACTGAGTCCAAATAAAAACCATTTGCATGTTAGGATCCGAAATAGAGCCATTGAGAACGAAGACCATATGCTAATCATTAACTTAAACAAGCAACTTGAATCGTTAACGTAAGTGAATAATATTTTTCAGGTCTCCTTCTTAATAGGAATTACTCTAATAGGAGTCCAACAAGGAACGATATGATAGTCAAGAGCTGCTACCACACGCGAGCCATTTATCCGCTAGCGCTGGTGTTATATCGCAGCAGAATGCAAACTTGAAATTCACAATGCAAGGCAACAGACCGAACAACAGAGGGTATTGCTGAAAAAAAGTGCTGCTCATCGCTTGTAACGTCATAGACATCACGAGGGAGACATAACTCGAATTCACAGAAAATAGATCGTTACAATTATTAATCTGAAAAAAAGGCCACCTGGATTAGACGGCGGGTTCCACCGTCTGCAGCGGAACGTATCCTTCCTCCGCCCTTGTCCTCCTGGATTTCTTTCCGGTGACAATGGCGGTAACTGCATCGACGAAGCCCTTGATGCGTTCGACGAGACCACGAGGCGCGATCTCCCCAGAGGCTGCCAGCGCACTCTTCCACCACCTCCTTCGGGATGAGCGAAGGCTTATCTTGCCCATCTCCACTTCCTTTTCTAGCAGATCGACATTCATCCAGCGTGGTCGACTCCAGAACTTGAGAAGGAGACTGCTCACGACGACGGAGACGCTCGACGCAGCCATCGCCGCGCCGGCTGCCATGGGATGAAGCATGACGCCGCCGAAGGGAAGGAACAAGCCCATGGCGAAAGGAAGACCAATCACATTGTACAGGCAGGCCCACATAAGGTTGAGTTTGATCCGGTTAAGGATCGAGCGGCAGAGGGAAAGACTCGCAGGTACAGACAAAAGGTCGTCTGGGCGCATGAGGACAATGTCGGCCGCCTCCATCGCGACGTCCGTCCCCGATGCAAGGGCAATACCAACTGATGCAGTGGCCAAGGCAGGGGAGTCATTGATACCATCACCGACCATGACAACACGGTCTCCCGAGGACTGGAATGATGAGATGATGGATTGCTTGTCGGAAGGGGAGGCGGAGGCGTGAACCGCAGCTGCTGGGATTCCGACGGCTGCTGCGACGGATAAAGCAGTAGAGTAGGTATCGCCTGTGACAAGCGAGGTTGAGATACCCATGCGATGTAGGGCTGCGACGGCGGCCACGGCAGTTGGCTTCAGGGAGTCCTGAAGAGAGATCGTACCCGCGTACTGCCCGTCAATCGCTACATGTATGAGAGTCAACCCAGCAAAACTGTTAGGCTTCGAAGGAGGAAGAGCAGAGGCAGACTCATCCGGAGGCTGAGCGTCGGGGTCGACAGCTTCAGGGATTCGCACGTCTCTTGAACGGAGAAAGGCCGCATTCCCGACCAAAACCCGGTACCGCGTGCGCTCGTTGCCGGAAGCAGGCTCGACGACAGCAGATATGCCTTTGCCCACAGAGGCCTCGAAGTCGCCAACGCTGCCATCCAGAGCCGCTTCACTGGAACCACCAGTCTCGGTCTTAGCTGCTACCAGGATCGCTTTGCCCACGGGGTGTTCGCTGCCCATCTCCGCAAGGCCAACAATCAGCCACCAAAGCCGACGACGCCATTCGGTAGACGTCCAGACAGGCTCCAGTCTAGCCTCGACCACACTCATCTTGCCCACAGTAAGAGTTCCCGTCTTGTCGAAGACAACATGGTTGATTTTCGCTGCAGCCTCGAGAGCAGCACCGCCCTTGATGAGAATTCCGTGCTCTGCGCCCACACCTGTTCCAACCATGACTGCGGTGGGAGTACTAAGACCGAGGGCACATGGACATGCAAAAACAATAACTGAAATGCAAAGCTTCAAGCAAACCATCACTTTCCCGCCATTCTCCTCTGATTCGAAGATCTTGGGTGGATGAGGCAGAACGTGACTGAGAATCATCCAACCGACGAACGTTATCAGTCCGAGACTGATGATCGCGGGGACGAAATAGCCAGCAACAACATCGGCCAACCGCTGAATAGGGGCACGACTGGTTTGGGCATCCTGCACCAACTTGATAATCTGGCTCAATTGCGTGTCGCTGCCAGCTCGAGTGACTTTGAATTCGAGCGAGCCTGCACCATTGACGGTCCCGGCGACGACAAGAGAACCATTGGTCTTGCGGATGGGAAGAGCTTCTCCAGTGATCATGCTCTCATCGATGTAGCTCTCTCCACGAATGACAATACCATCCGCAGAGACCTTGTCTCCAGGTCGCAAAATAACAATGTCGCCGACCTCGATCAGCTCAGTTGGGATGAGCTTTTGTTCGAGAGACTTCGCGTTCGCCTGTGCTGAAGACCCTTTCTTCTCGCTTGCGGTGTTAGCCGTATCCCATTCCTCAGCTGCTTTCTCTGCAGCTATAGGGTCGTCATATATCGTTGTCATCGACGGGGCCAAAGACATCAGACGGGACAGTGCCTTGGAAGTCTGGCCCTTGGCCTTATTTTCCAGCCAACGCCCGAGCGTAATGAAAGTAATGAGCATCGTACTAGTGTCAAACACTGTGTGTGGTCGGAAATGGTGCGAACCGAATACAGCCATAAGCATAGTGAAGACGCTGAAAAAGAACGCTGCCGACGTGCCCAACATCACAAGCACATCCATCGTCGGCGACCGATGCTTCAATGACTTGTAACTGGATCTGTAAAAGCGCATCCCAATACCAAACTGTACCGGTATCGTAAGTACGAGACACAAAAGATCTCCAAGATATAGACCAGGGCACAGTTCAAAGGCGCCAAAGTCGATCGCCGGGAGATACATCGGTAGAATCATGCTGAGGAGGAACACGGGAATTGCAAACGATAGCGAGAACCAGAACGCACGCCTCCACTCCTGAATCTCTTTAGTCTTTGCCAGGGACTCGAGCTGAGCATTGCTGTCATCCGAGTCTGATACCAAGGCATTGTACCCTTCTGCCTCGATGACCTTGACGATAGAGCGAATCCCAGTAACAGATGGAGTGTAGACGATAGAAGCGCGAGACGTAACCCCGTCTATCGATGCCGATGTGACCCCTGGACGCTGGCGAAGAGCATTTTCCAATGCTGTTGCTGCAGCTGCGCCTGGTAGACCGTAAATCGACAGATTGACGGACTTTGATGACTTTGAAATAGACGTCTGCGCTTGTGAAGAAACAACACGGGCTTCAAAACCCACATCTTCAATCAGACTCGTGATCTTCTGTTGAGTGAGGACAGCAGGATCGTGGACAATGACGGCGCGTTCGGCCAGCAGACTGATGTTAAACTGAACAAGCCCGTCCACACCCTCGAAGGTGCCCTGGACACTGGACGTGCATGCGCCGCAGGTCATACCCTCAATGGCAACCGTAGTTGTCATAAGCTTCGGTTTATCTCCTGCCTTACCCTTGCCTCTAACAGACTTCGTACTGACCTCTGGCGCTTTCGTGTCCAGCACTGTAGCCCCAAATCCACGGTCTTCAATGATGTCTGCAATCTGTTGAGGCGTGATGACAGATGCATCGTGTTCGACAACTGCACGCTCTGAGAGCAATGACACATTGACCGACTTGACCCCTGGGACATCTTTCAAACCGCTTTCGACTGCGGATGTGCAGGCGCCGCAGGTCATCCCTTCCACTGCCAAAGTCGTCGTCGATATTTTCCGTTCATCGTCTTCCGCCCCTTCACCGTCATCGGTCTCCCCAGTCGGCATCTCAGTAGACAGAACTGAAGCATCAAAACCGCGGCTTTCGATCAATTCCGCAACCTTCTTCGGTGGTAACACATTCTGGTCGTGTACCACCACAGCTCTACCCATTACTAGACTGACAGCCACGCTTCCCACACCATCAACCCCCTTGAACACACCCTCCACGGACGACGTGCATGCCCCACAAGTCATACCATCCACTTTGACTGTTGTAGTGGCCATGCGCGCGGTCGGTTGCCGTTCTCGCAGGTCCGGTTCATTGTCAGCTGCAGTGGGCACGGGAGCATATGAAGAGGACGCCATGACAGCTGTGTATAACAAACATGGACTCGGAAAGAAGAACGAATAGACACACTAGGACAATAGGGTTTTGAGAACGAGTCTGGTTCCGGCAGATCGTCAACTGCACAACCAACTGGCACAATCAGCCGCGACGTCTGTGGAAGCGGCCAGAGGCCGAACAAAGAGTCCTCCGTCGTAAACCAGAGATGGCCAGCTCTCCGACAAACTCTGGAGACTCGGGAAGCGAGAATAACAGCAGTGATGTCAGTCGCAGAGGAAAGGGCTCAGCGCAGTCGATGCTTGGTCGGCGGGAAAGCGGTTCGCTCGGAAGGGCCCGGATGGCCTGATTGGGCCGTACGGCGGGGTTCCCGGCGGAATTCAGGTCGCGCGTCGCGCCGAGACAAAGGATGATAAGATGAGCTGAGCTGCGGTGACTCTGGACGTTGTCGCGAAGCGCCGTGGCCCTTGGGTTTTATTGTTGACGGCCTTAAGCTACCAGGATCCTTGATCGCCCGATGTATACCCCTTTTTCCCTGTGAGGCAATGGTGAAACTTTCTGCGACGCGCAAAAAAGCGCGGAAACATAGAACAAACAGGACAAGCTTCTCAAGGAACTCGATCACCTAGCTCCCTTTTGTTAAATTATTATTTAAGAGCGGGCCTCTTGCGCGTTTTTCGGTCATGCCAAAAAGACATGCAACTCATGCGCAGCGTGGAGCTGATTATCGGAAACGTCTCACGTTAGGCCTCAGCCCCAGGTGTACGTAGGCTTCGATGATGCTTGCTATGACTCAATGAGGCAGCGACGTAAGCATCTGTCGGACGGGGATTATCGTGACAAACTTTTGAGAGGCCGAACGCGTGGGGAGGACGGTGCCCTCTCATCCACGCATGTTCCACCTGCATGGTGCTCTCCTGAAACCTCCGCAGGGCTTCACCAGACGCTACCCAAAAGCCAGGGGCAAAAGGTCCGGGCTTCATCATGATTTCCCAAACGGGGCTTCTTCAATGCTATCGAATCGGAGATCGGCTCTGTGCTATATGTTGGAAAACAACCTGTCCAAACAAAATGTATGTATAGAAAAGTGAGCATCATTTTATGATCATCGGTTCGATTGCATACTGCTTGTGGACCATACATGGTGTAGGGCGAAGGCATGCGCCAAAGCCGGCCCTGGAGCAGTCCGTCCAGACCTAAACTAGCAAGTGATCAGAGGACTCTGGAGGATTAGACCTATTGCGCATGTAGAAAGTGACTCCAATGAGCGCAAGTCACTTCGGAACTCACGCAAAAGGCTCTTGGACCTGGCCGCTTGAGAGATATTGAGCAGTATACCTACACCTAGCAAGATCACAAAACCTAGCGGAGATGTCTCTCTAGCATGGCTTGCGTCCCGCGGGGAGCTTGTTTGCAGTGTATGCAGTCCCCGACCACCACCGGATGGCCCTCCTCCACCTCAGCGCTGCCGACGCTACGGACTCCCCGCAGCAGCTCTGGCGTTGCCTCGACCCGCAGAGCGCTGTCGGACGCAATTCTTCTTGCTTTGGACCGCAGTAGCCAGATCCCCGGGCCTGTTCGTTATTCCCTCGAACCCTGATGTTACGCCCGGCGGAGCTAACCCCTCATCTACAGACCCGTTGATCTCCTGGACCGGAGTACTGCGTACATCCATCCGCTCATGGTCGTCACGGATACCTAATCCAGCAGACAATCATGGACCAGATACACGCGCGCGCCCTCGAGGCGCTCCAGCCGTTCGTGCACCTGGCCAACTCGACGAACACCTCTTCGCCCCGCTTCATCGCGAATATCATCACGAACGCTACATCGAATCCGCACACCTACGTCTTCGCGGAGCTGCTGGAGACGCCGACTATCCAGTCCCTCCGGTCACCGGACACACCTGAGGAATATCGAGGATATCTGAGACTGCTCGAGATCTTTGCCTGGGGAACATGGGAGGAGTATCAATGTGAGCGGAGCTCGAAATGGATACCCGAATTACGTTTAACAACATCCAGTTAACTGACTTGTATTGATTGATTGAAATCATCCAGCGACTCCGAACCTGCCCCCTCTCAACCGCGAACAGACCCTCAAACTCCGCCTTCTTTCCCTCCTCACCCTCTCCACCACCCTCCGGCCCCTGACCTACGAATCCCTGATGAAGGCCCTCTCCATCCCCACCCCATCCGACCTCGAGTCCCTCGTCACGACCGCCATCTACAACTCACTGATCACCGCCCGTCTCTCGCCCGCGACGAACCCACCCACCGTCCATGTGACCTCCGTGGCGCCCCTGCGGGACATCAGGCCCGACACCGTATCCACGATGATCTCGATCTTGTCGGAGTGGGAAGGCCGCTGCGGGGACGTCATCAACGGGATAGAGGCCGAGATCGCGCGGATCAAAGCCCAAGCGGAGAAGAACCGAGCAAGGGAGCGCGAACGCGCCGCAATCCTTGAGAAGAGCATCGCTGGCTGGGATGGGGATGACGATGGAGCAGACGCCACCACTACCCCTACTGCTACCGGCCGGCCAGGGACCTCGGGGAGTTCCTCTTCCAAGTTCAACCTACGGGGCAGTGGCAGCACCAAAGATGGCGGAGGGGCAGCTAATAACAAGTCCAAGTCAGGCGGGGCCGGAGGCGGTGGAAACAAACGTGAGTTCAACGCCGACGACGACCTGGACGATGATGATGGATACTGGGATAACGGAAGTGACGGTGCCTTAGATTCTTCCGGTCCGGCCGGGTCGAGGATGGACATCGATGAGGGGGCCGGAGCCGCTTCGTCTTCAAGAGCGAGTACCACCCGGCAGGCGAAGCGGATACTGAACATGGGGAAGAAACATTGATTTGGTTCGAACTTGGGCCTCGAACAGGAACAGGAACAGGAACAGACATGATGTGATGTGATGTGACGTGACGTGACGTTGAAACATTCGACGACTAGAGTTATCGAATCTCTAACGCTATTAGTAAGTAGGTAGTTTCATGAAATACCCCCAGAAACAGGAGCTACCTAATCAATCTACCGGAATAACCCTTTTCTGTGTATGGATCTTCATCCTTTCTTTGATAGCAGGTACACTGCTCCTCTGCTTGGCAGAGGAAGATGGAAGATGTATCCAAGTACGTGCTGTACAGTAGTACATGCTTGAAGAGTCCTCTGCTTTCTCAGATGCAAGAACTTCTGCCAGACATATGTTGCCGCTATCCACATGAGGATTAGGCAGCACTCAATGGGGATACATGCCCTGGAGTTTGATATTTGCGTTGCCGTTATCTATCCTTCCCTTATTTTTGTCAATTTTATTCAATTAATCCTGTGCACACAAATCTGCCTGTATATAAGTTGCTCATTACCCTAGATAGATCTGTAACTCAGAGCTCTCCTAGTTATACTAGTCAATACTAGGCGCCCCTAGGATTCAACAACTTCCTACAATATATTAGCCCGGAGTCCTCCAGTACTGTCAAGTTAAACCTGGACCGAGAAATTACCTTTGGTCGTTTTATCGTTTTATTGTTCTACGTTATTTCAAACAGGCCATAATATCAGCCTTAGCTGTACCTGTACCTGTAACTCAGGTTTTACATACATACACATAAGACTTGCATAAACAAGAAGCTTCTTGGAAACAAGGGGTATTTATCCGAAACAAGGAGAAAAGAAAAAAAACATTCAGGAGATGGACGGGATAAACGGACAGACTGTCAGGGTGTCGTCCGCCGCTTCGATTTCAAAAGGCTCGATCAATGACTCGGCTCCGAGATAGGGAGGAATGCTAAGTTCAGCGCACAAGGGGAGGGAGAGATACTCAAGGAAATGAAAAGATATCGACGTTCGGGGAGTATGTGTGAGACAGGGAATTAGAGCAATGTGAAATGCTCTTTTTAATGAGAGTGAAATCTCCATTGGTTCCTTGGTTCGGAGGTGCGTTTAGAAACGCTAGAATTGTCGGGCTGGAGTGCTTCACGAAGTTAAAGGAAAAAAAGGACTGAATCCACCGAAGAACGCCTGACAAACCACCAGAAAACCAGAAACAAGGTCTGATTATCGATGTTTTGCGCCGACCGAAACCATCCATGCCAAAAAAGAATCGCAAAGATAACCCTCTAACGCCAAAGAAAATAAGGAAAGAGAACTGCAAGTGACTGTTCAAGTATGGGGGTATAGTTCCAAAGGGATGAGCTTCAGAGCATCGTCCCCGGGACGAAGATGAACAGGACGCTAAGAGAGGCGGCGACAAAGAGCGTAATTAGCAGGGTGACGACTGCTCGCTTGTTCAGGAGTCGGCGGACATAAGGCTCGCGAATCCGCGCGCAGTTCATGAACGTGTACTCGCTCAACCCCGCTAGCGCCATTATCGGATCGATCTTGTACTGGTAAGAGACAATGAAATAGGCGGCAATTACAAAGGGCAAGATCACCTGTAGTTTGGTTAGAAAGAGACGAGTATCCAATATAAGGCGACCACACTTACCCAGCAGCGAATGTGCTTCGGTTTATCCCTCAGCACTACGTAGAAAGCGCCCCAGAATCCACCAAAGAAACTCATCAGTGCAAGAATCAGCCGTGCAAGAATGCTCAGGGGCACGAGGTTTCCAAGGGCCTTGGCCTGCAAGAACCCAGGGAAAGCATCGCGCTCCATGGCCTGGAAGACATAGTCCTTGGCAGAGTCGAACACCTCAGGATCATCTCTGCCCTCTTCCTCGACCATGTTGATAATAGAGTTTACCATGTCTTCAGGAAGGACAATCTCTCGCTCAGACCCTGGAATAAGATAGGTGTACAGGATCTTCTCAGCGCTGGCACGGATATCAGCGCGAGCCACAGTGTGCCCAGGGGAACTGGGATCATTTCGGTTCTCGGGTGGCATCTGAAAACTTGGACGCGACGGGCGCTCACTTGACGGGCGGCCGGAAGACCGAGAGCGTAAACTTCCCTGAGGGGAGGCCCGGCCCTCAGAGCGAAGGAAGGCAGAAAGCCTCTGATCAGCCTCCTTCTCTTCGGGAGTTCTATCTCCGCTCTTGTTTCCAGAGGGACCAGCGTCGACAGGTGGAATATCGCCTAGACTTTCCAGGTTTTCCAGAATAGTGGAAGAGTGTTTGCTGCCAGCTTTTTCTAGTTCAGGTGTTGCTACGAGAACGGAACGGCGCAGTTCCCGGACATAGTGGCGACACAAGGACATGTGCTGGGAAACATCCAGCCTGAACCAATGTTAGTATACAAGCCGTAATATCTGATGATTTAACAGGCAGGACTTACCAGAAATCCAGGTAATCGACAGAGCGCTGCTGATCTCGCATGTAAATATAAAAGGAAAAGAGATCGACCGGCGCTAGTGTGCGACGACTGAGAACCTCAAAGAGGGTCGGCAGACGGTTGCGCTGCTCCACCTCTGAAGGAGCATTTTGCGCCATTGTAGAAAAGCGTTCTCTTGCGATATATCACGGGTTTCGAAAAATGCGGCTCAAGGATTGACCGATATCTTGTAGTGGTGGAAATTGAGGAGTCCGTAGTAGAATAGGGGGAAGGAGGGGCTATGACGCGTCGTGTTGCGCAGACTGAGAATGGGACTGTAGATTCAAGTTATCGACAAGTGCCGCCTTCATGCAATACACTATCCGTCCAGATAGTGCGCACAAAAAGCTAGCACCAGGTGAAGTGTTGACAGCGATTGCGACCGTGGTGTTTGTTCTGTTCCAAATGAGGGTGCGACCGGCGGTTTGCGAACATTCAGGCAGGAGCCCTACAAAGGGTCGCCTGGGTCAGCAACTTCTGAGCCAGCCGCCAGTAAGAGTTGGGTATCTGGCGATTAGAATAGAGAATGAAGGATGTCCACAGCCCCGGGAATTGCAGAGAATCATATCGCAGAGTCGCAGACTGACGGGACCCCGTTGCTGAGACAGACACAGCCATTGGGATGTCACATCTCGGCACGCATGAATGTTTATCCGAAATTACCCCTGGGCACGTGATTGCACAGTGGCTGCAACTATTAACAAGGTTATTCTTATTATTAACAACAGGCGAGACTGAAACAACGATGGGCCGCAAGTGCAGATAATAATATGCAACGCGTGGTTCAAAGAACGCACGGACATCTTACAGGGAATACAAAGGCCTACTGTACAGATCCATGCATTACTAATGACATTTTGGCCAACGTTTGCATAATACTCCTATATACAGAATCCTTCCAAGGATCGCTTGCTGAATTGCAAGGACTTCAAATACTAAGGGATAAAGGAATTGTTGGGCTCTCATTGAGTTTGAAGTTGCAGAGTGAATTCATATAGAAACGTGCATATATGACAGTGCCAATTCCTAGTTAAAACAGCACTCTAAACGCCAAGTATATTCCGCCTTTCGCCAATGGGTATTCGAATCCTGAAAACTCCTAGGGTAAAGAAAAGGAAAGAAAAAATCTCCTGTGTCGCCTAATGTCCTTCGGCCAAGTGCTATGCTATCGTCAGCACAAGAAAGATCCGGTGTCGGCTCATGAGGAATTACTTACCGCCCACTCTGGGATATTCTTGATTTGCTGCCACATGAATTTCTCCAGCTTGTTCGCGCTCTTCGCATAAGGTGTATTCTCGCTGTTGTATTTGCGGCAGTTGTCGAAAATCAACATTGCGTCTTTGATGAAGTCCTGCGGCGTCGGATACATGTCTTTCTCATGTTTCTCTTCCATAGTCGAAAGATCCATCGGCTCCTTGATGACATCATAGTAGTCAGGCACTTCGTCTTTGTTGACGGGCTGAGTAAATGGCCATGCAGCCGAGTGGTTCTGCATGTCATTGAGAAGGTGCAATAGCTGGTTGTAGTTCGGTCCGTGCCGCGGTTGACGAGCTAATTCATCCATATCGGGCGACCACCCAGATTCCTTAATCGCAGGAATGCTCAAGGGGTCGATCTTGCACACGCCGTTCTTCCACTCCTTTGGTGGAGGATGAACGATATGCGACTTGCTAAAAGCACGAATCTTGGCGTGTACGGCCTCTTTCTGCTTCAGAAGCATGCGGGGAACCTCCAAGTATCGTATCTTGGGAAGCATCGTGCACTGCATGATAGTTCCTCCCTCGTAATCTTTAATGTATCCCATCCATATCGATTTATCGAGGGTAATTTCCTTGGTAAAGCCCTGCTTCTTAAAGTATCCAATGGCATAGTTATCGGCATAAGTCAGGAAATGCATCACGTCCGATGTAGCCTTCACATAATCCTGCAACTTGTCAGCATGCGATCACGGCCAAAGCAAGGATCATCAGGGCATACCTTGAGATGAGACATGAGATGTGCACCATAACCCTTCACTTGCTGGTCGGAAGAGATGGCACAGAAGACGATCTCCGCGAATTTACGACCAGGGAACGGCCGGTAGGTGATACCGCTTGGTATGGCGTTAGCAAGTTGTATCAGAATAAGAGAAATGTAAATACGTACCCTACAACCTCCAGTGGGTGCTTGACGATGGCAATAGAAAGATGCGCCCTGTCGTATACGAGCCGTGCGATATAGTCCTTGGGCATTTTGGGAAGTTGTTTCTGGAAGATGCACTTCAGCCCTGTGAGGATAATGAAGCTCTCCCGGGAGCCATCATTGTTGACCACTCTAAACTCAATCTCACCACGGCGTTCTTCCAGAACTGCGGCCTATTTCGCTCGGTTATTATCCCGTATGCTAACTCTGATCGAAAAGCAAAAGGGCGACCCATACCTTCTCGGGGAAGGGAACGATCTTGAGGGGCTTCTTCTCGGAGGTTTCCTCCTTCACATCCTCCTATACTGGTCAGCTGGCTCACAATTGATGTGTATTTGGGAGTTGCTAACCTTCTCTTCCTTCTCCTCCCTTTCTGGTGACTCGGTGCGCGCTTTCTTGCTCCGTTGCTTGGAATCCGGGGTAGTTACTTCTTCCGAAGCCTTGCGCTTGGTACCTGAATAGCAGTCAGCATTATCCAAGTTGAAAGCAAAATCGAAAAGGATATTACTCGCCTTCCGCATCACCTGACGTCATGTTTCTGGACAATTCCTGCGCCAAAACACTGCTGAGGGTCTCTGATACTGTGGTGGCGACAAGTTGGAGATATCTCCGCGTCAGGCTGGTCTGGCCTGATATGGGGCTTAGCGTCGGCGCTTTGTTTATCCGACAGCCCGCGCACCCGATGTGGACCAAAGAGGACAGCAGCACGTGTAGATCGCTGTTGACGGTGGCTCGAGATGCTGACCAAGAACTGCTCCTGCAATATACCAGAAGTTGAAGCTGCCTCTGCCAGCGTCTGAGAGTTCTGTGTCGCAGATTAGACAGCTAATTGTATCCCTGTCTCTTTCCTAATGTCTCTAAACGAGGTCTGGGAGGCTGCCTCCGCGAACCCTTACACCCCTCTCGTTTCCAAAGATAGCCAGTTCCTCGTCGGCTTCACCTTACTACTGACTGGTGAGAGCGATTGCCGCTTTGAGTTGGATCATAGCTGATATATATTACTATAGCTCTTGTTTTCACCGGTCTCTTCGGTCTCAGTTAGTCTCCCTGGATGTTGCACTCCTCGATTCGTTCCTTGTTCTTGTTAACTAATTTCCTTTTCTAGACCGATCTCTTCTTAATATTCCCTTACTGGGTGTGCCGGCTTCACTGGCGTTTGGGTGAGTGAAGCCTCCTTTTCTCCTCATATACACACTCTAAATGGTCGTCTATAGATTTGGCGCTGTATACATGATTTGCGCCGTCGGGGTCTACGTCTAACTGTCCTTTCATTACCTACTACTCCAACGACTGCGCTTAACGATGTACAATAAGTCGGGGTGACGAAGGGATTATACTGGCAGATTCTTCAAGCTCTCACTGTTGACGGACTCCTATATTTCCAGCTTCCTTATTCTATTCTATCGTTATCTTAAAAGCTGGCAAACATGGAACCGATACTCTCTGCCGTCTCCAGCAATGCAAACCAACTGTACACCTTGTTACGATGTATCGGGTTCGCTCCCAAGGCGTCCGTCCAGATAACTCCAGATGGAATCCGGTTCTCTGTTGAAGAAGGCCGGGTGATGCAAGGACTTGCATTCCTTGACAAGGCCCTGTTCAGTACTTACACGTTCAACCCACCCCCTACTGAAACCAGTAACGCAAAGGATAACCATCAGGACGGAAGCCAAAGCGACGAAGACAGCGTGACCTATCCCCATTTCCTTATCTCCCTCTCAGCCCTCCTCGAAACCCTACAGATATTCGGAATCAACGATACCTCCTCCGCGTCCAGCTCATCAGCTACACAACAGCCGAACCCATCCGCCTCAAACGCCTTCATAACACCTGCCCTGCTTCTAAACCGCTCTTGCACGATCCAGTACTCCCAGATCGGTTCGCCTCTCTGCATCACCCTGTCCGAAGCCGGCATCAAAACGACCTGCGAACTCACCACCTACGAGCCCGACGATCCGTCCTTCGGCTCCTCCGCCGGCGAGCTTGAGATCCCTCTCCAGCGGGACGCGATCGTCATGAAAATCATCATGCGCTCGAGCTGGCTCCACAACGCCATCACCGAACTGGACGCGACGAACCCCGCGGTCCTGACCATCTCCGCGTCAGCGAAACACGAGCCCTTCTTCGCGCTCTCCGGCTCCGGCGGCCCGTTCAGCGAGTCGACGGTTGAGTTCTCCATCGACAAGGAGCGCGAGGGCAGCGGCGGCGGTGCGCTGTCGCACATGAATCACAAGGTCATCACCGAAGACGGGACCTCCAGGTCTCGGACGGCGAAGAAAGCCAAGCTCGCGCCCACGGTCACAGAGACCTTCCTCGTCAATCCCCCATCTTCCATGGGCTCCCGAGTCAAGCAGAGCTACCGGTTCGCGCTCATCCGCAAAGCGACCCGCGCCATGTCAGTCGCGAACAAAGTGAGTATCCGAGGCGACAGGCAAGGTGTGCTGAGTCTGCAGTTCATGATCGACCTGGGGGATAGCAACGCCGGTGGAGGGAATACGGGAAGGGTGCAGCCTCCTGGTGGCAGTCTGGGAGGCAATATCAGTTTTGTGGATTTCCGCTTCGTGCCGCTGGTTGATGAAGACGAGGCGCGGGATGACGATGAAGGAAGTGAACAGGGAAATGAGGAAGAGTAGCTAGTTCAGTAATAATGACAGATGGTATTCTCAATTCTCAAGTCTTCCTGTGTTAACATAAGGTAGTTTTAGAATGATACGATATATGTACAGCATTGTACCCTTTCGCATGTTGCTAGTCATTATGACAATACATTGAGGTACTTCCAATTGGAGGCAAACACTCTATGAAATGCTACATATGTGCCTATCTAACTTAACAGAAATGAACCTTTTTCATCCACAAGTCCATAATTGTCATAACTGAAACGGCATGTCCTCGTGATATGCAACTGCAAACATTACCCATTTACCTATACAGAGATAATAATAGAGACGAGAAACCCGGCCGAAATGGGATCGTCACCGAACATCTGAGAATAGCAAGTTCATGTCCTCTATGCTCGATCCGGAATTGAAGTAAAACTTTCATTGCAAGGAAACGAAATTCGAAGTCGTGACATCACATAACCTGGTTTATGTTGTCAGTTTACGTTTTCAATAAATACCTATGTTTAAACACAACAAACGTACCTCTGCAATCGACTGCCTCTCAATAATCGACTTCTGTCTCTCGTTCCTCGACACCCGGTAATAGTAGTCACAGAAATCACCGCACTGCATATGCCGCAGAAACTCCTCGTCGTGCGTAATGACGATGAGCTGGAAGTTGGACTGCTGCTGCCGCGCGCGGATGATATCATGCAGCGACTCGGCCAGGGACCGGATATTGTCTCGGTCGAGATTCGTCGTCGGTTCGTCGAGCGCGATGAGGCCGCAATTGACGCCGAAGCATTCCGCCAGAGCCAGGCGGATGATGATGCTGGCGAGCACCTTCTGGCCGGCGCTGCAGCGTCCGCGCATGTCCATCTCCGCGTCCTGCTTGACCATGCAGACGCGGTAGTTGTAGGAGCGGTTGCCCTTGGCGTTTTCGGTGTCGGAGCGGATGAGGATGGTGTCGACGTCGGTGCCTCTGTACGTCTTTTGCCAGAGCTCTCCGATGATGCTGTTGATCTCCTCCATTTTCAGGCTGTGGTATTTCATGATGGCCTTGTCGAGCGCACTTGCGTAGCGGCCCAGATCATCGATGGCAGCCTTTGTCGTTTCAACTTTGATATGAGCCTCCTTGTACTTAGCTGCGGCATCCTTGTAATCTGTGTTCCAGTCCGCCAGGAGTTGCATCAGCTGGTCATCCTTGGATTTCATCTCTCCCATCTTGCTTGCCTGCTTCGCGGCGAGGGCATTGTATTCACGTGTCCAACGTTCTGATTCTTCTTTGAAACGGCTACGGTCGACCTCCGCGTTCCGGGCCTCCAGCTCTTCGATCTCCGCCTTCACTTTCGCAAGCGCTCTGGTTGCCTGGCGGTACGTAAGGTTATCGGCGTACTGCCGTTTCGTATTCTCACTGTCCTTGAGTTGAGCGGAGATCCTATTGATCTCTCTTGTTATGTTTGCTTGCTCTGCCTCAAGTTGACTGATCTCCTCTTCGATGATCTGGAGTTCACGCATGCTCCTCGCCAATTGGTCTGAGCCGCCTCGTTCAATGTAGGATTTGATATCGTCATTAGCAAGGTTCAGCTGATGCAAGCAGTCTGTCAGATGGGAGATTCCTTGCTGCAATTCTTTTTCCCTGGTTTCTGCACGAAGGCTGATGTCGTCATATTTCGCTTGAGCTTTCGCGAGCTCAGGGGCAAGGTTTTCAATATCCTGGTCAGCCTTTTCAATAGCCTCTCTCTGCTTGGCATTCAAATTTCTGTATTCTTCGATGCGAGCAAGAAGGCTGGCCTTCTTTTCCAATTGATGATTGGCGTTGTCGAGATTCCTCTTAACGTCTCTTAGGTGCAGTTCCAGGTTGGTTATATCAGTACGTGACTGATCTCTATCGTTCGTGAGCTTTGATAGTGTCTTCTTCAGAGTGCGGGACTTTTCCGCAACTGCGTTAATCTCGTCTTGAATGTCCTCGAGTGTTCGCGAGGTACCAGATTCCTGCTGTTTAGCAGTTAGGTCTCGGATTTGAGACTGGAGTGTCTTTATTTCCCCGTCGTACTTCACAATCGTGGCAACTGTTCTGGAGAGGGATTCAACGTCTCTCTTTTTTTCCATGCGTTCACTAACGATCTTGTCGTGTTCGTCCATTTGAGCCAATAGTTTCTCTCGCTGAGCTTCACAATTCTCCTCTTCCTTTTCCAAGGCCGGAATATCTGTTTGCGACAGGCGGATCCATGTATCATAGTCTGTACTGACAGCTCGGGCGTTTTCCAGGTCCTCCTCGAGCTGTTGTATACTATCATCTACAGCGTCTTGCGTTGCCTTCTTCACCAGAGCCTCTAGTTTATTCTTGAAAGCTTGAAACTCGGCCTCGGTCCTGAAAGGTCTCGCACAAGTTCTGCAAACTTTCTTCTGTCTCGCTGCTTCGAGACATTTGTTGAGATATTCGCCCATTCCGGCATATTGGTCCGCGTCCCTTTTCGCTATATCGAGTTGCACCTGTCGTTGTTTGACCACTTCAGGGTATTCTGAAGGCTCATCATCGATTGCTTCACGAATCCTTTTAACGCATTCTTTGAGCTCTTTATGTCGCCGTTCGAGGTCTTTTCTAACAGTCCTAAGCTTGAACTCCACGTGTTCCAGCTCCCTGTTTATTCCGTCTCGGTCACGTTCGGCGTTTATCAAAGCCTTTGATTCGTGGTCTAAAACTTGCTGGAAGTCCTGATCCAAGGTTCCGGGCTGCCAGTTTGTGCTAACGAGCTTTGCGAACCTCTCACCATGGGCCCCTGCCATAGTCTCCAGGCTGCGCTGACGGTCTTTCAGTTCCTTCTTCAGGTGGTCTAACCGCGCTAGATCGCCGGCCCTCTTGGTCCCTTCTATGAGCTCCGCGTTCAACTTTGAGCTTTCATCCTCGAGGGACCGAAGTTCAGTGTTGATGTTCTGAATCTCCCTGTCCCAAGAGGCGGAACGTGCATGTTCCTTTGCTTGATTCAAGCGTAATTCGATATCTTCAATCTGTGACTCAAGGACAGCCTTGCTTCCTTCATCAACATCGATCTCGTTGAGCCGGCTTTGGTACGTTGCTGCTTCTTTCTCGTTCGCAGCTATCTGCCTTTTTGCAGCATTCTTGCTCTCCTGGAGAGCAGATTTTCGCTGCCCGATGTGATTAAGGAGATTTTGCGTTTCACGCAGCTCTGCCTGGGCCTCTCTTTTCGCACGTTCCAATGCTTGGTTCTGATCCTTCAATAGTTTCTGCATCCTACGCATAAATTCGTCAATCTGTGCATCGTCAAGTGAATCTTCAAAGCCGCGAATATTATTCCGACGAGCGATTTCCTTGATCATGTTTTCTCGTCTCTCAATCTGTCTCTCATACTGAGCTTTGTCGTTTTCGTACTTGCCACACTCAGTCTGTTTGAGACCCAGCTGTTGCCGAGCTCTCTCAATTTGCTCTTTGATCTCCATGTACTTCTCCTTCTGTGCTTCTACCTGCTGCTGATACAGCATCTGCCTGGACTCAAACTGCTCTAAGGCGGACTCGAGGTATTCATCTGAATCATCCAGTTCAACCAGATGCCGCTTAAGGTTATCGATATTCGTCTGGATACTTTTGGCCTCGATACGTTTTCCTTCTAGGGTACCAAGGATCTGTGCATAGCTCTCCGATTCCTTCCAGGCTTTGTCCGCAAGCTCAGCGGCCCGCCGCATTTCCTGGGAAAGCTGGTGGGTTTCGGCACGTAGGGCTTCGATTTCCTCTTGGAGCTTGATCGACCTCTTTTCGGCACGGTCAGCCTTCTCTTTATCCTCCTTCGCATGCTGCTCCATGATCTTGTATTTTGCCAGCTCTTCATTCTGCTTCTTCCTGAGAGCTTTGATATTGTCAATAGCCTTCGTGTACTTCATAGCTTCAAAGATCTCGTCAAACTTCTTCTTGAGAACAGAAGGCTCGCTCATCGGCCACAGGCTATCCTCCTGGTGGCAAAAGATGACCGACTCAAGCACAGCTTTTGACACACCCAGATACTGAGGCATGATCTGATCCAGCTCCGCGACACGGGAGGAGATAGCGGTCCTCTCTCCATCTTTAACCATCAAGAGTTGGCCCTCCAGCGTCTTCTGCTGCCGGGTTGTCTTCTTCACTGTGAGCTGTAGACTGCGGGTTGCTACCATCTTGGCCCCGGAAGTGCTCTTGAACGAGAGCTTAACTTGGGCCAGAACCTCCTTCTCTCCACATAGCTGTATTGTCCTTCAGTATGCATCAAACAGCCCGGTATCTAGTGAACGCACCTTCGGATCGTGGATGAAAGCTCCGCCCTTGCTGTTGGGGGGTAGCTCGCCGGTAGTGGCATACTTGAGGCATTCGATGATCGTCTAAGGAGATGTGAGCACAGCTCAACAAATGAAGGGGTAAACGCGCATACCGTCTTTCCCGATCCATTATAACCGACGATCAAAGTTAGAGGCGTGTGGAACTGTATCGTCTCACTCCGGGTATTGTCGAACGAGCGGACACTAAAAGATTCATGTCAGATAAGATGCACCAGTAAAACTGAGAAATTATTTGATCATAGAGCGCGACAAAAAAATCTTTACCCAAGAATCGAGAGCTTGTCGATTTTCGCTGTGAGACGATATCAGTTCATAGCTCCTTCGGAGTCTGTGCTTCAGAGCAACTTACACCTAAGTCTGTCAGCAAATGATTTCGGTATGACTGGATCCTGGGAAACTCACATCTTGACGGCTTGCTAGCAAGAGCTGCCACCCGTAAAAAAAATAGAGGGCCTGTTGGGTGTGCTGCGAGCTCTTGACGAAGGCAGTATAGCAGCGCCTCCGACGTCCTGCCCGACAGCTTCGGCGTGATCTGCTGCCTGCGGCGCTGCGCGTCAGGAAGACGCGGGGAGGAGGCGCGCGAGCACGTGGTCTGGACCTGAGCTCGGGAACCCTACCCCGTATCAACATTAGACTACGCCCCACGGATCAGCCAAATAATAATCACATAAGGCTCTCCTGTCTACGAATGTGGTAGTGATCGGGAGATTCTGCTTCGTCGACCAAGACCTGAAAGTTGGCCTATTGGAGAAGACGTCAGAGCCCTTTTGGTCTCAGATGATGTCCCGCCCGTCAAGATCTTCCCCAGATCTGCGCTCTCTATCTATAAGCTTCCCCTCAATATTGCCGTTTGACAATGGCCACTCTCTACCTTCACTCCTAGACGCTCAGTTTCCTAGACTTATCCATCATTTCTTTCTAGTTACCCTGAGCAGACTACACTATCTTTAGACATAGCTTCTCTGTTTCAAATAGAGAGATTACTCCATATCACTCGTATACCCCGACCTAACTCGAGCTACAGCTGATAGGAGTGCTTGGATGGATAATTTAGAGCTGGTAACATACAAGAAACCGAAGGAAACATTCCATTCCATTGGCCGATAGAAGGTGTATCGCAAATCAGGTGGCAGCATCCCCTTTCTAGTCATGAACCAATTCGAGTCATAGTCATAAGAGACATGCGCAAAATCATCGGCTTCTTCTGGGCTCAACCCTGGCCAGTAGAGGTCTCCTGCCCTTTCAGGCCCGTACTATCATCTCTGAGGGTATCTTTCTTCGAGTCCTCCTCACGCTCAACTTCTCTCGCTGCTGAAGCATCGCTGAGGGCAATATCTCCATCGCCATCGGCATCGCCGTTGGAGTCTGTACTCTTCTTCCTATCCCCCTCTCGCGCTGATAGTTCAGATTGCTGTCTATTGATGTCAGGGACGCTCCCCTGCGCGGCTCCCGAGTTCGAAAGTATCATCTGCACACCCTTCCCGTCCTGCAGGCCCATGTCCTCCACACCCAGCACCGGCGGTCCGCGCGCATGAGGAACTTCTTCGGAGCTGTCAATCGGCGGAGAGGCACGCGTTTCCGCCGCTTCGCCTTCGGAGGGATGGGTATGCGTCTGCTGCTGTGAAATGGCGACAACGCCAGCTTCTTGCTCTTTCCTGATGAGCTCCCCTTGAGTCACGGCTCCGGACTCGCCACCTGGGACGGAACTTAGCATGACTTTTAAAAGGTTGTGTGGTAGGGCTAGAATGAATTACCTTCATCCAGAAGATCAGAATCCTCGCCCTCCAGACCAGTATTGGTCAGCCATGGTATCGGAGTCAACAGGGCACCGCCTAAAGACTCATCGCTCCCTAGGGTGTTGTCCATCATAAAACCTCCGCCTCCGCCGTTCGAGACCCCATTTGCTAAATTGCCATCTCCCAGCACCCCGGTCTGCTGCAGCGGGAATATGTCTGCGGTACTGGAAACCGCAACGACACGGTCAACGGCTCTCAGGTAAGCGGGTAGTGTGCGGTAATGTCGAGTCGGGTAAAGAATTAGCTCGGCGAGTCGCTGAATTGTGTGCGGCGGTTTAGAGGAAAAGTATGACCTTAGAGTGGACTTGATCGAGTTTAAGAGTAAGAGTAGCGGGGGAGGAAGAACATTGTCCGTAGGCCGGGGGGTCGCCGGCTCAGGCTGGGAATCTGGAACGCGTTCACTGGATGCGGAGGACGTAGGTGGAAGAGGAGCTGTAGGACGTGGAGGAGTCTGGAGGTTTGAGGGAGGAGCATTCTCTTTATTGCTGCTGCTGGGGGGCAAAGAGCCGCTGGGCTCGTGCGAGGAGGGAGATGATGATGGCTGCGAGGAGCTGAAAGACGCAGCGAGCTCCGGTGGGATTTTCGGCATTGGAAACTCATGATAGACTATCTGGAGAATCTATTAGCATTGTTCAGGGTCAGCGTGACTTGGAGTATTGCGCACATGATCCAATCGCTCAAGCAGAGGCTCCAGCATGCCCGGCCATTTTGAACTAGAGTGGATGTCAGTTATATCGATCTCCGCTGCCATAAAATCATCTTGAACGCACTAATCCATTGAGCCATCTTTGGCAACAGCCTCTAGAACTTCCACGTCTACAAAAAATTCAGGTCAGCAGTGTTTTGGTGAAAAGAGGCGGCATTCGAGATCGAAACTGCTAAATCAACCGCGGCGACAATCAAATCACAGGCAACGAAGCTCAAAGCCAAAGGTAACAAGCATCACACATGGGGATAGGAAACTTACCCAGAGACATCGTGCCGACACAGGGCGCGGTTCAGAGCATGGAGCAGTGCGGGGATAGCAAAGTAGGAGCTGGGGTAGAGCTCCGCGCCGATGCGACGCGATGTGATACGATGCGATCGGATCGTTCTACCTAACTTTTTGGCGCGCGCGGGCGGCTGTCGTGTTGATCCGCTTGCGTCACCGCCAGCAGCCGCGGTGCGTGTCCGCAGCAGGCGCATGTGGAATTACGCTTTTGTGGCGCAGTTGGAGACTAGATGACCCCACTCAAGCCTCTTTTTCCACGCACTGAGGGGCAGATCTGAGATCTCCAAAAATCACATCAGGTGCTGCTGCATATTGCTATTGCTGAAAGCGTGTCGCTGACAGGAATACTGATAATGAAATAAATGGACTAAACAGGAAGTTTTCAACCTTTATCAGCAGAGCAAAAGAACTTGGAAGAGGTGAGAAGTTTCATAGGTGACATTATCCTCGATCCCGCTGGTAGAATTTTCAACTCAGTGTTCCATTTTCATAGAAGTATATTTTACTTTGATACTGCTTAAAATCCAGACCAGGGCAAAAAGTCACGGAATTGACTCTCTCCTTTCCTTGGTTTAAGCTCAGCCAAAGTCGTCCACCACACCTTATATGTCACGTGATTTTCATAGTTGAACTGACAATTTTTCCGTCTTTGGATCCACCGCGCCGTGGGCTTGGAAGGACGGTTGATAAGACAATATTTCGCCCATTTCAGTCCAGATACCGGGATTCGTTGTACGGAGAGAGATTTTCGGCATTTCTCTGCACGATGTGGAATTCTCCGAAGGTCGGAGTGCTCGGCGGCGGGCAGCTGGGCAGAATGCTCATGGAGTCCGCCAACCGACTCAACATCCAGATGAACATTCTGGATGCCGAGAACGCCCCGGCAAAGCAGATCAGCGCCCACGACGGCCATGTGGTTGGGTCTTTCAAGGATCGTGAATCTGTGCGGAAACTTGCAAAGTCGTGTGATGTCCTGACAGCCGAGATCGAGCATGTGGATACATATGCCCTCGAAGAGGTTGCTTCAGAGGTCAAGGTCGAGCCGAGCTGGCAGGCCATCCGGACCATCCAGAACAAGCTCAACCAGAAGAAGCATCTGTCCAAGTACGGCATCCCGATGGCGGAGTACCGTGAACTTGTTCAGAACAGCCCGGAGGAGCTGGAGGAGATCGGCGAGCAGCTTGGATATCCCATGATGCTGAAGTCCCAGACCCTGGCGTATGACGGCCGAGGTGAGAAATACCGCTTTATTCTGAATATACTATTTTTTAAAAATATCTGACTTCTGTGACGCTCAGGAAATTACCGTGTGCAGTCCAAGGAAGACATTCCAGCTGCACTCGAAGCCCTCAAGGGTCGACCATTGTTTGCCGAAAAGTGGGCATATTTCAAGATGGTTCGAAGTCTGCTCTTCTCTCTATGTAGTAATAACTCTAATGTAAATCTCTAGGAATTGGCCGTCATGGTCGTTAAGACCAAGGACAGTGTGCTGTCTTACCCTACAGTGGAAACTGTCCAGGAGGACTCAATATGCAAGCTTGTATACGCTCCAGCCCGGAATGTCTCTGATGCCATCAACAAGAAGGCGCAGGAGATTGCCAGGAAGGCTGTTGCCGCCTTTGAAGGCAAGGGTGTCTTTGGCGTGGAGATGTTCCTTCTAGAGGATGACAGCATCCTCCTGTGCGAAATCGCAAGTCGTGTCCACAACTCAGGTCATTACACCATCGAGGGCTGCCCGCTCTCTCAGTTTGATGCCCATCTGCGGGCCATTCTTGACCTCCCAATCCCTCCCAAGAGCCTTGAACTGCGGCAACCGTCTATCATGCTGAACATCATCGGCGGAGCCACCCCGGACTCTCACTTGAAGGTTGCAGAGAAGGCCCTTGAGATCCCCAATGCCAGCATCCACCTCTACAGCAAAGGCGACGCCAAACCTGGACGAAAGATGGGCCACGTCACCGTGACCGCTCCTACAATGTACGAGGCCGAGACCGCGATCCAGCCGCTTATCGACCTGGTCGATGAGATCCGCGCCCAGCGCAGCGACGTCAAGACCAAGCCGGTGAAGTCGGGTCCTTCCAAGCCGGCGCCCACCGTGGCAGTGGTCATGGGCTCTGACAGCGATCTCAAGACGCTGATCCCCGGCCTCAAGCTCCTCAGGGACTATTTCGGCATCGAGCCGGCCGTGGAGATCACGTCCGCACACCGCACGCCCACATATATGGCCGAGTACGCCGCGTCGGCTGCGTCCCGCGGTATCAAGGTCATCATTGCTGCGGCCGGCGGAGCGGCGCATCTGCCTGGCATGGCAGCGGCGCACACTGTTCTCCCTGTGATCGGAGTTCCCGTCAAGGGAAGCGCTCTCGATGGAGTCGACAGTCTGTACAGTATCGTGCAGATGCCGAGAGGTGCGTACTCTTCATTGGCTTGCCCTCGAATTCCAAGTATTCTTCTTCTCTTTGGTTGCTAACGCACGTACAGGCGTCCCTGTCGCGACGGTCGGCATCAACAACAGCACCAACGCGGCCCTGCTGGCCGCGAGAATCCTGGGCGCGTTCGACCCGGAAATCCAGCGCAAGGTGGAGGCGTACGCGGAGAACGCCAAGCACGAGAACCTCGAGCTGAAGGGAACCAAACTGAGAGAGCTCGGATGGGAGAAATACTTTGAGCAGATGGAGAAGAAATAAACAAAAACGTGATAAACACTAGTTCATTGACGACGGGTCCGGCTCATCTTTACGGACCGGTTAAGCCTTCATGATATGTCGAGGCTCGAACAAAACCTTAAAAAAGGATGTAGGATATAGACGAATTTGTGCGTTTTTTACGATGATCAATGATATACATACATAACTACTGATGATTCAATTGCACGTTCCTTTTTTCCATTTCATGTCAGCTATCGTCAGCACCCTATCCTTAGAACATGGACGTACTGTACTGTTGTACTACTACCAACGCATCAATCAAGTCTTGGCAGCGACACTGGACTACAGAAAAAAATGCAAGAACAAGAAAGTGTGGCACAGCGCATTAAAGCCTTTCTCGGCTATATCGTTATATTATATTACTGTTAATTATAGGGGATGGATGGCACATCATGAATTAGAATCAATAGATCCATACACTAACCAGCGGCTAAACATTAATAGCTCCAGCCGCTACTAACGGCATAACGAGCAAGAAAGACGAATCAATTCGATAGCCACATAAAATGCCATTGTTTGAAACGCTGAGTTTATAGTTAATCAATTGATGAAATATCCTCAGCTAGCTAAAGATTGCATTGAGCCTGGGCATCTATTATTATTGTTTGAAGAGGTGCTAATTACTACCTAGCGATTATATTGACCCTGCGCGACGGCTTTCCTTCGCGGTGCCGAAGCAACCAAGCACAACCGGACAGCCGACGTTCTCCTGTGATAGTCAGGTAGGTCTCATTCCTGCCAAGCACATGTGTAGTGGTGTATGGAATACCTCTGTTATAGATACTACTAGCGGTAGACCAGCCTTCTACGCCAGAGTGCCGTTGAGTACAGTCGCCTCCGTTATTCCTCTTCCCGCCAAGATACCTGCTACGGAACAAAAAGTTAGGCACATTCTAGGGACCTAGGTTAGTACTTTCAATTGTCATAGTAATAACATAACCTTGGAACTGAGGAAAGCAACCACAAACAGGGTTCAACTCTCCCGACCAAGTAGGGTTGTTCCTGAACAGTACCTATGTATGGAGTCTATGAACTAAAGTGCCTACTAGGTACTCAGTAACAGGCCGGGTATGCACGTTACAGATGGAGTCGCAGCATCCATGTTGTGTGCATTCCACATGGAGAAAGTCACACGTCAACAATGTGATACAGGATCGATCGCCCGCGATCCGCGGCGGGAGGATGCGCTCGCGAAGTCCATTTGTCCTAGCCTATGGCCCTGTCCTATTTCGAGGGTCGTCTAAGCTTCCCCAGCTTTTACTGCTCGTGCCACGAAATAATGCTGTGCACCTCAGCCGGCCGCCAGTGGTCGACTTGCTGTAGAATGCCGAGTCTTGAGAGCGAACCTTTTTCCTCTTGACTTTCAGGTTTTTTTTTTTTTTTTTCAAAATTTTCTTTGTAGTCTGGATGACTCCAGATCTTGCCTGTCAGTTCCAGCCGCGTTTTTCCACGAGTGCAGTTTCTCTTCGAGTCGATCGATCGATCAGCTAGCTGGAGGACATGCAGCGAATATTGCTAATGTCGTCGGCGCGCGTTATTTCTTATCGTCCACGCCTCCCGAGTGACCTCGGGATGGGGCCAATGTCAGATCTTCAGCCAGGACAGGTGTCAACAGATTGGATGGGAGGTGGGCCGCCAAATGAATGCATGCACGGAGTATTCTGCACTCAGTGCAGAGTACACTTACGATGAAGACATTATGTCAGCACTCCGTACAAGTTGTCGGAGTGTAGGGTTGAAACCTTGAGAATGAAAGGTGTGGCGTCACGCTTTTTAGTTCAACACAAGTTCTAACTGAAGTCACCTACCACGCTGCTTTGACCTTCGGGATCCTATTACCCCAGATTTACTAATCACATGACATCATCTGCTCAATGACCTACAATATAGCTTCAACCCCTATACCTACATGTAAATCAACAAGAATGATAATGATAAGATCAATAGATCCTGTCCCCAGAATCTCCCGGATTGCATCATCACCTACACTACACTCTCGATGGATAAGTTACGTCAGTACAGAACATACAATTGTTCACTCAGAGCCACCTACAGTACCTACCTACCACGCTGCCTTTACTCAGCATGTCGTGGTCTTAGCTGACTTGGTGATCTATGACCTAGTATTAATATTATCCCTGTTTAGCTACCTATTTTATGCCCACATAATTATTTTGAAGCCATTGAAAGGCAACCCATGCAAATACCATGATAGGTAAAAAAAAAGACCCTAAGCGAACTTAGCAAAGTCAGTCCAGATCAGCGAGGCATGTATGCGACTTTGGCAGGCCAGACCCATCACATGGTAACAAAAGGTTTTGGGCAACCCACTACTCCCTGCTTCTCTTTCTCTTGGTTATTATGATCTGGACTGACTTATGGTCTTTGCCTGCCTATCCCGTCAGAGTGTCTGATTACCCTTCAATCAATAATAGCTGCAAAAATCACATGGATATTAAAAAATGGCAAATCTGCCCGAAACCTGCTACCGTATGCAGGGGACCCTTGTTTGACGCAAGTTCTGGCAACGTACTGTAGATAGCAATTCATCATTGCCCAATAACATGGAGCATGCAGACTCGCATGGGCAAGGAGCAAGACTGATGAGACAACTGACGCGAATATTGTCAGAAATTAGCAAATATGACACATCACAAATTTCCTTAAGAGCATACGTACAGTCAGTATATCTTATCGAACGCTGCAAATCGGCCCATTACTATAATCGATGTTTTTTCAGGTGCAAAGCATGGCGATCTGTTCGGTCTGTTAATTTCAAAATACAGTTCAGTCGGGTGGAATCGGTCTGCGTCGGCGGTAAATATATGGCCAACATCACATCTTTCCTTTCAGATGGCTTCAGAATCATATCTCATGGAGACAGTTATAGTACGGAGTACCTCCGCTCCGTCCGGAGAGAGGACCGAGATAGCAAGTTCAACAATCTGCCAAGCGAATTAGTAGTATGTAGTCGAAATTTTAAACAAAGCCTTTCATTGGGAAGTGTACTGTACGGTAAGATTAGTGTATCATCTAGGCTGAAGCTAAGAAAGATTGGGGGGCTATCTCTTACTTGCATAGACAAAAGGGGGGAAGAAAATTGAAGCGGGCTGTCTAGTGTAACGCCAGGCCTAGGTGACTAGACCAAATAGGGTCGTTGGGTTTATCTTGAAGACAAGAAACAAGGGGGTGAGCAATATGAAAGTAAGAATAGACCTGTGTTACTAGCAATGCCTATGTGACAGGTTGCTATGTGAGTCGACCACGAGGGTCGGAATCTGTCTGAAAAGAGCGTCATTATATACATGCTTGTCTGCCTGGATCGATGGGTTGTTTGGATCATTCTGGGTGTTGGATCATAGGGCTCGCTGGATCAAGATGGCAGATGGATCATTTTGATCCATTATCACGTGACCTCCATATGATATACCCCTCCTTTATGCCAATTCCGGCTATAACATCTAGTCTATTGAGTATGCGATCGATATGATAGTATTCGAAGGGAGATTCTAATCCTTCTTCTCGTTCCCGCATCATTATCATGATCATCATCACGATCAAGATGTCTCTGGTCCAGCTGAATCTGATTGCGACGCTTGTCGCCGTCGTCCTCCTCCTGCCCACCACCGCCCTGTCGGGCTCTTCGTCTTCGTCTTCTTCTTCTCCTCCAAAAGTGCTCTTCCTGACCAACTCGGAACGCGGCCAGGCCAACGTCCAGCTGGCGACCGCCCACGCCCTGCTGGTCGATCACGCCGACGCGGCGATCGAGGTCCATTTCGCCTCCTTCCCCGCGATCGCCGACGCCGTGGCGCGGGTATCCCGTCAGGCACAGAAGAAGATCACCTTCCACCCCCTCGACGGCCCGTCGTTCGAGGAGGCCGCCGAGCTCAGGAACATCACGATCAACTCGATCCGGCACCCGCCGGGCCTGCGCAGCGCGGCCGGCCTGAGCTGGGTGATGCGGCGCACCCTCGTCCCCTGGGACGGGCCCGACTACGTCGCCGTCTACGAGAGCAGCTGTCGGATCATCGAGGAGGTCGACCCGGCGGTCGTCGTCGTCGATGTGCTCCTGCAGGCCGGGGCCGACGCGGCGCGGGCGCTCAACCGGTCGTATCTGTTCCTCGCGCCGAACAGTCTGAAGGACGGCTTCATTTCCAGGCAGCCGATGTCGCGCGGACTGTGGTATTATCCGGCGTGAGTATTCTCCCTGAAAAAAAAAAAAAAAAGGGGGGGGGGGGGGGGAAAAAAAACTAGAAAGAAGAAATAAACCAAAGAAAACCAAAGAGAACCCCCATTAATTCATACTAATCAACATCCGTACAGAATCGCCTCTGGCTTCCCGTACCCCGTCCCGTGGCATCTCATCCCGGCCAACATCTACCTGAACCTGCGCCTGATGTGGACGGCGCTCTTCGGCCGCGAGATCCGGGACATGCGATCCTACCTGGCGGCGCACGGCGTCGCGAGCCCGCTCAACTTCGTCCACGCCTCCCCGGACGACATCACCTGGCTGGCCTCGTCGTCGCGACGCATCGAGTACCCGCTCGACGTGCCGCCCAACGCCGTGGGCTGCGGGCCCATCTACATGGCGCTGGAGCCGCTCGCGACGCAGGACCCGGGGCTGCTGGCCTGGCTGCGCCGGGGGCCGACCGTGCTCATCGTGCTGGGCAGCCACATCATGTACGACGCGCGCGATACGGCCGAGATGGTCCGCGCCATCCGCACGGTGCTCGCCGCGGACGAGCGCGTGCAGGTGCTGTGGAAGTTCAGGCCGGAGGACCGTGACGGCGACGGCAGCAACGATGCTTTCCTGTCGGACGAGATCGTGTCGCTCCGCGCGACGGGTCGGGTCCGCATCGAGCGATGGCTGGCAGCCGATCCGGCGGCGTTGCTGGAGAGCGGACACATCGTCTGCTACGTGCACCACGGGGGCGCCAATTCGTTTTCTGAAGCGATCGGGTGAGTCACCTATCTTCTATTCATCCTTCTCCATATTCACTCACGCTTTACGTTACCTGCAGGACCGGAACCCCCCAAGTCATCCTCGGCGTGTGGTGCGACACCTACGACTACGCCGTGCGTGCGGAGTGGCTCGGGGTCGGCATCTGGGGCAACCGGCACGCGGCGCCCTTCTGGACGGGCGACGAGGTCGCGCGGGCAGTGCTCACGATCATCTCCCCGGGCGCTGAGGGCGAGCGGTACCGGCAGCGCGCCCGGGAGCTGGCGACGCCGTCGCGGGCGCAGTCGGGTCGGGTCGTGGCCGCGAGGGAGATCGTGCGGGCGGTCGAGAGGTATCGGAATCGAAACGGGACGCAGGGTCGCGTCGTCCCGATTGATGAAATCGATGAAGGGAATGGTGTCAAGCGGGTTCCTCCCGCCGGGCATGCAGGGTCGGGGTCGGATGAGCTGTGATATGAATTGGTTTAGCCAATCTCGACAGACGGACGGATAGATAGCTAGATAGCTAGACTAGACAGGACCGGTACATAGGACGTTTGGATGAACATTGGTATATAGGTAGAGTTAGGATAGTACTGCATGGAACCATGACAGATGACATCCTGTCCGACTATGACTAGTTCACAAAGAACTCTGATCCTGAAACATGACAGCGTGTGTACTACCAGTATATCAAGAGCGACAATGTGATTGGTTAGTAGTCGGTAGTTTCAACAGATAGGTACGGAGTACTTCCACCGAACACCCGTCAGGAATGAATCGGGACAAGAAAATTAGGGTGCAGCCCTGTCCGATCCAGATCGATCATCGAGTGAGTTCTGTCCAGCCAGATTAGTTAATTTTTTTGGCCGTTTGGTAGAGCCGTTCTGGAAGACGGTCGGAAACACCGATCGTCCTGACACCGATCTTACTGCCGCAGGACTCCATACATACTAGGGTAGCATCGACGAGGATCTTAGGTATCCAAGATGGACCAATAGGCAAACAGCAACTGATGCACCAAGGCACGTTCTGCGGCGCCTTACCAGGCACTCCGTACTCTCGGCTGATCAAACCCTGCATGATGTCGACGAGACTGGAAGACAAGGTCCTTACGCAGCACCCCTCCGGTCTGCGGCGTCCTTGTTGTATGGATGTACCACAGTACTGCGTACGGCGTACGAGTCCCCGACCGGGCCACTACTCCGTACACAGTAAAGTCTGTGTAGCAGTACTAACCACCCTTGTCACAAGTCTCTGACTGGCGGGATGCAGCGATGCCACTTGAAACGCAGATCATGCAGTAAGCGTGAAACAAAAGGGTATGGGCCCGTGGCGTCTACGGAGAATACTCCGTATGGGTAGGGTGCTTTTGCCATTGTCCAATTCCAGGACCGCCAGGACCGCCACCCTCGTGACCCGACCCGTCAGGTAGTAAAGTAATCGGTTTCTGGAAAAAGTCGTCTCTTGTCAGTAGGCCCTGGAGTCAAGTACGGTACCTCCGGTAGTATGCATGCAGGGCGGTTAGGAAGCACGTCAGCCATAACTAAGGACCATCAGAGGAACCAGAAGATGGGCGATTAAAATACGGAGGACTACCTACCTACCTTGACCCCGCACGACGGGCTAGGTCAGCAAAGCAAAAGTTCGGGCACAGGGAGATCGAGGGTATATGCCTGCATCGCATCGTACGTTGTGACCATCGTTGTCTTGTCGCTGCCCTGCTGAGCCGGCTCCCACAGCCTGCCTGCAGTCCCTGGACTGGATCTTTACTCGACCGCGTAAGGCTGGCTTCCAAGTTCCAACGCGGACCGATGGAATCGATTGATTCGATTCGCAGGGGAGGTCGGATAGGATCAAGAGATGGGGAGAACGGGGGCCAATGGTTGGCGGGCCCTACCGTGGCCATCCACTACTGCGAGGGATGGCCCGGATGGAGAGCCGCCGCACCAGTTGGTCGTGATGGAGTCCAGTCCCTGGAAACGGATCTGGTTTAGCTGAAGGCGGCGGATCGCTTGGTGGGGGATGGAGACCGTCCGGGACGGTCCCGGTCTCGGAAACCCTGCCAGATTCGAGATTCCACGATGCGTGTCAGCCTCTTTCCAACAACGCATTGGCTGGCAGGGGCTGAGAATATTTAATAATGAGATCATTATCACCATAGTCATGATCGTCTGGAGTCAGCCAGCGTACAGTACAATCGACTTCTCCGATCTAGGCTAGGGCCCTGCCTACCTAGAGGCTAGAAGGCAATAAATCCCCAGGTACCCTGTCAGTTAGCTAAGTTTAACCAAGCGAGCGAGCCCCAGAGTCATTATTCATTCATGCAAGACATGACTATTATTCAGTAGTGGTTGTCCTCACTCATCTCATCTAATCTCACCCTCCGTGCCGGGCGACACTGGCACTGGCACACTTGCTGATGGCATGGGCATGGGCCATCGAGGGTTCCTGTTCTCTGTCTGAATCGTGGGGTATGTCCTTTGACGATTTCACCGCGACAAGTCAGGGAGAAATAGGAACAACCCCCCCCCTTCTCTCTAATCAGCAGGAATATTCTTTTCTGGACCTCTTCCAGTGCCGTTGCAACTCTCCCGGCAAATGGTGGTGCTCAAAATTTCAGGCCCAAAACCGTGGCGGTTCGCCGGACACGTGTAATGCATGTTACCCGAGAACTACTCTGCCCAGGAATCGTTGGCCGCCAGCAGACGCTCGTTGATATCAAATCCTTGTTTGTACCTGATTCTTTTGATCTTCCTGTGCAGACAAAAAGGTGCTGCCTACTGCGGTGGACCTTTGCATCTATCCACGCCCATTCTGTTCGTAGAGACGGTGGGATATACCTTAGGTAGCTATGCGGTCCATTGTCTGGCCAGTATTTTTTTTTTTTTTGAATATCCCTGCCTGCGTTGGCAGCTGTTTTCGATGAACCGGAGTATGGCAGAAAGAGAGACGAGTGTGGAGTGTTCACGATTCTCCTGGAAACACCCGAGACGGACAAGCGCCGCCGCCAGCCCCCCACAGCGAAGGGGGTGGGCTGATTCAAAGCAGCATAGTCCGGAGTGTTTGGGTCGGTCTGCTGGGCAACTGAAGCTGACGGATGCTCCTCCCGGAGACACAGGACGCAGCCCTCCGTTTCCCAGGGACTCTCTGGCTGTCCCTTTTGAGTTTTGCCTCGGGTTGCCCGACGTGCTGGGTGCTCGTTGCCGTGGCCCCGTTTGCCCTGTGAGACCGGACGGCTGCTGCTGCTACACTCCCCTCGGGGAGAGAACGAGATGAGGTGAACGGGTGATCTGCAGTCACGCAGTAGTCGAAGGCGCAGCCTGTCCAGCCTCCGTTGAAGCAGCAGCAGCAGCAGCAGCAGCAGCAGCAGGCAAACAGAGCCATGCCCATATCTCGAAGATGGAGGACCTGAGCTGCCGACTAGTAGGTAGTCAAGTAACCGCGGTGGGGGAGCACGGCCACCGGGCCTCGGGGTGACGTGGGACCCGGCGCGCTGCGTCAGGTGGCGGACGCTGCTGAAGAGGCCAGGGAGAGCGCCTGCGCCCCATGCTATGTATGGCATCGCCCATCCCGACCGCGAGGTACCGTGCCCTACGCCTCCCCACCCTCTCTCCGCTCCAGACGCTGGCTCCCTCCCATTCACCTTTCTCTCATTCATCCCGGCTTCATTGTTCCCCCCCTCCCCCTGCTGGCCATGTCTCTTGCTCCCCTCCCGGCCCCGTTGGTGTTGCTCCCCGCAAACACTCGTCCTGCCGTCCTCCCGTCCACCGCCTGATCTATATGGAGTTGCTCCGTCTCAGCTCCTCGTGCACCCGCTAGCTGACCTGCAGCTCGCACCTCGAGAGCTCTCCAGCTCCAATTCTCCCTCCCGGCACTCCAAACGGCCGCCTCCGTCCTCGACATGGCCGCCCTGGACGTCCCAGAGGCCGGGCTCTCTCTGCGGAGAGCAGAGCTGCCCGGCGGCGCCTCCCCCGATCCCTCCGCCAGACCCGCGCAGGTCCTGCGTTTGAACCTCGCCCCGGAGACCCTGGACGAGCTGGTCCAGTGCCTGCGGGACGGCCAGAAGGCTCGAATCCGCCTCGGGAAGCACCAAACGCTCTACTACGGCTCCAAGGCCCAGCAGTTCCACTCCTGCCCCGAGACGCACCGATCCGAGATCTACAGCTACAGCCCGTCCGACAAAGAGAACCTCTACCTGGCCGGCGTGCTGAGTCACAGCCTGGAGGTCCAGAAGGCCAAGGAGGCCACCGCCGCCACCGATGAGGCCCTGGCCAACCTCGAGCAGAGCCTCAGCGCCTTCGAAAGGGGCAAGGAGTCCAAGAAGACGCACATGATCACCAACATCGACGAGATGAGGGCCCTGAGAGCGGGAGACAGCCGGTCGGCGACGGGGAGAGAGGCCGCCCGGCTGGCCCGCATGCCCACAAGCAAGATCGACGTGGAGAAGGAACGATTCTTCCAAAACGCTGCCAACCGGTCCCTGTCGACCAGCCCTGCCTTGGGCGTCTCCCGATCCCCGGCCTCCTCCGTGCCCGCCGTGACGCCCACCTCCGCCCCCCTTGCCCAGAACAAGACCAAAATCCGTCTCGACGCCCTCAAGGTCCCCTTGATCCACCTGCTGGCAGTCCGCGCGGTGTCGGTCAGGTTCCTCGCACAGAAGACTCGCGCCTCGCAGGAGGACTGCCTGACGCTGGTCCGCAAATATGCAACCGAGAACCGGATCAACCCCGAAAAGTTCGACCTTAAGGACAAGGCCTACAAGGAGCTGGACGTGTGGAACTTCCCGTACCCGTCGGAGGAGGACCGCCAGGAAGCCATCGAGAACGCCATCTCCGCGTTTGACCGTATGCGGATATCGCGCACGGACAAGCTGTGGCAGATGCTCCTCCCCAAGGAGGAACGAGGAAAGGGGAAGGTGCTGTCGCGCTTGAATCTGCAGAACGGTCCGATCAAGAAGGTTCCCACACCACGCATCCACGTCCAACCGTCCGAAGACACCGGCAAGGAGGAGCCGGGCGCCGGCAATGAGACCGACCGGGCGAACGCACCAAAGGCTGCTACGACCAAGCAGACCCCGAAGTCTGCTAGTACTACGCAGAAACGACGGGCGGGTGAGAAGGATGCAGCCACAAAGCGGGCAGCGGCCAAGGCCAGAAATACTACTTTGACTGGCCGCGTCACCAAGAAGACGGACAAGAAGCCGACTGGGAAATCCGAAGGGAAGTTCAAGTCCGCGGAGTACGTCCACGATTCGGACGAGGACGCTGAGATGGCAGATACACCGGCGCCGGCCCCGAGGAAGACAGAACCAGAGGCGGGCAAAGCGGAAAGCAAGCCAGAAAGCAAACCGCCACCATCGAAGTCAGCCAAGGATACCATTCCACCGGCTCCCTCCTCCAAGACGACGGCAACGTCGTCGGAGGCTCGTCCTCCCAGCTCCAAATCACCCCGGCCCGCCCCCGGCGCAACCGCGTCGAAAACATTACCGGGATCGGCACGACCCTCGAACTCGACCTCTGCTGCGAAACCATCTCCCCTCGGGTCCTCTCCTCCCACCAACGCATCCGACCTCGACGGCTCCGGCAGATCGTCTGCTCAAAACAACTCCTCCAGCTCTTCCTCTTCACCTCTGATCACCCAGATCCAAAAACAGGACAGAACGACTGCTGCTGGTTCCGGCGTCACGAAACCTGCCGAGAAGACCAACGGCGTTCATAAACCCGAGGAGACGGCGAATGCCCGAAAACGCAAGGCGGAACCGGACCGTGACACGGCCGCGCCTCCTCCGGCGAGCGGACGCACCAACGGCCACGTGGAGCCCAAACGGCCGCGCACCACCAGCATCTCGAGCGGGAGCAGTACGGGCAGTGCGTCGCCGCCGATGAGTCGGGAACTGCTGCGCCAGCAGCTGCAGGAGAAGTCGCAGAGGTTCAAGCAGTACTACGCCAAGTACCGGGCGCTATACGAGGCGATGGCGTCCCACCCCGACCCGCCGCGGGCGGAGTTGGAGAAGCTTCAGAAGCAGCATGTCCGACTAGAGCGGATGAAGAAGGAGATATGGGATGAGTACCGGCGGTTATTATGAGATCGACGACACGACCGACAGACGCAGCCAGCTTGATACCATTGTGTCAGGAGTCTACTTTTGTGTGATATTATACCTACCTTTTTGCTTTCTCCACGTTTGGCTTTTCTTTTGTTCACTTCTCCACGGCGTTTTTGGGCACACGAAGCAAAAAGGGTAATACGCTCCAGGCGATTGATTGGGTGACTATTACTTGGCTATTGCTTGTGTCTGCATTTCTTTTCTGTGTTGCTCTCGGAGCTTGTCATTATCAACCCAGGATCCTGCCATCAGTCTGATCAGGAGCATGTCATTTATCATGTATAGATAAAACAGTAGTAAAGCAGCCGTGTCTACGGGTCGAAACGACCGGGACACGCACGACACAGCCAGCAATGGATATGAAATTGAAATCAATCTGTATACTCTTCTGTGTGCATCTGTTGAGCGCGTCTCCGTCCTTCCCCAGACCGGCTTATCCCCGGCGGGTCTAGCTCCCGGTGGGCACCCAGGCACGTGGACCCGCTAGCCGCATCTTACCCGATCCGCGTCACGGGACGGTCTCGCGCCGACGTCATCACGCGCCTGGCGCTAAGCCGGAAATGGTGCGGCTCGGCGCTGGCCCCGAACGGACGACCTCCAGCACCAGGGGAGCTCCATCGTCTATGTAGACAGTGGAAGCAACAGCACCGCGGACTCAATTACCTTAACCTAATCGCTACCTCCTTCACCATGCCGCCAGCCAAGGGTCTGGGGACGGGCAGGAGGAATCCCTCCGTTCTTGTGAGCGCCTTCTTTCCCTTTCCCCCCTTCCTGAATCCAGGGCCCTGAAAGGGAAACCCCAGATGGACCCTCGGGACGAACGCCGATTGACAGGTATACTAACTGACATTGGCATTTAGGTCACCGACTCCCGCGACCGCGACTACCAGCAGCAGCAGCAGTACCAGTACCAGTACGAACTGCCCCGCCGCTCCCCGACTTCCACCCGCTTCATCACCGTCGACAACGTCCTGCAGTATGCCTCGGACGTGCCGTCCATGCAGTCGCGGTATCCGCCCTCGCGGCCGTCATCGTCCCACGGAAGACCAGGATCTGCAGGAGCAGGAGCAGCAGGAGGAGGAGCAGGGATCGTAGGAGGAGGAACGGGCATGCGGGCCCGGGGCGCGCGTTCCCGCATCATGGGAACCGGCGGCGCCGTGGCGGGCGTCGGGACCGCGGGCTCGGCGGGAGGAACGGTGGGAAGGCTGGCTGCGCAGCCGCGGCTGCCGCCGCGGACGACAAAGGTTAGTGAGAAGCTCGTTCTGCTACCGGAGACGGAGCGGGGGGCCGAGGAGGATGAGTATGAGGAGGAGGAGGAGGAGTTTGAGGAGGAGGAAGAGGAGGAGTTTGTGGACGAGGAGATGGTTCGAAGACTAGCGGAGGAGCGGAACGAGGACCCTGAGACCGTCAGACGCGAGCTGGCGAGGAAGAAGGCGATCAAAAAGAAGAAGAAGGAGAAGAAACTGTCAGACTTCGACGTCGACAATGAAGCTGCCCCCTTGCTCGCGGAGGAGGAGGCCCTCCGCCGTCGCCGCGTCCCGCCCGAGAAGGCCAAGAGCTACGCGGAGCGCCTGCCCAAGGCCCGCCGCGCCGCCGAGAAGCTGGCCCGCGTCACCGCGTACTGCACCGCGCAGGCGTACCGCATGAGCTCGACGGCCGCGTTCCTCAAGGAGTGGCACGGCGCCCGGACGAAGCTCTACGACGACTGTCTGTACGTGGCGTACTATCTGCCGCTGTTGCCCGGCCGCGGTGGGTACAGGGTCCGGAGTAGTCCCGTCCTGAAGGGCGCCGGGGGCAGAGATGTGCTGGCGGAGGAGATCGAGAGGAACGAGCGCAGTGATCATTACTTCGCCGAGTCGGAGGAGCATTCTGTTGGCCGGGCGGGCGCGGGAGGAGCTCCGCCGGACCGAGGCGAGTTGAGGGATGTAAACGAACCCCAAACGCCAGATCGGGAGCGAGTGGCAGATGACGGGTTGACTAGTCCTGGTGCTGGTCCTGATCCCGGTCATGGTCAGAGCCAGGGCGGCGCCAGCGGAGAAGGAGAAGGAAGAGACGGAGAAGCCGGCCGTCGCGACGATGCAGCAGCAGCAGCAGATAGCAGCGTCACCGGTACGGAGAACAACCAGAAGGCTCGTCCCGATAATACATCTACCCAGCCGCCGGTCCCGCCGCCGCGGATCCCGCCCAACGTCTGGGCCATCGCGGAGATGTTCGTCTTCAGCTACGGCGTCGTCGTCTTCTGGAACTTCACCGAGCGCCAGGAGAAGGACATCCTGGCGGACCTGGCCTTCTCGTCCTCATCGCCCAACGGCGGCACCCTGCCGCTGACCACGATGCCCCTGATGGAGGAGGACTTTGAGACGGAGGAGTTCCACTTCGAGTACTCGACCGAGATCTCGCGGCCGCGGGTGTACAACGACATGATCACCCTCCGCAGCGGCGACCACATGATCAAGCTGGCCATCAGCCACGGCATCGCGCAGAGCACGAAACTGTGCTTCTTCGAGGAGGTGATGGCGCGGCAGATGGCCGAGGCCAAGGACGTGCCGCGACGCCTGGCGACGACGGGCCAGCTGGGCATGAAGCGCGAGGAGGTGTTTCGCATTCTGGGGCGCCTGTTCAAGAGTCGGGTCGAGGTCAACCTTTGTATGTCTACCCCCCCCCCCCCCCTTCACCAAGTTGCAAACAACAAAGTTGATCACTAACACTCCCGGGGATACAAAGCAAGCAATGTCCTCGACGTCCCCAACTTCTTCTGGGAGAGCGAGCCCACGCTGTACCCGCTGTACATCGCCGTGCGCGAGTACCTCGAGATCAAGCCGCGCATCCAGGTCCTCAACGAGCGGTGCCGCGTGTTCCTCGACCTCGCCGAGATGTTGTCCGACTCGATCGCCGATAACAAAATGTCTCGTACGTCTCACCCCTTCCTTTCCCCTTTCCCCTTTCCCCATAAACTTTACTTTTTCCCCCCTTGAAAAGGATCCAAGTTCTCTAACAAGGTTTGCTGGGGATGGTACAGACCAAACATGGATCATCATCGTCCTCATCTGCATCTCCATCCTCGTCACCACGTCCGAGGTGTTCCTCCGCTTCGGACTGCTCTCTGCGCGGGGCGGGAACAACCACAATACTTCCAGCGGCTCGGGGACAGGGACCTCCCTTGGAGCACATATCCTCTCTCACCTCGTCGGCAGGTGGACAGCAGCAGGGACAGCAGCAAGCGCATGCGTCTGTCCTGCCCTTGGAAGTAGTGGAAGCGGTGGTGTAGTTCCGGGTGGGAGCATGAATGGGACGACGGGTCTGGGTCTGTTGTGAGGGCGACAATTCAGTCTGTATAGGATTGTACAGTACAGGACGGGACGAGACTTCACGGAGACGGTATGATACAAGTATGATCGATATATTCTATATTTTCCGTTCGTCTATTTTATTCTGTTCTTCTTTTTTCGAGCGGAGTTGGGTGTTCGTTGTTCGTTGTTCCACAACATTGCACTGCATGCATGGCATCACATCGCATCGCAATATGGTACATGGTACCTGTGCATCAATATTATCATTATTATTATGTCCCCAAATTAAGATCAGATCAGATTAGATTAGATTAGGAACTCCCATCTGCAGTACATACATCCACGTATACATATACATACCTAGCATAAAAAATAAATAATATGAATGGACCAATAATTATAATAAATACATCGAGTCCATCGCAGATACACTCATGCCTAAGTAAGCATGGACGCCGGGACGGGTCCCTAAGTACTGTACGGAAGTACAGAAAGTGGATATAAATACCCACACCTCTCAAGATGCTCCTACGTATTACTATTAGACAGTATCGCGCGCACAATCACAGCATCCGGTAATTCACATTGGTTCCTACCACTCTATATATACAGATCCATAGCACTCAACTTCGTCCAGTTACAAGGCACGGTACCAATTCGGACAGCGACACCAGTACCCGACAATGGCGGAACCCCACAGAGGAAAGAAGCAGAGATGCCTTGGAGGGAAAAAAAAAAAAAGGGAAATATAGTATGAGAAAAACCCGACTTGTCGATATTAGGTAATAGTAAACACACATAAGAAATGCGCACCGCCAAACAAAGATCGAATACTGCAAAACAAACTCGGATGCCGGGCCAACCAGACCAGTTCCCGTTTCCCTTATAAAACCTCCCACCCAAACGTGAATCTTTTTTCCCGCTCTCTATCTATGCCTCATTCCTGGTCATAGGGCTCATCAGGCAGAAAAAACAACAGAACAATAAGGAAATGTCGACTCGGTGGAACAAACCGCTCATGCCGGCCCTCCAATGCTAAAATGCGCGCAACAGGGGGATAATGGACACCGGTGAAATGACATATGGACAAGCGAAAGTGAAGAGTACAGAGAGATGACAGGAAAATGATGACACCAGATTGGTTGCTCTTTTGGGGAATCACACCATAAGCAAAAGAACCGCGGCATATAGAAACACCTGAAAATGCCATAGTCATACATAGCTCAGCACCCACACTCTTGCTGAGACCCATCCGATTCGCCAGTCATGTATGCAGCACTGAAAAATGCGGTATACGATCGAGCGAGGAGGAATCCATTATCCCATGACCGCTAGACGGAAGTCGACCACGAACTTTCACCGACTTTTGGTTTCATCTCATAGTTCTCTGGCTCTGTGCTGGCGGGTCGTCGGATCGTCGAGTTGGGAAAATACATGTGGGGTGGCATGGAGGTCGGGTAGGCCGGTCCACTCGGTTCCGGGTAGGTGTACTCGGTTGCAGATCCCGGCGACGGAATGCTGCCGTGCGACGGCGACGCCCACCCAAGACTCGTCATGTGTGGGCTGCCGCTGACGCTATTCGGCCGATGGTCAGTGTTGGCCGGAGGTTCAAGCGGCTGCGGCGGAGCATAGCCGCTGGGGTGCGAAGTCAGCGAAGGTCGAGGGAGTGGCGCGCTGCTGAAGCTCGACAGAGATGGTGATGTCGCTGTCGGAGATGAACGAGGGCTTGGCTGTTGGAAGTCCCCGCGCACGTGAGGAGGGATCGACCCATTTCCCATGTAGAAGTCGCCGACAGGACGATGTAGATTCAAGGGCGGCAGTTCGCTGCCGCCCGGTGACATCGACGCGTGTTGCGCCGGCGAAGGAGTTGAGTGCGAAGAAGCAGTCTCAGAGTAGATCGATTCAGCAGGACGGCTCGTTCTCTCCTTGTTTTGTCTCAGAGTGGCTTCTGTTTCTGCAGCTGCCTCCTCAATGGTACCAGTATGATGGTTTTGATGGCGCGTCAAAGTGGTGCGGCGAGTGAAGGTCTTTTGGCAGTTCGCGTACGGGCATTTGTACGGTCGTTTTCCAGAATGGATCCTGCGGTGTCGGGCTAGCGAGGACGAATCACTGAATGGCTATACATGACATTTTCGTCAGCTGTGCCCCTATTGGTATCAGCATATTAGACGTTTAACACACCTTGCCACATCTCTCGCACATATGCGGCTTCTCTCCTGTGTGGACACGAGCGTGTACTGTCAAGGCAGAACGTTGGATGAACTGCTTTCCACAACCGGGCCAGTCACAAGCGTGAGGCCTGACACCAGTATGTATCCGCTCTGAGAACCGAGTTAGATGCTTATTTGTATCGAGTCACAATATCACCGCAGTACTCACCATGTCGTGCAAGGTCGCTACGCCGGGCAAATCCCTTGCCGCACGTCTGACAGTGGAACGTCTTGGGTGCTGGCTCACGCTGTTGAGGGGCACCATTCTGCATATGAGAATTTCCCGGATATCCCTCGTGCATGTATGCATTCTGCATCATAGGCACGCCATTGTTCTGATGTGGTGGAGGAGGATATCGCATTCCTTGCGGAATATTGGTCATCTGATGGAGGGATGGAGCACTCGGGGGATACGTTAGCACTGGGTGTTCCCCAGCTTGGGAGGCACCGTGCTCTGAACCCATCTCCGACGATGTTCGAGAATCAAGGTGGACAGCTTGTGCGAGTTGTTGTTGAAATTGTACGTCTGCAGCAGCTACGGCGGCAGGTCCTTTTTTATTCAAGATGGTCGTGATGTCCATGACCTGGCTCAGCGGCTAGCTGAGAAACTGCGGTCAAGGACGGGTCAAGGAGTGTCCAAGACGGGCCCTCTGACACGTGGTGGTCGCAGAACTATATTCCCGGCGTCCTCCAGGCCCCGCAAACACCGCAGACCGAGACTACGTGTCTCCCAAGTGTGGCCGTTGCGAGCTGAGGTAGACGGGGGTTCTCGTTCGTGAGGTAGCCCGAAAGTTTTAAGTCGCGGCGGAATGCTTGCCAGACGCGTCTAGATACGGCGCGGAGAGCTATTTCTGGCCTAAAAGGACATCAGTATCCAGTTTACGTTGAGCATGAAGAAACCAGAGAAAGCGCGAAGAGGAGCGAAGACTCTATCGTAGGAAAAATCCTCGGAGTAGGTCCACGCCAACACGACTAGGAAAGGAGCGGTTCTGAAAGAGAAAAAAGACCCGGGCCGCGAGAGAACGCGAGGAGACTCACCGTGCGTTGTATCTGTACGCGAGGCTCCCTGCTGAGGAAAGTGCGATGTGGTCGAAGAATGAAGATCGCCGGATCGCCCGATTCGCATAGAACGGAATGCGGGCGGACGAGGCAAGGGCAAGTTTTTCGAGCCGTCGCGGGAACGACCGAGACCCTCGAGTTGCGCGGAGGACAAAGAGAACCGTCACTCAGCGCAGAGGCGGCTACTCAAAGCTCCGACGGATAGATGCGGCAGAGACTCGATCTTGCTTGGGCGGGGACAGAAGTGAGATTTTGTCAGAGCCAAGTAATTGTCTGGATTTCCAGCCCCGAGTACTAAGCAAAATCCCTTTCTGACTCTGCAGTGACTGGGAGATTAATGCAAGTGCGGTGAAGTCGTCTGTGTGCGGTGACGTCCGACGAGTTGTTGAAAACTTCACAGAACCACCCCAAGTGACGGAAATTGTGGCACAAAGTTGAGATGTTTCAACCACACCTGGATTCTCCCTTTTCAGGCTGGGTTCAAACGGAAGAGGACGTCCAGCGAGAGATGGACACGACACAGGTGGGACAAGCAGTGGATGAAGAACCGTGTGGTGGGATTGCACGACGACGCTATTCGACGCGTTGGATCAGAGGCTCTGTCAGAACCAACGATATCAGTAAAGCGGCCAATACAGATGTGTGCTAAGTGGTGTGAATATGAAAAGACGATGCACTCCCCGCCGCTGGCTTTGCCGGAAATTAGCAGCGCCCCAAAGTAGCTGAGTGCTTCGAACTGGCTGCTGATGCGTGACACCCAGACTGCCTCACTCCCGAGAGGGCTCCAAAGAAAAAAACAAGAGCACAGTCAGGCTCGCGTTCTGAGCAACACTTGCCAGAAGTAGCATGGATGCCAGCAGCGCACGACGGTTCACACGTCAAGACGCGGGATCCAGTGCGTCATCGAGACACCAGCGGGGAGTGGCCGTCCAGCAGCGGAGTAGCAGGAGAGATGCACATACAGGTATCGAGCGTCCGGAGACCAGAGCAGACGATGCCGCCAGCAAGGGACAGGCAGCGCCGGCGAGGGCAGCGATGGAGGCGGGGGCGAGGAGGATGGAGGAAGAGACTTCGACCAAGGCGGCGCAACCGCCCGAGCGAATTTCAGCAGCGGGAGGAGGACCACGTACAGGACAACACCCGACGAGATGCGCGGCACGCAACAGACCAGCACACCAGACTCGAACACGCAGCAGGCGAAGATCCGAGGTGTTTTTTCGAGACGAGGGCGTCGACTCGGGGCGGAGCAGGCTTGTCGGACGGGGGAGGGAGGTGAGTGCTGGCGGAGCTGGGAGGCGTGGAGTACACGATCGAGTACTTATTGACCACGAGCAGGGCTGCGCGCCTCGACGAGGATCCAACATTAATATTATTATTACGGAGGTGACAGCTTCCCACGTTTCCACTGCCGGCCTGGTCCTGGAGCTGTCGTCCGGACGCGCCAAACGGTCGCTCCCTCAGCGCCGGCTCCACAACGTGGCCCTTCCCCGTCCCTCAGACCAAGCGAGGCGCCGGCGTCGCGGTGGATACGGCCTGTACGCCCGGCGCAGATCTGAAGATTCGGCACTGTCGACGCTGACGAGAACCCTGAGACGCAAGGATGCCGGCGGACGAGGTCCCCTCCGCGATCTGTTTCCCGTTTCGAGCGGACATGGGCGGGCAGATGGCGCTGTGCATCGCCATATCCCCCGTCCGGGATACCTCTGCGCCCTCAGAAACACCTCCTCACCAGCCATTGCCCCGACCTGTCGATCTCGTGCAACGTGGGGAGCAGTCAGCCAGAGCCACACGCACCTCACTATCCACCCGATAGGGATCTATTTGCGCGCTGGGGACCAACCAGGCGGACAGGCTACGGGTCCGTCAAACCGCCAGGACCTCACCAGGGTCCCAGGAGTCAAGCCTTCGGGCCTCCGTCGTCCATCAGTCACCGGCCAACGGGGTTGTGCCCGCTAGTGTTGTCCATTATTTACCACCGCTGTCATGCCCACTCCGACTGCTGAACCCTCGATGGACAGCCACCTGCTCGCAAGTCAGGGACTCGCCCAGCAGACGTATTATTATCTTCTGCCTCTACCGACAGACCGCAAGATCGTCCGCTCCACCGGCAAGGATTCCAGGTGTACTTGAGACAAGCCCGTCATTGTCACCGTTCTAGCTGCATACTGGCCGGGTATGTTAGTTGGTTGGATGCACGGTGGGCCACAGCCTCCTCGGGCCCGGATCCAGGCGTGCATTGGGGCCTACGGCCCTGCGCCCGGGCGCCGCATCGTCGCTCGCGGTGTCCCCTGCGGTCGTGCTTGCGCGGACTAACTGCAAGCTGCCATGGCGGTCGCCCGGCAAGCGAGGCCATCCCTGTCGCCAAGTCCCGCTCAGTCCTCTGATGGTCTTCCAGAAGCATTTTGGAACCGACATGGAAGCCTTCCAAAGCGTCTGCCCCCCGGCCCACCGCGCCATGTCGCAGCCAGCGTAACCGGATCATGGATGAGCCACACCCGGCCACAATTGACAGCTCCCAGGGCGCTCCCAGCCCCAGGCTATGCGGCGTACTACTCCGGATGGAGTAGTACTACACGTCGAGTCTGCGGACGGAAACAGAATGGTTCTCGGTCGGATGAGCATTGCGGCAGCGGAGCATGCCTTATATGCAATCCTCCGCCATTATTGTGCCTGTGCCGTCTGTACCTTACTCCGTACACAGTAAATCCAGCCGCCTTGGTTGAATGCTAACACTGCCAGACAGCAATAATCATAATGACAATTGCATCCGGTAGGCGGTAGTTGAATGGGGTATCTGGCTTCAGCAGCGTGCTTAGCCCTCTCTTTGCACATGCTTCCGCTTTAGAACCTGGCCTGGATTCCGCCCGATCTGGCCGCACCGGTCCAGGAACACGAAGAGGTGGCCGTGGCTCCATAGACTATTCAGTCCGCGGCGTCCTTAGCGTCCCGAGATCTTAACGGTCTTGCAATGGCGATCGTGTTCTGGACAAAGTCATATCACCTGGACATACAGAGTCCTCCACACAGACTACGGAGCACATCAAAGCTACTACTGATTCAAGCAGGACATATACAAAAGCCTATACCCGGACACATCAAGCATACCTGTGTTTCAGACCTCTGGCAGATATATGCATCTGTTGACTAGCAAGAACTTCAATGGCAAACAGTTGCCGCACTATTACAATTCATGAAACGTGATCGACTTGCCTTCTTTTGCCCAACTTGGCCATCCGAAAGATCAATCTCCGTTGAGGAAGGAGGTCCTATCATAGTATGCCTCGAAATACGAACTTCGATAATGAAAAGTACTGTTCCAATGGATTTTATCACTAGCGTCTTACGCTACCTAATCAAGGTGAGTTTGACGATACTCTGCGATCTTGTCATCTACGACGGTAGCCGCTCACGTTGTGGCAGAAGGCTCGGTGATGACGATGTCTTAAAAGATAGTCTTTGCTGACAAGCACACCACCATACTACGCAGTTTGCTGGAATTCTCATTATTTTGCCGGCCGGGAAGTGCCATGGCCAGCACTCGGCCACTTTCCGCTGACCGGGTAGGGCTGGGGAACAATACCCTGCATATCATCCGAAGAGACTTTTCTCTCGGGATTCGCCACCCCCGTAACTAGATGTTCCGTATCAAGCAGTGCCCCGAGTCATCCCTGAAGGTGGTTAGTTGCGCGGACGACTTTTCGGACCCCTCGCCCTATTGTATCGTACCCGCTCAGGCTTCCGATCCCCGAGAGACCAACAGGCCCCTCTTGATTATTGACCGGAAGGACGGCCAACAACCCCCCCCCCCCTTCCCCCTTTCCAGCACGACATTGTTAACTTCGCATCTGGGGAATCACCAGGTTGATGACATCATCCAAAAGTCAACACATCGATATCTAGGATCCTTCTTGAGAAAACAGCGGGGATCTCATTTGATCCTCCGAGTTATCATTAAACGCCGTAGTAAACATGCAATGCACCCAATTACTAACATCGTTCTACGGAATACCCCCGTCATCTCCGCCATCGAATGTCGCTAGGATGGGTCCCATCATTGAGGCATCGATAGGCCTGCAGGTTCAGGCTGCAACGTATTTTGACCCTTATGGAATAAAAATGATACACCAACCGCAAAACAGTTTATAGGTGTCCAAATGTCGACGCAACTCACTGGTCGGTTTGGGCATCTGATCACACTGCTCCGTACTGGACATTGCTTGCTTACTACTACTACCAGCATCTAATTCACCAACACAAAGGCTCACCGGCAGCCTGGTCAATAATCGTCATCGTTCCCCGTCCTTACGCAGTTAGCATGTACCACTGTGTGTACGGTGCGCTTAGAGTTCAGGGCGCTCGGTGGCTCCACCGACATTCTCCACACGGCGCTGGACGGACGACCGGGGCCAGGGGTTCTCCTTTGTGACCTTGTCACACGGTGCGGAAGGCTCAGTTTTTAAATTCTTTTATTTCTTATTATTATCACCAGACAGGGGGTTTGAGGCCAGAACTTTCTGGAAGGCTTCCCACATCGACGGCCGGAGCTTCGCAGGCGGAGGGAGCCCCCTGTCTCATCTCGACGACTCGACGCGGTCTCCCTGTGGGTCGCTCTAGGCGTTATGAGGCCGACGAGCGACGACGGACTCTCGAGAGACTCAGAGACGGACTCGATCCCCACCCACTATGCACTGAGCACCCGAGACCTCCGTCCTGCACGCCGATCAGCAGTGCTAGAACTGCTAGATACGGAATCCGGGTGCCTTGGAATCGTGAACGGCTGTCAGGGACCGTCCCGTCTGCAGCGGCAAGCATGCGGTCCATGCTTGCCGAGCCGGCTCATCCCACATCTGACAGAACCCTCGCTGTCACTGCTGCCTACGGAGGAGAATATCACGATCTTCTTCCTGGTCAAAGGGGAAAACAAAAGGACAGCACGGTCTGGTGTTGGAGGCGGACGGTACGATACACCATCCAGGGCCCCCCTGTCCGGCCACGGAGGATTACCGCAAAACGGGAGGCTGATCAGACGCGCTAGAGCGATGGCCGGATGCAGCAACTAGTCAATCATCGCCGGTGGGATGGAGATCAAAATCCTTCTAGAAGTCCCCTAGAAGCCCGGCAGAGATCCAATGGGTGCGCTGACCGCCTCTTCCTGCGGGCCCCTGCGGCGGACCCCCGTGCTCGACGGAGCGCAGCAACCGGCTCCCCCGTCGCATTCCGTCCATAGCGTCGGGCCTGCGGCCGTTGTGACCTGGAACTGATGACATCGATGGACACGGATGGATGGATCTCGCTGCAGGGGCCAGTAGTCTCCGACGATTCTCTCCTTCTCCCCGGCGGATGCAAATCCGCGATCCACACCTCAATCACAAGACAGCGCTGCAGTCTCAAATACAGAGTAGTCCGTGTGACTACGACCATCCCCGTCCAATAATCTACCTGGCGCTCTTCCGATACGTGATAATTTTCCGAGCCGTCGTCGGAAGCGGTTTTGATTGGGTTGGACTTCCACCTGTGGAAGATCCAGCCTCCAGCCACCCGATATGCTTATTAACATAGGTCTCCAAGGGAACTGACATTGAACATGTCATGTCGACTGACGGTGGCAGCCGCAGGACACTGCTCGAGTCTTCATGCCACGCCACATGCGGTCTGCCATGCACTGTCCATGTGTGCGACCTGCTACCACATACGGAGTTCTCCATACAGATTGCGCATGCACTCCGGGGCTCCCGCAGGCTGCGTGCCAACCGTCCTATGACCTCCAAGCATTCCGCAGCAAGGTTATCTCGGTTGCCTTGTACGACTTAGTGCCCGCATGACATGAAACGGCCTCGTTGTTGCATGCAAGCCTCATTATGTGCCTAGCATACGAGTGCTGTGCCAGTACCATCTATTATTATCATCCCGTCTAGGCCTGCATCGCTGAGACCCCTGTAAAACATCTCCTGCATGCACTATGTTATACATCTGCCAGATGACACACTGTGTATACCCGATCTATTTATTTATTCTTCAAGTACCTTCCTTGTTCACGAGGCGAGAACCAGAGGGACACTTCATCCCATCTGCGCCACATCTGAATCATTTCCATGCATACACACATAAATAGCATTTCACATAATCGACGTTAGCACCTGACTCGACCCGTATAGTATGTACTGTATGTACTGTACAAAGCACTGTCCACTGTATAGCTTGCACAGACAGCAACCCCCACAGCTCTTTATCAGATTACGGCTTGGACAATGCTTGAGACGTGCTGATTGATCACTTGCGCCTCCTCTTTTTCTATATCGTTTCCGATGCGTTAGTAGTACATGCATGCACCTACACAACATGGAATACAGCGACAGGAACTGAAGTCCACATACGTCACGTCAATTGTGTCCCCGGAGGCTCGCTGGCTTAGTAGTCTCCCGTAACCACCATCAGAGCTAACAGCTTGGAGAGAATAGAAAGACGGATGGGACGTCTACACCCCCTTCCTCACAGCCCAGAAATAATTCCCCCAATTCTCCGTCCCCTTGACCATCTTCCACCCGATCCCGGGGACATACACGACCCCCGCGCACTTCCACCGCATCCCCTCCAGCGCCTCGCTCCCCGCCCGCCTCGCGGCGCCGTCCTTGGCCCTCATCAGCCCTTCCTCCACCCACCCGCGCAGCTCGTCCGGGTTGACGAACTTGCTCCACTCGTGCGTGCCCCGCGGCACGACGCCCAGGGGCCAGGGCGCCTCCGCGATCACCTGGTTGACGAGGAACGAGGGCAGGGTGCGCGCGATGGTCGACCCGATCAGCCACCCTCCGGGGCGGAGCAGGCGGAGCGTATGTGTCAGGAAGGTCAGGGGGGACTCGACGTGCTCGAGGACCTCGAAGAGGGTGATTACGTCGAAGGCGTTCCTGTTCCTGTTCCTGCCCCGGCCTTGGCCCTGGCCCTGGCCCTCGTTGTTGGAGGTGGCGTTTGTTTTGTCTCTGTTCTTCGCCTCCGCCTCCGCCGGGTTGGACAGTGCTTCCACCGTGGTGTTCTCGTACCGGAAACGCCCGCTGCGCATGTGTGCGTGGAGCGTCGGGTCCGTGCGGGCGTGCTCCCTCGCGATCCGGATCAACGTCGTCGAGGGGTCGATAGCCAGGATGGAGGCCGCGTCGGTGGCTGTGAGCGGGCCATCCCTTCCTCCTCCTCCTCCTTTTCTTCCTCCTTCTCCTTCTTCCGCCGTCGTCGACGTCGACGTCGACAAGGACAGCGGAATCGTCCGCGCCAGGGACTCGGCGAAGATGCCCCCGCCGCAGCCGACGTCGAGGTAGTGCAGTCCTTCCTCCACCTCTTCCCCCTCCTCCTCCGACTGGGTGGAGATGGATGATGATGTCTTCGTGGTATCTGCATATCCCGTAGAGATACTATCTGGCTGCTGCGCCCGCCTCGGCGACCCCTCCGCCAGACACTCGGCGATGAAGTCGTGCCGGAGCGGGTTCATGAGGTGCAGGACCCGCGAGGGCCCCATCGGATCCCACCAGCTGCTGGCGAGGGCCGAGAAGTGCGAGAGCTCATCGGCGGAGACGGATGACGACGACGAGGAGGAGTGGTGTCGGAGTAGGAAGTTCGTGCCGCAGCGGATGGTCGAGGAGTTGTTGTGGATGAAGGTGTGGGAGAGGAGGGTGCGTGCGGCCGCGGCGGCGGGGCGTGCCATTGTCGATGATGAGATAAAGAGTTCGGTTCAATTGAGATGTACTCTGTACTTTATTGCCGTTTCATGCGAGCATGGGATAGGAATAGCTCATGTGTGTGTGTGTGTGTGTGTGTGCGCTGTCGAGGATATCATCATCAATAATCAGCATCAAAGCACATCAACAAATCTCCGCATTTGAAATCCCACCACATAGGTGAAGTATCTTCACGTACCTACCCTACCTATGGCCCATCGCATTAATCCTTATCGTTCACTGAAGTAACTTCATCTGAAACAAACAAAAGGGAAGAATGAATTCAAAGCCAGGCATCATTCTCTCTGTCCGAGAACGTTGAATGCTTTTGCTGGCTGGCTGGCAATCAAATCAAATCAAATCATCAGATCGGTCGCGCTGCTGATCATTGATCGAATTTCCGGGCTCCGAAGTTTGTTACCGTACCGTACCGTACAGTACACGCGGAGAGGGGGGGGGGGGGAACAAACATGCCAAGACCGACGGCAGCGGTGATGGAGTGTGTAGGTCCCAGGTCGCCAGGTCGCTATGACCAGTAGTACCATAATCTACTGGGTCGGTATAGTAAGGGAGCCAGTAGGGAATAGATCATAATGGGTTCTAATTGGGCCTGAGCTCACCAGGTCACACTATGCCTAATGAGAAAGCTCACCAGGTGGTAAGCAGGCTGTATGGCAGATGGCACAACTAGATGCTACTAATACCGATTATTATATAGTATTAAAATTAGGAAAAGACTCATTTGTACATGTACCTCCCTCTACGTCTGCCATAGTCCTTCGAGATTAGCCAGTCAATTCCTCTCATGACCAATTTGGGGGCCTTCTCCTCTCTGGGTTCTCTGCTTTTATACTGTGCAATACATCCCTGATAAACTTTCCCTCGTGTCGTTGTTTTCGAACATTGACTCAGATCTTAACATACATCTCAGTTTCCATGGAAATGGCACTTAGTCGTCCTAAAAATATCTGCTTTGGTCGCTGAGAATGCGATTCTCGCGCGGTTCTTTCCGTACAGTACTGTACAATGAACCATGAGACCGAAGGCTTCAATAACTCAAGTTTTTTTTTGTTTGTTTCCAGGGAAATACGTTGGGGTTCTTATGTATGTTCGTTGCTGACGGCCATCTTTCTACGGAAGCATGAATTGCTCACCTGTCGTCCGTCGCAGTTGTACACACTGTACTTAGATTTAGAGTGAAGGAGATGGACCTTGTTTTGGAATATCTCCTGCCCCTGCAACAATTTCAAAATATAAAGAAAAAAAAGAATCGAATATATCTACATTCTTCGTCCTCCATGTGGATTTGGAATCCCTATATACAGTACAGCACCTGACATAATGTATCAACCCCATAGCACGAACGGTTTGCCGCCGCTTCCCCTCATCTAATCATCATCGTCATCGTCACTCCCATCCCCATCGAACTCCACCGTCTGGCTCGCCTGCCCCGCGGCCTCCTGGTCCAGCTGGATGTTCTTCTGCAGCTTGGCCTGCTCCTCGGCGAGCTTGTCGGTGACGTCCTTGCCCTGGGCCTGCTCGATCTGCAGCGCCAGAACCTCGGCCGTCAGCTTGAGCACCTTGTTCTTGATCTTGCCGTTCTGCAGCGCCTGCTTGGTGGCGTCGTCGTCGGTGTCATCGATGGCCGGGTTGAAGGCCTCGGTCTCGGCCGCCTCGGCCGTCTCGCGCTCCGTCTTGAGCACCTCGAGGTCGTCGGCCGACACGGCGGACAGGTCGGCCGGGGTGGGGAACTTGGCGCGCGCCTCGGCCGCCGCGTTGCCGGCTTTGCCGGAGCTGTCGATTTTGTTTATCGTCAGTTTTATGAATTCTTTTTTTTTAATGGGGGTTAAGGGGGGATGTTCTTTGGGTTTTAGGTAACTCACCTGATGGTCAACTCGGCGAACGAGCGCGCCGTCGCGCGCTTCCCGATCTGGCCGTCGTTGTTGGCATTCGCAATGGGCGCCGCCAGGGCCGAGCCGACGAGAGCAAAGACAACGGCAAACTTGGAGATGTACATTTTTATCTTTTATTGTCTGTTTCTGTTCAGGAACTTTTGTTTGTCTGGATAGATGGATGGAAGCACGAAGAATCCTAGATAGAAGTCAAGAAATAACAAGAAAAAGGAGTGGTAAAAAAATCAAATCAAACCGCGATACCAGATCGCCGGTCCAAGTCGAAGTGAATGAATTGAATCGAACTGCAGAGCAAATTGACGGGTTGGAGATGGCAACCCTTTTATATATACCCATGTATTCCTGACCCCTGTTCCCAAAATCAGTCACATCCCCAACTTGGGGGCATCAGGATGGGAGAGGATAGGATAGGATAGGAGAAAGCCTCGCTTATCCTCCGCTGTTTGACGAGTCGCGCAACTACTGCTTCATGCTGACACCTGACACGGAAGATGCTGCACTACATCTCTCTCGCGCTTTCTTGGCGCGACGCAGGCTTGGCATTTGGGAATCAATCAATATGACCTTCTCTCTCTTCCTCCCTCCCCCTGCCAAAGAAAAGAAAAAAAGAAAAAAAGAAAAAAAAATCACAGGACTCACTCTCCTGCAGAATCTTAGGTACAGTATGAGATGTGAAACTGTGTTCTCAATTAATTAGCAGGAACGAGTGTCAGATTGTCTTGCCTTCGAATTGCGACTCTTCGGTAGGTAGGTAGGTTTGTGGGCAGTATATACTCTGTAGTACTCCGTAGTAGGGTGCCTGCCTGGCGTTACTTTTATTACTATGAGTTCTCCTTTTTTTCCTTCAACTTTCATCTCATCTCGTTATTCATGACTCTCATTAGAGCAACTCTCGTCTAGTGCTGTAATATTAGATAATATAATGCATGCGAATTGGGAAGCACCAGTCTTTCCCCCTTCCCCCTCCCCCCCCCCCCCC
>ENA-UOXB01000115-UOXB01000115.1-bioreactor-metagenome-genome-assembly--contig:-NODE-115-length-89754-cov-13.781413_pt1 | contig 89754 bp, 85 predicted proteins | sample MGYA00238158_ERZ761615 | MGnify/ENA primary metagenome ERZ761615 (study PRJEB28904, sample SAMN06267902) | bioreactor metagenome | isolation source: Joint BioEnergy Institute, California, USA...
TGCCAAATCGCGATGAATAATGCAGTGCTTTTAGAGCATGAAATCAAGCAGCTACGTGTGGCCAATCAACGTCAAAAACGCAAGCAAGAGACAGCTAGATCCTATATTGCTACCGGGGGGATTTTAACTGCTGAAGAAGGCCAGCAGCTTGCTCAGCAAGCTGCAGAATTGCAGGCAGAGGTAGCTGACCAAGCTGATATGCAGCCTAAAAGACGTGCACCACCGCGGTGCAGCAACTGCAATATTCAAGGTCATACTAGGGTCAGCTGCCCTAGTAAATAGGCAATTATTTTACATGTAAATAGCTTCAATTTAGGGGTGGTGTGGTGAGATAATTAGATATCTAATAATAATGGCGTTGGTGGGTGTTTCGCTCGGTGATCTGTTTCGCTCGGTGATTGATTACGTTAACATAACAATTCGGAGATGCTTAGTCATCCATATCGCGGCGTGCCCCTCGAGCACAGATTTTTGGGTCTCGAGGTCATTCCGAATGCGATCTAGAACCAAGGCGGAGTCTCTACAAGTGATCAATTTTCTTGCAAAGAACCTATGATCTAGGTTCTTTGACATATTTTGCAGTTGAACTTTTGGCATTTTTCTTTCATTTAAATTTTGATATTATTATGCATATCCGCATTTGAATTTACTGGGAGACTTTCAAATTCATCTTTTATACGGTACCTACTTACTTCTTAGGGAGTACCCTAGTAGGTACCTAGGTACCGACGGTCAGAATTGATGCGGATTATATTCGTCCTTCTCTGAACTTTTTATAAGAGAGTGATATACCCCATTGTTTCGGTTTTAGATTTTTGACATTTGCATCTGCCCCTCGCGCGTTCGTACGTTCGATTAAGGTGGTGGAGAATTTAATTTCTTATTCTGGGACAAGATCGAAGCGGGACTAGGAAAAAAAAGAAAAAGAAAAATGACCTCCACCTTCAGTTTCGGTTTCTCGGGAGACGATATCGACGTGGACGAGTCGGAGGTCGACGCTGTGGTGGAGTTGCAGGGCGTGGGCGTCAAGGCCCAACAGGGCGAGAGGGAGTCCAAGCTGCCTGAACTGGTGCAGGCTAAGGTGCATGACATGCAGGAGTGGGTAGGTTTAATCTTTTTTAAATATATTTCTTGCATTATGCATTGCTTTTTCTGGTGATTGCAGTAGCGTCGGTGGGTTTAGTTTCGCATTGGTGCTTTTTGGTGTTCTTATCTTATTTTGTGGAGATTGTTTGAGATCAGATTGAATTCCTTGGTTCGAAATTGATGACTGGATCTTTGGCTGGTGCTTTCTCTCTTCCATCTCGACTTCGGGAGATGCCCAGCCATTTATTTATTTCTATTGACCACTCCTATACCTATGTCATCATACGCACTCTCTAACTGCGTCGCTAGCTAAACACTCTCCCTTCGCAAATATCATACAACAAACTCTCCATTCCTTCCCAGAATGGCACGGGCATCACACTTGGCCGCCGCGAGGTCTTCGACATCCGCGCGCAGCTGATGGCCGAGGATGAGGAAGGCAGCGAGGAGCTAATCTCTAGCCTCGAGGAGGGCGATATCAAACCCAACTTCTACGAGGGCGGGTTCAAGACTTGGGAGTGCGCGATTGACCTGGCAAAATTGATGACATCGGAGGAGGAACGGGCTAATGTCCTGGGGTTGACCGGGACTGGAGGGGGGGATAATGTTGACGAGGGCGATGTACATGTAGTGGAGGTAGGTCGATGTCATGCTGTTAGTATGATCGCTGTGCTAAATAATCCATCTTTGTGTGCGATCAGCTCGGTGCAGGGACCGCGATGCCATCTCTCGCTCTCCTCGCACAGCTCCTCTCTCACCCGATGTCGACAACACCGCCCCGGAGGAAATTTCACTTCACCTTTGCGGACTACAACGCCGTGGTGCTGCGTCTGGTCACCCTCCCGAATATCCTCCTAACGTGGAAAGTCAGTGCACGCCAGACAGCCGGGATCTCCGAAGAGCCCGTGAGCAATGCGCAGAACCAGCAAGATCAAGAGGATGATGGGGAGTTAGACATCGACCCGCAGCTGCTGGACTCGTTTCGCGTGGACCTCGAGCGCCGCGGCATCACGATCGAGTTTGTTTCCGGCGCGTGGTCTCCGTCGTTCGTGGATCTTGTCCTTCAGTCGCGGAATCCTAATTCCGGCAAAGGCTGCCACAGGAGACTGGTTCTCGCCAGCGAGACCATCTACTCGCCTTCATCGCTCAACGCGTTCGCAGAGACGCTATTAGCGCTGCTGCGTGCGCCAGCTGGCGCGGGCAGCAGCAGAGCGCTGGTAGCTGCCAAGAGGGTGTATTTTGGGGTCGGAGGCGGTGTGGATGAGTTCCTCATGGTTTTGCGTGAGGTCGCTGGTGAGAAGGTGGATGTGCAGCAGAAAGTGGAGATCAAAACTGAGGGGGTTGGACGGGTGGTCCTGCAAGTTCGCCCGGCTGCAGGACAGTAGCTGAACGACACTTGTTACTGTTATGCCATACCATTTAGCAGTTATATGAGATGCATGTCATTGAAAAGCGACGGCGCTCGCCAACCAATTAGGCCTTTTCCCTGGGAAATTAGGCGCTTCCGCGGCCCTACATTCGCCACTTCAAGCACTGTCAAGTCTAGACACGTACTCTGGAGAATACTCAGACTAGGTGACTCATTCGAGCATCGAGGCAACATGTGAAAGGAAGTAAACATAGGAAATGCTTGTTGGAGAGCTCTGCCCCTGCATATACAGTACACCTCCACCTCGCCCCGCATGTTCATCATAGAGTTAACAAGCTTGGAAAAAAAATTGGCCATTGCTCTAGTCATAGATGGAGACCACCTTCCCATCCTGCATGCGGGAGACGCGTGCTTCCTCGATCTCCCTGTTCTTTCGCTCGTAGTGGGCGATGACGGCGGACAGGTCCACTGTCGAGCCGGCGGGAACGTTGTATGGGGAACCAGCGTTGAAAATCCTATGAGAGAGCACCATAGTCAATCTGACCCTGTTCTTTGCATGTCATGAAAATAGGCGTTTGCCGCGCGTAGCTAGCATTGGCGGCTAAAAAGAATCAACGTACTCGGGATGCCTGAGCTCGATGTACTCTCTGGGGCCCGGGGACTGGAACAGGTGGCGGTCATGCGCGGCCTTCTCCATGGCAGCAGTTCGGATCGCGTTTCTCTGTTCAAACAGCTGTTCCGACGGAGTCCACTTCTTAATCAGGCTGGAGATCCAGGACTGGGAACCTGATTCCTCGGCGGACTTGTGCAGGCGGTACAGGATGTAACCCGCGGTGAGCGTGGCGACGGAGACATAGAAGCCGGGCTGCGCGGTGCGGGAACATAGAGCAGTCAGTATCAAACATCATACCACTTAGGACAGATCGATAGCTCTGTTCGCCCGGTTAGGGAAATGCGGAGGTGGAGCTTACTCCGTAGGACTCGTTCACGGGGTGCGCATGGCTATGTTCTGCATGAGCTGCATGTGAGTCAAACCGGCGAGGCTGCTGGCGCCGCAGCATCTGCCGCGCCGGAGCCACCGATCGCCTTGCGAGATACATGGTGGACGTGGACAATTGGCGACGTGCGATAGAGAAGATGTCTGTCCAGGCTCGTTGTTGGAGGTTGTCCGAGATGAGGCGGTTGGTGTAACATAGTCACGTGACAACCCTATCTCGGGACTAGGGCGGCAACGTCTCCCCGCGAGCGGATCCACGAGGGCCGATTGCGACGACGCCCTCGTCGGACTTTTATCCAATCTCTAGTCCCTACGATAAAGAAACCCGTGTTTCGCATGGCTCCGTGCCCGGATGGCCGTCGGTTAAATCAATCACCAACTCCCCCCGCCTGCTACCGATGGCCAGATGGCGTGTCTGTGCTTGTCCCTCCCCTCCCTCCACTCCACCCGGACCGCGCCGCTCTGGGGCCGTGGGGCCGCGCATGAACTGAGGGTCGCTTGGCCGCTGCAGGGGGGATGCCAGATGCTCTCCGCCTATCTGCTCTCCAGCCCCAAATCCTCCCCGTCAATTGGATTCTGCAGTTCCCGCCTCATGCGGTCAATCAAGATTGCTTGGACAGCAGGGAGACATGTCATCCAGATCAAACTGCATCGACCCTGGTATCGCCACTCCACCATTCCCTTGCTGCGTCTACTCTGTTGTTAAACTAGGGGCCCGAGCTCCCGGGGCAGGGCCGCAGGCAGCGTTTGTTGATGCCCAATGGACTTTGATATATACTCAGTACTCAGGATTGGGCTTTTTTATATGCGGGCTTGGTCGAATGTTGAATACATGTGTGCCTCTCTCGACCCGTCTGGATTTCGTAAGGGTTTTTGGCCGGTTCTGACGTGGGAAGATGCATGTTGACGGCCTGGCTCGCTTTGCTGAGGCTTCCGCCTCTTCCAGCCTCCTTGGCTGGCGTGCAAGGAGCAAGGATTATTGCTCCTGGAATCGCAGAATCCTCTCGGGTTTGCGGAAATACGTTATCATCTGGCTCTCCTCTCTTCTCAGGCTCTCCTGTCAGGCTCTCCGTCTATAGAAATCTGACCTATCTTCCACGGATTGACGTCTTACGTTGCCCGAGTCGTCTGCCTGCTTTTTTTGGATGCCTTGAGCTTCCCTGCTTCTGTCTCCGTGTACTGCAACTATTCGCGGCCGCTCCCCAGAGAGCATTAGTACCCAGAATTGTTCTCAACTCATTCGCCTCTCCCGCACAAGTCAACCACCCATCTCGAGTGTCGCTCATTCCTGGCGTTCGCGATCCGGCCGGGTCGACGCCCTATAACCCCTCGTTGCCGCTGGGCATGCTTGCAAATGTACCCTATTGCAATGGCAGATACTTGATCTATAGTCCTTGCGCCTGGCTTGAAGCCCTAGCACTCTGCTCATTGGAAACACGTTTGCAACGATCAGGTCATACCCGTGCGGCAGCGTCCCATATCTTTCCATCACAATGACAAAGAATAAAAATGGCCGGAAATCGAAGAAGGGGTCGAAGAACGCTGAGGAACCCAAGGCTCCTGCACGCTCAGATCCACAACCGAAAGAGCAACAACCTGTAGTTGAGTCTTTACCGTCGGTCGACAACTCGACGATTTCGGCGCAACCAGTCACCGTTCTGAGTCTAAACGAGGGCAACGCCTCAACGCAGGAAGCTTCCAAGCTGGATTCCACTCAGCAGCCACCTGTCGAGGATGAAGCAAAAAATACTCAAGACGTCAACCAGATGACTGAATCATACCAGGAAGAAGAAATTTCGCCTGAACTCTCAAAAGAAGCTTCGCTAGAGCCCCGAGAAGGCTCGCCACTGGAGATCCAGGAGGCCGCGCCAGCGGAGGCCCAAGAAGTCCAACCACTTGAACCTAAAAAAGCGGCACCAGAGACTCAGGAAGAGGCACCGCTAGAACCGCACGAAGAAGCTCCACAAGCACCCACCGTAGAGGCCCCTCAAGAAGCTCCCGAACAAGCACCGCAAGGATCTCAGGAAGCAGTTCAAGAGACCACTAAAGAGGCACCACAAGAGGTCTCTGTATTGGTGCCGCAAGAGTCTCACAAGGAAGCTCCCCAGGAAATCCCTGGACAGTCAGCAGCAGAGCCTGAGGGAGAAGCACCTCAAGAGCCTCCTGAACCGGCATCAGCAGAGCCTCAGGAACCGGCTCAAGAAACCACCGAAGAAGTACCACAAGAACCTGCTGTAGGGGCGCCTCAAGAAATTCCTGAACGAGAACCAGCAGAGACTCAGGTACCAGTTCAAGAAACCACCCAGCTCACTGAGGGAGCGCCACAGGAACCCTGTGCAGAGGTGCTGCCAGAGTCTCACGAGGAAGCTCCCCAGGAAACCACCAAAGAACCACCAGCAGAAACTAAAGGAGAAACACCTCTAGAGACGCCCGAACAAGCACCCGCAGAGCCTCAGGGAGAAGTGCCTCAAGAGACCCCCGAGTCAGCACCTGTGGAGTCTCGGGAAGAGGCGGCGAAAGAGACACCTGAATCAGCTTCAGCGGAGCCACAGGAAGAAGCGCCTCAAGAAATCACTGGGGCAGCAACAGAAAAGCCTGAGGAAACGTTATCAGAGCCTCGGGAGGAAATACCTCAAGAGATCACTGAGGCAGCTCCAGTGGAACCTAAGGAAGAAGCACCTCAAGAAACATCCAAACCCGCGCCAGCAGTGCCTCAGGAAGAAGCACCACAAGAAATCCCCGAGCCAGCACCAGCGGAGCCTCAGGAAGAGGTGGGTCAAGAGACACCCAAACCGGCGCCAGCAGAGCTTCACAAAGAAGCACCACAGAAGGCCCCAGAAGAGGTGCTATCGGAACCTCAAGAAGCACTGCCAAAGCCCCAAAGAGAAGTATCCCAAGAAACCAAGAAGGAACCGTCTCCAGCATCACGCGTGACCAACGACCTATCTGTTGGCGGTTATTCTAACGGGCTGTATCAGAATACCAACGGTCTCGAGGACACAGATGAGATACTAACTACTGCCGCTCCAACCCCTCTGAAGTCGCCATACCCTACGCATACACACCAAACTTCTTTACAAACTTCTGTAACATCGCCTTCCTTCACTGACGCTCGGTCTGCAGCCAGTCCGTCCCTACAGTATCGTCCCTCCTATCCCGGCTCGTCGGCATTCGCAGTGTACTCGACGCCTCAGCGCAAGGTCAACAACCCACTCGCGCACTCCTACATGCCGGGTTTGATGGGAAACGGGACAGCCCCAGAGGTCTCAATGGCGACTCCTGCGAGCGTAGCTCCCTCGACACCTCCGAGCTTTACGACTGCCCTCCGCTCTCCTGCCATGTCAGCTGCTCCTCACTACAGCCCTTACCACCAACGCATGGGAAGCACAGCATCTATTGGTCGGGGTTTTGGTGACGCATACTTTGGCTCACCCTATCAGCCTGTGAGAGAACCACCGTTAAATAGCAGTGGTGGTCTGTTCGAAAATGGAGGTTTTAATGTAGGCCACGGTGAATACGAACCTCTTGAGCTCCTGACGCGGATTTCAAATGTCATCCCCGATCTTAATCGCCTGCTGCATGCCCACAAAGAGACGCGAAACAAGCTCGCTGTGAGAGAAGCGGAGATCAAGCAAATGGAATCCCAGCACGAGCAAGCTTTGATGCAGAAGGATTTCTACATTGAAGCATTGCAAGCCCAGATGAGGAAATCCGCGACTGAAAGTGCCGAAGAATGCTCGAAGTTGAAGAATACTGTCAAGGAACTCAAATCGGAAGTGCAGAACCTTCAAGAGAAGAAAAGGAACCTCGAGGATAAGTTGGCTGCTTCCCAGAAGGCCAACAACGAGCTTTCACAGTCTAGGATGGAGCTCGAAGAGGAAATCGATAAGTTACACAACAGTATTCAGGAGGCAAAAATCGCACATGACAAGGAGCTGGAGAAGCAAAAGGAATACGAGAAGGCCGCTCTCGCAGCGCAGAAGCAGGACCTCACTGAGCTGTTCGAACAGATCAGGAGTGAAGACGAGAGAGCGGCGGCCGAAACTTTGGAGGCTCGCGAACGAGAGCTTCTAGATGAATATCAGAAGGAGAAGCGTGTGCTGCAGGCCGAACACGAAGCCGCCTTGAACAAAGCCTTGAACGAGAAGCAATTGGAACTTGACTCGAAGGTGAAGGAGCTGCAGGTCATTCAGAGGGAACTGCAGGCCATTCAGAGTGAACTTGACTCCACAAAGGCCGACCTTGATTCCACCAGGGCGGACCTCGAATCAACACAAGCAAATCTTGACTCGACCAAAGCAGACCTTGAGTCCACGAAAGCAGATCTCGACTCGACCAAGGCAGAGCTCGAATCCACCAGGACAGAGCTCAACTCGACCAGAGCAGAACTCGAATCCACCAAGTCGGATCTCGAGTCTACCAGAACGGACCTCGACTCGACCAAGGCTGAACTCGATTCCACCAAGACTGACCTCAAATCGACTAAAGCTGTCCTTGAATCGACCAAAGCTGATCTCAAGACGACACAGACTGCGCTGGAGAACAAAGAAAAGGAGGTAGAAGAGACTCGCCAAAAGTATGCAGAAGAGCTTGATGGCCTTCGAAACTCTCACGAGGAGCAACTCACTGCCAAGCAAAAAGAGTTGGACGAGAAGATAGCAGCCTTGGAGGCTGATTTCCGTGACAAGGAGCAGCATTGGGCGGATGACTGTGCAGATCTCGAAAGAAGACTCTCGGATAAAACAGAGGAATTGGCGAATTTCGAGAAGGAGAAAGAGGCTAAGGATAAACGATTTCAGGGTGTATTCGACGAAATGCGTCTGACTATTGAGAGCATGGACAAAGATCGTGAGAGACTCAGGAAGACACTGCACAGTCTGGGCGAAGCGACTGATTTGAAGACCACCAAGGGAGACCAATTCTTGTAAGTGACCTGGAACAATTGAGAGCACATATTGGTGCAAGGCCTTCGTACTCACTTTTTTTGAACTTCATATTCTACGAATTTCCTTTCTTTACACACCTTTCTGTTAGTGATTTTTATTACCAGCCACTTTTTATATTTTCACGTGCCTCATGTTAGCTATCAACAACATTCATGTGTCTACGAGTCTCCTTTGTTTTGTCCCATTTTCTGACAATGTTATTTGCCTATGGGTATCTCCGTTTCACATTCAGCGGACATACATTCCTTTACGATTTTCCATAGAAGCGTATATCCATGTGGATAAAGAAACGAAAGTGAAAGTACATTTTCTGATTTAATCTCTTTCGAACTTCTAGTTTGGACTGTTTCGGTCAGCTGTCTCGTCTTATCGTCGACCTGTCCAAGGAACACTTTGCATACCTCCCAATTGACCCCCCAAAGGACGTCCTGGCAAAGATCCCTGCGGAAATCCCTCCATTCTTGGACAATACCCCCGCATCGCGCGAGCTTCGTTCGGCCTATGTACAGCACGTCATCTCGAAGAAATTGACGTATCGCATATTCCAACCGTTCTTATTCACTCTGGGCAGACGATATGACAAGGCAGATACCTTTTTCCAAATGCTGTCGCTCGATATCCGACGCAAATCTGTTAGGCGCGAGGCAGTTTGGAGGCGGCTAACGCTAAAGGCTGCATATACAACTTCAGACGCCAAGCAATCGATCAACGTCGTCGCTGCTGTGATTGTCGATGAGATTATCGAGCAAATTAGACACCTCGCCGATCCAAAGCAGTTGGACGCTTTGCTGACAGGCGTCAGGAAGATCGTCAAACTGGCCGCCGAAACCTGGAGACACGCACGTGTCGAGCGGGAGCTAATACTTGCGTTACTGCCCGCACCCGCCGCCGAAGATGTCTCTAACGAGGAGTGGGAGGAGTATCCATCTGAAAGAGAACCATCTCCCAGCCGAAGAGGTGACCACGGACGCCACGTTATACTCCGAACCTTCCCACGGATCTTCCGAGAAGGAGCCCACGAAGATTTCGCGGACGACAAAGACAGGAGTAACCCGTGCGTATACTCTCCTGGAGTTGTCCTGTATTCTGATTCGCCAGTAGTCCTTGCTCGACTGGACGAACTTTCTGGCAAGGATTCACCAGTTGCCGGATCTCGCTCCAGCTCAAGGAACTCGATTCCGCCCGAATAGGGTGCCATCTCCGACAACAAAGTAGAAAAGCACGCAGTCCTAGAGTAGTACGGATTGTTGAAATGCCGTCAGAGCTCAGGGCACTGAGAAGCGTGCAATTTGAGTCGGAAATAAGCCGTCCCATTCAAAGAGTGACTCAATCGCGCTCATAAGATGAGCTCAAGCGAAGTCACCGCAAGATGGGCAGCCTTTCCAGATCTGCAATGCACGCCGCTTGGATTCCAAGTGGAAAGCTGGGAAGGCTACATAAGAAGTGTGGCAACTGATATTAGAAACTACATGGTCGAGAAAGACAGTTCTATATTGATGACTAACAACTAATGAGGAATCACGTATTCGTGAGCTCTTTCTCTTAATGATTTGAGTCTCTGCAGTAACGACGCATGTTAATTTCTTCCAATCTTCTGCAAGCGGATGAATATTTTTCATTGGGCTTTTCTTTATTGCTTCCGTTCTATATGTCATTCCCATTTCAAATGTATTTTACGCTTGTGGCATGTATTTGCATGGTTACATGATGGCATGGTGTTTAATGTTACAGACCGGATTGGCTTTCATTTTCAACTTCCAATCTAGTTATCATAACTTGTCTTTGTATCTGTGAATTCTTTTTGTTCCTCAGCATTCTACCTTTGTTTTCAATAACCTGACAATGACATTTTTATTTCCATTCCTGGCAAGATCCGGATTATGAAACGTTTTCTTCCTCAGAGGGGGGCAAGTCCCATATTATGTCTATGTGTCTATACGTTCCGCTACGCCATGCTTGTGAGCTCATCAAATCACTTATGTTTGCACATTTCAATACTTCCAACGGTATCACAGATGTTCAAAAACGTTGGGCAGAACTTCTTAGTCCTAGACTGGAGTGCCTTTCATAGGCAGCAGACGTTTATTCTTCTCAAGTCAGGGAATAATAGAATAGGTCCGTTCAATGTAAAGCTACGTTTTTTAAATGCTCTTCATAGGCCGACCTCGTTAATCTATCATACACTACCTCACTATCATATCTGATATCTGTCAAGGGTACACGTACAGTCCATCAATACATACCACCTCGCGAACATCTGCCAACGCCACAAACTGGATCCTGGGCTTTGGATCCCCTCGAGCTCTGCTTGGCGCTCCATCTTCAGGCCTGTCGGCGGCCTTTGCATGCGGCCACTGCCGAACTGCCCTGCCAGTCTGTTCTTTTAGTTTTGTGAGTTTAAAAGGAGCATTTTTGATGAGAGGTTGAGTGAGTCGAAGTGTGCGTGCGGGCGGCATATGCATCGAGTTCTACAGGCTTATTTCCATTGCTTTCATAGGGTCTTCATGCTCTGTGAGATTAATAAAGGAGAGGGAAAATGACGTATCATACAATAATGTTGCATTTGAGTCGCTGATTTCATTTCACTGTGAAAGCTACCTAAAGACAGAATGACGCGCTTGGTTTACAATGTAGACTATTTGTACACCGTATACAGGTAACTTCCAATCCCCTTATCTCGCACACTGTACTGTGCACAATAAAAATAATAAATAAATAGCAACAGCAGTCGTCATATGCTAATAAGAGACCAACAAGAAGAGAAGCATGTGGGGATTTATGTACCTAGGCACATATGTACTGTACAGTCAGATGTATCAGTGCGTCACGGTTCGGTCCGCACATAGTTTCTCCACATTGAGTTGTTGATCGCACCTCGTCCCCTTCAAAGTACGGTATCGCTTGCAGCGTTGACTATGAAGGACTAGGGTAATGTCTCATTTCGATGTCCTCATGCTCTACTGCCCATTCGCGCGTCTCTCGGATGATCATCCGCTGAGATTCATGGCTGTTGGCCGAATCAATTGAGTCGGAACGCTCACCGACGGCAGCATTAGTAACGAAGGTGTGATGTTGATGAAAGTCGGTCCGGAATGTGGGCGACATCATCCTCGAAGATACCTGATTCGACGATCTTTTCGGCGAGTCTTTGCCGGTATTGTTCGATCCTGATTGTCTGAGGTAGCTATTCCTGCTTTCCTTTGTCCCGAGCCCCCATCCCGTGTTGAACGCAATTACGAATGATTTCAAGCAGGGTATTGTCGCCGCCATGAGGCTGTACTGCAGAAGAACTTCTGTGCTTATGCTCGCGTCTACTCCGTTCAACATTGGGTCTGGGCTTTGTAATGCGGTCTTCAGGTAGATGACCCGCACGATTGCGACTATGGCAACCCTAATTGGAGGTTAGCTGTCGCGAAGGACGCATCGCGGAATGGTTCGCTTACGGCGCTCGGCTTCCAAATGCAATGAGGACGATTGCTTTGCCCGTCCAACGCATATGAAGACCCCAGATGAGATGCACATACATGAACAACAGAGCAACTTCGGTAACAACGTCAAAAGCAGTGATCAGCTGCCATCGGAGGACCTACCGCGCTAGGTCAGCAGAAAACCTTTTATCTAAGGTCGCAGGCTAGACTCACCACGTCCTTACATTGTCCATTTAGCAGCCACGGGTGGTTGAGTCCACATTTTAACGCAATCGCAATCAGCGAGGCAAATCCCCACAGAGAGATTATGCTCAAGACCCCATCACAGAGCCTCATGTATCTACTATCACGGCCCAGACGTCTCAGGAGAAAGGCGACAGAAGACTTAGCAGCGGTGTGTCCGACAATGAAGAGGATATCGGCTGCATAGAGAGCCTGCTGAATTCTATTAGCGAATATTAGACTTAGAGTACTTGGTAGAAGCGGCTTGACCTTTTCTGCTTTTGATACCCTGAATGGATCCAGCAATAGCTTCGATTTCCCAAACCCATGCGAGACTGAGTCCATAACCGCGCCAACATGGCATATTCCCAGAGCCTACGATCCAGATCAGAAGGCAAGGAAATGGCAATATAGCACACCGAGGTCCTTACCGTTCCAATCCCCGCGGCCAAATCGTCCAAGCCAAACGGGCCGTTAATTGCCCAACGGGTATACAATCGTGTGAGGAAGCAAAGCACCATCCATGACATGAAGAGCGTGGTGACGATGACAATCAACCCACTTCGATCCGTCGGGGTCAGGATGTAGGCGCGGTGGCCCTCCTCATAGGCCATTGTCCAAGAACGCCTCCGATGAAGAAGCTTCCAGACCTTCTATTGTTCAAACAGTTTCGATATAAAGTTCGCCGGGAGTTTTACATCTCGAACGGTGAGGACCTGGATCGTTTAGAACGGTGCGCATCGTTGGATCTCCGAAAACCCCAAGCGCTCTTGTTTATCAGCATCCAATATCTTGTCAAGAGTGTTCCAGGCCACAGGTATGTATATGATGACTTCCACATCGACAACCCCATCTGGGTCCATCCCGGAGCGCCATACCCGCTGGCCCGGAAAAGACCTGCTGATCGACGCGGGGGGGCGGTGGACGGTATGACTGGCGAATCCACGCAGTGAGCACAGGGATCGCCAGCGAATCACCCCGTCCTGTGCTCATATCAACGGTCTTCTCACGGCCCTTGATTTCGACGCTCTCATCCCCGCATCCAGCTGCTCTGACGGCGCGAGACGGTGGTCTCCTTATCCAACGATGTCAATCCGCAGCACACCCTCTTGCGGCGGCGATCTTTTTCTACTGGACTGCTACGCGCTGACGCTATCGTCTCCTCACCTCCTGGAAGCATCCAGTCCGCTTCGGGCGGGGCTATCAAGCACCCACCACCGCCTAAGTCTCTGCTCTTTCAACATCGACAGCTTACGGGAATCCACCTGATATTGCTTCTTTTGGGCCGGAGCTGTGGCCGGACGACATGCATCGCTACACCGCCCACCAATCACCCCCTCTTTCCATTTGCCCGTGTCGTCGTGGACCTCGACTCTGCTCATCCTCGACGAAAGCTAGCTGATCTCTGCATGCAGCGACTGGTGCTTGTGTCAAAGGCCTGAAAGCTTTTCGAGTCCAAGCTCGCTGCAACGATTACCCTGGATGCCGCAATGCACTTCCGAGGCAGTTCCGATTGTCGACCACAATTATCTATGTGGCCAGGCCATTCGTCCTGGCTTCCTCGAAGCTGGCTCGTGCACGGAGACTCGATATGCCTGCTCTGTATAATAATTGTCCGTAGTGGTGTAGGACAGTGGACGGCTCCTATTGTTATCACACTTGGTGCCGTTACTAGTGCACACCTCTGGATCCTAAGTCCTGTGAGTAGGATCGCCATTCAACGGACAAGTCCAGTCTCGTCGGGGAGAAAGTGCTCCTTGCGATGTAGCATCGGCGTTCCATTTCATTCCCCGCATCCTTTCCCTCCATTTGCGTGAGCTTCGACGTGCGGGCGCCTGCAACCTCGAGTGTACCGTACTTATATTCAACGCGGAGTCCTCTAGATATCACAGGTCAATGTCTTAATTCCACTTCAACTCCTCATTTAGCCTTCCTCACCCAGATGGCTGTCGAGAATTCTGCATCGGAGAAAGCGCTGGAAGCTGTAGGACCTCCTTCCGCCGTGGAAGAGGGTGAAGATGCCATGGTCCGGAAGAAGAAAGGAACTCTCCGGGACAGACAAGATATGTGGAGAATTGGGAGAGAACAGGAATTGAACGTGAGCTTCACTTTACTGTCTTTCTGAGGGTGTCGCACGATGTATATGCTAATTTGCGGACATTCTTGGGATAGCGGAATTTTCGCTTCCTCTCAGTTCTTGGATTTACCGCTGTCCTTATGTGTACTTGGGAAGCCGTGATGTTGTACGTGTCCGCGGCTCAGTCTCCCGTTGAATCTCTCTAAGAGTGTTCTCAGTGGAAGTCAGTATGGCTTGATCGATGGCGGCGCAGGGGGCATGATCTACACGTAGGTGCTCAGCATCCCGTAATCGGTATCCAACACCCATTCATTGCGCTTTCTAGGTACATAGGTGGAATAGTTGGCTTTAGTGCAGTGATATTAGCGATGGCAGAAATGGCCTCAATGTGAGCCAATATTATCAATCGTCACAGATTCTTCCTGACTTTGATACAGGGCACCGACTTCCGGTGGACAATACCACTGGGTTTCTGAGTTTGCACCGCCCAGCTATCAGAAATTCCTGAGCTACATCACTGGATGGGTCTGCGTGTTAGGGTGGCATACTGGTATAGCAGGTTGCTCCTACACCGTGGCGAATATGCTAGTCGGGATCCTTGCGATCAACTATCCGGACAGCTATGTAACCCAGCCATGGCATGGTACTCTCTTCGTCATGGCTGTAGCTTCCGTGGCTTTTATCTTCAATACTTTTCTCGCCCAGAAACTGCCGCTCATTGAAGGGATCATCTTGATTGTTCATTGTTTTGGATTCTTTGCGATCCTCATCCCTCTATGGGTACTGGCCCCGACCAGTCCACCATCTAAGGTTTTCGGGTCGATTGAGGACAGAGGGGGATGGGGCAACAATGGATTGGCCTGTCTCGTTAGTTTGGTAGCCCCTATTTATGCTCTAATAGGTGTGTCATCTTCGAATGTTCATATTATTTCCTTGGATACTATGGATCAATCTAACAATCATAGGGCCTGACTCTGCCGTCCATATGGGTATGCCTATCACAGACTCGCAATGACAATACCATGCTGATGTTTCGAAATACAGCCGAAGAAATCAAGGATGCATCGCGAGTCCTACCCCTGGGAATGGTCTGGACTCTTATTCTCAATGGCACCACGGGCTTCGTCATGCTCGTTACATACGCCTTCTGTCTCGGTGATATCGACAAAATCCTCGAGACCGAGGCGGGTTTCCCGTTCATCCAGGTGTTTCTGAACGCAACGAACTCTATCGGGGCGGCAACCGGCATGACGGTCGTCATCATGGTCCTTCAGTTTTGCGCTGCGATCAGCAATGTGGCGACGACGTCTCGACAGCTATATGCCTTTGCGCGAGACGACGGTCTACCGTTTTCTTCTTACTTGGCGCATGTAAGAATCGAAGTGGTTTCCCGTCATTCTTCGGTGAGATACGGTCATTCTGATACATTTTGCTTCCCTGTGCAGGTCAACCCTCGATTCACCGTCCCTCTGAACGCCCTCTGCACCAGCCTCGTCATTGTCTGCCTGCTCTCTCTCATCAACATCGGCTCCGCGGTGGCCTTCAACGCCATCATGTCGCTCGGCGTTGCAGCTCTCCTCTCGTCCTACATCATCTCGATCTGCTGCCTCCGCCTGAAACGATGGCGGGGCGAGCCGCTGCCACCTGCGCGCTGGAGCCTGGGCCGCTGGTCCAGCGCCGTAGAGACCTTCGCGATCCTGTTCCTTCTGGTCGTGTACGTCTTCAGCTTCTTCCCGCTGACAAGGCAGGTAACGCCGGAGACGATGAACTGGAGCATCGTCATCTTCAGCGGGGTGGTCCTGTTCGCGCTGTCGTATTACTTCCTATATGCGAGGAAGGTCTACAGCGGACCTGTGACGCGGGTGAGGCAGTTGACGTGATGTAATCTGCTTAGTTTAATCTTTCGAGAAAGTCAAAGGGCAAGGATGATTTGTATACAAGAAGGCACGTCTTCCATTACTCTAATTTCGTGCTTAGTGCACGCGTATCCTACATGTGGGTATGTAGTATATACATCAAGTTATCGCATCTTCGTGATTGATAGTGCTGGATATACGGCTTGGCTTTGTGTAGCCGCTTCAGATCTTGCAATCTTTTGGGAATCGAGTGTCGCAATGAAGGAATTCCTTTATTAGGTGTGCTGTTCCATTTTAAGGGAGTATGAAATACACCAAAAGGCATCAGCAGGACAAGACGTATGGAGCAGCACCGCCACATGTTGATGGCCCTGATGATGTCAATCCCGTGCGAAGAGCCATGGAAAGGCTTCCGGTCTGGACCCTGGACCCGCGGCGGAGGGACACCAGGCAACGACCCGGGCAGGCCAGGCACAAACTTGGACTCGAGCAAGAACAAAAACCGCCTGTCGGAAAGCCTACTTCGTGTGACAGACACTGAAGGCGATCAAAGTTCTTGTCAATCAAGTCCAATGGCAGATGAGAAGGTCCAGCGGTCCCTGTCTTGCGCCACAGAGGTGGATGAGCAGCCACTACTGCGGACAATGTGTGTATGTGGTACAAAATGTGAGTATGTGGAGAGACGGATGGTAGATCTCCAGCCTTCGGTTCTGAAAGGCAAAAAACCCGTTGCAGGGATGATGCTTGACGATACCACAAAGACATAGGGGGTAGATACGACGCCGATCTTGTGCTCGTGGCAGACACCTTCCGCAAACCTCAGGAAGAGAGAGGGGAAGGTGAGTAACCTATACACATACCGTGAAATGGAGATACGCGGTTCTGACCCAAAAGGGTAGTGTATACACCCAAGCATAGCGCCATTACCATCCTCTGTCGGCCAGCCATATCCTTCCTCGCAAAACCGGGCGTTACACCCGCTGCCGGCGCTTTGGGCCAGAACCGCAACGAGATGTCGTGGTCTGGCCACCCACAATGGTTCCTGGTTCCGTAGGTCTTCCATGATCATTCCCCGAGATGACGGGGGAAAATAAGATGGTCTTGCTAACTCCCCGGCTGTCAGGTTATGCAACGGAGGGGTCTGCCGTCTTAAGTGCCCCTGAGGCTCCTCTCCCAGACCACGCCAGACCGGCAGTCCCCCCCGGCCCATCACGTCGCGTTCTTGGCGAAGGAATCCGAGTCCGCCTGGGGACGTTAAGGCTGAGGCGACGTCCGGAGCCCCAGGCTGACTCCATACGTTCCCCACTGCGCTGCGCTGCGCTTCTCACTGGGCGTCGATGCACCCAAAGCGACGCCTGGCGCATTCAGCCGCATCCTCGGAGCGCCAGGGCGTCGAGGGACAGGTTCGCTGCACGAGACGGGCATTCGCGACTCTCCTTGCCTTTCTCCAGCTCCACAGCTGCTAGGCTGACTCGTCTTCTTCCATGACTCGGTCTCACAGACCTGCGAAGCAGAAGCAGACACCGTCTTGATCTATCGGGGCTACTACCAGTTTCGCCCTCCTTACCACAAGACTTCATCAGCCGCGCACCCCTCTTGTAGTTTCATCCTCGTTCTCTGCCGCGAGGATCTGCTCCGTCCTTGTTGCCACCCTTGCGATAGCGGCATCAACCACCACACATCGTCTTTCAACTACTTTTTGCAATTACTGACGGCCCTGACAATTTGTATTGTTTCCTCCTTTCTACCCACCACTGAGGCAGCATCAACTGACAAGGCCCTCTCGAGATGCTCATGCTTCCGTACTGACAACTTCACCCGCGCGCGCCGGTCAGCAGTCACGCTGCGTTTGTACGGTGGCATGCGAATCTGAGAGACCACCATCGGAGCGAATCGCCCCCGACATATAGATACTTCTGACTGTGAATCATGCGAGCGGTTGCTATTCCTTCTCCCGACTCTGCGGAGCACCAATCTCTAAACCCCGCTGGTTTCACAGACCAGACTTTCGAGGATCCGTACCTCTCTGCTCCGTCAGACCCTGAAGAATTCTCTTTCAAAACTACTGCTATCAGTCTGAAATCAGCAAGTCCTGGTTCTGGAGACCGTGATCTCCTGTCTCCCTCAAATATCCGCTCGGATGGCGGCTTGACGGGTTACCCAGAGAACTCACGTCTCGACCCTGATTCTCCTCATGGCCATACCCCTGCTCTCTCCACGTCCTCCTACCAGGACTTTCTCAGCCCATCGGAGCATATCTACAGCGACCTTAGCGTCCATACATCCCCTAACGCTGATGGTTCTTTCTTCTTAGATGCCTTAGATACGAATGAATTCGACAACGGAGATCCTGGCTTTGGCATCGATCAGAGACTTGAGGGTATTTCGCTGAGGGAGTGGCCTGAATCTTCCGAAGATGTTGCACACCCCTTGCAAGACACGTCAATGACATCGCATTTGCTCAGTCCAGAACTCACAAGTAACCCGAGCCCGTGCTCTGACGGTCCAAATTCCCAAGCGTCTGATAGGGGCGTTGAAGCACAGACCGCGGCACAGGAGGGTCGGCGGACTAGGGTTGATATCCCTGCTCACCTCCATGACAATATGTCGACGTTGACTTCCGGCCCCGGGAGTGACAATTTGAGCGTCAATACTGGCCTGGAGTCGGGGCGGGCTACGAGTCCCATTGTTAAAGTCTCAACCTATACTCGCGGTGATTCGCCTGCCAGGGATGCCGCATCTCTGCGTCACGCCCGACGAGCAAGCCAGTCGTCCACACATCTTTCGCCTGGCGGTGATGATGAATCGTCTGACGATCAGGAAGACGTGGACGGCCACGAAAACACTCAAATTTCGATTCCTCCTGCTTTTCGTGCGGACGATGGATCCTGGATTCCCAACCCCGTGAGTGGTCAGGCAGGTATTGACCCTACGTCAAGGGGAGATATATATGTGCCGAGTCCTGAACAATTGGAAGAAGAGCGAAAACTTGCCGAGAAGAATGCGGGAATCCGTACTTGGTCTGCTTCAGTTAGTGCAGCCAACAGTGAAGCAGGAGACTACATGCCCCCGAGCCAAACAAGGAACCGACGCAGGGCGAAGAGTGCCGGGGACCCGCCATTTCGAGGAGACTATTTCACCCTCGAACACGGAAAAACATATTTCGACGATTCGAATATCCCAGGTCCTGGGGTTCTAATTCACGAAGACACTGACGAGGGTGAAGAGGACTCGGTAGATGGTTCACAATCTATAGAAAGTGAACCTGAGTCTCCTGCACAAAGCCCCAGCCCTAAGCAATGGGTTGAAACGACCGAGAATCTCCCAGCTTTTGAGACATCAGAAGCTGAAGACGAAGAACCTCTGCCTAGACAATTCTTCCGGCCACTTCCTTGGCGGGATCCCCCTCGGTATCCCTTCATCACGTATTTAAAGACGCAGCCAGAGAATTCCAATTCAGCCATCATGAAGTTTTTGCAACGGGCCAAGAGCATCGATAATGCTTCTCGTTCTGCGACATGGGGTACTCGAAGATTAAGTGAGTCTGAAGTCAACAGCATTGTTGGGTCTGACCGCTCGTTCAAAAATCTGTCGATCAGCGACGATAAGGAGAAGAAACCCGAAAGAAGAAGCAGTATCATGAAACTTTTGGCTAAGAGAAGCAACAGCAGTTTGAAGCGAAAGATGTCCGATCTCAGTCAGCGACGGTCGAGCTCTGATTCAGTCGACAAGGATAAGGACAAAGACAGATCCAAGAAGAAAGACAACGCTCCCAATGCAAAACCCGCACCCCAGCATAAGCTGAGTATCGGCAGATCCCAAAAGCCACCGTCTCTGAATACTAGCAGTGCCGTCATTGCAATCGCGGGGCAGATGGCTGCCATCGGTGGAGGAGGTCCTGTCCGAGCGGCATCGCCGAACCCGGCCATAAGCTCCTGGAGTTCTCCATTCAAAGGTCGTAGAAGGAGCAAGAGCGAAGTTCCGAAGGGCTCCAAGCCTGGACTTGTTGACTCGATGACGCATCACGGCGGCCCGCAAGTTCCCAATATCACTTCGCCGTTCCCGAAACCACCAAGCAAGGAAGTTGTTCCGAAAAGGCACGAAGAGGATGAGGATGATGACGACGATGAGGAAGAGGAGGATGAGGTTATGGGCGAAAGGGGGGTGGTAATGGAGTTTCCAGCTCTCTCTCAGCCACCTATACCTACTTTGCAAGGCTTCAAGGCTCAAATCAATCAGCTCAACCCACGGCTTGATCCTGCTTTGGTTGACCGTCTTGCTCATGAACAGGTTCGTCGATATCAGAAGCTAGTTGACTTTAAGTTGAACCACGTTAGTGCAGTTAGTCAGCACAAATGCAGCGCTGGCAAGTATTGCTTCGCCCAGGGCGGCGAGGCGACTTTGCTACCTCCTCGGTCCAGTCCGCAGGACACGGAGGCGACATACGCTCTGTTCCGGATACCTGGGCACGAAGACAGCGATGATGAGTCCAACACCTTTGGAGAAGGTGCAGTCACGGCAGCTCAATTCCCTCCCGGAGTCCCCATACCACCTGTCAAGCAGCTGCCAGCTGAATTCGAGTGCACCTTGTGCTTTAAAGTCAAAAAGTTCCAAAAGCCGTCAGATTGGACAAAACATGTCCATGAGGATGTCCAGCCATTCACATGTACTTTCCCCAAGTGCACGGAGCCCAAGTCGTTCAAGCGCAAAGCTGACTGGGTGCGACATGAAAATGAACGACACCGTCAACTGGAATGGTGGACATGCAATATCCCAGACTGCCGTCATACGTGCTATCGAAAGGACAACTTTGTTCAGCACCTCATCAGGGAGCACAAAATGCCGGAACCTAAAGTCAAGAAAATGAAAGCTAAGGATTCAAGAACCAGCATGTTCAATCAAAACCCAGGCAGCATTGAGGCATGTAAGGAATATCAACACGAACAGGAAGTTGAGCAGCTGTGGAAGATTGTTGAAGAATGCCGACATGATGCCCGGAAGCAGCCCAAGGACGAGCCATGCCGATTCTGTGGCAATATCTGCAGTAGCTGGAAGAAGCTCACAGTGCATCTGGCAAAGCATATGGAGCAAATTGCGATGCCTGTTGTGAATCTTGTGGAAGAGAGGAAAGTCCCTGTCAATACATTAACCAACCCAGTCGAGCAGGCAAGCACCGTGCCATACCAGACGAATATACTCGCTCCGGCAAATCCAGATCCAGTGTCAAATGCCTCTGCGACTATGTCGCCATACGCAAACAGCATCAGAATCGAGCAGGGGACAACAACCAGTGTCGTACAGGCTCCCTCCCACAATAGTATTTCCCGGAACAGCGACGGCTTCGCGGTCTCTCATGTGCCTGCATACTCCAACAATCTGGCAGTGCAGGGTGGCTTCACCGGATACGCACAGGCTAACTTGACCAATTCTTACGATCACGTCTCTCAGCATCCGCAGACGTCATCGGCAATGGCAGCTCAAGCTGCTTTTCAGGCAACCCAATCCCGGTACATGCCTGTTCACCAGAGTTCGGTTACTTATCCTCCGCCTTATAACGCGGTTCCCAGGCAGCGGTCACCGAACCAACACGGCGAAACTCTCGCACCAGCTTCCTGTGGCTTGAACATCTCCACACTGGGCGTGAGCTCGCTATACGATCCACAGCAGCAGCAGCTGTACGCATCTCCTGCGGCGGACAACGCGTATGCTTACCAGGACGACATTGCGCAGGAGATGCAGTACCATCCCTCGGGCGGCATGGGATATCCAACGGCGGTCCCCGACCAGGGGAACTCGAGGACTTCCCAGGCGGGGTTCATGCCAGTTCCGGGGCCAACCTATACCTTTCAGCAACAGTAGCATGCAAAGGGGAGCGTTCCTTTTTTTTTCAACTCATCTGTCTGAAATCGGTGATTGCAAGATACCCGGCTGGAGTTTGGAGGAGCAGGTTCATTTGATTCGGGATGACTTTGGTTTATTTTTTCCTTTTGGATATGCTCTCTAGATACCTACTGATCTACGATATACGGAGTATAGTGATGAACGAGTTGTTTTTTCTTCTTGGTATAGTACTGCATATCGACTATGCGTGGACAATATCATCTCTGCAATTTCGACCATGTGTCTTGCCTTGAGATGGATTACCTATGTGGCCCATGTCCAGGTGGTGTAACAGATCCTTCCTGAGAGTTAGGTTCTCGTAGGACGGAGAAGTCTGTTCTGATCTCGCATGCGAAGGTGGGCATCCAATAACAAATGGATGGGACCGGGTGAAATGGAGCTAGCGCGGGTGAAAGCGGTGCCCGGCCGGGCGCCTGGGGCTCCTGTCGAGAAAGAGAAGAGGGGGATTGTCAGCGTGCATTCTTGGCTCCTTTCTAGACCTGTCCTGCGACACGGTCCCTGTTGCAATTTTCTAGGCAGCAGGATGGTGGACCTGCCAGGCCTTGATATCGCGTGCGATCGCCGCCGCTGGAGCGATGCGGTGATCCACCGCGAGCTCTTCGAGACCTGGTCCCCAACCCGGTGCCTTGCCCCGTTTCACAGCTCACCACCGCCACAACAGCGGTGATGGCCGCACCGCCTGTCAAGCTGCAGCGTTGGGACCCTGGAGAGCTTAGGCTTTGCCCGATCCGTCTGCGGTCAGGGTGGCAGCATCTTCTCGAGCAAGGGTCACTTCCCACGTACTCGGTATATATATGTTGTTCCCAGACGTCACGTTGAAAGCATGGGCGCACATCCATCCCGGGCACCCAACCCGCTCCCCAACGGGAAAAGAGCAGCAGACAAGACATACTCGATGCGAATGGTCGCTTAGAGGTAGGTGGCTCAGGCGGCGAATCGTGCTGTTCCCCCACTCTCCGATCGGGTCAGGTCTTGTGGCGTATCACGTCGTGGCGCGAAGCCCTGAAACGATCGTATTAGAACAGGACGGAGTTTCCACTGCCATGTTGATACGAGGCTGAGGCCACTGGATCATCTCCCTCCAGGACCTTTCTTCTGAAGTACCATACATAACCCATCATCTCAGGTCCAGTCAATGCAAGATCAAAAGCAACAGGTGAAACATTCTCCTTGTTGATTGCTTCGTTTCACCTTGGTTGGGGCCCGGTCTAGACGCCCTTCCTTGTCTGCACCCGCATCGTTTGGGCAGTGAAATCTACAGCATTGTTTGCCAATAATCTTGCCGAGGACACGTATGCTTGGGACTAAGACTCTGCAGAGGTGGACTGGTAAGGTGCCTATCCGAGTTCTTGGAAAGGGGCACACGCGTCATTATTCGAAAGTCTTTCTCGTCCTCTTCTACAGACTTGCAGACCGCCCGCATGTTTCCTGGTACCACGCGTTTACAACAAGCTGTTCATAGGCCGATCGCCATTCGCTTCGTTTTCTGGAACTTGGCTCCTAACGGTAACGCTGTGCTCTTTTTCATCGAATACCTTGTTTTACTGGATAGTTCAATGTAGAGCCTGAAGAAAGTGGGTTTTAACGTCTTCCATTGAATATCAAAACAGGACTGATTCCTTGTTCTCTTGCTTTTAGTCTCTCCACTTCGCTCTTCGGGCTGAAATAGGCCCGATATTCTCTAGCCAGAGCGCAGGGGCCGAGAGAGCCGACACGAACGAGTTGCTTGGTTCTGCATCTCCATAGGGCGCCTGATTCTCCGCAGGGCATCTCTACTTGGTGAGGCGGCAGGTCAGATTGGACCTGCTTTGCGCTATGACTGAGCGACCACAGTCTATTCAGTCATATGGACCAGGGGGTCCAGGCATGGATGTATGTCAGCTTTTTCTTGTTGCGTTTACTAATCGCCTACTCTGTGTCCATGTACTTTCAATCCTGTCGAACGCAGCAAAAACAAAGGCGAAGACAGAAGTTTTTTTTGGTTTTACATCTGGTGCTGCATTTCATACATATTCTACTTCGGAGCTGATTGAGCTGATAATTCTCTCGCTCGTATAAGGCTCAAAGTCGTTCAGCTGAGAGGAGAATCTCTTGGGACAACCCAGCGGAAGTTCTCCAAGGCATCATGGATACTCGGATGGGACCGCCTCCGCCTCCGATAGATCATTCGCCGGATAATCTGAGAGCGAACTCGGAGCTTGCATTGAGAAATTCCTCAACGTTACTCGGTCTACAGCTGTCTAATATCGGACCTGATCCGACGCTAGAAATTCGGCCCAATGGCTCCATATTACAGCCTTGGTCACCATTTCAGAACCTGTCACCGCGAACCAGCGACGATACCTTCGCCCCGGATCCTGCTACTCGCTTTTCGCACAACGATCAGGAGGCGTGGAACCCATTGCATGTGACGGGCGTGCCGCGGAATTCTTCTGTGCTTGATTTTCAGCATCCGCCCAAACGCCAACGAGCAAATGAGCCTGATGGGAGGTTTTCTTACTACCACTACGGCACTCCGTCTGAGGTCGGAAGCCAATTCAATGGTTTCCCTCCGTCAGATTCGGGGTATGGTACCAAAAGCTGCGCGACACGCTCTGTTGTCAGTTCCTCTTTCCCCCTGGATTCAGCGGCCAGCCCGCAGAATCTGCCCTTGAATGATAACCACAGGTTTGATATAACGTCGATAGTTGACCCTATAGCTCCCCAGCCTAATGAAGCTGCTTCTGGCGTCGTTGGTACAGTGCAGTCACACTTCCCGATACAGTATCAGGATGATGTTATCAAATGTGACTATCGAGGATGCAATTGGCGCGGCAAGTGTCCGTCTGACAAGAGGTGTGATTATTATCAAAGTCCGTAGATGAGAACCGAGTCGCTGACCTCATCAAAGAAAACATGAAGCAAGACATGAAAAACAGTTTAAATGCGACGAACCGAACTGCACTCGTAAGGAAGGGTTCGGGACGATCAATGACCTTGAACGTCATAAAAAATGTGTCCATAAGAAAGAACCGGAGCGCGGACCCAAGAAAATATATGTGTGCTTTGGAGAGAACTGTCCCAGAAGAAATAAGACGTGGCCTCGCCTCGACAATTTCCGTCAGCATATAGCCCGAATGCACAGCGAAGAAGACGTCGACGAGCTGCTAAAGAAGTAGGTCCACCACAAGCGATGCCATGACATGGCCCAAGATGGTTGCTGATACAGGTTAGATCCGATGAATGGTATCAACGCTGGAAACGAGACCAAGACGCCGCAGCGTCAGTTGTCGATAGATTTCCGTCCTCACCAAGACAGGGGTCGCAGATGCAGATGGCCACGCTAAATAATCATAAGCCTGGCAAAAATTCTAATAATAATGGTCATCGAGGTGCATCTGATCTAATTGCTCCAAGTCAGATCGTCATGAATCCCGGAGACATTGATCCTTCTGGAGGTCTCAGACTGAGTCCGATCAAGAATCTCAGCCCTTTCAGTGACCGAAGCACAAATCTCCCAGAATCGGTCTCGGGAAACAATACCGTTTCCCAGCAGTCGCACACAGAACAGCAACAGCATACCACACTGCCCGGTCTGAGGGCTCTCAATCTTCGTCCCTCGTCTGATCAAGGACCTTCGGAAGATGATGCACTGGACCCGTTATCATCACGACTGCACAATGTCAGCAGCAAGAGGAGGCCATCTGACATTGTAGCAGAGGCAGCAATGAGCGTGGTGGATGCGATGACTAAAATGATGGACAACAATAGTCCTAGGAAACAACAAGGGTCCAGAGGACAAACTGGCCGTAGACATAGTCAAGACCGAGACGATGCTGCATTGTGCAGTAGGAAAAGGGAAATGATCCAAAAGATCCTTTCTGTGGCTCTAGAGAAACTCGGAGGGGGCCAGACATTGGATTCAGCTGCAGTGCATGATAAGACTTGCAATACATCTGGGCTCGAAACAGGACATAAGGAAAAGCCGTTCAAGTGTCGCTATTGTCACAAGAGCACTCGATTGCTTTGTGAGTTAAAGTACGGTTCTCTGCCCCATTCTTCGTCTGACTGTCTCTGACCAGAGTCCTTTAGAAAGCACATAAAGCGCCATGAACGACCCTATGGCTGTACATTTCCCAAGTGTCATAAGACCTTTGGCAGCAAGGCGGATTGGAAGCGTCATGAAAATTCTCAGCACTTTCATCTTCAATGCTGGCGCTGCACAGTGAAAGACAGCACCACTCATAGGGGCCTGGAGTGTGCGCGCTTGTTCTACCGGCAGGAGCTGTATGTACAACATCTGAGCAAGGACCACAAGATCGAGAGCAGAAAGGAGATCGATGCTTTCCTCCGCAAGAACCGCATCGGTAGGAACGGGCAGTCACAGTTCTGGTGCGGATTCTGCAAAAAGATCATCCCGCTGAAACAGCAGGGTCTGGAGGCATGGAACGAGCGGTTCAATCATATCGACTCGGAGCATTTCAAGAAAGGGGAAAGGATCGGAGATTGGCTCCCGCCGTCTGGTCATCTAACCAAGAATCGGGAGCGGGATGAAGAGAGGAAGAGAAAGGCCGAGAAGAGGAGTAACGAGGAGAATAACAATAGTAATAGTGAAAATGATACGAGCAGTAGTAGCAGTGACAGCTCTTGTGGGGATGACGAGGAGATCGGAGAGTCACCATCGTCATCATCTCTTCCAGCAGCACCACCGACGACATCAAACAGCGAAAATCATGATCATGTCCGGCCAGATACCGCGCGGGAAATGTCTGTCGAGATTCTCGATGTTCGCCCGCAACAAGCTACGGCTCCCCCGACATCCAACAACAGCAGAAAGCGAAAATGGGCGGAAGATACAGCTATTCCAGCACGTTCTTATGACCATACTACAGCTTCAACCAGCTTCAACGCTACTACTACTACCACCACTCGGGCCCAGCATGTACCAGAACAGACGAGAACCTCGAATTCAGCCGCGCCATCCTCCCGAAGATCGAATCCAACACCACGAGGAGGAGCTTCTGCGACGGCCTCTCAGCTCACCGCCAAGGAACGACGAGCGGCAGCTGCGCTCCTCTTTTCCTCCACCACTGAAGAGCCTGAAAAGCGGAACCGTGTGTTTTGCGTAAGTTCTGACCCCCTTTCTTCCAGTTTCTGTTGTACTGTATCTTTCTTGAAAGGAGGGAACACCTGGCGCTGACACATGAGGAAAAAGTGCCAATGCATGCAAGGACCGTACTTCCCTGAACTGGTTGCCCAGTGCATCATCTGCTCGCATGCCCTCTGCCATTGCTGCACGTGGGAGAGTATACCTGTAGATCAGGAATAAGTTTTGAAGGCACTCCAACTGTCTTGGGGCAAACATCACAGGCAGAATTTGATGCCGTTGTACACAATGACCAGAAGGGAATATGAACGGCAGTGAAAGGGGCGGGGATAAGGGTTGGGACTTACGTCCCGCCGGTAACGCGGGAGTTACCAAGTTACCTTCAGCTATTCATTGGGCACGGAATGTAACCTGCCGGGCTGAGGTAATGATAATATGCCGTCCACCCCGCAGGAGTGAGTTAGGGCAGGCAGCGCTGGTAGGCAGGAGCTCCTGACCGCCTTCAAGTTGCCCTTGCCTTTGTGGCTCTCATCCACTCGCAGTTCTTTCTTATATAGCTCTCTCTTCTCTCAACTTCATGATGGTTCTCTTTCCACTCTTCCATCTCATGTCTGCTGTGGCACTTTACTTCATTCCCCTTATCCTGCTCAGTGGTGTGTTACTTCTGTCACTCTCACAGCGCCAATATCATAGTCATGTATCACCGCCTGGCTCAGGATCTCCCGAGAGTGACCTCTCACAGCAAGCCCTCTCACTCTCCAACCAGGATGGAATTACGGACACAGGCCCTAACCTCAAGTATGTCCGCCGCAATCTCAGGAGACAGGTTTTGCGCACACAAATTACCCCAGACATGGTGAAGAGAGCAATTCAACTCTATGACCTTGAGGAGTCCTACACCTCTCAGTCACCGGAAGCCATGGCAGAACTGGAATGTTTGTTCGGCATCAACAACCTCAACCTCCAGTGGCCATCAGAGAATTTTTCGATTGATGACGATTGCGGACAAAATTGAGCATTCGCTGAAGAGGGTGCTATTTTCATATGGGTCTGGCCTCTTGCTGTTGCTGTTGTTGTTGTTGTTGACTCTATGGCTGCAGAGACTTGCTAATAATACTTATTACGTTTTATAGGTACGGACAATTTTTATACTACATACAGAATGGCAAGCACCGGATGGAAATTGCCCCTAGACCCGGGCGAGACCCGCCGCAACTCCCCGAGTGGCTTCAAATACCGTACTTGGTCCCGGTAAAGGGTTACTCGCTACGCATTATCCCGGAGAACTGAACCCCGTCGATTCAAGGAGGTGACATGCTGTATGAGAATGGCAGTGAGAAGCCTGTGGGTACTCTAGGCACCATCATGGCGTCCCTCGACCCGGCAAGGATGGCCTGACTTGCCATAACAGCCGGCCACAACATCGCAGATGGGCAGGACGCGCTCCACGTCAGAAACCGAGAGGACGATCCCTTCATCCAACTTCAGGTCGCTCTGAACTCGAGACGGTTCAACGGTAGGCCACTAGGCCGCCAGGATGAACGTCCGTCTTTCCGTGATGATTGCGGCTTTCTGGTTGTGGATAGCAATGATATTCAGCACTTCAACCACTCTATCACAAATCTTGATCCCCACCATTTCTCGAGCGAAAACCTTTTGCCATCCGAAACTCTAGATCCACTGTCTGCTAGGTTGCGGGACATTCGCAAACTGGCTAAAAGACCTGGGCTTGATGTATACAAGAGAGGCGCGGCTACTGATGTCACGCTTGGCTATCTTGTCAAAATCACGCAGGAACCGCCCAAAGGGTGGTACGAGCGTGAAGAGACGGAAAGCGGCACAGAAGAATGGCGGGATGAAGTCAGCACAGACGATGAGGAATTGGATGACGAGGAGTAAATAGGGTTTGTGAAATGGACTAATATTCCGTTTACAGCACCTGGGGATTCGGGAAGCTTGGTGTTTGCGTTGGAGTCAGGTGTCACTGTACCGCTTGGAATCCACTATGGAGCCCCAGAATCTATCCCTAATCACAGCATTTTTTTACATCACTCGAGACCTTTTGTTATGAAGGGGAGAAATAAGGATGGCAACTTCAATTCACACATCGCGAACTGTAGCTTAGAAGCCTGAAACTAGCGAGAGAAGCTGCGTGGGCAAACTCCAGTCCATACGTTCCCGTCGCCCCCAGACCGCCGTAAGCTAGGTTAGACTGTTAGGTGAATTATTAGCAGATATGTATGGAGTATTAGAGTGTCATGATTAGTAGCAGTAAGCAAGTATCTCTACAACTTCGACCCCTCCGGTTCCCCAATCAGAGTCAAAAAGCTCTCGTGAACCTCGTCGGTCAAATCGCTCGCCTGCATACTCCTCCCCTTCTTCTTGAAGGCGCGCCGCGAGCACTCGCGCGTGATGCAGCTGCCTGCCCACGCCGCCAACAGGAGCGTCGTGGTCGACGACATCCGCTTGCCTTCAGAGTTGAGCTCCGCCTCGATCTCCTGCTTCGTCTGCGCCTCCCTCTCGTTGTCGCTTTCACCCGTGTCCCACATCTTCTCGTGATACGCGGCTCTCCAGGCCAGGAGCGTCCCTAGGGACCCCGTGAGCGTGTCGCCCTGGCCGCCGCTCCGCTTCAATCCCCCTTCGATGTCGGAGATGAGGGTGGTGACGCCGTTGGAGATGACGTCGTGCGCACCCTTCTGGATGATGGTCACCCCGCCCAGGGCCCGCGAGAGCTTCTCGCAGGCCTCGGATTCCTTGCTGACCTTCTCGTCGTGCGAGGCCGACTTCTGCTGCTTCTGCACGTCCACCTGGCTGGGGAGCTCGACGCCCATCGCCTTGGCCAGCCGGCCGAACTCGACCACGTTCGGCGTCAGGATGCACTCCTTGTACCCCCTCACGAGGTCCGGGTTCTCCGTAACGAGCAGCAGCGCGTCCGCGTCCAGCACGAAGGGGATCGAGCGCGCGCGCGCCTCCTTCATCACCTCCGCCACGACCCGCTGCGTCACCCCGTCGCGGCCCAGACCGGGGCCGATCACCAGGACGTGCAGGCGGGACATCATGGCGATGATGGGGCTGGTGAGAGCGGGGAGGTCGAGGTCGCCGGGGTTCGGGACGGATGTGCTGCTGGGGAGGATGGGGTGCACCATGAGGTTCGGCGAGTAGGATTTGATGACCTGTTTTTGTTCGGTTCGTTAGTTCCTGGTGAGTGCTGAAGTAGTGCTGTACTGACTCTGATCTGATCCGGGAAAGACGCGAACATACCGGTGCCGCTGATCGTTCACATATCACATGGCTCTGAAGAGGATGTTAGTCCCTAGAATCGAGCGAGGCTTCCATAAATCTAATAATGCAATGATCGCCTAGGCTATCATCGATTCCGTGAAGAGAAGAAGAGCATCTCACCATGTCACATCCTAGGAGATAATAGCTGTTAGTCCAAAAATACTATACTTGGAGAAATGCCATTGCAACATGATAAACAGCAATGATAAAAAGTTTAATATATGGGACAAACCAACATACCTAGCCTCGCAGATGCCATTGCAGAGAAATATGGCGCTCCGGTATAGCTACCGAGAGACACAAGCAATGATTAGCATTCAAAAAAAAAGCCACAATTCAAATGCAAGCTGGATATCCAGCACCTCCGTGTTGTGTAAGGGACATGATATGAAAAGAAAAAAAAGCTTACTCAGAACTACCCCCAATAACAGCCACACGCCCGAGCTGCCCTGAACAGCCGTTCGTCAAGTTAGCTTCTCAATTCAATCCAACCCTGAACGTTCGAACACATGCCGGAGGTCGAATGCAGCATCACCCAGAGACAAGCGCAGGTGACTTGAATCGAGCAGCCCTCCCACCCGGAGTAAACAGTATATATTATATATATGGAAAGGGAATAATGGACAGATGCAAACCTTTATGCCACTTCTCCAGCAAGGGCGGCACCATCTTGCGCACCTTTACAAACAGCGCCTTGGAGGAGGTCGACACGTGGACGGTCTCCATGGCGGGCGAGGATATGATGATGATGTTCGTCGACGAGGACTCTTCTGTATCTCAACGACCCAATTGCGACGGGTGGGTTGAATTGTTCGGGTTGATATATATATATACCGCCAGGGAACGGCGGGACTCCCGACGCGGGCGGGTGATGTCACCGCCGACGGCTGCGGGGTCCAGAGCCGCCCGGACGCGCTGCGAGTAAAAAGGAGCGACGGCGAGACCGGGTCGAACATGCACACGCCTACAGATGTACAAAGAAAGAGGCAACAGAAATAGATAATACTTGGCTAAGTGGGATGTATCTCAACTATTCTATCAACTAGTCAAAAAGTCAAAAAAGATTACCCTCAGTTGCAAGAAACACCACAAAGATGCCCGATCCTCTGCCAACACCTTGACGCACAAAAATGCTTGTAAGATAGAACTAATATGTAGGAGACACACACAGAGAGGGTATCCGCCGCTAATGCCTAGTATTCCCAAAAGAAGAGATCACATGAAAAGAGCTAAATTCGTAAACCAAAGTGTTTCACGGCCTCATTGGCGTTCTTTCACCTCTAACAGCGATTGTTCGCTCCGTCCGGCGCCCAGAGAGCGAGCTGATGGAAAGTCAGAGTCTCACCACCGGCATTTTCAACCCTGGCTCTTGCGGCCGCCGTGAAGCGGAAGGCAGCCACCGATAGCGTTGGGACCGTGAAGAGGCGGTTGTATCACACAAATTCATCGTTTGGACTTTGCCAGGGCGGCCAGCTTCTTCTTCCGTTCCATCTTCGCCTTCTTGGCCGCCAGTTCCGCCTTGATTTCCTCCTCATCTTCCTTCTCGGCGGCTCTCAGTGCTTCTTCCTCTTCCCGCTCCACATCCTCCAGCCCGGCTTCCATGTCGGAGGAATCCGAGTAGTAATCATAGTCGTCTGCATAATAATAATCGCCCTCGTCTTCCTCGTCGGTTCCGAGATATTCGTCCCTTCTAATCGGTCTGCCATAGCGTGCCTGCGCGCTCTTCTGGGGGTCGTTGGGGTGGCGGCGGGACGGTAAGCCAGCCGTCCCCTTGTACGTCGGCAGAGGCTGGGTTGGTCGCGCAGTACCCTTGTAAGTATTCTCCTCTGGTTCCCGGCGCTTGACGGGTCCTCCGTCGCCAGGTTTCCCACCGGCTTTCACACCGGCAGAGGCAGCAGAGGCAGAACCGACTTTCTTTCCCAGCCGAGCTTCCTTCTCCTTCGCCAGGGCTTCCATAGCGCGCCTCTTCCGCTCGGCCTTGCTCAGCCTCTCCTTCGGGAGAGCCTGATGCTTAAGCATGCCAACCTGCGCCGGAGCCTTCTCCTGTACCTCTTTGGCCTTGAGCATGAGATCCGCAAAGGATCCCTTGGGGGGTGGCTTGTTGGCAACTGCAGCCGCTGGTGGAGTTTTCGAGGCACTTGGCGCTCCACTGGCCGTCGACAGTTTCGCAGCCTCTTTGGAACCATTGGTCGCGGGAACAGAAGCCGGTCCGGGTTTAGTTGCTGCAGATGGAGAAGGTACGGGTTTCGCAGGTGCAGATTTGCCTGGTGCCGGTCCATCGGGCTTATCGGGACGGCGGAGTTGCTCCTCAGCCTTCCGCTTTACCCCCACAGCAGCGGGGTTACTACCCCGTGGAGGCGCATCTTTTGATCCCTCAGACTTTGCTGCGGCGCCTGACGAGCCGGGCGCCGGGGATCGGGGTGCGGCTGGCTTTGGTGGAGGAAGCGCGGTTGGCTTGCCTGTCTCGATAGACGAGAGCACAGAACTGAGAAACTGCTGCTCTGTTAGCAGACGCATGCCACGAGCAGATGGGAGGGAAGACATACACTCATCTTGAGAAGTCCAGGCGACCGTCGGCAGTGGAGGTAAGAAAGAAGGGGATGTTCACCGCCGATGGTTGGTATGACGAGGTAGCGTCATGACTCCGGCGCGACACTGCTGGCCATGTGTCGGGGACCAAAAGTGACTCTTTTGACGGCGACTCTGCTGATCACACGCCACTGGAGATTTTACCCCCCAGGAAAATCGGTGAATGAGAAAACTTCCAGACAGGATCCAGACGCACGACCCCGAGAGGGCTGGGAATGGAGAGAGAGAGGGAGGCGGGGGGAGAGGGGAGATGAAAGACAGCGACAGCAGCAGTGACACTTCTAGAAGGGAATGGTCACGTGCTGCTGTGCCTGGGCTCCGAGACTCCGTGGCGCTGTCCGGGTCGGTATCGGTACGGTACCGGTACGGGTATTGCTGGTATCCGCATGTCAGGTGACCCGTCTGCGTCCGCCGGCCTGCTGCGCCACAGCCGCTCGCTTACGGCCCGGGCCCTGCACCAGCCACACCGGATCCCGCCGCACTTTTCTGTGTGGGATCGCGAATTTGGTATTTCCTCGTCCACGAACGAACCTTTCGTCCTTCCCACCTCCCGACGAACACGACGTTTCAGTCTCCGCCCAACTCGCGGTTAAATCGATTGATTCTCCTGTTCGCCAAACTTCCAACCTTTTAAGTAAGTGGTCATTTTTAACTCTCCTGTTAGCCGTTTTGTCAGCTGCGATTCTGCTCTGAAATCGCTATTTTTGCGACCACCTACTAACAGGACTTCGCTCTGCGTAGAAACCACCCAAAATGAAGCACCTCGCCGCTTACCTCCTCCTCGGCCTTGCTGGCAACACTTCCCCCTCTGCCGCTGATGTCAAGGGCGTCCTTGAGTCTGTTGGCATCGACGCTGACGAGGCGCGTCTGGAGAAGCTCATTTCCGAGCTCGAGGGCAAGGACATCCAGGAGGTCGGTGCCCTTGCCATTCTGCAACCGAATTGAACGACTACTGACACGGTATATAGCTGATCTCCGAGGGTACCACCAAGCTCGCCTCCGTCCCGGCCGGCGGTGCTGTCGCTGCTGCTGCTGCGGCCGCCCCTGCCGCTGGCGGTGCCGCCGCCGCCGAGGAGAAGAAGGAGGAGAAGAAGGAGGAGAAGGAGGAAGAGTCCGATGAGGACATGGGCTTCGGTCTCTTCGACTAAGCGACTCGTTCCCGCGCGCGCAGTGTTAAGGTTGTGGAGGAGCAGAGGTCTGGATGCGATCAGGAGAATCATCGCCGTGGAGAATTTTAGTCCATTGGTTTCGAGGGCCTGCGTTTCTCCCCAGGCTGTTCTGACGCAGTTATGACTATCATGTATGTATCTCATGTGAGCTGAAAAAAAAAGAGCTCTTAGCCAATCCAGACGCTCGATCTCCACACCTCTTGTTTACCTTATTATCCGTAGAATTCTCGAATTTCGCTCCTGAAAAAGGAAAAGGAAACTACAGGATCGCGTAGCATAGAACATAAGAGCCGCTGAATGTCAATGGCCAATTGCCCGCATTTTTACTGCAGTTGCATTAGATGGACTGCCCCATTAAAGCAGCGTGCCGAGGCTGGACGTTGCTAGCCCTAACCCGCAGTTGACCAGATGCGGCCTAGCGCGTTAGGGTTTGTAACCTAGCACGGGCACTTAGCCGAGTCTCGCGCCCACCTCGAAACTTGAAGCGAGCCGCAAGAACAAGTCAAGAACAGCCCCGACGAAGCCTTCAGCGACCGTCACGACATCATCTTCCCTCGCTTTTCAGGAGCTCGTCCGGAAAGCGCCCAGAGGAACATCTGCAACCATGGCTGACGTCGAATATGTGAGTCGTTTTCTCTTCCTTCCAAACATGCCGCTGGCCTTGTGCAGCTAGGCCATGGAGTGAAGATTACTGACGGTGATATTCCTACATGCAGAACGCCGAGGAGGCTGCCGGTACGTTGTCGATGTTTCCTATATGAGTTCTTTTTGGTTTTCCTCCAGCGACTTGAAAATGATGCTTTGGAGATGGGAAATTCGCTGTCAGGATGCTGTGATCGAACTATATAGCTGCAGAGGGGGATGAATGAAAAATGTTCAGAAACGGTCATGCTGACGAAGATGCCGCCAACAACAGAATTGAAGAAGAAGAGGCAGTTCAAGAAGTTTACCTACCGTGGAATTGACCTCGACCAGTATGTTCGACCTTGTTTCCATCTTCGTTCGCGCCAAACCAATGTCATCTCCGATCACCCGCTCTGCAAGAGAAAAACCTTTTGCCATGAATGGAAATCCTGACGGCAGTTTGTTTTCAACAGGCTCCTCGACCTCTCCTCTGAGCAGCTGCGTGATGTCGTGCACGCCCGCGCCCGCCGCCGCTTCAACCGCGGTCTGAAGCGCAAGCCAATGGGTCTGATTAAGAAGCTTCGCAAGGCCAAGCAGGAGGCCAAGCCGAACGAGAAGCCCGCTGTCGTCAAGACGCACCTGCGTGACATGATCATTGTCCCCGAGATGATCGGCAGCATCATTGGTATCTACTCCGGCAAGGAGTTCAACCAGGTTGAGATCAAGCCTGAGATGGTCGGCCACTACCTGGGAGAGTTCTCCATCACATAGTATGTTTTTCCTTCCCGTCTTGTCCCCTCCAAGGGAAAATGTAGACGTAGGGTTCTCTCTAACAACCGCACAGCAAGCCCGTCAAGCACGGTAGACCCGGTATCGGTGCCACCCACTCCTCCCGTTTCATTCCCCTCAAGTAAACGAAACTTGGAAATGCTGCGTGGATGGACGGATGGATTGTCATTGTTGGTTGTTCGATGAGTTGACGGTTCGGCTGTTTTCATGTCACATAAAAAAGAGCCCTTTTATAGGCGTGAAACGGGGAACTGGGTTTGAAGTTGAAGCTTTTGGCCCGGCCGGTCAGACCGTGGCATGGCGAAACCTGGCATGTTCCAGCTTAGCTAGCTAGCTAGCTAGGGCGAAGGTTTCCTTGTTTCTTAACGAATTGATATCTTTTCTTCTTTCTGACTAGATTCTTCCACATCCATCCTTTTTTTCTCCCCCAGTGGCTCTGGCTGTTCGTATTTAAATAACTTAAAATACTCCAGTACACCCTTTTTTGTGGCTCGGAGGACAGTACGAGGCTACCTCTCGAGAGAGTTATTCTATCCATCTACAATTGTTCAGGTCATCTTTCCCAAATTCACCATCTAGGTCCGCCTGCCCAACCACTTCACCTTAGCTGAAGAAACGCTATCTCAGATCGGATTGAGAGGTATGCTTTTTATCCGCGGCAAAGAGAGGAATTGAAAGTGAGAGAAGGAAGCCCTATCATCAGACAGCATACTACGTACACATACATCTGCGGTCGTTATCCTCAATCCATCCTCATCATTCATCGATTATCCCATGAGTAGAGATGTAGCTGGAAGTAAATGGATAAGGAGATTGCTTCTGACAATTCTCGCATACTGTCGACGTATGCAAGAAAAATATAGGCATTATACGGAGTTCGGCTGCTCCTACGTTGAAGTATGGATCTCGTTTGCTATAGGCTTTTTAATGCGGTCCATTGATACACTCCACGATTGCTTTAAACTGACTATGTACATGCCACAAATCGAGAAAGAAGAAAGGAAAGAATAATTGAAATGCTTGAAGTCGATAGTTGAGGAAGAGAGAAGTGGTCGCAACGTAGAAACTCTCGACAGACGATCTGTCATCAATGTCTTGCTCTCCTTTCACATGTCGCTATCCTGAGAGTCATATCACCTCAATAAGGATGCGATTGCCTCTGTATCAATGAGGGGCCCATTTCATCTTTGGATCACTCTATAAATGATATGGCAACAGTAAGCTGGAGCTGTGAGCGTGCAGAAGCTTCCCCTTTGCGCTTTGAACAAAGGTAAATATGGCTATTGCATCACAGTCTACACTAAGCTCAATTGATTGGTCCCCGGAGTTGTGCGCTTTCCGTGGAGAGATGAAGACGCTAAAAAAAGTGCTACTTCCTTAGGAAAGGAAAGCAGAGAGTGCACAAGGTCAATAAAATAAGACAAAGGCGACTCTGGGGCTTAGGAGACTTGGACTCGTGTCAATGGTAAGATGAAGTTGAGGAGAAGACGAGTGTGGGAGAACCCTGCAGACGACAAAAGCAGAGCGTCGTTTGAAGGAAATTCAGGAACCGGTCAAGTGATGAAGACGCTATCCCATCCAGACACCTTGGCCAATGGATCTAACTTCCCCATTATAGTCATGTTCGTCATTCTGACTTTCATCAGGAATAGTGCCCTCTGAGATCACACTCGGTCCGAGCCAGACGCGTCCACTGATGGAAGAGGCAACGCTTGCTCTATCGTCAGCAAATTACCTGACACTGTTATCATTATAGTTGTCCACGCACTCATCGTTGTTGTCATCGTCATTGCTGACGTTGCGCGGTCGATCTAAAAAGCCATTGTAGAAGTCGCCAATGTAGTAGTCCAGACCATGAAGAGTTTCAGATTCATTGTCGTCCTCATACATGTCGTAGTTTTCGTCATCCTCAACGTAGTCGGAATCGTAGTAGTCCATATCGTTAAGGCCTTCACTGTTGTTCGCGTCCCTGCTGGAGTATTCGTCATCTTCAGGGGTGTTACCTTCGAAGGTGGTGGTGGCAGTTTCGCGCCGAACGTTGTCATATGCCTCCTGTCTACGACGTTCGAGTTCTTCTCCTTCCTCTGACACTGGAGAAATATAAGCCTGGTCGGTCAAAACGACGTTTGGAGGATCCAGCTCTGGCGCGAGAGGGTGCAGGCAGTCAGGATCATCAGATATCACTCCCAATGTGCGGTTGTCGACGCCGTTTGCCAAAGGTGGGAGATCACGAAGCTTCCGTGAGAGTTCAGCCAGAGGATATATGTTTCTATCGATCTCAGGGAAGGATGTCCAGAGATCTGGGTTCTGCATCTTGTGGCTCAGTTCAGCCATCTTGCTATAGTCGAGCTGTAGCCCGGGATGAGCTGCAAGCACGAGAAGAAGTAGAAACGCGGGATCGTCCCGTCGAATATATACAGGTCTGTTGACATGGCCTTCAGCCTGTTCAACAAAGTCAGGGCTGGCGTCGGAAGACATGGCTGGCTGGTTTGGGTAATTCGAAGCGGTCCCAGACAGCAGAATAGCAGCTATGGATAAAGTTAGCATCTATTCAGAAAAGCAGCAAGGGTTACGAACAGGATGAAATGGGTAGGGTGTTCTTCAGCCAGAGATGTAGTGGATTGAGGGCGAGAATAGCAGGCAGAGACGCGTTGTGAGGTGACAAAGAATTTGGCTTATAGTAGTGACGTGACGATACGTGTCAGATCAGTAAAAAACAGCTGTTCTCTGAGCTGAAAGTCCCAGTCTCGCGTCTCGCAAGGCCGTTGTGTGAAAGAAATGAAGATGCAAGTCAGCTGCCCTGGAGGAGGCTTGGGTTTGTGACAACAGAAGACAGTGCAGTTGTGTTAAGATCTTGTACTGCTAGCCTTGCTAGTTTCACTTGGAGGAAGAAGGAGAAAGAGGGGAAATCGTGAAGCCTTGGCAGTAGAGAGCAGATATGGTGAGCCGGAAAGAATACAAAGGACAGTGCCTTAGAAGAGACAGAGAAGCCAACAGCAGCTGTGTTCTTGACAGTGGAAGCAGATGTGGTGGGAAGGAACACCGAGGTAGAGGAAAAGAAGCCAGACAAGAGGGGAAAGGTATTCATAGGATATTTCTGTCGGAGAATTCACTTGGGACGACAAGGACGTTTGTGAGCTCAGACCCGCATACACAAGACTAGCCCATGAAGGTGATCTCTGCGTGCGAGGTTGCTAGTCAGGTGGAATTGCTCAGGGATTGTGTGGGAATCTCCCTTGGTTCGGTGGAAGTCATATACAGGAGAGAAGCCCATCGGAAAACGGTGGGCTAGGTGTTGGAAAGCAGGAGCCTCGGAGACCTACCTCATGACTCCTCCCCAAATGAGGCATTTTGAAGTGCCTCATCTGCAAGCCCTTCCAGCTTCTCCCATTCCCTCTTCACCTCCTCCGTCATCATGGAGGGATCCAACCCATTGGCCATGAACTCCCCGTGCACCTCATTATAAGCTGCCCTCACCATTTCTTTAAACCTTGGGACCGTACAAGCCTCGTGTTCTTTATCAACGAGCCGGGAAAGCAAAGACCAAATTATAAGGCCAAAGTTCAATTGGAACTTTTCGAGGGACACAGGGTCTTCCACGTTAGTATCAATGCCTTGAGATATATGTATGGAAAGCTTCGCCAGCGCCCACACGTGTAATTGACGGATTGGGTGGGCGAACTGTGGATATATAACAGGGTCAACGCGCAGATAGCGGATCACGGCCTGTACGAAGGCTGACTGAAACTGCTGCGCAGAGAGAAGCGAGACGATTAATTCATCGCGCAAGGAGACATACGGTTGCCGAGTGACGGGACATGCTGACGTCTTTTGCAGTGTATATATGGCAGACTTCAGCTTTTGGACGGATCTGGACGGCACGTCATCGGCGGAGGCAGATGCTATCAGCTCTTTTGCCTTCCTCTCAGCGGCTTCGACAGCGGACACGTCAACAGGCCTTGCCAAGGTCTGCACTTCAGGTAAATTTGTCTCTCTTTGGCACCTTGGACACTGACAGTCAAAATAGTACCGCCGAGCCAGTTCCTTGCGACGGATATTATAAGGGTTGCTCGTGTCGACATATGATATAAAAATCTGCTCGTCCGCTCTGATCGGCCGAATTGCCTTTACGAAAAGCTCATCGCCGTCAAATCCGGTGACACAGTTATATTCACAGCTGTGGTTTATAAAGGCCGCGAACGGGTGTACATATAGACCAATGCGATCATAAAAAGGAGTGGTGAGGTTGAAGGAGTTGATATCAATCTTCCCGCCATGTCAGCTTTCAGACACTTGACCGAAGCGAGATAGGAATATGCACAACTTACCTTGGCGAAGAAGGTAGAAATCGTCTCTTCCTTCAGGTCTGTACCAGAGTACTCCTTGACTGCCTTTGCTGATAGCAATATTCGCTCCCACTGCTCGCCGTTCAAGTCACGAATTTCCCGCGCATGGGTCTCAAGCTTGTGAAACATGTCGAGCTCCCAGCTGTCATATTTCTGACGGTCGTGGCGGAGAACAATCCTGAGAACGGCCCTAACGCTGTTAGGAAGGATTTTTGGGCGCAGGTTCTTGAATATAGAGCACTCCAGTGAGTGTGCAAATTTCCAATCCTTGGCTTGACATGCCTGAGAAGAAAATCAGTACTCGAATCATCTTCTTATTATATGAAATGACAGGACAAAGGATTCACGCTGGTAGTGAAAAGATGATTTTCGCTAATACCCTATAGCATCACGAGACATGGCGCAGTGCAGGCAGTGAAAAGTGCAGAAAAAAAGCCCCCAACAGAGGTGGAATCTGCAGACAACGTGACATCAAAGTCCCACAGAGAGAAAGCAGAATCAGAATTGAGTGAACTAGGGGAAACAGAAAAGACCTACCTTATCACAATACTTCACAATGTGGCACCCAGTGCAAGCCCTCAACTTGGTCTCCTCCATCTGCTTTCTCCCAAAACATCCTGAGCACGTATCATCCAGTTTGGGAGTATCCAACACTGCCACAAATGGAGTCTTGATATGCAGCACATCTTGACCTGGACTAATGTCTGAAGCGGCGAAGAGGCCCGTCCCCATGCCATTAGGCGCTGGGCGAAGAGAAGTCTTGGTCTGCACCGATGGAGAGGAAGACATTTCCTTTGTCTTTCTGAGAATTCCGCCAGCTTGCTCAAAGGACAGGCTGATGTGAGGTACACAGAGATTTCAAGGAGTTCAGGTCGAGGCTCTTAAAGGATGAGTGGGAGATAACAAAAAGCGAGAAGTCTTCAGCTCGAGAAGGTCAAATAACCTCGCCTCCTCTTCAAATGCCCATGAAATGCTACGGGCCTGCTGCACGATCTCTCCTTAGGCCTCGTTTCAAATTCTCCTCAAGGGGTCTCTAAAATCCTCTTCAATAGTAGAAGCTGGATCGAAAGGTTGTGGATATCAGGCAAGTCGGTATGAGAAATTCCGGAAAATCAAGTTTTCACAAGGAGATGAGCAGCTCATTCATGACAAGGTAAATAGGGCTAAAGTGTTATGCCCATGCGTGTTTTATCGCTTAGTCAACCAGAGCAAAATACAGCATGCGGGTCCAAACAATTTGCTCCTTGTTATCATCAGGGTTAATCCTGTTGACATCCCCCGCTGAGTGTGGTGGTTCCAGAAGCATAAACAATGGGAACCAGAGTCTTGGCATCGTAAGCGACAAGCAATCAAGATCATCAATGATCACGGGCATGATTGGTGTTCCGGTCGGAACTAGATCTGCGACTTGTTATCCTGGTTAAAGCAATTATTTTATTTCTGCTGCACTACACGTAGGGTACATATGGCAAAGAGAGATTTCCTCCATTTCCAGACTGAGTTGGACATTACAAACAAGACGGAAGTGGATTAATTCATCCACTAGCTCTTCCCAGCACTGGTACAGTTAGTACATAATATCTAAGACAGTTGGAAGTGACACCAATTCTCTTAGACATGGAATTTGATCTAGCATACGTAGGTATGTACAAATACATACATCAATGTTCATGTAACATAAGTAGGAAAGAACAAGTTGCGTCTGCTTTTCTTGCTCAAGAAGGCCAGCCTAGCCTACTCTTTCAACCAATAGGTAACAAAAATGACCCGATAGAGTCATAAAGGAATATCCCAATCCTTCATACTCTTTCGCTACGCTGGACAATGTAAAAGAACAACAAAAAGAGAAATAGGCAGTCTATCAACAGAAAGCCTATTCGTCCCATAAGATGACCACATAACTTTTGCCTAGATAAAGTAGAATCTGGAGGGGGATATCTCTTTTTTCGCAACTCGAAGTTGAAGGCCGGAAGCTCGTACATTTTCGCAAAAGTCGATGTTTAAAGCAGCTTTCCACCGACGAATTCAGACCAGCTTCGGACTTCAGGGGGGATGCCTTCTTTCCGGGGAAGCTTCTCGCTCATGCACTGAGCGAAGAGGAGAGCGGTCTGTTATTCGAAGCCAGTCAGTGCATGAACAAAATAAGACAGGACAGAAGTGATACGCCATACCTTTGGCTCCATGAAGAGAGGGACGCCGAAGTCGACGGCGTTGCGGCGCATGACATAGTCCTCATCCAGCAGAGTCTTGCCTCTCTGCTTGGCGAGGTTGAAGACACCGCGGATGTCATACTTCTGGAACACCTCGCGGAGTGCCCTCTTGTCCTGCTTGGGGAACTCGATCACATCCACGGTTATGTTACCCTTTGCGCTGGCTTCAAGGTGGGCCTTAACCTCAGGACTAGCGGCATACAGCTTGTATCCGAGCGGGTGCAGGTAGTCAACAATCTGAGTCAGGGTCGTGGTGATATTACCACCAAACAACAGACCTTCACCAGGCTCAGGTACTCGGAAGTTCATCGTGGATTGGAGGGAAGCCCAGTATGCCTCCACTATATCTTTTCCGAAGCAAGCAATCTCACCAGTACTGGCCATCTCCACACCCAGGAAAGGGTCTGCACCGGCGAGACGGGTCCAGCTGAATTGAGGAACCTTAGTAGCGAGGTAATCACGCTTGACAGCCATGAGATCTTGAGGCTCGGGAACATCACGTCCAACAAGCGCCTTTGTTGCGACGTCGATGAAGTTGGTACCCAGGACCTTGCTGACGAATGGGAACGAACGAGAAGCACGGAGGTTGCACTCGATAACCTTGAGATCTGGCTCACCGCCCTCCGGATTGTCGGCCTTGATGATCTGCATGTTGAAAGGACCAGTAATGTTCCACGCCTTGGCAACTTTCTCGGCAATCTCCTTGACACGAGCCATGGTGGACTCGTCGAGATTAACCGGAGGCAGGACCAGAGTGGCATCGCCAGAGTGGACACCAGCAGCCTCAACATGCTCACTGACAGCATGGAGGAGGAGCTTGCCGCCGGAAGCAACAGCATCGACATCAATCTCCTGGGCTCCTTCAATGAACTTAGTGATGACGACTGGATGATCCGGAGAAACAGAACTTGCGTTGAGGAGCTTCTCCTTAAGCTCATCCCGGCTGTGGATGACGCTCATAGCAGCACCAGAGAGGACGTAACTGGGGCGAACAAGGACGGGATATCCAACGGATTCGGCAAAGCTCTCGGCCTCGGCGACAGAGGTAAGCTCCTTCCACGCTGGCTGGTCAACGCCAATGCTATCAAGGATCTGAGAGAATTTGTGACGGTCTTCTGCCTTATCAATATCCTTGGGATCAGTGCCAAGAACGTGAGCGCCACCCTTCTCCTGAAGGCGAAGGGCGATGTTCTGCGGCAGCTGACCACCCACAGAAACCACAACACCGCTGGCATTCTCCAGTTCATAGATATCCATGACACGCTCATAGCTGAGTTCTTCGAAGTAAAGTTTGTCAGCAGTGTCGAAATCGGTGGAGTACGTCTCCGGGTTGTAGTTGATCATGACTGTCTTCTTCCCCATGTTCCTCAGAGAAAGGGTAGCGTTGACAGCACACCAGTCGAACTCAACGGAGCTTCCAATTCTGTACACGCCGCTTCCCAGGATGACAATGCCATGGTCATCAAATGTGACATCGTGAGACGTGGCATTGTAGGTTGTATAAAGGTAGTTCGTGTCTGCAGGGAATTCGGCAGCCAGAGTGTCAATCTTCTTGACCCACGGCCTAATACCGAATGACTTTCTCCGAGCACGGACATCATCCTCAGTGGATCCCACAAGAAGAGCAATTTGTTTATCCGAGAAACCCAGCTTCTTAGCTTTCAACATCATCTCTTTCTGGATGCCAAAGAGGCTGCCGATCTCCTTGAGCTCGTTATGGCAGTCCACGATATTCTGGAGCTTGTACAGGAACCATTTGTCAATCTTGGTCAGCTCGTGAACCCTGTCGACGGAGTAGTGTTCGTGAAGCATGGCCTGCCCGATAGCCAGCCAACGTCTGTCTGTCGGGTTCTTGAGAGCCTCATCGAGGTTCTCGAACTTTTCACCCTGGAAACCAACATATTTGGGATCGACCTGACGAATAGCTTTCTGGAAAGACTCCTCAAAAGTGCGGCCGATGGCCATGACCTCTCCGACCGACTTCATGGAGCTCCCAATATCCCTGTTGACGTGCTGGAATTTGGTCAGATCCCATCTGGGTATCTTGGTCACTATATAGTCCAAGCTAGGCTCGAAGTTTGCCGTGGTAGTTTTGGTGACTGCGTTAGGTAACTCTGGGAGGGTATGTCCGAGAGCAATCTTAGCAGCTGTGTAGGCAAGAGGGTACCCAGTTGCCTTCGAAGCCAAAGCAGACGAGCGAGAGAGACGAGCATTGACCTCGATGACCCTGTAGTCAAGACCGTCCGGCTGCAAAGCGTACTGGACGTTACACTCTCCAACGACACCAAGGTGACGGACAATCTTGATGGCGGCAGTACGGAGCATGTGATACTCCTCATCAGACAAGGTTTGACTAGGTGCAACGACAATACTATCTCCAGTGTGAATACCTAGCGGATCAAAGTTTTCCATGTTGCAGACGGTGATACAGTTGTTAGCGGAGTCACGGACGACTTCGTATTCGACCTCCTTCCATCCCTTGAGAGACTTCTCGACCAGAATCTGGGGCGCAAGGCTCAACGAGCGGGAGGCCAAGTTCTTCAGCTCCTCTTTGTTCGCGGCAAAGCCAGAACCCAGTCCACCCAGAGCATATGCGGAACGGACGATGATGGGGTATCCGATTTTCTCTGCAGCCTCCAAGGCCTCATCGACAGTGCTAACGGCGATAGACTCCGCAATCGGAATGTTGATTTCGTTAAGGGCCTTGGCGAAAAGATCCCTGTCCTCGCTCATCTCGAGGGTCTTGATGCTCGTTCCCAGGACCTTGACACCGTACCGGTCGAAGATGCCCATTCGGTTCATCTGCACTCCCAGATTCAGACCCGTCTGACCTCCAAAGGTCAACAAGATACCGTCAGGCCTTTCCCTTTCAATGACGTGAGTCACATACTCCGGGGTGACTGGGAGATAGTAGACCTCGTCCGCGAGCTTGTGGTCAGTCTGGATTGTCGCAATGTTCGGGTTGATAAGGACGGATTTCACGCCAGCTTCCTTGAGAGCTTTGAGCGCCTGGGAACCTGTTCATCGCGACGCACCCGTCAGTGAATGTGCGACTAATTTCTTCAGCTATCAATCCTAGGCCGACGCCTCCACGGCAGTTCCATGAAGCGAGACCGGAAGCTTTTCAAAGTTGCTTCCTATCCCTCTTAAGGCCTATTATAATCCATCCGAGAACCAAGGTATCAACGTACCGGAGTAGTCGAACTCTCCCGCCTGGCCAATGCTCAACCCACCACTCCCAATGACAAGAACCTTCTTGACATCGACTAGCTCACGGCCGCTTTGAAAGGCGCCGCTAGCAAAAAAGGTCTTGGCGGAGGGGACCGTCTGGGACTCGGAGGCCAAGCGGCGAAGGGCGCTCGAGAAGGAGCGCAGCTGCTGCGAGCGCCATGACGAGGGATGGTTCTGCTGTAATCGCAGACACGGCGCAGTCCAGCGGGCCGCTGTCTGTCCGGAGAAAGAGCGCGAGGCGAGCACGGAGGATCGAGTCTCGGCCAGGCAGCGCTGACGCAACAGAGAGGCCGCCTGCCCGCAGCGAGCAGGGAGAGCCATTGCGCACGGCGCGGGGGGAGAAGAGAGCGGAGGAGGGGCGGAGAAAGGCGACGGGAGCAGTCAATTGAGTGTGTACAGAGTGCGAGGCCGGTGGTGACTCTCTCCTTCGTTTTGGCCAGCGGTGCCTCTGTTCACACGCCCGACGTTAGAAAGAGAACTGAAATTTCCGGCGCAGGACGGCCAGGAAGAAGGAAGACGCTTCTCAGCGGCCTGTGAGTCAATGCAAGCACAGACTCGCTGGGGAAGAAAAATTAGGATAAGAATCCAGACGAGCCAAGCCCGGCCTCCGATAAGAGCTCCGCGGTGCGGAGCCCACCACATAATTTTTTTTTTCTTTCCAAGATGCCGCAACAGATGTCCGTCTTCGCGCCAGCATCCCCGGTTCGAGTCATTATTATTATTGCTACTTCTCCTTCCATACAGTTGAGCTCCGGGGTGGTGAGAAGCACATGCCAAAATTTTTGGTCCTGGTGGCTTCTTTTTGTTGGTGTTTATATCTTATCTCTACCTTCTTGGAAAGAAATATGAAAGAGAATTGTCCGCCTCATCGACTCCGTGCTATCCTCCCTACCCGACTTGCACTATCCACCGCTTCTCGGTGATCATTCATCGTTGACCTCGGCCAGAGCAAAAATCGCCGTCCGGTCAAATAATAATAATAATGAATAAATTCAATAAATTTTGTCTGGCGCCAAGGTCGGTCCGACGCAAATTCGGCGAACAACCGGCGCGCCGGGATCGCCGTGTCTCCGCATCATGCGCTAACCTAAAACGATCGCTCCAATCAGCTTCGGCCCACGGCTAAACCGATCTGTTGATGAGATCCGGAGAGAGAGAGTCGAGAGACTAGGCTGAATTAATGATTTTGATCAGCTTGTCTAATTTCTGTACGGTACTTGTCACATCACTACACGTCGCCAGTGACACCGACCCGTCCATTCAGACCCGACCACGGACCCTTTGTTCGCTTTTCCGCTCGGGCTTGTCTTCCCCGGTGCCTGGCCGACCGGACCTCAGACGTCCAGATGTCCCTGTCGTCTGGTTTGCCCTCATCGTCCCCGCGGATGGCTTCTTCATGGTCCTGGTTCAGGATCTCATAGACCTTCTTGAGAGTCTCCTTTGCGCTCTCCGCCATCTCGGTCCCCAGTGCAGTTTTCTCCTCAACATAGTCCCGTTCATTCTCCCGAGCCGCACCAGATGCAAATGCCCAGGCCTGCGCGCGGGCAACAATCTCATCGGTCTTGTTCTGCTCGGTCCCAGCTGTAGGAGATCGCGAGCTGATGGCGGCAACGGCGTGTTTGAATCGCGGCTGACGAGCCAGGATAGGGTATTCAGGGAGTAGATGGCTCTCGTCGCTGAGACGGTCCAGGATACGGCGTGTCGTGGACTTCTCTTTGGCCAGAATACCCGACAGATAGGTTTTCTGTAGTGCCAGCGCCTTATGGCTCTTGGACAGTGGGAGTAGTACCTCGCTCGCGTACGGAAGGACGTCAACCACGTCCAGGTCGGGAGGTGGAGCTTTCTTTTTATCCTCACACGTAGACTGGGGTCGCACTTTCGTAGGCTGGTCTGTAACAGGCTGCGACACAGCAGAGACAGTGTCGAGGAGAGCTTTTCGGGCGTCCAAATACGCCACATACTGCTCTCTGATTTGGGCCTTCCGATTCTCTATTGACTGAGAGATCTCGTCCAGCTCATCTTGGGACAGTTCCTGCAGTGGAGTCTGCTCCTCGCCTCCCGACATAACCAGCTTCTCTTCCACCCATTGTACGAGCTCGTTCCGGGTTCGCTGAAGAGCCATGATCCTCAAAGCAGGAGAGGAGCTGCCATTCTGTCTCACCTCAGATGCCTCATGCTGTGCCTTCAGCTCCTCGTACAACTTCTTCTCCCTATCCAGCTGGCGCTTCGCCCGTATCACAGCTTTCTCCAATTTGTGGATGAGCTCTTCCAACCCTTGGCCCATTTCCCCAACGTCTTGACTGCCGGTCTCCATTTGAGCTTCGACCTCGTGCGGTGCTGGAAGCTGTCGATCCCGATCCCCCGAAAAGTTCAGGTAATCTGGTTTGGCCGCATCCTGCCCGTTGAGCTCGTTCAGATAGTGCTGGAACACCTTGAGCTTCTCATGTCGACGACGATCTCGGAGGAGCGCGACGTAGGTTTGCAATTCGGGGCTGGCTCCGCCAGATTTAGCAGTGTCAACTCCCACATCTGCCTCGCTCTTCACCTTTCTAGAAGCCACTTCGTCCGCAATCGCATTGTACTCTTTCCTCGCAGCTACATTTGCCTGCAAGGCCTTTAAGTACTCCTTTCTCAGTCCGGTCAACTCGGGCGGGACACGCTTCACACCGACGACAGCATCGTGCGGTGTACAGAGAGACAAGTGGGACTGCAAGTGGCAGCCGGGGTTGGTGGAATCATCGTCCGCGAAGATTATCCGGGAGCGGAGGTACAAGGTCAACGCTTGGCGAATCCGGAGGGCTTCCTGGCGGCTCTTGAGATACGGCGCCAGAGGTTTCGCGAAGGGTGGAATGTGAGCTGTGGTATCGCTGCGGCGAGACATTGTTCTCTTTGAAGAGACCCTCCGAAATCGTACACAGTCCCCCTAAGTGAAAGACAGAATTCAAATGGCGATCTCGTGTGGAGGTGTGCGTTGGTCGCTGTGTGACCTGTGCTGTTCGGGTCGTCTGTTGTCGTTCTGCTGCTTCGAGAACGGATTATGTAACCGAGGGAGTGACTGAAGTCCTCAGGATTGAACCCCCAACTTATTCTTCTTATTTATTGAGAACAAGATGGTGGAACTGGAGGACACTTGACTTGCAGATATTCTTTTATAACTTTTGTGATTGTCTTTTCAAGTGGTCGGGTCAATGTTGTTGGCTGCATACAGCTTCCTAGATAAATAAAATTTCTGGGATTTTGATATACTTGACAACATTCTCTCTATGGACCTGTCCAGTTGCCAATAGGAGACAAACCCCTGCCAAACTCATCCTTCTAATTTTGATCAGTGATTAAAGTACTATTACATTTCATCTTACCGATCGACTCCTAACATTTGACACCACCTGCAGCTGTCCTTTATCACGATGCCCCGTGACCGGCTACCGGCAGCCACCCAATTCTGCCACCTTTTCCCTTGATTCTCCGGTCTCTTACTCATGTTGAATAGCCCCAAGATAGCTTGTCTCTTCGTCATTCCTATCATCCTGCTCAGACCTTCTGCGTTCTAGGTGTAAGGTTGTATGCATACTCCTATTCCAGGACTATCAGGGCAAAAGAACAACCCATCGGCGCTGAATCACAAATGGATCCCTCCCTTTCCAGTGACATGTCACTTGGAGCGAATTCAAGCTCCCAGTTGGCTACCCATAATGGTTGTAGCTGTTGATTGACATCGTCAGAAAGACTTTTTTCTTATGTCCGAATGGCACGCTGGGTATAAGAGTGAGTGGTTCTAGTGATACCAACATGGCCATCTTTGACACCAGAAGTCTCGATAGAATTTTAGGGCATTAGGATGCAGAATAGACTGCGTGGAAAACCGGTGCAGCGTGAAATACTGTGAAACGAACGCCTTTCGTTGTTTTCTCCTTGGGCTAGTTATCTTCTTGTCCGAGAATGATTTAGCCATGTCGGGCTATCTACTCTCGTTCGGTATGCTTAGATGTTGGGGTCAAGATGGACGCGCGGGCAGTCCGAGAAGATCGGTTTATGGCACGCCGAGTCCTGGTTGGCAGTGGCCCCATGCCCACTTTCAGCAATGAGGCAGACAAGTTTATGCGCATACGGAGTAGTCTGTGCATACAGGACGGGTGGAGCAGGGACGAGCACCCTGCGGGGAAGACTGTGAATTGCGGCGCGTCGGTGGAGATGGCGTCAGATCCGAATCTCATTTCACACGGCCATTGTCACTATCGTGACGCCACAGATGGGATGAACGGTCGAACCTGAAGGCTCCCATTTCTTGGCTCTTGCAGAGTACGACCGGTCGTGCAGATGGGGGCAGTTCAGCTTCCAAGCTGAAGTAGCTGAACAACCTTGTCGCACGGCTTCGAGGTCGCGGTGATCCGTCCAGAGTCCCAACATCACGTATTGATGTTCGAGCTGAAACGTCCGGCCGGTTTCATTCCGCAAGTTCCCCGTGCCTGAGTGTGTGATCATCATCGGGGCATCTCCAGGAACCCCTGTGTGGCTGAAGCCGTGCGTGTGCGAGGCCGCCGATGGGGCGGTGTGGCGGCGTCGAGAGAGAGAGCTCCAGTTTCGCGATGCAGGAACCAGAGTCTGTCCCGTCTCACCATTGCCGTTGGAAGCGTCTTGTCTGCCCCGGATCCCTGTTGGAGGCTGTCCCAAGCGGCCTCTTCTCGCGAATTTCTCAGACGGATCACGTTTCCAACCTGGCATCCTTCAATATGGGCCCAGCCTTTGCTGGAGTCGCGAGTGCCGTTCTCTTCCATGGTCGGCCGCCTTCTGAGCTAAGTCCCTTTCCTGAACGGAATATACCTGGTCATCTTACTATCACGAGTACAGCTTAGTCGGGCCCTCTGGTTGTACAGCCTTATCGTCCCGCGCCAATGCTGTCTTCCTGAAGGTCTCAGTGTTCTTTCGGCCCTGACTATCCTCTAAAGTTTGGAACGCCGAAAGGACAGCTGAGCGACATATCGTGGTGCTAGACACAGTGCTTGAGTTAAGGGCCAGCATTCGCCACTCTCTATTCATTCCCCTTGATAGGCAATCCGGTTTTGACAGCAATTGCCGCTACAATTAATGAAGGACACCCTTGTGATGGCTTTGCTGGCGCCGGTGATTATCAGGGTTTGGGTCTAGTGGATAAGTCACCCGCTTGGCCCAGAAACTCACCTCGTGGTTCAGTCCAGCTCATCATTGGCGACTCTTATTTAGTCGCCTCCTACTACCTCCGGTACAGGGTCCGGTACCCAAATTAGAAGGCACACTCAAATACCATTGCGATCTGCGTCCAGCCAGTTTGGAATAAGAACCCTAACACCACCGAATCTCTGCGTGGGGTATGACAGCACGTCGAGACTCGAGCACGCAGGAAGAAGCGTACAACAGCTGTCCCTCGAGATCTGAAACCCGAGTAGCAATATGGCCATGTCAGCATCGCCGATGCCTGTGCAGGATGTCCGTCCTGGTGTGTCGCAGCCTGCGCTCAATATCAGGACCAATGGCCTGCCTTCGAGACCAAACCAGTTTATCTCAAAGAAGATACCGGACGCTGCACAACTAGAGAATACATCAGCCGAAGTTCCAGAAAGACGCCTACCTCCAGGCTCGCTACGGTCTCCTTCAAACTCTGCCACTGGGAATCGGGAGAGCTTGTCAGATGTTCAGCCTACGGCGGAGGACCTTCCTCGAACTCCCAAAGCTGCAGAATCCTTTAACCCAGTTATTGCGACTGTACCACCTGACGACAATGCACCACTGGAAGACTATATTCCCGACCCGGAGCCGGAAAATCCAGAACCACTTCAGGACTACAGCAAGGATTCGGAAGCCACAGTCAAAGAGAGCAATGAATACGGTGCTTCATGGCTCCCTCCACAGCCAGAACCAATTGCGGCCCCTCTGACAAAAGTGCATTTCTCTTGCTACCAATCGCACCGTTCGATGCTATTGTCGAACAATTTCTGGTATCCCGTGCCGTGTATGACCTGCCAGAGACAGGATCGGGAAGTACGGCATCGCTGCACGTTCTGCTGCCTGCGCATCTGCACCGACTGCTTCCAGGCTCTCCAGAGTTGCAAGGACCGTTCACTGGCTGAGCTTATGGAGACACGTACGGTGAATTGACGGTGTTTCAAGGACTACTCAATCAATTCTCTGAAGGCCGCGGTTTGCACTGCTCGCTTTGAATTTCAAATAAAATTTCGTTTTCTCTTCTATATTGCAGACACGCGCTTTGACGAGGAAAAGGTGAAGTGAAGGAGGACGAGAACAAGCAAACATATCTCCTTAATCGATCAAATGAATCGCGAGTGCGAACCTCTCTGGCTATTAATCCAGAGCAGATGAATTGGAGCATTGCTAACAACCGGAAACGATTTTTTAACGGGATACCTGATGCTGATGACTGGATTGGATGGAAAGAACTTGCATGCAAGAGGCTCTGAATCTCTGGAAACTATCACAACAGCATCACAATATATGCGATGGCATGGTACCGCGCAGGCCTCAATTTTCAACTCCCGGGAGAGGTGAACCAGGAATTGTGTGCACTTGTGTCGAGGACAGATCTTCGTGCAAATCTTTGTATATACATACACAACCGCAAGGTTATAGCAAAATGATGACGATGACACCCCACACGCAGTCACTACCTCCAAAGGAAAATGTAGGTAGACTATCCTCATGTAATTCGTAATCTTGTATAAGGTCCCAAGGAAATGAAAGGGATGTCCGCGCTTGAAGTACTGGTCTATATATATAGTATGTTATTGCTGTAAACAACATGACAGATCCCTGAACCTTTGGGGGTGGGGGATTTCATTCCTTTTGATGTCTCACGTCAAGCACAACATACAGATGACTGTGTCTCTTCGATTGTTGCATATGAATATAGGTCTATATGTTGTACAGGTCTCATTAAGAGTTCCAATGCAGATAATGTTAATAGTAATAATCTGGACAGGTGATCCCTCCCCAGTCTAAGAGTCACAAAAACATTAAAAACATTGCGCTAATTGTCTTCAGCCTCAAACTCCGGACCCATGCTTACCTGTTCCCTTGGCGAATCGCCGAGATGCATTGTGTATGATACTCTCCCGTATTAAAAATGGATATCGTACAGACAGCTGTCATTAGTCGTGATCCTCCTCCGTCACGCCAGGACATCCCTCCATCTCGTCAGTCTCGTAGCGATGTTTACACCAGAAGCAATAGCGATGCTTTTCCCGCAGGTACATGACGAGTCTTCTCAGCCGCTCTTTGGGTTCCAAGGCGTTGAACTCGTCGAGTTCCGGATCCTCCTCCTCCAGCTCCTGCTCGACGACGGTGGAAGGGTCTCGGTTGAGGCCGAGAGCGTGCTCGTCATCACGATCCAGGGTGGCATCCTCGTAGCCAGGCAACCTTGGGTTCGTGAAGAAAGAGGACGGAAGGGATGTCTGCAAGGCATGTCGGGTCTGAATGGAGCGTTCACTCTCTTCGCGCTCGCGGACCAAGCCGCGGTAGAGAACATTGATCTGGGATGTGGGTTTTATCTTCAACTTGGGTTTGGAGGTGCCAGGTTCTGCCGCTGGATCCTTCTCAACGGCGTCTGTTTCACGTCTGGGAGCTTCAGCTTCCGTCTTAGCCTCGGCGTCCAACCTCTCTGCGACGATCTGTGCGGCGCGGACTTGGGCCTCTGTCCTCCGTTCCTCCCTCTCGAGTCGGAGCCGTTCTCTATAGTCTCCTTCTTCTGCTTTGGCCTTCTTCGCCGCCTGCTCCGCTTCCTCTCGCAATTTACGCTTTTTCTCACTGTCCAGCCCGATGCCACCGCGGCCTTCCTTGACGACTATATTTAGCGGCTCCGTGCGGGGCCGACCCCAGTTGTCGGTGGCAGCCGTTAAGGATCCTGCCCCGTCGGCGCCAGAGGGTTGTTTGCCCAGCGCGTCCCCCGGTTTAAAGCCCAGCTTGGCCATCATCTTGAAGCCTTTATTGGAAGGGTCGAGGGTGCTTGAGGAGAGAGCGGCTTCGCGGCGAGCGGCTTCCTGAGCCGCGCGCTCGGCTTTCGAAGGGACTTTGGCTCTGGCTTCCGCCTGCACTTGCAAGATATAGGTCAGTGATGTGAGCTTGGAGGCGCGGGGATGCAGAAGCAGCGCGTCGGGGCGAAGTCGCAGCCGTAGACGAAGGGGCCTGAATACAGAGAGCGAAGGGCATACCTCTCGCTGCTGTCGGAGCTTCCGCTGGGCAAAGGTCTCCTTTGCCGGCGGTTCCACGATCGTCATGGACATGTAGTCCTCTTCCTCATCCTGCGCATCTTGCGGAGGCATGGCGATGGCGGTGTTTTGTCTGGTCGAGATGCGCTCCTTCAAAGAGGTCGACTCGCGCGATGCCAAGATCTGCCGGCGGAGACTTGGCCTGCGGGGATGAGCGGAGTCTGGTCGACCGTCACGCTCCACGCCAACCTCTCGTCTGATCGTCTCACAGGATTTTCTTGCATCCAGGAGAGCTGGGGCGAGACGACATGGTTCTCGTTCACGACGAGCCCCTGCGTCCTCGGCCGCTGGACGACTGTCGCACGGCGTCTACGCCGCTGGAAGCGAGCCTGCCCTTTCTGGAGATCGGGCCCTGTTAGGTTTGGAATAATGAGTTGACACTTTCCTTGCATTTACAGATTATTTGACCCGGGAATGCGGTTTGTCGACTTGATATTTTGCGGTACTATCTCCGCATCATGGGTACACAGCCCTCAAGAGCAAGGCGAGCAAGGCGTCCTTTTCAAGGCGCTCCCCGCCGGCGCTGGAGTTCTTCGGCTTAAAAAGTCCTTGCTGGCTTGCCCCTTCGTTTTTTTTTGGACGACAGATCGGGATATCATCATGGCGTTAGCATCGTTCGTGCCTATATTCGTTTCCTTGTTTCCCCCCCCCCCCCCCCCGCGGTAGTCGCACCGAGCATGGGGTTACATCTAGGGTACACCAGCTACCAGGGACAGTATTTACCAATGGTATCACTCAGTGGCTTGGGATGCGTTATGCCGCACCACCCTTGGGTGCGTTGCGCTTTTCAGCCCCTCGAGACCGGTGCGCAGGGGCGGAATACAGAATGCAACTGAGGTAACAATTTCTGTCATTATTGTTTAAACTCGCCTCTCGTCTCTTATTGGAACTAAGCCCCGGTTAGCATGATTGCAACTGGTGCATATCATATTCCCGAGAGTACATCTGAAGACTGTCTCTTCCTGGATGTCTACGCTCCCACAAATGCTAGGAACCCGTCATCCAAGCTCCCGGTCTTTTTCTGGATCCAAGGAGGAGGCTTCAACAAGAATTCGAAACCCAATCCAATGGTACCGGGCTGATTAAAGCATCAGACATGAATATAGTGGTTATACATTTAACTACAGGGCTGGCCCTTACGGATTCCTGGCCGGAAAAGAAGTGAAAGAAGGAGGAAGTGTAAATAACTGTCTGAAGGACCAGCTCAAAGCTCTTGAATGGGTCCGGAAGCATATCCACAAGGTGTCCCCTTTTCGGACTTCATTTAGGGGACCGTTTCTGAAGTTGGGGGGGGGGGGGTCCCAACCATGTTGTCCTGGGAGGAGCTAGTGCCGGGGCTTCATCTATCACCCTACTGCTGTCGGCGCACGGTGGAAGAGACGATAAATCATTCCACGCTGCAGCAGCAGAATTCCAAAGCTTCTAGACCATGTTGAATGCAGACCAAGGCCAATGTTGCCTACAACAACCTTGTCATTCGTACGGCTGTGCCAGTGGTAAAGACACGCTCGCGTGTCTGCGCAACCTGGACGCACACTTTGCAGCAGCAAAATTATCAATACCCCCTTTCCAAGGGCCAGACAGTACCACTATATATGTACGGGCCAACTATAGACGGCGACCTCGTTCCAGACTAAACCTATCGCCTTTTCCAAGAGGGCCGTTTCATCAAAGTACCGGTTATTTTCGGAGACGACACGAATGAGGGCACCATCTTCGTCCCAGAGAATGTCTCCAGCATCGCAGAGGCCGATGGATTTATCCACGCTCAATATCCAGAGAGATTCAGCTCCACCATCTGGCTGAAACCAATGCCTTGTACTTGGAGGACAACGACTCTCCGACCTTCCCTGACGCTGGGGTCTACTGGCAACCAACCAGCAATGCCTATGGTGAGATGCGTTACATCTGTCCCGGTATCAACCTTTCTTCAGTGTTCTCCGATCGTGGCGTCAAGAGCTGGAACTACCACGACGCGGTCGAAGATCCAGACGCGATGCAGTCCGGCGCCGGCGTTTCACACACAGTCGAAGTCAATGCGACTTGGGGTCCAGAGTATGTCAGCAAGCAGGCGCCGCCCTCATACACCACAATCAACGCGCCCATCATCCCCGTCATGCAGGGCTACTGGACGAGCTTCATAAGGAGCTTCGATCCGAACAAGCACCATTTTCCGGGGAGCCCAGAGTGGAAGACTTGGCAACAGTCCGACGATGGGTATAATCGGCTCCTTATCAAGACTGGCGAGACGAGGATGGAGATGGTCCCTCAGGACCAGAGAAAGAGGTGTGAGTGTTGACTTCCATTGCGCTGGAACCTCGGCAGTGTATATCGAACAGGGAGAAGGTGGGCCATCTGCGTTGATCATCCTGCCATATTTTCACATATATATGTATATGCATCTATACATGTATGTACTTACAACGTCTTGTAGCCTGCCTTTGTCTATACAGACAACTACCTACTCTACATAGGGCTCTATTGATACGCCACATTCAATACTCACATCAAAATCAAAAAATTGCCAGTTGGTAGCAAACTGAAGGATTTGTCAAAGGGATTCTCCAAGGATGCAGTGAAATGTGGGGGGAAGTTAAATAGGAATTCAAGTGGCAAAGTGGTCCCTGAAAGAGTCATGATAGTAGGATTCAACTTCTGTCCCCTTGGAGCCCAAACTGGGGTCTTCTACTTTCGGGGAATAGAAGACTGATTTAGAGACATCTAATGGTATATTTCGTTATATTATCGCCTGGAGGGCTCCTTGGTAGTCTTTCGAAAATGGACATTAACTTAAATCTAAGAATAGATCTGAAGATGCCAGGCCAGCTGCATAACAGGTGGATAATAGACAGCTGTAGCACCAGCAGTGTGCAACAGATTGCGTCTGGCCATTATTGGACTTCCTACAGGCAAGGCATGCGGTTACCTAAGTCCTTACGATGACTTTTCCACGTTTCCTCCGGATTTATCCATGGATAGTTGCCACGCCTTGGGAGGATCCGTTTATTTAAATCAGCGTTGAGCTTCCGAGGCTCCCCGATTGCGTGACCGCTTGAGAGGGCCGGTGTGGGCTTCGAAATCTTCAACGTAGATACCTACGTAATCCATGTAGGACCATACGGTGCTGTACGTCTCTACATCTCAGGGCTGCCTCCTGCTTTGTTGTGCAGGAATCATCGTTGTGACAGAAAGACAATTCTGAACACAGCAGAGCAATGGGATCATCATTTTATCTAATTAAGGAAGACGGAAAAAAAAGGTCCACTAGGTATGGGTATCGAGCTCCCAGAACGGATTCGTAATTTGGGCACTGGAGGTCTGGAGATCTGCCCATGAGGGTGCTGACTGACACTACAACATGCGTCCCAACCAAAACCCAAGTATAACCTATGTACATGCACATACAATGACAAATATGCGAGTTCATGTGTGAAAATTTTAGCGTTTCCCCTGCCTCCACCTCTTCTCCCTTTCGTACGCATTTGCCTCTCTCCCTTCTTCCCCCTGAATCTGCGCAATGAGTTTCTTGAACTTCTTCTCGTACGCCTCGTCCCGCTCCTTCTTCTCCCGCAGCGCCTCCCGCGCGAGGAAGTTGGCGTCTTTGCGGAGCTCGCGCATCGCCCCTTTGCGCTCGCGTTTGTATTCTGCTTTGAGTTTGTTCAGCTCCGCGCGCTCGCGGTCCGGATCGTAGTGTCGATCTGGGTTGAAGTCCTCTTCGAACTTGGGGATAGCGGTCTTGATTGGTAGGGGGCGGTGGTTATGTAAAAGCAGAGGACGACGAGAAATGGTGGCTTGAGTAAGAAGCCGGTCGAGCTTGTCGAGGGTCGACTGGATTCGGTCTTGTATCGTGGGCGAGACTTTGCCTGAGCAGGACGTGCTCAGGTGTTTGAGGACTTTGTGGGCTGGTTCGAAGATTTCGTAAAAGGCGGATTTGGTGGTCCATAGGTCTGCGGCAGTGTCAAGAAGTGATATAAATGTGGCTATGAGGGAGAGCTTGAGTTCTTCAGATGAATCCGAGGACAGCTCAGTCTCAAGGACATCCCAGAACTTGAGCTTTCTTGGGGTTGTCTTCTTCGAAGGATTTAAACGCAAGGACTCGGATGGTTGCCTTAAAGGGAAGAAGCCAAGGCTCGTCGTCGGTTCTGCTGGGCCGAGTATACACAGGGCGTTCAAGATGTAGTTCATGAATTCAGGCATGAACCTCCTTGAAAGGGTTTGATACTGGAGGCACAGGCTCGCGGCGTAGGCGCCAGTTGCAAGGTCGGCGAGAGAGTTAAGGGTTCCCTGTCCGAGATATCGAGCAAGTGACAGATTTGCAGGTGTCACAACGGCATGGAAATGGTCAGACGTAGGGAAAATAGTTGCAATGCCTGTCAAGATGACCAGATCGCCAGGGCAGAGTTTCAATGGGCGCTCTGCTGCAATTGCGCGCAGATGGGCCCTGAATGCCATAGCCACATTCTCAGGGTGGCTCTTTGCCAAAGAGTGGATATGCCGTAGGAGATTCTCCAGTATTGCGAACGGAGGATGTTCGGCTTGATTTGCCATGTACGCAACATGTTCAACCAATATGACCGAGAAACGGCCAAGTTTCGCTTTGTTCTCGCTGTGAAGACGGGGATTATGTAAGGCTCTGATTCTCTGGACAACGGTGGGGAGGTCTTGAATAGACACATTCTTGAGTATCTCCAAGAAATGCTGATGACTTTCAGGGCATGGATACGTAAATGGAAGACCCTCGCTTGCTTGTTCAGCACCGTTGGCCGTTGTTGAAGCTCCTCCAGCTGCTGTTTCAGCCGGAAGAGTAATTCCATTAATCAGTTCATCATCATCATCTTCTTCTTCCGACTCGTCTCCGGGAGATTCTTCCTCATCGCTTTCGGTAAACGAAAGACTAGCAATGGAATTCATCTCAACGAGATCCTCGTCAATGATGAAATCGTCCTCGTCCTCAACACCAAGTTCAGGGCGACTATGCATCACATTAGTAGCCTGGGCAAGCCCGAAAGCTTTCGCATCATCCGGAACTGAAGCATCGTCGGACTGCTCTGTGTTCCCCTCATCTTCCGAATCGCTCTGCTCTTCGCCGCGCATTCTCCGAAGGCGTTCTTCCTCAAGGGTCTTCAATCGCTGTGCTTCTTCTTGAGCTTTTTCCTCCTCGGTCTTGGTACGGTCCGTTGGTTTGGACCGTTTATCAAATGTCATTTGCCTTAATCGCTGATCGTACACTCGATCCGCATCCTCTTTATCTTTCCCTTGGACAGGTTCCGCCCGGTCAGGGTTCATCGGTGCAGTAGAATTTTCCTTCGGAGGGTCCGGATTGGGAGGAGGCTTTGTACTACTCATCATTTGAAAGAGATCAGGAAGTCCTTTGTCGAGCTCTGCACGCAACTCGTTATCATCCTCTTTGGCCTTTTGCCGTTCGTATCTATAAAATTTCGACTTTGCAATGATCTCCTTCATAACTTCATGTTTGGACTTCTTGCGTTCCGGCTGCTCCTCTTCATCGTTGCTAGCAAGGCCGTTCATGCCATCTTCTTCAGCCGCTATGCGCCTCCGCTTCCGGGACTTCCCACTATCTGATAACTCTTCATCGGTGCCGTCGAGGTCGCCTTCCTGGAAATCGTCTTGGGGCGCATCTTGGTCGAAGGATAAGGATTGCCCCATGTGTGTAAGTTGTACCTCTTCTTCTTCATCATCCTCCAAATTGAACATGGACTCCTTCCTGAATTTCCTCTGGCTTTCTTTGGCGAAACGTTCGGCAGCCTTCTCCTCTGGAGTCATGGTTGGGTCATTTTCACCGAAACGACGGTCGAGAATACCGCCAACTTTGTTGCGTGAATGGAGCTCCTTAAGAAGTGTTTCGCGTCTCTATCGACAAAGACAAAGACATGTTAGTAAATCTTTGCTTGCGAGCGTTGTACATCGTTCAACTCACTCTTTCCTCGCCCAGTGACTTGGTAACGCCAGGTCTCACATATCCTCCGATGCCAGCTGCTTTGGAACCGGAATCTCTCGTTGTCACATCAAACTTGACGCTTTTCACGGACGCCTTGACTTCAAATGGGTTAAATCGCTCTCTGATTTCTTGTAGGACTGCATTGCGCTGTATCCGGTTCTGCGCATTGGCGCGCGTCTTCGCATTTTGACGTTTCTTCTTCTTCGACTGCGGCGGACCAATTATCCCGCTCTCGCGAAGGGACGCCTTGAGTTGCTTCAACTGCGAAGGTGGCATGACGAGTCCTGTCGTAGAACGGGCGTTGGTTGATAGCAACGAAATTTTTGGGAATGCGACGATCTCCAAAAATTATGTGCTCACCGCCTTCGCAGGGCGAAAAGTACTGCCGGGGAGCGCCTTGGCTGATTGCTCCGCACTTTGCCGAGCTCCCCGTGAAAGACGGCCCGCATAGAGAACCATGGCGTCGCACTCGAGTGATCGATTCTTATGGGTGTGCCTCGGTGAGTTTCTGCGCTCTCAAGGAGACTATAGTCTGGTCCAGCTGACATGTGCAGGTATCTCCTTATTCTTCGCCGCTCGCGGTATCGCCGCGGAGCTCCGACGAGTGCGGGAGCTGACAGAGATCACCCATCAAGAAAATGAGGATCGAATGATCAGTGAGGGCACGGAAGATGGTAAAAAGAGCCAATTAATCTGTACGTAGTATTCTTGCGCTGACGCTGCTTCAGCTCTCAAATTAGAGACCCTCCAGAAGCTCTCAGAGAGCACCAGTTTTGACCTCCGGGCAGCGTATGGTCTAACTGATTGCGCTCCCCATATACACGCTGTTCTGACACTTCTCCAGAGCTCTGCGCATTATATCGGAGAGATCGACCAAAGGTTCAACGCGCGACTTACTTCTGGAAGATCTCGCTAGCAGAGATAGAGAGCGGCGAGGCAAAGCTCTGACGGCTTTGCACTTTCTGGTGTCAAATCGAGCACGTATGTTTGATGCACTTGACTGTTCAGTCGATTATATACCAGCACTAATGGGATTGACTGTAGTCTCACGATCATCCGTGCCTAGTAGACTCAGAGATCTTCCGACTTATAGAGCGCTCATCGATTGTCTATGCAATTTCCTCGATGAACATACTGAAGAAACCGGTCACACCATATCCCCCATTCTTCCGAGGACGAGACCCTTAGGAGAGAACAAAGCCTTGACAATACTCAATATTATACTTCCTGAGAATATCCCCGCCGCGTTGGAAGCTGGGATTGTTAGCCGCTGGCTCTCGAAGTACCCTTTCCCTTGTGCCGTTGAGGACGAATCACGGCGGCGGGATGTGGTACTTCTCATGAAGACGTGGTGGACTGATGATATGGCTATGAGCAATATTATAAGCACGCTCTCTTCTCACCAGGATGGGGTTAAGCAGCTACAGAAATATGGGCTCATGGGAAGTATGATCGAAGAAAACGATCATGAAGAGTATGATGGAGATAGCGACGTGTGGATGGCCGATGGTGATGATACTGCAGGACCGAGACGTTTCTCTGGGAGACGAGTGCGAGATGAAAGTGCAGAAGAACAGGCACTTAGAAGACGCCGAAGAGAAACGATGGTCCTTAGCGAAGGAGGGCGACCGATTGGCAATGACAACATAATCCAGCCACTCCGGAGTGAATAAGATGCGAATGCGGAGAATACGCGGCAGCTGTTCTCTGGCCTTGATGAATTGCATTTACGGGGTCAGGACAGAACTCCTCTGTCGACAATATGGGTGTTTTTTTTCCCCTTATTACTACTCCTTGCACTTTGTGATACCCTTCATTTATGTACCAATTGAGATGATGAAATAGAGACATCAGAATAATAAAAACGCTCTATAGTCCTTTCCACGCTGTCTTCCCTATGTGGTCGATCTTCTTCCGGCTGCTTTTGACCATTCCCAATAACTTCAGTTCCGACAAGGCTCGGTAGAACAGCGTAAACGCCATACGCTCGTCGTATCGTTCCCCTTCTTCACCACTGACAATAGTATAAAACGCACGCCATAGATCATAGACATTAACCAAACAACCAGACTCAAGATACAATTGATATAGAATTGCGGTGGTAGGCTGCGTTTCCGAGAGATTACCTTGGGTGTCATCAGAGGTCGAGATCAGATAATCAAAGGGACTGGACAGCGCCCTTTCAATAGAAAATCGGGATCTTGGCGTGAAAGCATCCCTCAGGGGATGTTTCAGGTCGAATACGAAGACTTCATGTAGGAACAGGTCTTGCGGTTTGATCAAAGTTTCCTTCAAGAGCGCCTCAAAGGATGCATGAAAACGGTCGACAATCTCAGTGTATTCAATTTCTTGTTTTGATAACTTCGCCTTAGCCTTTCTGAGCTTCACCCGCTGTTCGACAACTGTTGTTTGCATCACCAAGTGACGGTTATCGTACTCACTCCGGAGAGGCCCAATGTCTTTATTTGACTTTACAAGTGACTGCAGGTCTTCTTGGACCTTGCGGAGTTCACAGGAATCAACCAAGAGCGAAGTCAGGCTTGCAAGAAGATTCTGAAGGGCCTCAGAGTCTAACTTTCTAGTCGCCATGAAGATATCCTTTATTATTGGAGAACTTTGCAATTGTCCGGCAAGCGCACTGACAGAAAGGTCTGAAATGTTGGCTTCTTTGAACAATTTGAGGAAGCGTAGGGAAGCGGAAACGGCTCTGACTGATTGAAAGAGTTGTCGCATCTTTTTCTGACCAGCCTTGAGATGCCTCTTCGCCTCTTGTAAGAGAAATGTGTCATCATTCAGCAAGTTGCGCACCTGTTTAGCGTGACCACTGTCCAGAAAATCCTCACAGAGTCTGCAGACGTGTCAGTAAACGCTACTGCTATGGATTCCGATGACTTCTTACTTGCGGAAAGACGGTAAATTCCGGATTGCCTCGCAGAGCTCACTTTGGAGCAAGTTCGTAGAGAAATTATCTGAAAGAAGTACGGCCAATGGATTCGCAAAGAAATGCGACATGTATGCGTACTAAATATATCAGCGAACAGTTGTCTAAAACGTAACTGGATGCGTATACCTTCACTGTACGACCAAACGCCTCCGGGCCTTGAAAGTAGTCCCTTGATTTCTCAAATAAGACGCTAGTGACATTGTGCCCTAGCCAAAGTCTCACATTCTGATTTGTCTGCAGTGCTTGATACACGCGATCAATGGAATCCCCAGCATCGTGAATTTCGAAGTGTCGGCCTTGGAGCAGGGCAACTGTCGATCGAGGCAATCTTCCCTCAAATAACTCAACAGATGTTGCAATCCCAAATAATAACGTAAAAGGTATCCGGTCAAGCCAGGAACTAAGAAATCAATCAGTATGGAAAAGTATGGCGGGCTGTACCGTCGCACCTTAATAACGACAAAAGATCAGTCAATAGACTTGGATCAAATGCTTCGCTGTCCCGAAAAGCTATGACCAGTTTTCTAACTTGCCGTCTTTTTACATAGTCGTTCAGTAGATCAAGATCATAACCAAGAAGCCTGGGGCCCTGAGTCAAGGTTAGTGCAAACTGCGTCGATCTAGGGATAAGTCAAGCATACAGCCCTGTCGGTCAAAAACTTTTGATAGCCTTCGTTTCCTTCAGTATTTGTGACAGCTGTCCTGATCATATTTTTCAGGGCTGTTTTCAAATTGAACGCGTCTCCAGATTCCAGCACGACAACTCCACCTTCTCCTGTAGTAGTCAATTTGTGATTGAGCCTATCCAAGAGCCTGCTGAGAGAAGAGACATTGGACCCGATGCTAATCAGTGCCGTAGGAATACGACCACCACATCTGCAGCTGTGGTTAGGACTATCAAGTCAACAAACAAGCAAGAGTGATATACTTACGATTCAGGGGAGGCTGCCCTGATAAATGACGTTACTTTTTCTAGGATCCCAGAGTCGACATCCTCAAGAATATTCTAGTTGGCTGTCAGAATATATTGATGCATTCCATGCAAATACCTTTACCTACCTGGATCCTTTCCTCCTGCTCAGACCACAACAGCTGAAATGTGCTGTGTCTTAACTGCACCAACTCAGGTTTCTCCTTCCCGCCCAAGAGCGGTAGAAATGGCAACAATTCATCTTCTTGGCACGCATTGTCTTTTGAGACCCTGCGTCTCTTAGGTGGCCGCTCTCCGTGGGCCTTTGCGGTCTTAGCAGGCTTGTAGACGAACACTCCCTTTGCTCTGTTAGCTCGTGGACCTGGAACATCAGACGCAGGTAGGAGCTCGTACCTGGCTGTTTGTGTCTTCCTTTATGTTCTCCACGGGTTCGGCATCATGTAGATCCACATCCATGATGGCAGCCGTGTATCCTTTCCCACACTGCCATGCTCGCGTACTTGGAGCTCCAACGTCTCTCACACGCGTCGCGTACAGTACAGTGGTGGAACCTCCTCTGCGGGCGCTAAGCCGAAAAGGTTCCACTTTGTTCTACCCCCAGAGCCGCCGAGTGTAGTAGCTTTTCCCGTCGACTTCTTATACTATTATGATTATTTCCACCGATGACTTAATCCTTGCTCCTACTTCATGCTCCGTCAGACTGCTCCGGGAGCTCGGTGGTATCGGCATGTGGCTCACAGGAGCCCCTTGATCCCGACGGCCGGCAGGTCTCGTCCTCCGCGACGGGCATTCTCGATTGTCCTGCCGCGCTCCGTGGACTATGGCGACCCCAAAGACAAGATCCGCTTCTTCGAACAAGCCAGCCTCGGGAGTAAACGAAGGGTGGAAGTTGATCCTGAGGCGCAGGAGCGGGCCGAACGCGAAGAAGTACAATCTGAGCTCATTAAGCTAGAACGGGATCTACAGGTCCTGAAAGAGGGTCCGTATGCTCCAAACAGCCCTTTCATGAAAGAGTTGCCGGAGAAGGATAGGGCGATCATACTTGAGGCTATTCGAAAATATGAGGAGGAAAAGGGGAAGGATGAGCCAGACATCGGCCTGGAGGAAGTCTTCGATGAGGAGCTGGATGAGATGTTGAGAGAGGAATTCGAGGGCCTGGCAAAGGAAGAGGAGGAGGATTGGGACCCGAAAAGACCGATCAAAGAGCCGGAGCGTCTACCTGCAAAGAGATCTTTTGAAGTAGAACTGAGTGATTCTCGGACGCATCCATATGTCGATCGATTCAATGAATGCTTGAGGCGTCTCGCCAACGATGACTCAAATGACTCTACAAGACAGGAGCTCTGGAAATGGTATCGGCGCTGCAAACAGACCGTCCCGTCTTTCCTTGAATCTATCCCAGAGGAGGCGGCGGTTATGTTATGGGATTCCCAGTCTCGAGGTGAAGCTGCGAAGACTACGCGTATGGCTCACCTGCAGACCCTGGTTGAAGATCTTCGCTCCGTTGGCAGAACGCCCTCGACACCTCAGATGCTGATGTACATCGAATCGCTATATGAAGGGGGAAAGACTGACAAGGCTTTGGAGATATGGGAGGCACAACAGGCAGATATCAGTCAGGGCAAGGGAGACGTGGACGGCTATTGGAAACTAGGAGTGCAGCTGTTTGCCGCAGAAGGCGATCCCCAGAGAGCCCAAGATATTGCTCTGGCCTTTCTTGCGAACGACAAATCTCGTCATCCCCGAATATTGATACCAGTCATCACTGCGTGGGGAAGGAAACCCGGAAAAGAAGCTGCTGTAAAGGCATGGGCCCTATATCTACAGCTCAAAACTTTCTTAGGGCGCGACATGACAATGGAAGATTACGATGCAATTAGTGTCGGTCTCCTCAAAGCTAACAGGCTTGATCTTGCTCTTGCAGTGTTCAAAGATATGATGGTGACTGGCAAAGACCCCGCCAACGACTCGACAGCTCTGTTCAAGGCGGCATTAGGTCTGGCAGAGAATCTTCAGGCCTCCAGTATCAGTGAACAAGACGTCAACAAAGTCTCGCTCAAAGCATTGACCATACTACCGCGACGGTTTCAGAACAAATTCTTTTATGCTAGTTGGATGAAAAAACTCATCGGAATGGGAGAGATTGATTCGGCTGCCATGGTAATTGAATTAATGTATGAGCGAGGGGTTAAGCCAGATTCGAAGCACCTTAACGGCATAATCGCTGCGTGGCTCCGGGAGGGAAATGCTACTGCAAGGGATAAGGCTGAGAGGATGGGGTGGGCTATGATTCAGCAGCGAATCGACATGGTTTGGGCGCGAGAGTATCCAAATCAGTCTCCCGAGACCCCATCCAAACCATCTGTTCACAGCGCGACGAGTGCGGTCCGCGTTCCTAAGTTCATGCAGAGAACCGTACCTCCGGCGAACATTGAAACATTTTCAATTCTACTGATCCATTATACCCGGAGAAGTGATGACGACATGGTTAAATATCTGATCAAATGCCTGGGCGATGCTCGAATTCGACCAAACTCCTACTTTATGAACCATCTCCTTTACGCTGAGCTACGGAAACACGACATCCGTGCCTTGTGGAACAAGTATAAGAACATGACTACTTATATCAGGCCTGATCTTGAGACATATGCCTGTCTCTGGGACTGCGCCAAGGTTCAGTACGACCGTGCAAGGACTGCTTTCGACGCGAGTTTTCCCTCCGCTCGTGGACTCTATTCCGAGATGATGCAGTGGTACTCCAAACTGACACCGCGCGGCAAGAAGACGGCTCAACAAGAATTCTCGAAGGACCTGTACGATCAAATAACGCGCTGCTTTTGTCTTTCAAAGGACCTGCACGGCACCCTCGTTGCTCTATATGCAATGAAAGACACATTTGGCTTCTTTCCGGACGACAACACTGCCCGCATGATAGTGTTGCAGGTGGCGCGCATGGCCGCAGTCCCACCTGGCACGCCCAAGACTAGACTTCGCAGACTGTCCACCACACCACGAAGTAAAGAGAACATCGCACAGGTCAACAAACTGCTCGAGCTCCTCAGTGAGCGGAAGGTCTCCGTTCTACAGTCGCAGGGCCTGAATGTTGAGCGACTTGACGGCCACGAGAGACAGCAGTTCCAGCTCGAGATCCTGGTAGACTTGCTGAGGGTTGTAATCCGGCGCACCACTTCGAAACCGGACAAAATCGAGCAACAGCTCGCTGCTACTGCAGAGGAGATGGGAGTCGGCGGTATAGATCTTGGTCCGCCTTTGACCGACGATGATTTGATGTAGTTTTTCGGCTGGGCATTACTACAGTATATTGCTCTTCTCCTGGTGTTTTTTAACTTCTTTCCCCCCTTTCTTATTGCATGGATCTATTTGCATGCAAGATAGGGTACATTGTGTATGGCAGTTGGGGAACGACTACGGCGTTTAGAGAAGACGGAAAATAGAGGACGATTCATGTGTATTAGTAAAAGGATATCCCGCCGTTGAATGGACGTATTTCCACCCTTGCATCTTTTCCTCAACTTGGCGTCTGTCTCTTATGGATATACTCGGGTTGCAGTCATAGCAAACTATTTCCTTTTATGATCGAGGATTCACCAAACCGAATATATCGATTCTGAGGATTCCTGCTCATGTACTACAGCAGCATGATACATGCGCCTAATCAATTATCCTGGTCCAGGAGCATGTTAATGAAATACAGACAGAAATATAGAAGGGATTATAACATGAAATCCCCATCTCTAACATGCTGATTTGTAATATTGGTACATACATACCAAAAATGGCCCGTGGACTCTCAGGCAACGGGCATAATTCAACCTAAACATAAAGTGCTCGGAGGAGTGGCGATGCTTCATTTCATTTCTTGCCTTTTTTCTTCTTCTTTCCGCCTCCAGTGTTTCCCGTCCCGGTGGCAGTTGGGCCGCCGGACTCAACTAATACGGCGTCGTCGTCGCTGGCAGTTGAGGCAGCCACCGGTGCTGGTACTTCAGGACTCTTTGACACAGACGAAGCAGGGGCAGGGGCAGAAGTCGTAGAGCTGCCCTTTTCAGTTTCTTCCTTGTCCAGCTCTTTCATGAATCCTTCCTGGATGCTAGCCTTCTTGCGGTCCCACCACTCACGCTCCTCCTTCACCTTGGACTGATAATCTTCAATGCGCTGGCGGAAAATGGAGTTGTTCGCCATCTCGTTCGCAGACTGGAAGATCGTCTGGCCCCAGTTAGGCACGTAGGCGTTTGCCTAGATTGGTTGACAGCATAGTCAGCGTTTCAGGACAGTTCAGGCGGGACGAAGCAAACATCAAAAAAGGAGGAGGTAGCAAACCCACCTCAGCAACGACGTCTCGAACCTCGTCCTCCATCTCTTTCTCAGCCCTCAGGAACCGTTGCCACAGGTCATCGCCCACACTACCCCTCTGCAACAGCATCGCCAATGCCGGCTTTTGATTCCGAATCATCATGACGCGGTTAATATCCTCTGTCGCACGCCGCAGCAGCGCAGCCTTGAGGACCGTCTCCGGGACAGCAGGGGCCTTCTTCTCTTTCGAAGAGGAGGCCGGAGGGTCAAGGTGGAGGAGGGAGAGATAGATGTCTCGCTGGAGATGAGGAGGGAACCATGGTGCTAGAGAAGCGGCTTTCGCTACAAGCAATACGACGTCAGGCCCAGCAGAGAAGCAGGTGTCTGAGAGAGACGAGTCAACGTACCAGCTTTTCGCTTGCGATAGAGGGAGGAAAAAGTCGCCAGAGAGCCGATGAGGACACCTAAATAGGCGAGTGGCACGGCCAGACTGAGCCAGTCTACCATGTCGAGGTCGAGGCGTATGCGGGAAAGAGGAAGCAGCTGTATGAATGGGAGCAAAGATGTATCTGTGCATGCACAGTACAGGTCTCAGCGGCACCCCATACTCTTGTGAAGACGTGAACAAAACAAAGAGGACAGGACTATGTCTCCCATCAACAGACCGGGGGAAGAGAAGGGAGCGTTGGGGATGCGTTAGGTCAGCATGCGCTGTCTCGCGCCTCCGAGGGGAAAGGCCAGCCTGGTGTCTAACGTCGCCGCCCGGACAAGACCCGCGCTGACAATCACCGCAGAAAAAAACCAAGTCGGACGCCACCGCGTGCAGGCACATCAAGATGTATCTATTTACTGCTACTGGCCGTTGCTTATGCACAAGCTGATGCAAACGGGAAATCCCTTGATTTACGTACATGCTGCCAAAACTACACCGCTGCACTTCCACTCTTACCCCTGTGGGAATCTCACAGAAAAGAAACAGCAGCAGAACAAAGGGAAACGGCTTCGGATAGACAGGAAGATCATTAGGGAAAGGAAGACATAATGTGATCTGAGAAACAAACAAATAGACCGCCACCAGCCTCGCCAAAGGTGCCTCTTGTAAATTGAGATGTCCATAGAATTCAATTCCTCCCAGAAACAAAAGCAAAAACAAGGAGTTCTTAAACACACTGCCCACCCATCATCATCAACGCACTCATAGTATTTTTTTTTCTTTTTTTAGACTTGGTATCTCGAGGTCCCCAACTGCTCCTTTGTCTTCTGACTGATGGGCCCGAACTCTTGCACCGCCTGCATATCGTCGAGGACTTCGTTGAAAGTGTCCTTGACCGCGCCCGCGACTTTGGTCCGATTCCACTCCCCCCGCATTTTCCAAATGCAGTCCATTAAGCTCGTGTTGATTTGCTCTAGCTGTTCAACGGAGCAACCGCTCGTCCGCTGTGTCAGCTGCTGATGGAGCTGTTCGACATACTGATGGTCGATAATGAGACTGGGTGAAGGATCCTCGTTGTTCAGCAGCGACTGGACGCTCGAGGGCTGCTTGGCAGGAGCATCGAACAACGGTACAGGCGGCTGCTGCGGCCCGTGCGGTCTCGTCTGCGACTGGCTCCCATTTGGCACACTATTCTGCGAATACGCGAACTCTGAGATACCGGTAAGCAGGGTTTCCTGCGGAGATTGTCGGCTGCTCTCACCTTGCTGGGTATCTGGAAGATGCTCCTCCTGGGATACTCGGTCTGGGTATGCAGTGAGGTCCGGAAACTCTTGCCGGAGACCACTTCCAGCAGCAGGACTCTGTGTATGATACTGAGGTCCGGTAGACTGCTCCGAGGTCTTCTTGTCAGAGGTCGTCTGCGTTGTGGACGCGTCGTTCGCGTAATCACCAGGTTGGGACCCAGGAGCCATTGGGGTCATGGGTCCCTTCTGCGATAAACTCGAGAGTCCAGACTGTCGTCTGATCTGTTGTGAGGGTGCGGTATGAGAAAGAGGTGGTTTCGGCTGTGCAGACGGGCCGAACGAGCTGTTCTGCGTGTCTCCGCCCGAGGGAACCTCAGAGTTTGTCATGTAGACGTCGCCATCGGCGTCTCCTCGGGACAGGTGAGAGTCGTTGCTAGCAGGTGCATGACCGCCATCCTCGTTGAGATCTGAACCGCCGCCCCGGTGGTAACCGTTTGTCATGAAGCTCACAGATGAGTGCCGCGAAGGGGGGACGGGTCGTGTTGGCACATTCGACGGGCCATTCGAAAACGGCTCGCCCAGGACGACTGGCCCAGACGAGACACTGGAATCGGTATTCCCGTGGGGTACATTCGCCGCGGGTGGAGGGCCCATTATGCTGTCTGCTTCTTCCGCTCTCTTGGCTCGCTCCATCGCAGCCCTTTCCCTCTCCAGTTCCCGAAGATAAACATTCTCGCACTCAGCGACAAATGCGGGATCTGACTGCTCAATCATGGCAATGTCAACTTCCACGTTCGATAGAAGCTCATTAGCTCTCAAGATCCTTTCTTGATCTCCCAGTTGCCGCGCGTCCTTAGCCAGTCGCTTGATATCTGCTAGGAAGTCTTTTGGTCGCTTATAGTATCCGTTCGACAACCGTTTCTCGATCGTCACAATTTCCAGATTGTAGTAAAATTTGCCAGAGACGGTTTCTCGCAGACCGGGAACACCATGTTTGTCAAAATCCTTCTCAAAAGGCCGGAAAGTAGTTCGTTGCTCTAGCGGCAAATCGCTCGTTACAATGTTAGGATCATCATCTTCAAACAGATATCGGATCTGAGACTCGTCGATAACACCGGTCCTGAACCTCTTGTACTTCTTAATTTGGTCCATTATGGGTTGGATCCTGACCTTCAAGAGATTCAAGGTCTGGCGATCTTTCTTTTTCTGAGCCTTTAATTGCTCTTTGGTCGGAGGAGTAGGGGGCTTTGGCGGTGGGGGTGGTACGACTTCCAGCTTCTCCAGCTTTCGTCGCTTGCGATTCTCCGGGTCTGGGAAATCTGCCGGGGAAGTTTTCACATAGTCAATCAGATTCCTAAAGAATTCGTGTCGCGACGAGTATTCTGGGGCCTTGAGTTCATAAATGTTCTTCTTTGAGAATCCAAAGAAGTTTTTCAACATTCCAGCGTCAAGCTCCTCGCCATCTTCTTCAAGAACTCCGAGGAGCAAAATTGGATCTGTTGGAGGAACGGAACGTAATAGCCCAAGGAATGTTGATATCACCGTTTGCCCCACAGTCTCGTACCAGGTCTGGACGTTAGGGATATAGATTACGCTCGGTTTATGCCTTTTAACCTCCGCAAAGAGCTGAACAACGGTTGCTTCCGGAGATCTCGTCGAGTCGCTGAGTAATGTTGGAAGATCGAAAGACTGAACATGAAGGCCCTCGAAATGATGCAAAAGGGCCGCCGCCACATATTGTTGGCCCATACCCTGGGATCCGCGGATAAGGAGCCTTGGTCTGAAAACACGGGAAGTTTCGAACTCTTGCTGCATCCTCTCTCGCCTAAAGCTTCCAGCCTCAGGCTCTTCGAACTCCGCTTCTTCTAGGGCGGTAAGTCTCTTCGTCTGGGGCAGGATTTCCGAAATCAATTTTTTAATCTCAGCGAGAGGTTGACGCAGCAATGGTTCCACTGTTTTAGGCAGTGGAGAAGCACCAGACGACGCGGATCTCTGCGATGAAGGGACGATCTTCTTGATTGACATCATGAAATCCTTCGGCGTGACCTCGATTTTCTTCGGATCAATAAGAAGCTTCTCAGACGACCTATAGATCTGAGGATACTGTCTCTGCACGGCGTTAAGGGCGGCTTCGGTGCAAAGAGCACGTAAATCTGCTCCCCCGTAACCCTTTGTCAACTCTGCCAATTCATCCTTAACATGGCTCGGAAGTGGCGGGTCCCATCCCCTTGTATGGATGTCCAAAATAGCTCGCCGGCCCTCAGTGTTCGGCAGAGGAAAGTAGAACTCACGATCGAAGCGGCCAGGCCGTCGGAGAGCAGGATCAATGGAGTCCGGCCGATTGGTTGCGCCGATTACGACAACTTGACCACGCCCGTCCATGCCATCCATCAACGCTAACAAGGTCGAGACAATAGAGGCATGGATTTGTTCTTGTTTGCTCGATCTCACAGGTGCAAGCCCTGAGTCCAAGTTAGCATGACAGTCAGATTCAGGCGTGACTGTGAGAATCGCGGAGAGAACGCTTACCATCGATTTCGTCGAAGAATATGATACTGGGCTGGTTTTTTCGAGCTTCTTCAAATAGCAGTCGAAGCTGCCTCTCTGCCTCGCCAACCCATTTGCTCAACGCATCCGCGCCTTTTCTCATGTAGAAAGTGACCTTGCGGCCATCCGAGCTCACACTGTTGGCCAGGGCACGCGCCAAGAGGGTTTTACCGGTTCCAGGAGGTCCATGGAACAAAACACCTCTTGGGGGAACGATGTGGAAGCGCTGGAAGATTTCAGGGTACAACAGCGGAAGGGAGACCATCTCCTTCAACTGGTCAATGTGCCCTTGTAACCCCCCAACGCTATCAAAATTGACATTCGGATCAACACCCAAAGGGTCCGCATCAGCTAGCGCTTGCTTATCTTTAATCTTCCCAAGGTTCGCCGGTGTTCCTGAAAGACCCTGAGCAGTATCGGCACCATGAGTTTGACCTGGTGTAACGAGGCCGATTCCGGGACCCGGCGCAGAAGTAGGAGTTATGCCAACAGCACCACCCACGCCCCTTTGTTGTTGTATGGTATCATCATCACTGCTATCGCTTTCTATTCCACCAGCCGCTCCAGGCGCGCCGGGCGGAGCCAGGACTGCCGTCGGTCCACCCCCACCGAATGGCCCATGCGTGGAGAGGAGGGTCCGCTGCCAGCCGCTGCCAGCGCCTCCCCGACCACGACGGGAAGGAGATTCGGCAGGCTCATTTTCGGCTTCTTCAATTGGTAGCGCAAGGTCGGGCCGAATGATCCTGTAGTCAACATCCTTCCGGCTACGACGAGGTTTGTTCTCATAGATTATCTCAGGCTGTACTCGTCGACGGGGACGATCGTCTTTCAAATCCTCTAGTTCTTCGGCGAGTTCTTCGGCGATGTTGCTTCTGGCCTCTGAATCGCCACGTCCTCGAGACTGAGACTTTCTCTTGCGAAGACCAGGGCGTCGCCCACTGGTACTCTCATCTTCCTCGTCGTGAGGTTGGCTCCGTTTCCTTGGCGAGCCACGCGACTTGCCCGATTCAGACAGATCATCGTCGTCGCTAGATTCATCTTCAGTCGGTTCAAAATCGCTTTCTTCGTCCTGTTTCTTGCGCTGAGAAGCTCGGGTAGTCCTCCTGCGGCTGGAGCGACGTGGCTGGGATACCTCTTCCTCTTCGGGTTCTGCTTCCTCAACTGTCTGATTCCGAGCTGGCCTGTTTCTCCTCCTCATTGTTGGCCCCTCGTCATCTTCGTCCTCTTCGTCTTTCGCATCGCCGTTCTCGGACTCTGGGACGAACCCTTCGCCTTCTCCCGTTGCGACATCAGGTTTGCCTTGATCATCTTTTCCGGCGGCTGGTGACTCCTCGAAATCGCCCTGCGGGTCGCTCTCCATGATCTCTAACTGAGAACCCCTGGGCTCTGCGGCAGCTTCTCCCACTTCCTCTTGTTCCTGTTTGGCTTGTGTGAACTCCTCCTCCGCGATGGCGCTCTTTGGACGTCGAACGCTCTTTGCTCCTCGTTGAGGCCGCGATGTCTGGGTCTCTGGACTTCGCGTACCTCGTTCCACGGTCTCTACATGGCGTCCCGAATTCGTAAGTGCATACAGATCTTCCGACGCATCGCGGGTATTGCGAGTGCTGCGTCTGGTCCCTTGGAACACATCTGGTGTGGGCTGGCGCTTTGTCCCTTTGCCAATCTTGAGGGTAATAATATTGCTCCTCTTCTTTCTTGGTGGAGTTTTTGCTACGACCTCCTGTATCTCGTCCTCTTCCTCATCTTCGATGCTACTGGAATCACCCTCATTGTACACCGGCCGATTTTTGGCAGCTTGTCTGCGAGCGACACCCCTTGCGTTCCTCTCAACATTCACGTCCTCTTCCGCCTCCGAATCATGATAAGAGAGTTCGTCCTCCTCGCTGAGAATGTCATCGTCGGACACAATGTCGTCGTCAGAATCTCTCCTTCGCCTTTTCTTCGCCGGCTTCGGCTTCTTCCTCGACCTGGATTTTGCGGTTGCTTGCCGAGATTGCCGTACCGGATGATCGCTGTAGTCATCGTCGTCGGAGTCCGACTTGTTTGCAATCTCCTCAATTGAACGCTTTGCGCGCGCCATAATGCCGAGAGGGAAAGAGCTTCGATGGGGTGTTCTTTTCACGATACCTATGTTAGTTGCTGTGCGGACAGTTGCTTCTAACAATGGAAGAAGGAGCCAAATGTGGAATGGCAGAAAAGAGAGACGAAGGAGTGAATGTAACTTACGGCCCGAGGTGGTGAGATTAAACGCACGACAGCGCGGTGTGAATCAGGCAGACACCCAAAGAGACACCTCCACTTCTACTCAAAGACAGCAGCTGAACTCATGAACTTTGGATGGGACTCGAACAAGAACGGAGTGGCGGTACAAAGAAACGGCGAAGCGCAATGCCCGGGCAGGGGAGATGTCTCGAGAGTGCCCCGGACGTCACTGGGTAGCAGACACGGCCAGCCCTCGAGGCGGGCACCACCGATGCAACAAACGAGCGTCACGACAAAAATGGCCTGCTGGAGTCCGCGCCGGACCGGGGTGGACGGCAGGGTCGTTGCGAGCAAGCGGGTGGTGAGCGGAAGGGCAGTAGAACAGGGCGGACGGGCGAGCGAGCGTCGCAGCGCTTTTGCTGCTGCACCAGCCACGCGCGCCCGAGGCGGAGCCGCCGCGCGCGCCACGCCCATGCCGCATGCGGCCTAGCGCCAGGGCCGATCGGCCGGCGCACGTGCCACACCCTCGTGCTCCACGAGATCCTCTGTTCAACACGCAAGAAGATGGTGTTTTTTCGCGGCCGTCGATGCCCGTCCCAGCTCCCTGCGGGACGTGCCTTGGCCGTCCGGAAATTCCCTGCCTGCCATCTCACTGCGCCTGGAGCACCGTTTGGACGTACCTCTGACGGGTTTTCTGGAGCTTTGCCGCGGTCCATAGCAACCCTCTCGAGGTATGGCGATGAGAGGTTCGGTTCCAGGGCAGCAGGGTAAAAAAGAAGCTTATCGCCCTTTGGCTTCTCCCCGCATCGCTCACCGCGCTTGCTCAACCCCGTCTCCGCCTCCAGGCGCAAAGGACCGCCGCGTCACGTGCATGATGACTCAGCGACGGCTTTCCATCCTCTCCCTGGGGTTGAGGAGACCGGATCGCGAACAAGGTTGCTCCTTCAAGAATCCCTTTTTACGATGTTGTCCCGGGCAATGATCCTGTGGCGTTCGTTTTCGGGTTCCGGGCTGCCGCCGTCCTCTGGCCTCATGCCCCAAAACAACCGTCTTGCTCCATGTCCCCCGGGTAGGGCATTTGCTACCACTGCAGCTCGTGGCAATTCCGAGGGTTCCAATTCCGTAAGAGAAGGGGTCGGTAATTTTTTTCTCTTGGCTTTCATCCTTTTATTTTTTTTATTCACCTTTTTCTAAAGAATTCTCACAGCTTGCGGCCTTCAGAGCCTTTGGTCGCCCTTTCGCCAAGGTCTTCCTCGGTGCCATCTTCACTTACCAGGTCATTTACTGGACCTGGCTGAAGCTCGAGATGGACGAGGCCAAGCTCGAAAAGAACAGTAAGCCGACCGCCTTTCCTCCGTTTCTTCGTCGATATGTGATCTTTGGCCATTAGAGCAAATGTCCATGTCTGCGCTAACTTAGATGCAGAGGAGATCGCGGCGCTGGAAAAGAAGGCTCGGGACATGGCATCGGTACAGAAGTGACCCTCCATATTTCCTGGCCAGTGATCCAGACAATGAATCTCATCTGTTATTTTGAATGCATGTATTTGGCATTGGGTGCCGGCGTAACTCAAAACAACAATAAAAAGGTTTGAGAAGTAAAATACCGAGAAGTAAAATACCTTTCTACGTTGCCAGAATATTATGGGAACTTATTTCCCTGGCGGGCAAATTTTCTCCGTCGCAAGCTACTTTGCTGCCCATTTTCCTATCGCATCTTACCTGAAAAGTTCTCAATTTAGCCATTTCCATGCGTTATAGGCTCGCCGAATCGCTGTGGACTACAAGTAGCCAAGCCCAGCGCCGCCGATCGCCTCCAGGTCCGCTCTGATCTCCCACTCATCTGCACCCACCCGGCCAGCAATCTCCATCTTACGTTGTCTCCCCAGGTCCAGCCACCGCTGCAAGATGTTCCCATCAATCATGCCCCGGCCGCCAATGCCGTCACTCTCCACCGCTCGATACGCGCGAGGGTTCAGTCCGCATGGATGCTCGAGAGTGTTGATCAGTTGAGACTGCAGGGCCGACAAACGTCGGTATGACTCCTCAGAAACTGACGTGACAAGAGCCAAAGAACCCGTCTGAGAGGTTATTAGCACTTGGTAGCGTGGGATATAGACGTCGATATCCATCTCGCCAGAATTGGATAGTGCAAGCTCGGAAGAAACCGCTGTACGGGGTAAAAGGGTAACAGTCGAAGCAAAGTGGCCGGTATGGAAAGTGCTGCGATTTAAAAGTCGATCTCCATTGGAAGATTTTGGGTCTATAGTAAGAGACATCGTTAGAATAGTGGAGCTAAAACGCAGGCCATTTGCATCTTACCTTCTGGGTCATACTGCAACACGTGGAGATTGCAGTCGCCGTCGGCCACCAGAATGTATAGCCTCTTTCCATCTGGGAGGAAATCTGCAGCGACAACTTCGAGGTAATCTGTGTCCTTCCCAAACAGCGTCATCTTGTATGGTTCCTCCTGTGTGCGATATTATCAGACATTTGTTTCTGCGCTATGCTGGGAAATTGAAACAAAGGTCGGGTATTTACCGAATATCCTGTGAACCATAGGCCTTTCAGAGCGTCTCCAAGGATACACATTCCGGTACCCTTGAGCTCCTTCACAACGTTGACGTAACACTGCATATCCATGAATGCAACGGGAAGAAGGCTGCCATCTTCCTTGAGCCCTCTCACCATGCACTTTTGTCCTTGAGCAACAATCAAAAAGCCCTGGCCCCCGATTCCGGACAACGCCGTCACAGCGCCCTTCACAGGTTCTTTCCCGATAAGCTTTAATTTGCGGTTCGTCTCTGGTTTCTCGGGATCTGGGACCACTTCGATTACTTCGAAAACGTAGAGACATCCACGAGGGGCTATGTCTTCGCCTTTTGCAAACGCAGTTCCCACAACGATCAAATCCTTACGCTCGTGCGTGTTCTCTGAAATCTCGAGGTTGATATTTTCGACCGCCATAACACGTTCTGCTGGGCCGAGCGGGTAACTGTGGCGCAATTACAATGTCAGACGATCACATTCTCTCAATGCTGCCGGTCACTTACCTGTCTATGACAGACCAGCTCTTTGGGCTAAGAACTTTTACAGAGCTTCGGTCGACCTGGGGAAGGAAGGAAATAACTGAGAGCCGTCAGTTGATTACATTTTTCAATAGTAAGAGCCATAATACTGACCTTCGTTACGCCATTCCGTATGCACCTCATCATCTTCTGGTAATTTGAAGTCTGATTTGTGACTAGTACCGAGGACGTAGGTCTCAGATGAAGACGAATATGTCAAATAATCAACCTGTTCCCCTAGTGGAATTTTACGCAGTGTCCACGAGTAGTCAAATTGCGTCCCAGAGGGTAACCGGCATATTCGAATTATGTCCTGTTGTCCATTGAGTCAGCAACAGGGGCCAATTTCTAGCTGGACTGGAGAGCTCACATCAGAATCCGCATAGACGAAACCATTTTGAGATCCAGGAGCATGGAAACTACTTAGACCGCGAACAAATTCCCCTCTTAGGCGTATAACATGTGGTAAGCTGGTTGACGTTTTAAAAACGAAGCTCGGAGAAGCACCAGGCATGAACACAGTACTGTAACCAGCAACATCAGGCAATACTCTTAGTTGTTTTAGCCGCCGTTTGCCTCCTTTAGAGGTTTTATAAGCTGCTTCGGAGGGGACTTTTGACAATGTGTGATTGACCTCCTTCAAAAAGCGTAGGTTGTAAGGACTCCTTTCCGGCATGTTGCTGTTCATGAACGGCCTGTATATTACAAGGTCGTCGCTTCCCGTTCGCAGCTATATGTGGATTAGAAATTGAACATCTTCACGCCAAGGAAGGATCATACTATTAAGTACGGAAATTTTATCAACGAGTCTCCAAGGTCCGTCACGAGAATTTCTGTCAACGTCTCGCGTGTAGCTGACCGTTTTGGCGGAGGTTCTGTCGACAAAATAGGTAATAGATAATCGACGCCCTCGATAATCGATATTCGGTCTAAGTTGGGAAGCCGAAAAATCTGACTTCCGTTAGTTATTACCCATAAAAAGGTAATTTTCTTTAAGATATATCAATTAGGACAGGCATGCAGGCCGGTCACTTACAAAGAGCTTGCATTCTGAACTCAACAAAAACAGGAGCAAGTTACTTTTATCTTCACTCTGCTCCGCCATGCCCTTTTGAACGAAAACCCCCGATTGATCGTTGTATAGACATGCAGATATCCACTTATTTGAGGCAATCTCCTCATTAACGGTAATCTCGTCTAGGTCACCACTTTCATCAGCCTGCAGAACCAATAGCGATGAATCATCTCGAAGTATCGCAAGATAAGGATCTGCAAAGCTTGCGCTCATGACAGTTCGCTCATCACTCGTGTCCTCGTCCCATACAGGGTATATTTGCGCCAAACCAAGGCCTTTTTTAGGTTAGCATACTAATTTATGAATGTGACGAAGCACTATTGCAGCACTCACTGGCGTCATAGCTTCTGACCTCGCTCTTCAGAACTTGCACAACCCGACTTCCATTTGCCAGTGTATCCACGTCAATAGTATGATCTTCATTTGGATTGAACTCCGGAGCGCTAAAAACTTCAAAATTGTCGCCATCTGTAGTGTATACTACTGATTCTTCTTTATCAGTAGATTTTGACTTTGAGAGAATCACGAAACGATCAACGCCTTTCTTCTCAGACTGTCCATTGGTATTTGATGAAGCATTCGTCTTCGCCTCACTCACACAGACTGACCAAACGCCTTCAACGTCGTCAACTTGAATGGAGTTCACAACCTCTGGATCAATCTCACGTTTCAGGACGACAAGACCACCGCTCCTATCCGAGCCTTGAGAAGCAACTAGCTCCAACTCTGCAGATACCCCGTGAACATCATGGCCATCTTCAGTACCCTTTCTCGGAGGTCTGCCCAGCGTTATGTCTCTCAATGGTCCGATATTCGAAAGCCTATCATGCAACCGAAAATTATAGATTCCAAACGCCGAGCTGTCTGTAAATGGGCGATGATCTTTCAGAGGTGCGCTAGAAGTGGTAGAATACAGATCATCTTCGTAGGTATCATCTTCATCCTCTTCATCGTCCGTATCTGGTAAGACTGTGGGATCATCTGCACTTTGTCTGGGTTGCGCCCGTGACTTCTTCGGGTTAGAGGTAGCACTTGACCACCCTAAAAGCACTGAATCCGTGTCTTCGCTCCCGAAAAATATCTTTCCATGACCGAGTGCAGCAGAACACGAAGCAGCTGCTTTCAGAACGCCTCCACTAGCGTGTATAGAGAGAGGATAGACAGAAATACCAGACACCGACCTTCCATCTAGCTTGAAGCTGACAAGTACCATATCTCCACTTGACAAAACCAGAACCAAATCACCGTTGTCAGTGCCGAGCTGCTCAACAACGCAGCCTTCCAAGCGAAGAGCCAAGTCAGATTGGTCCGCCATAGGAAACGCTGAGGCCTGTCTCGAGAATTCATTCACTCCAACTGCATTAGTCTTTCCAGCTTGATCGACATGCACAAGTTCATTCGATCCAATGAGCAAAGCCCCGCCGACAGGTGGGGGAAGGGCTAAGACCTTGAACAAGTCACTAGGAAGTCTGGCAACGGAGAGAAGAGTTGTGGAGGCGCGCTGTTCAAGGTCAAGAGTGAATACGGAATAGAAAACCACATCTTTCCGTTCATGCAGTAATGCGTGAGAAGTGGCAACCTGTGAGTATAATATCCCAAATGTTGGTTCCCTATACTCATACAGGAATGCCAGGCTTATCGGGTGAAGGAGGGATGGGTCCAATGCGGTCAAGGGAAGGACAAATGACGATCCATATGGAGTCTGATGTGTCGGCATGTCTTTCTTATCGGCGTCCGCAACATCTTCCATCTCATGGTCAGATCGCTCTCCATCGAGGTCAGGATCATAGTCATCCATGACCAGATCGTCTCCCGGTTGATGGAACGGTAAAATTGCCAGGTTGCGCACTCCAAAGTGCAAAATGGCACATCTGCTGCTCGGATCCACAGTAAGATGGCTGCCGCAGCTGCTCAGGTTAGGGACCCAGGGGCTGCGGGTCAGATCCTCCCTCTCATAGTAGTGAATCGAGATGGTGGAAATGCCATGGCGTTCGGGGTCCCACTCAATCAAGCTGAGCTTTGCATTCCGGAAAGCCACCAGGATAGCCTCTCCTCCACTCTTTGAATTCAGAATCTTAACGCGACCGATGTCGGTCACTGTTCCATGAAGAGCGTATTCTGCGACCAGAACAAGCTTCGTATCGTGTAACCGGTCAGAACGCAACGTTTTGTCATCCGTCTTCCCACAATCTGTTCCAGCAGCAACATTGACTAGAGAGAATATTTGAAGAAGAGAGGTTTTGGCCACGACCAGATTGTTGGCCGTGGCTGAAAGAAAAGGGATTGACAAGGCATGAGTGACCCCGGAAGGGGGCAGCAGCTCAGTATAACATTGCATCTTGTATTAAAAGATCAAACAGGGAGCAACAAACCCCTTCAACAACTCTTGCAAATAGAAAAGAAAACACATGATAAAGCTCTTCTTGAACTCGGCTGATTGATTGGGCCTAACACTTCCACCTACACGGGAATAAGAGCTCTGGAGGCCTGGGATGATGGATCCACAGAATCTCAGGTAGGTAGTTAAAGGCTTGTCCTATTGTGGAATGGTGTTTCCAGGTCCACTCCACTCTATGCACTGCACAAAAACCTTACGGCGAACGGGGACTGAGTAGTACAGTATAGACGACTGCGACCTGGACATTATTAGGGTATCTAACAGCTACGGAGCATGGCAGCATGGCTCATCTCCAAGGCTCCAGTCACCAGTGTGTGTCCGGTGGACACTTACACTCGGCGCTTTTCCTGTCTTGGTTGCCCATCATGTTCCGTCTACTCCGTACAGATGTGGTCATGTGACGGTCTCGTTGTCGCAAGGTGGATGACGAAAGGAACAGAGCCCTGGACACCTTAGCGACTGGCCGTGCAAGTCGCTCCTGTGAGACAGCTCACTTCCACGGGAAATCTTGCATGAAACATAAATTTTACCTTGAGTTCCATCAATCATTGTTTTTCCAGCAATCGTTAGCATTATATTCTTTGATGTGACGTATGCACAGGCAGCCAGCTTCAGACATGGTGCTCTTGTGGCCATCTCTCATATGGATCATATACGCCGTCGCGGTCGTCTTCTTGATTGTACTAGCTTCAATATTCATCTACGTCTACCAAACTCCTCGGGATTGCTCTCCATCTGTAACCCTTGTTTGCATCTTCACAATCACAGCCTTGCTAGCAACAGTCCTGCTGCTGCCAGTCGATGTTGCCCTGGTATCGTCGACGGCTTCCCCTGAATTGGGTCGACGGAAGGACTGGGCTACAAGAGACCAGGTCGACAAGATTGTATTCTCCTTGACGGTTATCTACTACTTACTTTATTCCCTGGATGCTCTCCTCTGCCTGCTCGTGGTTCCATTCACATACTTTTGGTACGAGGAATATGACGAAGTCGCGACCCAAGAAGGCGAGCAAACTGCCAGTCAGCATTTCTTGAGTGCGTTCAAGTACACTTTTGTCTTTATCGCGATTGTCGTCATTTTGTTCCTTGTGGGGTTTTGGGTCCCAGTTTCAAAGAATAGTGGAGGCCAAGATCTTGACTTCTTCCAGAGATTACTTACTAAAAACCGTAAGAGCTTGAGAGCCGTCTGAAAGGGAACTTGTTCGATTGATAAAGACTGACTATCTCTTATAGACGGCGAGCGCGCCCTCACTTTTGCACTTGGCTTACTGATAACTGTTGGAATATGTATTTATGTCCTGTACACGTCTTCAGGTCTCGCCATACTTCCAGTCACTCTCATAAAGGCTGCACCCTCAATCTCAAGTCCGATATCGAAAGCCAGCATAGCATCGCAGCTGGAGTCGAACCTTGAGCGACAGCGTCAGCTGGAAGGCCGCTGCGGAGGAAATCCGGATATTTTGTCGTCCAAAGACCGCAGGGAGTTAGATTCTCTTGTCCGGGAAGAAAGAACGCTTAGACGACGACAACGTCTGGCAGAGGAGGCTCAAGGAGAGCGTCGGAGCTGGATTATGAAACTGTGGTTCAAGACCGAAGCAGTCGTTCGCCCTTTCAAACTTACAGGTGGCTTTGCTCTTCTTTTAATCGCGTTGTTGACATGGGTGTCCATGCTTCTTACAACAATTGACAAGGCGAAAAACTCCGTCTGCAAGCAGCATTGTGGATATATCCTAGGCAAAATCAATGTTTTCAACCCGATCAACTGGATATTTGTCCAGTGTGCTAAGGTCTTTCCGGTTGACTATGTCTTCTTCACTTTACTCGTCCTGCTGTTCTTCAGCAGCTCTGTCGTCGGGATCGCAGTTGCTGGCATTCGATTCTTATGGGTCAGAATTTTCCAGATTAGGAAAGGCCACACTTCTCCGCAGGCTCTGCTCATTGCGACGGCGATGTTGACGTTGATGACCCTCGCACTCAATTATTCGATCTCAATGATCGTTGCACCACAATACGCGACGTTCGGGCCGCAGACATTTTGTGATCGCACTCCTAGGCTTCCTGGAGAACAACCGGACTGTGCTGATGATAAGAACCTGATTAAGCCTTGCTCGGAACTAGCAGATAATCCAGCTGCAAAAGCAGTCTGCACACCAAGCGTTTTAAGCACGTTCCTCAACCGTGTAACCGTGAACTTCCCATTCTTCGGTGTCATCTTTTTTTGGGCTCAATTTGTATTCCTCGGTAAAGCTTACTCTTTCCGGATGATAACTTTCTCTCATAGAGCAGCTAGATACTGATGAGACTACCATTGATTAGGCGTTTACCTTATAGTTTTCCTCACCGCGCTTTTCCGCACACCAAAGCTGGATGAACGTCAGATCGACGAAGAAGCCGAAGAGGCCGAAGAAGAAGGTTTGCTGGCCAGCACTGGAAGGCGCTTTTTCACAACCTAGCAGGACGTCACCGGCGGACCTGACAGACAAAATCGCGGAGGGTCTTCTGGCGGAGAAATTTAGAACCAGTGAGATTGCTGAAATTCTACAGAGTGGTGGATTTTCCGGGCATTCCCCTTGAATTCCTTCAGTGAAACACTTTCGCTCTTTGGGGCGGCTCTTCCACAATCATTCCTCGTTCTCAACGTCCGTTTCGATACTTGACTGTCAACGTAGATTCTCACAAGGGTTTCCATTGAGGGTTTCCAAACGTCTCGACGTTTGCGATGCCCACGACGGAATCAGTTTGGTTGTACAGTACAATAACAGATTACTAGCATGATACTCCGTAGGTCCCCCCTTTAACCAGCAAGCCTATCTGGGATTGGTAAACAAGCACATCTGTTCCAATCTGATATGTTTGGTCATAGGGATTACTGATCCACATTAAAATGTCTCAAACTTAACCTCATAACTATATTAATAGTATGGTAGGAAAGTGCGCCAACTAAGGTCCGACATCCTACACATTCACCTCAAATATCTGACTTTCGGTGTGCACTCTCCTCCCAGCGGCTGCCTTTGCCCATGTGCATTTCCCATCAGCAGCACGTACAGAACAACTGGTTCCCTTCGCAACTACATCACTCTTGGGACTTGGTGCCTCTTTCCTGCTGGAGAAAATGTGAGTATAAAGGTCTGCAGTAGGCACGAATGGGGGAGTGACATTGTCAAAGGTAGAAGCAGAGCATAAGTAGTTAAAAGATCAGATAAATACGATTCAGGCGTCGACTGAGACGGTCCGTTTGGCCGGTATGGGATGGCTTGTTAGTCGACTCCCAATCTCTCAGTTCCCGATATAATGACAGATTCAAAAAGTCATTCGCATCCAGCTTATCGAGTATCCTCTGAAGCCGTTCGGCAACCCTCTTGTCATCGGACGGCGAATTGTTCCCTATTTCATAACTCTTCCCTTCCGAGGCGCATGCTCTCCCGCATCATGGATTGGAGGCCCTGGTTTCAGTGAAACATTGATCCAATCACTGTTATGTCATCATCCTCCTCTCGCTGTAATATTTTTTGAGGATGAAAGCTAGCTTTCGTTTACTCGAGAATGCGATATCTGATTTTTTTTTTCTCTCTCCTTTGTTTTTCATAGCTCTAGACTTGTGGAAAGACCCTCGATGGCATCTCCATCCTCTGTCAATGACAGAAAAGTCAGTTTGTTCAGCAGAGGAGGGCCCGAAACGCCTGGATCGCGTAAGTAGATCTGAGTTCAGGGATGTGGCGAATGAAATTCCAGTGACCGTCCACAGCGCTGCTTAACAGTAATCTCAGGAGAGTTTGTGCCAATCGTCTGCGCTCTTTAGGTGGCCTAACCACACACTAGAGGGCTTCAAGGCATTTAATCATTCGGGCAGATTTCTATTCGCATCTGATGGTATATCATTCATAGTCGAAAACATAGAGCTAAGAATATATGACATGTTCAAGAAACAGAATTGCACGGTATCCGAATCCTCGCGCAATTGGATGCTAGTTATCACTACCAAGTTAGCAAACCTTGCTATACAATGGGAACTTTAAACACAGTACAGCACTCGGGCAAGGCAGAGGGACCCACGCATCATACATCGACCTGACAACTTCAGTGCCGATTCAATCATTAAGCAGTGCAAGTGCATTTTCAAAAGCTTTAACAACATTTGCATCTGTAGTCTCCACATCAGCACCAGTTTACTTTAAGAGATAATCGGTCTTACAGTGTTTTCTTTTATCCTCCAACTTCTTCTCAGAGTTCTGCACATGCTGCATACGTGTCTTGAATCTACAGGGACAATTAGCTGCTAAATCCTGTTGTTGTGCCAAAAGAGAGCAACTGGGCTCGGTGAACCCTGACCTCTTAAAAGCTCGATCCTCATCGCGAGCTACTGTGACCTGAGACCATGCCATGAATACCTGACGAAAAAGTGTCAATAAATGCCATCCCAGTCAGACCAAAGGCATGTGCAGAATACCCCAATGAGCTGTGCTGCTTGCTCTTGCAAGTCCTGTTCGTTTCTGGCATGCGCTTCCATGGCTCTGACAAACTTCTCTTGGAGCTGGTCCCAGTTGCAGCTCTCAAGGTCCCGCACAGCATCCGGACACTTACAGATGTCATCCGCAGTCTGAGATAATTTATTGGCGATTCCTGAAGTAGTATCTCGGTCTGATCCTTCTGAAAAGACAGGCTTTGGGGATGCTTGATTGTCACTCCCTTCCTCGGGGATCGTGTTAGATGCCTCCTCCATGCTTGTCTCCACTGAAACCCATATGAGTCCCTTGAGAAAATTTAAATCCAAGTATGCAAGATATGTCAGTTTCCTGCAAAGAACGACAGAGATTATTGGGATGGGTTCCAGTGGAAAATCCAAGAAAAAGCAGAGTGGCTTGACAGCATCAAGACATGGTAATTGATCAACAATAACTGAAATGTTGTGGGTGACTTTCAGCAGTGTGATGAATGATGCTATTAAGTGTCTGAAAATTGCCAACAATAACCCCCGGTTGTGGTTGGGGTAGGATGTAGCGCGTACCTAAACACAACAGGCAGTCAAGAGTCACGTCGCGCTGTCAGGTGACGTTATCAGCAGGCAATCAGTCCGCAAGGGTGTCAGCCTGATGACTCTGGCAGAAAATCGCATGGCAAACATACTCCGTACTTCTTTTTCACCCTTGCTGTGTTGCGCACAGCGACTCTCTTTAGATGCTCTATACTAAGTGGCCCTTAAATGCAATCTCTTATTGAGTCATGAAGACTTACCATTATCTTCCCAGTTGTCTTGCTGAGTTACACGGTCCTCTTACCCGACGGCTTCAACCGCTTTCGGACCTCCAGAAGAGGATCATGGGAGCGAGGTCTCGCTCTCCCGTCATACTTTGTTAACGACATACACACGCCACTTGAGATGAGCTGCCACGTATGCTCCCGTCCCTCCAGCTCGCGGCTGCCGTTCTACTGTTCCACGTGTGCCCGTAACCAGCTCTACCAACTACGAGTTGACAATGCCCGGATATTGCTAGAGAAAGAGGCTATTGGCCGCCAGATCGAAACAGCATTGATTGGTGAGAATGACGATGATAAGCGGCGCAGAGATGATACGCCTGCTCAACTGGAACAAAAACGTTGCCGTCGCTTGGCCCTCCAGGCGGCTCATACCAAAGAGGCGCAGTGTTCGGCACGGACAAAGGCAATCCTTGACCATATAGAGTCCTTGAAGAGCGAGATTAAGGAGAAAAAAGGCGATATCGTCCGCCGCAAGGCTGCTCTAGCTCAGCGGCAGTCAGATGCCGAGTCCGCGAAGCATCAACTCCCAGAGCGGCGATCTGCGATGTTGACCAGCATCCAAAACAGCACTAAGAGAACGGAACACCTGTGGCACGCCCTGCACAACAAGACCGCCGAGTCCAGGATATTCCTCTGCCGAGAAGCTGCCAACCTCTACGGACTACGTCAAAAAGTCAGGAAAAAGAATGGCGAGACCAGAGAGAGCTATGTAATCGGCGGTGTGACTATCGTAGATCTTAGGGATATGAATAGTAAGTGACTCCAACATTCTTCCATCATCTTTGTCTGATATACTAATGTTGATTCAGGTGCTACTCCTGCCCAGATTTCCACTGCCTTCTCTAATATTGCTCATCTTCTCGTTCTTGTGTCTCACTATCTCTCCCTGAGACTTCCGGCAGAGATAACACTTCCTCACCGAAATTACCCCTTGCCTACCATATTTACTCCTGCTGCATCCTATCTTTCGAGAGAGGTACCATTTCCCGGGATGTCTCCTTCCCAGTCGCTGTCAAATAGTCCGACGGCGTCGCGAACAGTGGATCCTCGCCCATCCCCACGCCCCAGGCCTCTTTTCATCGATAAGAGTCTTCTGAGACTTGTCAAGGAGGATCCAGCAGCATACGCCCTTTTCTTAGAAGGAGCCAGTTTGTTAGCCTGGAATGTGTCCTGGCTGTGCCGGACTCAGGGATTGAATATCGGATCCGACTCGTGGGAGGACGTCTGTGATATTGGAAAGAACATGTGGCAGCTGCTTGTCGCGCCTCCGCCCCAGCCTTCGACTGTTATGAGGGTTCTTTCCGGCCATGATATACATTCAAAGCTTAAGGCCGCCAAGGATTCTCCGAAGACTACAATCCAACGAACAAAATCATTTCCCATGCTTGGTCACTATTCCCATGGCACCTCACATTCATTCCTTGGAGCATCGGAGGGCACAGAGTTCATGCGAACATGGAAACTCCCAAGTCCGATGAAGATCGTTGATAAATTGAAATCGACCCTCCTGGGGGAGATGGCCAGTGCAGAGTGGGAACTCCTGGAGAAAGAATGGGATGACGAAGGCCAAGAACAGCCTCAACCGATTGTGCAGGAGCACATTGTTCTCGTCGGGCCGAAAACTGAGGTTAATGGCGAGCTCGTTGAAGATGATACTAGGAGCACAGTAACAGCCAGAACGGTACAGCCAGACAATGAGAGTGAAGCCTCAGAGGCTACGAGGCCACAGCCCAGGTCCGGGCGACAGAAAAGCACCAGTGGCTGGACGAAACTGAAGAACAGATGAATAAAAACTTCGAGCATATGTTCCATAGCATATTCTCTAACTCTGTCAGCTGTGCTCTGTTTTTTTTTTCTGGCAATTTGACAGTAAAAACTCTAGATCGTCTAAGCTGCTACGTTTTCGCAGCCGGTGATCCGTCACGCCGATGTCTCAAGGAGAGAAATCTCGAGACGGATCTTATGAGGTCCTGATTGGCTCAAGGTCCTCTGTCTTGAGATGTGCCGCGACGTGATCCGCGCCAAGTGTCCGAGCTCAGTGCCACAAGAACTCTGTCAGGGCACCTGCGTTTAGACGAGCGCCCCGTGCAAGTCTCTTGTCTCTAGATTCTGTCTATTCTGCTTGAGGAGCGATCTATCTAGGCAGTGGATTGCCAATTAGAAAACAAGAGAACCGAAAAGCCACTTTCGATTGACTGTCCTGCCGAACATCTGAGTACAGAAGAGATCCGTTCTGATACATGTGTTAAAGTGCATTATTTCTGGTTACAATGTAAGTACCACACTACCATGTCTGCAAATTCGAAAATAGGGCTGAGAACGTCTACACAATTACAGTCAAGCTGGCCCTAACGCTTAAGATCGTAGCTATCTGAGCCTGTCAACCACCAGATATCAGCTCTCGGCATTGCTATTTAAGAGAGATCGAGCAGGTCTGTTGGAAAACAACAGAGTTGAATATGACTGCCTTTCGCATATGATGACTGATGTAAGTGGGGAAATTAGCTACCTTTTCGGCCCAGGATAGATCAGAAGCGATGCTTCGAAATAAAACACGCCCTGTTGCAGGGAACATAATGGAAATCCTCTATATTGATACACATTCGACCTCTAATGACAACATTTTTGCCTTAGCATGGAGTTCAACCCGATTAGGTATGCTCGTTATCCTTTTTTAAGGGGAAGAATATGACAAATCTCGGATCTGATCTCCAAGGCGCGGTTTCCAGATTAAAAAGCTAGCATGGTCACGAATGGAAACGACACGGCCCAGATCGTGTGGTGTTCACAAATTCCACGAGGCCGAAAGAAACGGAATAGGCCGATCGCCGGAGTCGGGCTCTTGGACCCTCACCGGAGGTTCCAGGCTGTCAGGCTTTTCCGTAAGTACGGAGGACTACTCCGTGCAGTACCACTGGCGAAAGACCCCAAGGTCTCCAAGACGTTTTTTTCGAGATTTAACGTACTCTGAACGGTCTTTTATTCGAATGAGCCTTGCGACCCAGCAATACCACAATCTGGGTCTGTTGCTGCGACTGCATGTCATGGCAACAGCTTTTTTTTTCTCGTCTAGCTTCCCAGAAATTTCAATGTCCCTTGGGCATGGCGCGTATTCAAATAACCGGCATGACAATTGTATATACGGACCAAAAGTATCTGAGGTGGCATTATCCGCCCCTCGCTTGACTTGGATGGTGGTCTGCGGCAAAGGCTACACGTTATTGCACTTCAACATGCTCCTGCTCTTGGACAATGCGTTGCCGCAAATGATATTTTGCTTCTCTTGTCCGTCAGTTTGTCGCCAAACATCTTAAGTCAGTGTATTGGGCCTTTCGCCTTGTATCTCCTCTTTATCTTTTCAATTTTTTGTCTGCTCGTGCTTTTGTACCTGGACATAGATGCTATACATGTAGAAAAGTGCCTGAGGAGCATCACAGCACATGCTCGGCACTTCTTGGTATAGGAAGTCTGTGCCTTCTATGTTACTTCCCGAGGTTCCTTTCCAGGGACTTATATACTGTACACAAGGGCATCCCCAGAAGTGCGTTAAGCTGAATTGGGCTACCTATGATTCCGGTTCTCTCCATGGCAAGGACTCCTTTTTTCATAGTATTTAAATTGGCGGTGTCGATGCACCTAGAACGAATGTAGAGTACCTCTTTCAGTTGATGGTTTGGCATTGCTGTGGAGACAGGACCGTAGACTGCTGTGGGAATACTTGATGGGCTCTGGCAATTGATTTCGCTAGTAGTTAAGCGAATAGAGGCTTTTGAGAGAACAAGGCTTACGCACACTCTGTAAACCGATATCATAGCAAGATGGCCGTCGATTGGTGGTTATTGTCGTGGTTGACTAATCAACAGAGTTAACGTAATCCACCACCGAGCGAGCCCAACCACCGAGCGAGCGGCGGTCTGAGCG
>ENA-UOXB01000117-UOXB01000117.1-bioreactor-metagenome-genome-assembly--contig:-NODE-117-length-88825-cov-13.092069_pt1 | contig 88825 bp, 82 predicted proteins | sample MGYA00238158_ERZ761615 | MGnify/ENA primary metagenome ERZ761615 (study PRJEB28904, sample SAMN06267902) | bioreactor metagenome | isolation source: Joint BioEnergy Institute, California, USA...
TTTTTTTTTTTTTTTTTTTTTTTTTTTTTTTTTTTTTTTTTTTTTTTTTTTTCAGGGACGAGTTGACACATGGCAACAGACAGCCTGGGACATATCAAAGACTCAAGACGGCCATGGCAATTCCAAATGGCCAATGGCAACGTATCAGTCCATCCTCCTTTACATCATCTTCGCCACTGTAGGCGGCAGCGACCTCAGGGACAACGACTACCGTGACGAGGTCCTCACCCGCGTCCGGCCCATCTTGACGTCCCTCATCGAGACTTGTCGCGCCAGGGGCCTATTCTCCTACCCGGCCATGCTCGCACAGTGCCGCCCCGACGACCCTATCGTCTACACCTGGACGCGTCTCGAGGAGGCCAAACGCTTCGCTCTGACGCTGTTCAAGGCGAGCGTGCTCTTTTCGAGTCTCGTCGGTGACGACAGTAATAATCAAGACAGCCCGGAATGCCGTGGCGCCTCCCGAATGTCACTGTCAGACCTGCAGTTCCCGCTGCCCGACAACGGGTACCTGTGGGGTGCGCGCCCGATCCGCGAGTGGTTCCGTCGGCGGGACCTGCAGTTGAAAGATGGGGCGGCCGGGACGGAGGATCAGTGGATCAGTCGCATCTTCGACGAGGCCAGGGCGAAAGGCGACAGGCAGGCGGAGCGACGGGCGTGGCTACGGATGGGGCCCTGGCTGGGGTTTGTGGCCGGGGTTGAACCCGGTTGATGATCGAGGATACCAAATTCGTGCGAAACTATATGGCTACTTCCTATCGGAACTACATACAGAACACTACAAGATATACAAAACTACAAGAGCAAAGAACGAAATCAAGTGGGTATCAACGATAATGCTTGATATATATATATTTATATATATGCGTTCGAGTATGTGTACCTCAGAACCCTAGATACCAGGCAGCATGGATGCATACTTCACCACAGCAGCACGAGATGTAAAGGAATAGAATATCAAATTGAAATTTCAATATTTCCTCGAAAAGAGAAAAAAAACGTCGAGCAGATCTGATGAGAAGAAAACGGAGAAATGCATGAAGAGCTGTCAAGGCCGTCTCCCAAAGCCAAAAGACAAAAGATGTTAGGAAAAAAAGGCACGTAGTGTGGATCACAGAAAGCAAGGAAATAAACAAGGAACGAAGAAACTTTTATACACAGCCCAGACGTGACATGATGACATGATGCAATGCCCCATAATCGCAACGCCTTCAGACCCTAATCCCAAATCTGGTATCAATCGCCCGAATCGTCAAAACTGATCACAAAGAAACCACAAGGAAAAGGAGTAAAGAAAAACACACGGTAGAAGAAAGACACACGGAAAATACAAATGAAATCCAGGCGTAGGCCATAGCCCCAACACAACTGGGACATGCGCATGGCATGATGGACAGCAGACACGCGCATCGTCACGCGGCTTTTTTTATGCTCATCGAAATTTTGGATTCATTTCGCTTCGACTTCGCGTCATTCGAGCTCGCCAGATGCGCATGGATGCCTAGAGAACAACGGAGCCATCCCACGACAACACAAGGATGCCGTCCTGTCAATCGTCCCGCGGCAGAGTTCATGTCGACATGCCAGCCAAGAGAGCACCGTCATTGTTGTCTTCGGCACCATGGGAGAAAAGAAAAAAGAAAGCGAAACACAAAGGGTGGACGTCCGGATGAAGCATATAGGAAGGACACGAACCAAACCCGCGGGGGAAGCTTATCCCCGCGCACTCCGCCAAGAACAAGACCATTCAACCCGGAAATGAAAACCTGGAACCCCGACAATCTGGACCGTCATGAGATCATGCACCTATTTCGTGAACAGAACGTCGTCAACCGAGAGCCTTTCATCAACCCGTCATCCGTTTTTTTTTTTCTAACCCGACCGAAACACCAACCATGGCAAGTCCAAAGAACACCATCCAAGTCATGAAGGAGATTTTCGATGGAACATTGTGCCTTTTCCTCAGCTCTCACCGCTGACCTCCTCGTGGTGTGGATGCTTGCGTCTCCAAAAAGCCAGACGCAGTCGACTCTTTCGCCTCGGGACGGTGCGCGGCATAGGCTCGCTACTGCCGAACGGCTCTCCTCCGTTGCCATTGCCTCCAGTCTTCATACCCCCGCCGGTAACGGCGGAAGCTGCACGACTGGTGACATCGTTGCCAACGACGGTAGTCATGATGTGATCCTTGCCACAGTCGTCGACGCGCCGTGGAGAGCGCTGGTGATGATGACGGCTGAAATATGAGCCGCGATGGTGGTCGCCGCAGTGCTCTCGGCTGATGATCGTGTACATACCGGCAGAGGCAGGCCGGGAAGCGGGCCGGGGAGTCGGCCGGCTGCTACTGTCAGCGCTAACAACGTTGCCTTCCGACTTGCGTCTGAGACGGCTATAAAACCCTTCCTTCTCATCGGCACTGTCGACGCCAAGGAAGCCGGTGGAATTTGTGGACGGTGACAGGGGCGTCGGAAGGGTGTTCGACTGGGTGCTGCCACTCTGCGTCCTAGTGCCCCTGCTGTTCCTGTGGGAAGTGGAGGCTACAGATGCCAGGCCGGAGGAGCAGCGGTCATGACTTCGGTGACCATGGTGATGATGTCCATGATGCGAGCTGCACGGATGTTCTGGCGCGGTCTCTGTAGGACGGCGATTCTTCGACGCTGGCGCGGCTTGAGCGTCGTGTCCGCTTTGGGAGGAATCTGTGAACGGGGTGGTTGCATGGACAGGCGAGTCCTGCGGGGAACGACTCATGTCATCGGTGCCGCTGATCTCCGAGTCGTTCGAGGCATCAGGCTCTCGGCATCCCGCGTGGGTGGGCGTCGCAGGGACTCCAGGCACGGCGCTCGACGATCTCCGAGATGACGTGTCGCTGATCAAGGCGGCCCGGAGAGCCTCGAGCGAAGGTGTGATCCCAGTCGAGTGTCCCTGGCCCACGGAGTCTCCATTCTGGGCGATCAGGGGGATCGACTCGAGGGACGAACGAGGTGACAAGGTCGGTCGGACGTCGTCCTGCTGTTGGGCCGACGGATCGCCGGGGCCATCAATCTGGGACGGTTCGCCGACTGGACTGTGGGAGCGGGGGGAGTAGGTGATATCGGGGAAGGCTCCAGGATGCAGTGAGTCCTTCCTCTTGTGCTCATCGGCCAGTCGCTGCCAAACGGACTGGTTGTACTTGATTTGCCGGACGGTGTATATCATCTGCGGCAGGAGGTCGCAGACGCCCTCGAAGAGGGGAAGTGCAAAGATGGACATGAAGCCGATCTGCCCAGTGGCAAGCTGGAGGACGTTTCCAAGTTCAGGAGGCCCTCCGAACAAGGCTGTTTCCATTCCGACTTCCTTCTCCATCTCACCTTGGTTGGCGAACTCCTGCTGGAGGATGTTTGTCCACTTCTCCGCAATCCGCCACGGCCGAGCCTAGAGAACCCCGTCCCGTTAGATGACGGCGTCCTGTGGTTACGGTAGCCAAAACAAAAAAACGAAGGGGTTTACTCACCACGTTGCTGATATCGGCACACTTGATCAGCAGCCCACACATGAGAGTTCTGTATAGCTCCTTGTCCTGCGGCTTCCAGTCATCCACTTCGCCATTGGCGTGGTATTTCTCTTGAAGCTCTCCCAGGCTCTCCATGAACCTGTGGTGGACTCCCATGTCCGTTGCGAGAATGGTGCTGATGAGCAACTTCCGCAGGTTCCTGTCTTCGAACGCCGAAGGCCAGTGACGACGCAAGATCTGAGAAAACGCGGCACAGTGAAAGGCTTCCAAGACGGAGTTGTCATTGTACAGCTGCGCCAGCGGCGCGTTGAGCTTGACCAGAAAGACATTGTTGACTCCGGGATGGCCGACGTCGTGACCGATCGCGGCGATCAGGAGGGTGAGAGCGTCGAATGGTGTCAGCAGGGATGCAATTGGCGACTTGGTGACCGGCTGCGTGTGGCTGGAATAAGGCGGCAGGACACCGATATGCAGCAGAAAGCAGAAAACAGACTGCAAGACGTCGACGGCATGACGAAAGTTGTGGTAGAGCACGAAGGAATTGTACGCGGCGCGGCTGGCCAGCATGAACGTGCGCAGCTCCCCTGGAACGTCTACACGTCAGCCTAGGGACCTGAACCACGGGCTGTTGGCCTCTGAGCAACATAGGGGCTAGTCGTACCTGGGCTTAGCCGCCAAGGCTGCAGCTCCGGCATGCTTAGAGCGTGTGCGAGCATGAGGCAGGCACCGTACACGAGCTCGTCGTCGGAGAAGTCATGGGCTGAGAAGCACCAGTTCCCGATCTCGCGTTCCACCAGAGACCTACGCTCCTCGAGAATGTACAGACCGCTGCTCCGGCTGGTTAGCAACGGCGTCAGACGCCTATCAGTGTCGACTGCTGCGAGCGCTTACCGATCCTGAAATTCATCAATGGTTTCTTCGGGATTGCAGATTCCTTTCATGAGCTTGGACACCCTGAATGGACCGTCAGTGATGGCCAAGTTTTCGAAACATTTCGGACTTCTGCCAGCGCCGCAGGGCTCGGTGTGTGAACGCGGCGCGTCGACAATAACTTACATTGCCTCTCTCAGATACGCGTAGGGTCTGTCGTCATTCACGCCGACCCACGACTGCTTCCTCAGCTTTCTGCCCGCCAGGAAGCCGGAAAGCTCCTTCTGTGCCGCTCGGCGGGTACGATAGGCATGGACCATGAGCCCATGCACTCTGGCCCGTTCCAACGGAGAGGTCAGGACGTCAACCGCTCCCGCGTCCAGGCAGCGAGCAATCTGTTTGGGCTCCGAGAGCGCCGCATCACCACCCTGCTGGCCCGCCGGAGAGCCGGCAGGATCGCCAGACGAAGCAAACGGTTTCAGGATCAGGGGGAGCTGGGCACTTCCCATCCGCGGGCTACTGGCGCCGGAACCGGGGGGACGCAGAATGGCGACGGGGACTATGAGCTTCGGCCCATCCTGCACTTGGATATCCGAAGACACCTGCGAGAGCAGCTGCAAGCCGTACGATTCCTGGGACTCCGATGAGAAAGCAAGTCCACGCCGCGCAAGCGGCGAAGGGGGCGCCGCACCCAACTCGCCCCCCGAGTTCCGGCTTGCCCGACGACGGGCCGAGGCAGACTCTTCGGAGAAGCCCACGTCGAAGAACGCAAAGATGGGATTGCAGCCGCCATCGGATTGCTCGTTCAGCTCAGCCAGTTTGCCGGCAAAGGACTTGGCCGTGTGACAGAGGTAGACTGCAGGCAGCCGGCGTCAGCGGACGTTCGAATCTCCACGCCTTGGAATCATCACAGATGGAACGGGGAACGGGATGACAGGAGAACCGGACGGAAGGGGTCACACGTACTCTGCTTGCAGACCTCCAGAAGAAGCTCCACGTTCCCCTGCAGCGCCTCGGGCTCGTCGGCAAGGATAAAGGAATTGGCAGTCGACGCTGCCGAATCGGACGAGTTGCGGCGAACCCACCTCTCGGACTTGACCCGGTCGTCGATGTAGACGGCGCAGCAGTCGGCGCCGTCCATGATGCGTGTCGGGACGGAGACGCCCGGCCACTGGAGATGGTCAGACGTAGAAGATCAGCTCACCAATGAAACGCTCGACTGGAGGTCTGCTACGCGCATGCGACGTTGGAGAGATCGAGAAGCAAGAGGAAAAAAAAAAGGACAACGAACGGAGACGAGTATATATATGTGTGTGTGTGTGTGTGTGTACACAGTGTGTGTGTGCAAGGGAAGGGAACGAGGGGACGGAGTGATGGAGGAGACCGGATGAACAGAATGGGAGCGAAGGGAGAGAATGTGTTCACGGCGTGTCTGAGAGGAATTGCAGACCGTACAGTGGGCAGCTGGGAAGGCTGTCGTCGCCGAGCACTGGAGGAGGGAACCGATCGATGGCAGGACAATGCGTTTGTCCGGGGCTACCAGACAGCTGCTCCTTCCCGCGGTCGTGCAGTCCGGGGACGGGCGGGAGGTGCAGCGAGCAGAGCCTCACGCAGGCACGACGGCGGCCGATCCGACCGCAACTGTCCACCACCAGCACTCCACGAGACGAAGGATACCAGACGGAAGAGATGGTTGCTCGACCCCGGGCGCAGGATCATACCATGCCCCGCAGGCAGTGGTCCGGCAGCGGCCAGCTCCTACTACTCGTCCACCGCGGTGGGAAGAAGCAACGTCCTCGGCCGGACAGCAGCGTCAAGGTCGCCCGCGTCGCAAGGGAAGAGGAGGAGGAGGAGGAAGAAAGGAACGGCTGCGCGAAACATCCGCAGAGAGAAAAGAGGCAGGACGGGCGGAGACGCATCGGCCTGCTCACGACGTCATGGCGGGCGCAGGGACGGGTCGCCGGGCACGAGAGCGCAGAGGGGGAGGATGGAAGGAAGAGCACCGGCGGGAGTTGGCGAGAGGGGCCCGGGAGACGGAGGGAGGAGGACAGGACAGGGAGAGACGGGCGGACGCGAGAGAGAGAGAGGGAGAGAGTGACAGGAGAGGAACAGAGAAGCGATGTGGAGACGGGCGGGCTGGCGAGCGAGCGGCTGGACGGTGGGAAGGAGTAGGGCTTAGGCTGGGGGAACCATGGCTGAGCTGGCGGAGGGAAGGAGGGAAGGAGCAGGGAGGCGTTCTGCTGGCCTTCCAGAAGGTCACGCCCTGAGTCAGCAGCGCTTGCGGAGTGGAGCGGCCTGCGCCTGCCTTCTAGAAGCCCTCGGGTAACGAGCCAGGCGTTCGCACGGCAGGCGCGCTGGGGAACCCGGCCGGCCTGCGAGGCCGGCGCGCCCAGGGGCGCCCGCCACTCAGCGCGCGCCGGCGGGGCCCGACCCGATAAGCATGCCGCCGGTCCTCGGCGTCGAGTCTCTCGTCGCTGGCAGGGAGCACATCGTCGTGTCGGTCTCTGCCACGACAGGCGCACCGTCTCGTCCGTCCATGCGTCGGCTGTGGCCGGCCTCCCTGCCTCCCTAGGGGGACCGGTCGTGCCGGTCGAACGGCGGCCGTCTCCACCGCCCGCTGGCGCTCCCATCCCCCGTCCGGCAAGGTCGAGGGCACCGCTCCCCATCGCGTGTCGATCCCCCGTCCGATCGATCGTGGCTCGGCAGGGTGGCAAACAGAGAAACCTGGAAGCAGAAAGGAAAGACCGAAAAGAAAAATCCCAGCCATCACCGATCTCCCCCGTCTGCCAGATCCGTCCCGTCCCCTAACCGCATCGGGACCAAAGGGCCTGTCGCTGGTGCCCGATCCCCTGCGCCCCCTTCCCCGGAAGATCGATCCCGTCTGCCGGCGACAACGAAGATCGGAAGTGATACACATGCATTCGCGGTATATTACGTGCATCCATCACGCGCATGGAGTAGTGGATGAGTGAGAACACAAGGTACCTCGGTCCTCGCACGTGCTCGCGTGCGCATGAATCGTCGCCCTGCTCCCGTTCGTGCCATTCGTCAGCAGTGGAGCCTGCCCTATGCGCCCAGGTACTATCCATGCACAGACGAGGGACCTCAGTAGTACGGATCGCCCGGAAACGGGAGTCTCTTTGGATGTATCCATGCATGTAACCAGCGACTACGATTCCTTTCCTTTCTCCTCTCTCCTTTTCCCAAGACATACAGAACAGGAACCATAAGAGTCTTTCTCTCTCTCTCTCACTCTCTCTCTCTCACTCTCTCTCTCTCTTTCTCTCTCCAGATACAGCCCTCGTAGAAGCATCGTCTCCATTGCGGAAGAACACAGGAGCTGGGGACGGTAGAACAGACGCTATATAACACAATCAATTAATTAAACACGACAGAAGAACGCCATAAACCAGATGATATATCCCAAATCCGCACACCGTGCCATAGAACCACAAGCGAAAAAAAAAGGACAAAACAACAAATCGCCGGTATCGTACAGATAAATAGATCCTCTTGCCTGCCGCACCACTCCGTCACCGCCCTTGAAGGTTGTTTTCCAGGAACCATCTGCTATCCAGCGCCACGAAACAACGAAAAAAAAAATAAAGCAAAGGAAAATAAAACTTCGTATCCTGGTTTATGAAAGCAGATTCTTCAGTGACGGGCTCGCGCTCGCTCCTCCGGATCCGCTGCCGCTCCCGCTGGTACTGCCAGCGTGGCGGCCGCTGCTCGTAGGTCTCGGTGCTGCGCTTGCCTGGTCGTCCTGCTTCCCCGGTGTGCCGGGCCCCTGAGGGTCGACGCTGCGCCGAGAAAGGGAAGGCGACTGGGTCGGTGCGCTCAAAACGCGGTCCACCGAGTAGACCCGCGGCGGCGGCGGCGGAGGCGGAGGACCACCGCTCAGAGAGTGCTGAGGAGAGTGCCGGACCAGGGTCGCGTGGACGTCGGGCGGGGACGTCGAGGCTCCGTACGTGCGAGGCCTTGGTGCCGGGGCGAGTTGAGGCGAGGGCACAGCAAGAGGGCCGTACGGGCTCTGGTGCGTCGGGTACGACTGAGGCGGCGGCGGCGGTACCCCATTCGCATAGTGAGGCGGCGGCGGGGGCGGCGGCCCAGGAGGCGGCGGCAGATAACCGTTGATATGCTGCTGCGGCGGCCCTCCGGGGTAACCGGGGCCTGGAAGGCCATTGGGTTGCGGCCCACCAGGAGGGATGCCATTGCGGAGATTCGGATCTCCGTACTCGCCCCGTCGGGGGTCATATCCAGGATACCACTCAGGTCCTCCTCCGTGAGGATGACTGGGGCCCATTGGCCGAGGCAGCACCTCTGCCTGAGCAGGATGGGCATGCGGTCCATACGGATGGCCTTGATATTCCGGAACCCGGGGAGGCGGAAGGATCAGTCCTCGCTGAGCCGCGTACGGAGACGGGCGAGGTTCCGGGGACGGCTGCGCCGTTTGCTTCCTGACGTGGCATTTATGGCATTCATACAGAGGCGCGCCAGGCTGCCCATGTGCTCCGTCGGAAGTGTGCCGATCAGGCGTGTTGTACTCCCCATTGAGTCTCGGGATGGAGCTCTGCGAGTGATGAAACGGAGGGCTTGCTGATGTTGCGCTGGGATATCTGCCACCGATGGGTTCGTTCGGGCCAACTCCATTCGTCAACGGAGTCCCATTATTAGCAACCGGTGCCCGCGGCACATTCTCCACAGGCCACCACTTGGGACTAAATGTTGACGAGCAACGGAAGCATTTCTTGTTCGTTTCCGTCCCGACGGCCGGACGAGAAACAGTATGCCCTTCGGAATCGACGACGGTTTCCTCAGGCGCATCCTCAGGAGAAGTCTGCGAGCTCTTGCCGCTGTCCTTGTGATGTGAGGCGCCAACGCCGTTGGCAGCCGAGACACGTCGATTCCCCGAAGCACTTCCATGGTGCGACGATGCGACAACGGACTGTTGCACGTAAGCGGCCTTTCGGACAGTCCCCGTCAGAGAGAGATCGGCCTGCTTGTAGGTCTGTGCGAAGAGCTGCAGGGCGTTCAGGTTCCCGTCTTCGGTAGGCTCACTCATCTCATGCACGACCGACTGTACAGCATGGTGCGGGCACCAAATAGCGGCGGTAGCATATCCGGTCTCTTCCCCGAGCTTAATGGTATTGACAGTGTCCTTTCGAGAGCTCTTGACGGGGGTAATGTCGAATCCGAACCGATAGCCGTTCTGGAACGCGCAGCCGACGTGGAACTGCGCATTACAGCCCGAGTAGTGGCACTGAACGCAGGCACCTTTGTTCGTCTTGCATATCTTGCAAATCTCTCTATACCGGTCGGCGGGAATCAACCCGAAGCCCTCAGCAGGTTCCAGTTCCTTGGCATTGCCGAATTTGATCTCCGGGTTCCAGATCGCACACATAACATGGACCCAGTTGTTCCCGGCTGTCCGCTTCAGCGGTTCTCGGGGTCCAATAGGCTTCCCCACGGCCTCCTGCCTCTGACGGTAGAGCTTGATGGCCTCGATGACCATCTCCTTCTCCAGCCTCTCCTTCTCGCGCTCTCTTTCGGTTTTCTTCTTGTGCGAGACTTTGGGCGCCTCCATCAATTCGTGCTCTGTCCAGGTAACCGGACACAAAACACATTCGTAGCACGTAGAGATCATCGGATTCCTATCGTTCGCGCACATATCGCACAGCCACTTGACACAGTTTCGGGAAGGGCTGATGCCATAGCAAGCCCGATGGACCGTCAGCCGGCAATCTCTGCAGGAAAGATGCTGATCGCCCATCGGATCCATCCTGTTGCAGATCGCACACGGCAGTATCTTTGCCTTCGGAGGATCGGGCATCAGTGGCGGAGGCTCGGGGGCCTTCTCAGGAGCGGGTTTCTTCTTCGGAGCCGGCTCCACCGAGGCGCTCGTTGAAGCCGCCCCGCTGTCTTTATCTTTATCCTTTTCTTTGTCAGCCGTTTTGGCTTTCTTTTTCGCTGGTTCCTGCGCGGGCTGTGTGCTAACAGTGGGTGTAGCATTCACATTCACGCCGATCGATGCTGCTGTTGCTGCAGTGGCGCTGTTGATGCTGATCGGTGTTTCGGTGGAGACGAGGAGCTGCGCGAGCAACTCCTCATCGATACGTCGACGCCATGCTTTGGTGCCACCCTGGGCGACCTTCTTCGCAACTTCGTCGACGTTTTCCCACTGGATGCCATACTTTCGCCAGAGCAAGGCGCATCGCAGACAAAGAGCGACCGTCAGCTGCGGCCCCTTGTCCTTCTTCGAAGAAGGGTCGGCCGGAACCGTCGTTCCCGGCGGGACACCAGGGGCGCGCCGCCACTGTCGAGAACTTCGCGTGTTGCAGAACTTGCACTCGAAACCGCGCTTCTTTTCGGCGGCTTTCTCGTTATCGAAAGCGGAATCGTCCTGGTCGTCAGCCACATCATCCACGAGCTTCGCAGATGAATCGCGCCTCGCTTCTTTCTTGTTCCGTCTTCCTTCGTAGTTGCCCCATATCTGGCGACCCCGGGGTGTCTTCTTCCACATGTAGTAGAACCGGACAATCTGATAGTGCGGAACGGTCCCGACATGTTTCGTAACGCATCGCAACTCGGATCCGTATTTCGCAACGCCCTGCTCAAAGAGCTTCACCTCTTCGGGACGGAGATGAGGCTCTTTGAGATCCGTGTACTTGTTGATCTTCCTCAGCCTCGCAAGAGCCGCCTCCACATTGAAGCTCTCTGCGTAAAGGAACTCGAGCGCTTTGTCGAGGAAGTTTGTAGAGTATTTTTCAACCCCGATCTCCGGTGCGATTTCCTTCGCCCGGTTCATATAATCATCAACGAATTTCTCCCGCTCCTCCTGGCTCAGACCGGCACCAGGAGCATCATCTTCGCCACGAGACGGGAGCTGTGAGGCATCCGGCATTTTCCAGAGTAAGGTTGACGTGCGGACCTCCTTGCCGTCCACAGGAACGGGCTCGTCTTCTCCACGCCTGATGTATCCAGGCGGTTCATCCATGACCCATTTGGGGCGCTTCGCCCTTTCCTGCTTCTCCGCCTCGATCGCAGCCAGAGCCTCCTTGGACAGTTTAACATCCTTGCGATTGCCTTGGCCCTTCGTATATTTCTTCTTGACGTCGGACGGTTTGACATACTCAACCGGGCGCCCATGCCATTGACTGACGTTCGCCTGGTGGCGCGGTCCTAAACGAGAACTCGCCCGGGGATATATTCGGTCGTCATAATCCAGGGCGTCTTCGACCCGACAGTGAATTCCCAAGTACCGATATGGCCACATCTTGGCCTGTGCAATCTGTTCCGCCGTGGCAGGCCGGGGCTCGCTCTGTTCCTCTGCCGGCGCAGGGGTGCTAATACCCGTCCCGTTGGCTGGTGGCGGGGGATCATCATCTTCTTCGTCAAAGGGCTCCTCCTCCACTTCAGGCGGTGCGTCTCCTATGAGCGGGGTATTTCGCGCTTCCAGCTTCCGTTCCTGGGCACGGCTGCAGGCAGCACAAGCCCACGCAAACCCTCGAGCAGGCTTTTTTGTCAAGGGTGGTCGCACACAGTACATGTGATACGTACTGTGGCAAACAGCGCAGTCAACGGAATCCGCGCTAGTAGAATCACTGTTAGCGCGACGGGACCTGCGGTTTGCGATATATGAGATCAGAATACGTACCTGGCAGCGTACAGATTGCACCGCTTGCACGTTTTTACCGCACTCGTCAATTCCTTCCGCCTGCCAATCTCAACGAGGACAAATTTCCAACGCTCGTCGAGAACCTTTTTGACGTTTGCCGGGACGTTGATCACCTGGCTCGTCGGGATAACGTCGTAATAGCGATGTATATATCTATCGAACATCTTCTCATACCAGAAGCAGTCTCTGGTCTTTCTGTACTCATCGAGATCTTCAATCTCAGACACGTGCAAAATCTGGCACTTCCCGCGTAGCGCCGACAGAGGACATGTGTCCGAGTGCATGGACGCAAACACCACCCGGGTATCCGTAACTTTGCGCTGGATGTCGCGCGGCCGATAGTACCAGTTGACCCTCAGATATTCAATCGGCCCCGTTGGATTGTCCTTTGACGGAAGAAACTCCATAATCCGCGCCAAGTAATATGGCTCCCCGGGGGGCTCGCAGATGAGATAGACATGGTCTAATATAAAGCGTCAGCTACCCGCGTGGAGAAGATCTATGTCACGAGAGACGAACCGTTCACCGCAAGTACCGTGCCGTCATCAGCCTTGAGTTTTCCATTTTTGAGATAGGCTCCGTGGATCTCAAAGGTCATCATATTGGAGTCACTCTGCGGCCGAGGTCCTGCGGGATTTGTCGTCAAGGTCTTCTTTGACGACACCTGAGCATTCGTGGCGTCGGAACTAGTCGTACCGCTGGAGGGCTGTTTGCGTTTCCTTGACGCGGAGGACGAGTTGCTTCCAGCGTTCGGGTTTGCGGAGAAGGTCGACGTGCCTGGAATCGCATCCTTTCCCGAGCCAGAGCTCGTGCCGTTCGTGGTCGCCTGGCCTTTCCGTGTGTTGACCCCAGACGCCTTGTCACTGCCTGCCGCAGGAGCGCCATTACTACTATTATTATTATTATGATTACTGGCTTGGGAAGTCGTTGCGCTGCGCTTGGAACCGCCTGACTTCGACGAGGGCCCAGTCAATTCCAGGTCCACGTCGATATCACGGTCCTCCGCATAGTTGGGTCGCGGTGCAGCGTTTCGGCCTCGCGACCGGGTACCATACGGAGCAGGTGCGGTGGTTGAGGAGGAGTTGGCCGGGTCGTGGCCGGCGACCTCAGAAGACGACGTGCCCGCGGTCATTGGCTGAGATTCAGGGCCATCAACAGATGCGAATCCTCTGCGCGTCCGCAAGTTCAGTTCGGGTGGCGTGGTTGGGCGCGGACTGTCGACACTTGCTCGGAGCCGCGCCAACACCGGACCAGGTGGAATCGGGACGTCACGGGGTTCCCTGCTGCAAGCTTTCGAGGCGTTGATCTGTCAGAGGTCCAAAACGCTGCCTCAGTCGTGACGAACAGGGCAGCTGTAGATGACCTCGTGCGGCATGCACGCCGGCGCTGGTGTCGGTGGCCACGGTAGAGCGAACACGGACCAGACGCGGAGGATGCAAGCTCAAAAAATGGACCGTGGCGGGAATGCGATCATTTATGAGCTAGGGTGCGGGTCGAGGCACGTACAGAGAGAGGGAAGCGAGCAACACCAGAAAAAGCGGAACCCAGCACCTGCAGGGGCCGCGGGAGCAAGATCCCCCCCGAAAAAAATCCCACGGAAGAGGGTGGAAGGGTGAGGTTGTGCAGGGTGCGGGCGGAGGCGCTGATATATGGATATCAAGATCCACCTCCGGGAGTGACGAGAGTCGAGTACTACCAGAAGGGGAATAAGCCCCAGCGCGAGAACGTCAGGTGGTGAGGGAGGCGGGAAGGGAGGAGCGAGGAACACCAGAACCCCCCGAGAGACTCGAGACGCTAACGACCCGAGCGGCGGGAGAACGGTGGGGGCAGAGGGAGAAAGGAAGAGAGAGGGATCGGAGGGAGAGGAAGAGAGGAATCTGGGAGGGAGAGAGAAGGAGAGAGGAAGAGTGAGACGAGAGAGGGCACGGGAAAGAGATGTTAGACGACAAGCGTCAGAAGCGGCGGCGGCGGCAGAAGCACAAGCGCAGGGCGGCCCACTCGTCCGTCCGGGCTCTCGTGGGGAGAGGGCACGGAGAAGAGAAGAAGAGGGAGAAGAGATACCGGGACGAGGAAGCGAGAGAGAAGAATCGCCAGAGAACGCTGGAAACCCGCCCAGGATCCCGTCGATGCGTGCAGCCCCTAGTCCCAATATGTTAACATGACGGATCCTCCACCAGACAGCACGAGTGACGCCGTTTGTCCCTTGCTCTGGGGCGCCGGCCCGGCGGTTGGATGATCTGCGGCGTGCGGGAGCGGGATGTCGAGTCTATCGCCGCTGAAGACTGCAGGGCGGACGAGCGACAGGGCCGGGGCAGCAGAGGTGGGCGAAAGTTCTACGGACACGAGGAGCTCGTCCAGGCATGCAGTCCTGCATGTATGTCCAGGCGGTGCGCAGCCTGAGATCTTATGCCGGGATGCTGGAGGAGCGTCGAGGACGCCGTTCAACAAGCATCAGACCGTCGACTCCAGACACGCCTGGGTGCGCTGCAGCCTGGCGGACGTCCGCAAGCAGACGCTACGCTACGACTATCTGATATGGACGTGCAGCAGCTCCGTAGGAGCTAGTGTCGGGCAGGTTATTTTTAAGCCATGCCAGCCGGGCATCCATGCCACGACCAACCCCTTTGACGGAGGACAATGGACGCAGGACCGCATGCGGAACTGAGGACGGCCGTGGCTGGGGAGATGCGACTCGAAACGCACTGTTTCTGGCAACAATAATAATAAAACGACAAAACTATTACCAACGACAGCTCGACCCCTCCCCTGGCCGTCGGCCATGCCCCGACTCGCCCACGGTGGCCCGGACCGGCTCGGCGGGCAGCACGACAGCAGAAGCAGCTGCTGCGATTTGCTGGAGCGCGGTGCCAGCGCCGTCCACTTCGGCCTGAGGAAAAAAGAAAAAAAAAGCAAAAAAAGACCTCGAGAGAGCGATGGCGGCGGTCTTGCCGGTTGCCACACGGCCTGCCACACCAACGTCCTGAGGGGCCCGTCTTGGCTAGGCTCGAGAGGCACGACCCTCCTCAGACGTCCTGCCATCGGCATCCCCAACGCTGCGATCCCAGACACCCTTCACTTCTGCCAGAGACACAACCGTCCATCGAGGATCGATAGATGCCAGCTCAGGCACCGTCCAGGAGAAGGTCTGGTGGACACATGGCGAACGCAGGTGCTCCGAGCTATCCCCGGCCACGATCGGCTGGTCGGAAAGCATCTGGCGTCAGGTTGCACGGCCGGGGGAGCAGGGGTGCGGGAAGCGATCGTGACTGCCAGACGTTCAAGCAGCGCACGCTTCCTTCGCGTCGCGCTCTGCAAACAATAACCTGATACTCTATCCCCGATGCGCTCTCCCGAACGTCGTCGGGTCATCGACGTTGGGTTTCTGAGCAGCTGGGGTTGTCGCGGGTGGATCACCGCTACTTCGGGATCCCGTCTCGCTGCCAAGGATCCGTCGACGAGGACAGGCGACATCTTCCTCAATGAGCCGCTAGGACGATGGTCTGTCCTGTACATATGTAACTGTACATCATGATGATAATAATTATAATCGTCACCCACAGAGCGTGGTCGACAGGCTGTTCTTCCACGGGCATCGCCCGTCGTGGCCCGGGAGACACCAGCAGACTGGCACGATCGAGGGTCGTGCGGTATATGTGGATAGCGCGCGACGTGACTGGGCCGGGCCCCGACGTGGACGGCGCTAGAAGGGGCGCGTCGAACAGCAGGAGCGACCGGCCGCGCCCGCCGCCCAGAGCCGCGGCCGTGCACAGACACGCGGAGGTGTGGCGATGGTGCCGGTGGTGTGCCTCGGGCGCGCCTGCCGTGGCAGGCGGAGGGTGTGGCGCTCCACCGCAGGACGCAGGAACGTTCCGCGCAGGGCTGCCAGCGCGCCCGATCAGGAAACTCCTGGTGCGTGGCCGCTTCCCCACCCGTCTGTCAACACTCAACACGCCCTCGTCGCGCGTCTTCCTCATCGAAAAGCCTCCTGCAGAGGCATGCCGGTCGGCTCTCCCTGCCAGCGACATGGCGGCGCCCGGGCAGCCGCTGCAGACGCTGGGCTTCCAGACGTCCGTCGACATCGCCCGCAGACAGCCCGAGGCCTACACCACCGCGCAGGCAGCCCTCAAGAGACGCCATGACGGCGACCACGAGGGCCTTGCGAAGGCCCCTGGCGGCCGCACAAGCATCATGAATAATATCTACCAGAATGATCATAGGGATTCTGTCACCTTTGTCCGCGCGTCCGCCTCCACCCGCAGGAACCGCATCGCCGCTAGCGAGATTCGCCCTGGGCCCGGCACCGTGACCGCGGACCAGGCGCCGCCGGCACCCTCGCAGACGGCAACGCAGAACGCGCTGCTGTCGCTGCAGCACCCGCGCTACGGCCTGCCGCCGGCCCTCGTCGCCAACCTCGCCGCCCTGGGCATCTCCTCCATCTACCCGTGGCAGGCCTCGTGCCTGCTCGCCCGCGGCCTGCTCTCCGGCCAGAGGAACCTCGTCTACTCCGCGCCCACCGGCGGCGGCAAGTCCCTCGTCGCGGACGTCCTGATGCTCAAGCGCATCATCGAGAACCCGTCCCGCAAGGCCATCCTGGTGCTCCCCTACGTCGCCCTGGTCCAGGAGAAGCTCCAGTGGCTGCGACGCGTCGTCCAGGACGTCGAGAAGAACGTCCCGGACGACGACGACGACGACGAGGAGGAGGAGGATGCGGATCTCGCGCAGCCTCGACGCCGGCGCAAGCAGCCGCACAGGTCGATCCGCGTGACGGGCTTCTTCGGCGGCAGCAAGACGAGGTCCTCGTGGGCGGACACGGACATTGCGGTCTGCACGATCGAGAAGGTCAGCCCCAATGCCTGGCCCCCATGATAGCTGAAGATCCATCCGTCTCTGATCGGGATCCTAGGCCAATTCACTCGTAAACACCGCCATAGAGGAGTGCAACATCAACGACCTGGCCGTCGTCGTCCTGGATGAGATCCACATGCTGGACGACGAAGGTCGCGGCTATCTGATGGAGCTGATAGTCACCAAGTTGCTGCTGTTGCAGCAGGACGTCCAGATCATCGGCATGAGTGCCACTCTCTCAGTATGACTCTTCTTTGCTGCTCTACGTAGAGAAATCTTGTACGCTGACTGGGCCGTAGAACACAGAACTGCTGGCTCAGTGGCTCAATGCCAACTACTACATCTCCAAGTATCGACCGGTTCCGATCGAGGAATACCTGGTCTACGACAACGCGATCTATCCTGCGGTCAACTCAAAGGGGGTCTTTCAGACCGCCTCTCGACTCAACTCCACGTCCTCACAGGAACCCCCTGTCCCCCATCGCACGATAGACAAGTCCCCTTTCAGGGAGCTGGCCAACCCTATGGCCAATGCGATGGTGGCCTTGGCCGTCGAGACAGCCACAGCCGGATACGGCGCGTTGGTCTTCTGCAGCAGTCGACAGACCTGCCAGGTAAACGCCGCTCTCATCAGCGAGGCGATGCCAGAGCCCTCCGCCGTGGACCCGGACATTTTGGAGAAACGGTTTGATCTTCTTGCCAGCCTTCAGAGTCTCCCGTGTGGCCTCGATCCGGTTCTTGAGACTACGATCGTCAGGGGAGTTGCTTTCCATCGTGAGTATCGCGGTGCCGCGGGCCGAAACTTGGTGCAGACAAGCTGACCGCACCTCAGACGCTGGACTGACTACCGAGGAGCGAGACCTGATCGCGCAGGCGTACGACCAGGGTGTTCTGAGAGTTCTTGTAGCTACCTGTAGTCTCGCCGCGGGCGTCAACCTGCCAGCGAGAAGGGTCATCCTGCATGGCGCTCGGATGGGTCGGGATTTGGTTGGGCCGGCTATGCTGTACGTGTCGTCGCATGCACCCTCGGCATCAATGCGGAGACTGACGCACATTTAGACGTCAGATGCGCGGCCGCGCTGGGCGCAAGGGCAAGGATGAGGTTGGCGAGACCTACCTCATCTGTCAGAAGGCCGACTTGGAGGCCGTCTGCGATCTCTTGGAAGCAGAGACGCCGGCAATTGAGAGCTGTCTGACTCCATCGAAGAGAGGCGTCAAAAGGTTGGATACGGCTCGACTCACTTCTGTCAAAAGCCTCGCTGACGTACCCGAAGGGCACTTTTGGAAGCGATCGCAACCCGACTGGTTTCTGGTCGCGAAGCGATCGAGGAATACATGAAATGCACCCTCCTCTACCGAACGTTGGATAAAAAGGAATTATACAGTATGATGGATGCGACGCTCAGGGAGTTGGTCGATGAGGAACTCGTGCGCTTGAAGGACGATGACACGTACGAGCCAACGCAGCTTGGACAGGCCATCGTAGCCTCTGCGTTTTCGCCCGAGGACGGCCTTTTCGTCCATGAAGAGCTCACGCGGGCTCTGCGGGCCTTTGTGATGGACGGAGAGATGCACGTCTTCTACATGTTCACGCCGCTTCAGGTCGCCCTCGCGACCGAAATAGACTGGCCGACCTTCCGGGACCAGATCGACAGTCTTGATGAAAGCGGGCTGCGCGCTTTGCAGTTTGTCGGCGTGAATCCCGGTCTTGTGAACGCAATGTACGGTCATCTCTGCTCTGATCGGTCCCGAGTTTCGAGTTTCTGACAGCTCTACAGGGTCCAGAGTGGAGGCTCTCTCAAAGAAAACACGCCGGCTCAGATCAAACAGGCCCGAATCTACAAGCGCGCCTACACCGCCTTCCAGCTCCGCGACCTGTGCAATGAAGTCCCGATATCAACCATCGCCCGCCGTTACCGCATTCCCCGCGGGGTGGTCCAGAACCTTGCTCAGACGTGCCACGGCTTCGCGGCCGGCATGGTCAAGTTCTGCCAGCGCATGGGCTGGGGCATGCTCGCCGCGGTTCTGGACCACATGCGGGACCGGTTGGAGGCAGGGGCGCGCGCTGATCTCCTGGAGATGGCGCAGGTCGCGTACGTCAAGAGCTGGACGGCCCGGGTTCTGCGGGAGAACGGCTTCCGCAGCGTGAGGGCGCTGGCGGAGGCGGACCCGAAGGATCTCGTTCCTGTGCTGATGATGGTAGGCATGCCGAGTCTCAAGTCCTCTCTCTTCGAATGCCTGCTGACATTATCAGGCAAACCCACGCAAGGCGCAAAAACATCAGCAGGATCCCAAGCAGGCGGAGAGGTACACCGCCAAGCTGCTCGCCAAAGCGGAGATCATTGTCGCGTCGGCAAATAAGCTCTGGGGTATGTCCTGTCTACCGACCTTCGTTGTTAACCACCCTTTTGTCTATGCTTTCAACGATGCTGACCAACACTGTAACTTTGCAGAACGCCAGATGCAGGTAGAGGTAGAGGAGTGAGCGCGAGGAGGCAGCTGCCGCTATCGGGGTCATCGAACAGGCTAGCTTTCTATCTAGATACACGTTGGCATTTAGTTGGAAAACCCCGCGTAGTATATAATCTATAGCTACCGCAGCCTCGTAGGGTGCCTGGCTGACGGATAGATATATACCTAATAGATATATCCATACATAAACACGGTTTCATCGCAAGGAAGCCTGGAGAGGAGAAATCACGCTCGAGGACCAATGAACAAGGAACGAAAGAAGGCCATCGAGTCATTGACGCCACAAAACGTCACTAGGGAAAAAAAAAAAAGGAAATCCATTATTCTACCTATATCTCCAACTGATACGAAGTCTTAAATCATCCGCGGCAGTTGGGCTGCTATTAGGTACCTTATTCCTCAGGAGCTCCGGTGGCCGTCCGACTCGGACTCCGGCGCAACGCAACAATAATCCATTATTCTGCATGCCAAAGAGCTGCAGCCAAGATAATTAACTAGGTAGGTGACTAGGTAACTCAATGGCACTACCTAGGTACCTACCCACTGCTGCTGAACAAAAAACAAGTACCTACTTAACTTGCCAACCACCTACCGCATATCTCCATCAATTTCACGCAGTCAGTTGCCAAGAACCACCCAAGCATTCGGGGAGGGGTAAAACGAATCACTACTACGTTATCTAACAGCCCCTCCTTTTTCCGTCTGCCTTTTCTTGGCCCGAGGGTTGCAACGAGATCACATTCCGGAACGATTGGAAGTCGAGATTTCTTTTCTTGCAGTTCGGATGATGGTTCCTCCTTGGCTTGGAATTTAAAAGGCTTGGCGGGCGGACTAAGTCAAGTCGGTCAGTCCGGTCCAGTCCAGGACTGGAAGAGAGAAATAATGAGAATAATCAATACGGCCGGTGGGAGTCCCATAAGATATATATATATAATATACAGGACCAGCTCAGCCCAGGCAGGCGGAGATGAGGGCGAAGCATCATTCGTCTGATACTTGTTTTGTTCTCAAGGGGAATATCCATTATCTTTGTGAAACGCTGCAGTGAAAGGGTGCGTTGATTCCACTCGATCTTCTTTCTTCTGCCCTCCTACTGTCAATACATCCTATACTACATACCTGCCTGCTTCATATCTTGATATAGTATCACTGGGATATACAAGAACAACATGACATCCTTCACCACGTCCATCGCCCTCCTCCTCTCCCTCTCCAGCCTCGCCAACCCCATCCCCGCCCCCGCCCCGGCACCAGCACCAGCGCCTACACCCCCCAACATCCCCTCCGCCAGCACCGCCCGCACCCAGCTGGCCTCCCTCACCGTGGCTCCGCAGGGCCCCGGCACGGGCTACAGCCGGGACCTCTTCCCGCACTGGATCACCATCTCGGGGACCTGCAACACGCGCGAGACCGTGCTGAACCGGGACGGGACGGACCTGGTCATCGGCTCCGACTGCTATCCAACGCAAGGAGAATGGTACAGTCCCTACGACGGCGCGACGTGGACGGCCGCGAGCGACGTGGACATCGACCACGTGGTGCCGCTGAGCAACGCGTGGCGGAGCGGCGCGAGCAGCTGGACGGAGGACCGCCGGCGGCAGTTTGCCAACGACCTGGCGAATCCGCAGCTGATTGCGGTGACGGATAATGTATGTATCTACATATATGACCCGGAGGGTATATGAAGAAAGTCCGCTCACAGAGGGTAATTACCAGGTCAACCAAGCCAAGGGCGACTCCGGGCCGGAGGAATGGAAGCCCCCGCTGCGTACGTCTCTGCCATCCTTGCCGTGTTATATGCTGATGAAGTATATGTAATCGACTGACCGACCCCCACAGAATCCTACCACTGCACCTACGCCCGCATGTGGATCCAGGTCAAGTCCGTCTACGACCTGACCGTCACGCAGGCCGAGAAGGACGCGCTCCTGGAGATGCTGGATACGTGCTGATCGGATCGGATCGGATACAATCCCTTCCATGTCCGAGCCGTCTCTCTCTTGTGCTTTGTTCGAAAGAGGGGAAGAGGTAAGAGGTCTGATAGGAGGTGGATTCGGAATCTTCGTTGTGAACCCTCTCTTCTTTTCTTCCGTCTCAGGGATTACTGTTCCGCCTTTTCTTTTTTTTTTTTTCTCCATCCCATATATTATTTTAAGGGTGCAGAAAACATCACCTTTCAGATGAGTAGATTGACCACCCATGCCGCAAAACTACAGTAGTTGCCATGTTTATTCTTACTGAATATGCATATATATATAGTCAGCATCTGGGACTGGACATTGCCCAATCTTCCCCTTCGGCGCTAGGAGCACCGTGGAACCTCCCGGCAGGGATTTTAGAGGTTGCTGCAGTTCTTGGCTCGGTATGAGGTCGTCGGATTCGAATTCATCTTTTAATACTGTCCATCTCGCAGTCGCTCTCTTTGTTTCAGCTCAGCTCAATTAAGGCAAGGCTGGAATGCCACAATTTTCACCGCACCTCAGATTGATTGCTGTTCATTACAGCAAATAAGTCAGAAGAAGCATAATAAAACAAGGAGCCGAGATTATTACACCTATGTCAGGATTCAACCGGGAGATAGATCCGTTCAAAAGATCTCCATCTCCGGATCTTCGAAATCCCAAGATCGAAACAGTTGCGGATTGTTTAACAAAGTCAAGCACATCGAGAGACGCTCAAAAATGTGAGCGTCATTCATAGTCGAACAGATTCACGCTGAGCCCAACCAAAACTATATATATATATATATGGAGAGAGAGAGAGGGAGGGAGGGAGAGAGAGAGGGAGATTGATAATGCCATCTACAGTGGAATACAGTGGAAGCAGCCAACTACCAAAGCAGTATCGTTGTGAAAAATGAATAAATGGATGATCAAGGCAATCCATCCTCTTGTTCTTGTCAGCGAACATATATGCATAACAATAACAATCCTAGGTATGGGTGGGCATCGTGCCATTTATGCATATCATTAGGGAATTGTCTTCCCCCCCCCCCCCCCTTTTCTCCTCAACAGAGGAGGGTTTTGGTAGCTATTGTATCGACACAAATGACATATCCATGTACGCAGTAGATATATATGTAATTTTGACGGGAAGTGATTGGCTCACAAACGATGAACGGAGATGGGTCTCCGAGTTTTTTCAACCGTGCATACTGTACATGGACTGAGTCGCAATTATTGGACGGACCTACCCCTACCTACCTAATGCGCGTAGATAAATTTATTTAATACACGCGCGACACGTGTGCCTACGTAGACACCCGATCACCCCTCAAAATGCTCAATTTCAGTACGTTGCACAAGCGCATCCCGATTCTTCCTTAGTCTAGTAGCTTCGAGTGTCACACAAGCCCGGGCTTCCTTAGGCGACCTATGTATTTCGCCCATTTCGCAACTATGTTGCCCCTGTTATTCCGTGTAGTTTCTTGCCTTGTTTGTTGCATTTTGGAATCCGTTCGACTCAGCAACAGAGCCATATGCAGGCTACCTTGAGCTGGGGGTCTATATGCATGTTTTGCATGAAGATATGCTGCGAGCTGTTGCAGTGGTATACCTCCTTTCTTTGCTCAAGTGGAAATCGTCGGGCATCATAGAAGGTTTATGGAGCTCTGGTAGCCAAGCAACATCCGTCATCAAGGCAGCTGCGTCATGCACTTCGTGCACAAGTTCCTTGTACTTACCATCCTCTATAAGGTAGGCGTAGATAGTGCGACGATCGTGCCTGGGGTCGTCATACGAAAAAAAGTCCACCGACGAGGATGCGAGAACGGAATTGGCTATCGATGCCACAGCGGTACATATAAGAAAAAAATGAAAAAAAGAATATATTCCAGCTTCCCTTCTAGCTGCTTGTTGCAGTGATGTTTGGCAATTCTTGCAAAATCAGCCATAAGCTGGACCAGATATTCTTTGCAGTCTCAATAGATCACACATAAACCAACCCGGGAGCGGTTGCCCGCTGGTAGCTGATGAAGCGAGCCTTGTCGATAGACAGCCTTTGCGACACTGTTGCTCCCCCTTAGGTATCTATAACTGATGATGTCAGGGGAAAAGGCATTTATAAGATCTGTCATCATCGGTGGAGGTTTGATTGAAGCTGTCATCTCAATTGCAGAGTCTCTGGCCAAAAACAAGCGGACCTTGGGATGGGCACTCTCTCCAGATGAATCATTGTCGATTCTTGCATCAGTCCATATTGCGCCCAAAAGCCACGCGTGCGGCATCTTGGCTTGACTTCGACGATTCCCTGTGCAGTACATTTCTTTCCTATAGAGTCCAGAGACACCTGTTAGCAATGAGGTCTGTCCTTTTCAGTCCTCTTCTTGTAGTCATCCAGTTTCTTTCTTCCATCCTCCAGCACATCGTCCAGCAAGTGTGAAGGGGCAGCACAACATCTGCATGGCAATAGCCAATTCATGCTTGATCGGATCTTCCCTGGACTTTCCCATATCAAAGGAAGGCACTGCAGCTGTAGAAGAAGATTCTGTATAGATGTATCGGCAGTGGGTGCACTAAGTAACTGTGCCTTTGACATTATCTTCATTGACGTCAGTGGGTAGAGGGACTTTGAAGAGAGCGAGCTTTGCGCTCCCCCAGACCAGCACCGCGGTCCCGGGGTTCGATGAGACAAATGTCTCTATGACCGCTGCAAACTGCTGGACCGATTCGAGGAAGCTGAATATCCTCGCGGCCACACACAGACTCCTTGACCAATTGTCAGAGTTCACCGTTCGAACTGAAGAATTTAAAATCAAATATATAAGACAGCCATGATCATTGTGGCAGTGAGTCCACGGCTTTAGCCAGACAGAGGCACATACAAACTGGCGTTGCGTGTACCTTGTGCTGCCAATTTGTCCTTGATCATTGTTAATTGACGTTGGAACATTCCACGTATCCCTACAGAACATTAGCACAGACATAGCACAGACATTTTCTGTTAAAGACATAAATATATGGAAAAGACTTTCCTTACCAGGGAGTGGAAAAATGTAAGATTCTGCGCCGCGAGGCGCACAGGACAAGTCTGCCATGTATGGAGACTTGTTCTCTCCATGCAGAACCAGAACGTTCGCGCCGGAGTCCATCCTGAGGGAGCGGAAACTTGCTCGACTCGACGAGCCCGGATTCGACACCGTCGCCGCCTTCAAGACGGCGGTTCAACCGGCGTGAAGCCGGCGGCATCAAGGCCCGAGAGGGTCAGAAGCTCCAAACAACGCCTCTTTACGTCGGGATCACTCCCGACAGAAGAAAGGGAGGAAGGACGGGACCGACGAGTTGCCATTTCCCGGAGCTAGCATGCCGTTAGCCAGCTTCTAGCCTGCTAATGCCCTGCGATATGCCGTTGAAGGTGCAGCGAATATTGAGATATTGCATTGAAACTTACCGAAAGCAGACCGAAGAAAACCGGGGCCGAAAAGCAATTCAGGGCGCGCAAAAAGGAGTAGAATTGGAAGCTATTATCCCGTCAGCATCTAACTATTGCCCTTCTGACGAGGTCGGTCACCCCAGGCTCTGGTTCTTGCTTCTGATTCTCCGTCTTTATAGATTCTGACTTGAAGCATACACGGTTTGGGACCAATTCGCTCTTTAGGCCTGTGGCACACAAGATCGGCCAATGTTACGAGATAAATAACAAGGGCGATTGTTGATAGTCTCTTCATCCTCCAGGCTGACGGTTAGTCTGGTGTGCAAAAGTAATATACTAAGTAGGTGTTTCACATGTTCGGACACGGTTATACCAAGAAAAGAGCATATAATAGAATATAGAATAATGACCCATCTTCACGGACAGTGAAGGGGATGTCTGAGGGAGGGTTGGGAGGAGCAACAACAACAACAACAACAACAACAACAACAATAGAAAGAGTCAGCAGAGGAAACCACAGAATCTACCGTCCTGGGATCGATGTATGTCCTTGCTTGAGCAATGGCATGTGCAAGTTCATGATGTGTGAGGAGCAGGATCCTCTCAAATGGCTCCTCCAGCTCATAGGGTTTATATATATAGAACAGGTCAGATTGTCGAATGGCGCCGATTAGTATACAGTGTGCAAGCTGCTCTTCAAGATCAAGGAATTCGGCATTGTGTTGCTATCCACGTACGTCAGTGTCAATATAATATAATCGGACAAGAGATGATATGCTGGATGGGGGCTGTACCAGGGCTCGTTATGGTGTCCTCGGCGGCTGCATTGTAGATCATCCGGAAGTAAAGAAGCTTCAGGTACGCATAAGCAAGGCGAGGACCAGAGTGATAAAACATATATATATATTATGTAGATCATCAAATTCGCCAGACCATGTGAAGAATAATATACAGCATATATAGCATAAACTCAGGAAGTTCAGGATCAATGAAGCTGTCGATATTGATAAGAGTGGTGAAGACTAGAAGCATTCTAGAAGACCACTAAGCCATGATCGATTTATAGACAATTCCCTCCTTTAAAAAACGGCCTGACTAAAATCCTTCCAGAAGCTTTCACTGATTGATCCTTTGACCTTTATCGTACATAGGTTCTACTGCCACCAGAGACCTTCAAACAGGTCGAAATAAAGGAATGACTATCTATCCCTTTGACAGAGCTGAATGAGACCCACGGGTGTGGGCTATTAGGGACCCTGCAGCGGAGCAGACCTATGCGGGTAGTGGTCAATAAATATTCTGAGATTGTCCCATTCAACAATACTAGGTGACGCAGGCATGTCTGAATTCACAAGCACACAGTGAATAAAATAAAAGTGAAATCTGGTATACATAGCTTGCAGATCATGCAGTAAGTACGGAGTAGGTAGATCATCCCATCCCTGAAAAAAAGAAGATAGTACTACTAGGCAGCAATATCGATTATATAGCACACAAGCAACATAAAACAAATGTCAAAGAACGGAGTACTAAATAATTAAATCGATCGATCATCAACCGATTGTCCCTTCCCTCCAGTACGGGGTAGATAGATAGAAACACCACAGAACATGAAACGCGTAAAGAATCCGGGAGCGGATAACATCTAAACTTCCAATAGCGTCATCATCATCATCGTCATCATGCTTCAATAATAATAATAAAAAGATGACGATAGGTACGGAGTAATCTGCAAGCAAGACGCCAAGAACGCCGGGGCGGCGGGGCGCTAGGGTATAATTAGCATTAGCACTTTTAGGTATCTCGGTAGAGAGACCTGATGGAGCAGCCCCGGAGAAACAAAAAGGAAAAGAAAAAAAAAGCCACAACGAAACAGGAGGGGAAAAACAAGTTGGGTACAATCAAACGAGTGAAGACGCGCGCAAGTGACAGGCTTTTATTTGCAATGCAGGTGAATGCCTTCCTCAAGTTGCCAGCTGCTTGCTGCGCAGGGAGGCATGTTCTGTGACTCTAGCGGGATTGAAAAGGGGCCGGCGGCCGTTGCGCAGGCCGTGCGGCTCCGACGCCAGCCTCATGAATTCATCATCATTCCTACGAGGCGCAGGAGGCTGAAGACAGAACCCCCTGGAGGCCGTTTCGGAAACAGAAAACATGTCACAGATCAATAGCCGATCATGTCACAAAAACAAGCTTCACAGTTTCAACCCTGGAGCAGGTCGAAATGCAACGACCTACGAGATTTTATGTCTCTAGTAACATAGGAGCATTTTTTTGGTTTGGGTATTACAACAGTAGCTAATATTGGTCATGGTGCGGGATTTCCTCCAACACAGCAAAATCTACTAAGGTATTTTACATGGTGAAAAGGGGGGGGGGGGAATAAAATGAAAAAGATGTTGGTCGAAGAAAAAGACGGAATCGACATCGCAAACCTCCCTGCCAACTGCCCCGTGAGATTTTGGAAAGGCAAAAACCTGGCGGATCAGGTACCAATGAAACAAATATTCGAAAAAATTCGATCGGCGAACGTCGGATCCAGAAGGGAAATAAAAAGATAGAGAGCATCCTCTAGTGCGTCGAAGAAAAAAAAGTAATATGAAATCCCGCCAGCAGTTCCAGACAGAGGGGTGTTGTAGTCGATCGACCGTTTTGCAGGCGTCTCGGAAGTTTCGTGGGAGAAGCATCGCATTCCCCTCCAATTAACCAACACCTCATCCCGTAATCGTGGAACTCCCCGTCGAAATCCAATCCAGTCGTGGTCGGTATGGTTGCTTAAGGTCGTGATGAGAAGAAAAAAGGAGGCGATGCGAGCATGCTGGGAGGATTCAGATACGGGAAGACGTCATCGAGGTATGATGAAAAATGGACACTAAAAAGTACTAAAAGACCGATTTCGCCGAGGAGAAAAACGTCCGAAGATCATGAGGCCGTTACATGACGGTACAGCAGCCGCCCTGCTGCTGAGGAGCGTACGGGTCCTCACGCTTGTCGACCTGGAGCATTGGTCAGCGTTGGCGTTCCTCGCATCCGTCGTGTCCCCCCCGTATTCCAGATCTAGGATCACCGGAAGCCAAACAACGTACCTGACCCCATACTGACGGAACCATAAAATCTCTTGTGTTGTTGCAGTAGTTTATGAGCCTATGCAGGAGCAGAGTATGTTAGCAACGACTCTTGATCCAACGCGCGACGAATAGGGGGTGAAAATGGATGGCCGGTAGATCGGGGAGCAGGACGAGGTAATCACAAGGCGGCGGAAATACACGGGGAGAGATGGGACTTACGAGAGAGCAGCCTCGGACACCTTGACTCGAGGACGATCCAGATCCTCCTTGAGACGGCTGTTGAGCTCTTGCAGGCGGCGATACTTGAGATCTGCCATGCTCTGCTTCTTGCTCTTCGCATCCCCCCCATCGCGAGACTGGTATGGAGTCGGCATCTTGTCAGAGGTAGTGTCGTCGGTCGTTGTCAGATGAATTCAGAGTCAGACTGGCTAGCAGGACGAGACAAAAAAGGGCGCGCTCCGTGCCGGGTCGTCGGGTCGCCGTCCGCGCTGAACGGATAGAAGCAGACAATTGCACGCAGATAAGATGAAGGAAAGTGGGATAGAGAAGAGAAGAGGGAGCGACCGATGACTTGAGGGGGGGGGGGGGGGGGGTGGTGGAGGAAAGACAGGGACAAGGTCTTCAGAAGGAGTATTCTTAGCTCGCGAAGGCGACGGGGAGATGAGGGAGAGAGAGGAGAGGGTGCTGGGGCCCGGGCGTCAGGCGGCGAGAGCTGGGAGCGCAGCACGAAGCGGACAGGGGAAGCCCCTGGACTGGAGGCGCCGGCGCCCCAGGGAGACGGGCCAGCGAGACGCCGGCGCCTCGCGGGTCACGGGAGGGATCACGTGAGCCCAGACCGCGCTCCCCAGGACGTTCGCTGCGGAGTGCACGTGATATGATCTGGATCTATCGACTCGCGATCGATCGGGGAAAAGTACAGATCGTGTCCCCAGCTGTACAGTAGGCTTCTACATACGGTATCCCTGTGTCCGTGGGTACAGGTGCTACCTCCGCAGCGGTTGTTCTCTCCAACAATAACAATAACGATAATGGCAACGGCAAAACTAAGCCTCAACCTGTCAGGCGGCCGGCGCCCCTGCTGCATACAAAGAACTCCTGCCCGCGACCTACTCGTACGAACATGCAAAGTCCAGACATTCCCTCATAGGGTCATAACCCTAGGAGACTCGGACCTTTTTTTTTAACTCTGCTTAGACGCTTCCGGCCTGCACGGCGGTAACGCGAAGATCTGCCCTCCCGCGAACCGCTGCGGTGAGCAGCCCGTGAGGCTCTGCGCTCATAGCCCAGCCTGATCACGTGATACATCCCGCCCCGGTCGCTTATGCGCCAAAGTGGGAACACTTGGCGCTCCTAGGTTTTTCGCCCGCGATTTGATTCTCGCACAACGACGCAAACTCCAGTCAGCCCGGACCTCCAAATTCCGCACAGGTCCATCACCGGCCCTCGAGTGGCAGCGTCGTAGAGCTCTCCGCCGTCGACTCCCTGCTGCTCGCCTGTCATCGAAAATCTCGCCCGCGTCGAGTCGAGATCGTCAACCGCCCTCGTTAAGGCCGTGCATCGTTCCCACTGAACCGCCGTCCGAAGGCGGAGAGGTTGCCCACCATGCCTCCTCCACCGCACATCAAGCCCGAAAATGTCCTCAAGGTACGATACTCCGACGCGCTGGATGTGGGGGGAAGACTCGTGCAGGTTCATAGCTGACACTGGTGTGTGTTGTACAGAGGGCTCAGGAACTTATCGCCGTGGGCCAGGCTCCCGCCGCCCTGACGGTGCTCCACGAACATGTCACCTCTAAGAGGACTCGTAGCAGTCCTATTGCGTCCCTGGAGCCGGTGATGCTGCTTTTCGTGGAACTGTGCGTCGACCTCCGCAAGGGCAAGGCCGCCAAAGATGGCCTCTATCAGTTCAAGAATATCGCCCAGAACACCAACGTCTCAAGCATCGAGGTAGGTGAACTCCAAGGTGTGGCAACCGGCCTCATGCACAAAGGCTGACGATCTATGTGTTTGATGCAGGTGGTTCTCAAGAGGTTCATCGAACTCGCAGAGCAAAAGGTCACAGAGGCGCAGGCCAAAGCCGATGAGATCCAGTCTTCCCTCGAGTCGGCCGCGCCCTCCTCGAACGTCGAGGATCTCGAGGCCATCGAGACTCCTGAGACTATCCTCCTCGCCACGGTATCCGGGGAGCAGTCTCGCGACCGCACCGACCGTGCCATCGTGACTCCCTGGCTCAAGTTCCTCTGGGAGACTTACAGAACCGTTCTGGAAATCCTAAAGAACAATGCGCGCCTCGAGGTCATGTACCAGACCACCGCCCTTCAGGCTTTCCAGTTCTGCTTGAAGTACACCCGCAAGACCGAGTTCCGCAGACTCTGCGAGCTTCTCCGAAACCATGTCCAGAATGCCGCCAAGTACTCGGCTCAGGTGCATGCTATCAACTTGAGTGACCCAGACACTCTTCAGCGCCACCTCGACACCCGCTTCCAGCAGCTGAATGTCGCCGTGGAACTGGAGCTGTGGCAGGAGGCCTTCCGCAGCGTGGAGGACATCCATACCCTTCTGAGCCTGAGCAAGCGTCCCGCCAAGAACATCATGATGGCGAACTACTACGAAAAGCTTGCTCGAATCTTCCTCGTCAGCGAGAATTACCTCTTCCATGCTGCCGCCTGGAACCGCTACTACAACCTGCTGCGCCAGTCCGCGGCCGCCCTTGCTGCCGGTCAGGGCTCGAAGAAAGACAACCCCTCCGTTACAGATGCCGACATGACCAAGGCCGCTTCGTTTGTCCTCCTGTCGGCCCTGTCGATCCCTGTCATCAGTACTTCACGCTCCCGCGGTGCGCTGGTCGATGTGGACGAGGTCCGCAAGAACAAGAACGCTCGTCTCACCAACCTGTTGGGCATGGCTCAGCCTCCGACTCGAGCTGCCCTTTTCAAGGATGCCTTGAACAAGGGTCTGCTCAAGCGTGCGCGCCCTGAGATCCGTGACCTGTACAACATCCTGGAGGTCGACTTTCATCCTCTTTCCATCTGCAAGAAGATCACCCCGATCCTCAAGCAGATCGGTGCCGATCCGGAGATGGAGAAGTACGTTATTCCTCTGCAGCAGGTTATCCTCACCCGTTTGTTCCAGCAGCTCTCTCAGGTCTATGAGTCTGTCGAGCTCAAGTTTGTGTACGAGCTCGCTCAGTTCCCGGACCCATTCCAGGTCACCCCCGCTATGATCGAGAAGTTCATCATGAACGGCTGCAAGAAGGGTGATCTTGCCATTCGCGTTGACCATGTCTCCGGTGTTCTTACCTTTGATTCCGACGTCTTCTCCTCCGCAAAGGCCCTGCACCCTGGAAGTGCGGCTGGATCGGCAGAGAGCGAGGTGGGCACCGTGCAGCGTCTTCAGAACACTCCTGCGGAAATAGCACGCTTGCAGCTTGCCCGCCTGGCCAAGACTCTCCACATCACGTGCATGTATGTTGATCCGTCTTACAACGAGGCCCGCGTCCAGGCCAAGCAGCTTGCCCAGGCTCGTGCCAAGGCCGGAGCTGCAAAGGAGCATGAGGAGACTCTGGCTCGTCGTATTATCATCGAGAAGAAGAAGGAGGCCGCTACGGATGCTCTCCAGAGGAAGCAGAGAGAGGAGGAGACCCGCAAGCGCATCAGGACTCAGCAACTCCAGGAAGCTGAGAAACAGAGACTCCTTGATGAGCACAGGGAGCGGGAGAAGAAGAGGCTGAAAGATGAGCAGGACCGCATTCGCCAGCAGGAGTTGAAGAGGCAGCTGGAGGAGCTGAAGAGCGGTGTCAAGGGTCTCGACCTCGGTGACATCGATCTCCAGGAGCTGGACACCAATCGTCTCCGTGCTATGAAGCTTGCCCAGCTGGAGAAGGAGAAGAACGAACTCAACAACCGCATCCAGATTACTGCCAAGCGTATCGACCATCTGGAGAGAGCGTTCCGCCGTGAGGAACTCAAACACGTTCAGGCGGACTACGAGGCGCAGAAGAAGCGTGACCGGGAACTCTACGAGAAGCAGAAGGAAGAGATGTTGAAGGAGGCGCAGCGCAAGCACAAGGAGGATGTTGCTCTTAAGCACCGCCTCAGCCGCTTGGTGCCATACTTCAATGCCTTCCGGAAGGAGCTCACGGAGAAGCGTCATGAGGAGTTCGAGAGGCGTCGCAAGGCTGCTGAGAGGGAATTCGAGGCCAAGAAGAAGCAGCGCATCAGGGAGGTCCAGGAGCGTAGGCGTCGTGAGAGGTTGGAGCGCGAGGCCGAGGAGAGGCGCAGAAAGGAGGAAGAGGAGCGTGCTAGACGCGAAGAGGAGGAGAGAATTGCCAGAGAAGAAGAGCAGAGGCGCATTCTGGCCGAGAAGAAGGCCCAGCGTGAGGAGGAGAGAAGGTCAGTGCCATCCTTTTGTATAACATTTCGGTTTCAGTTACTAATCTGCTGTGCAGGAAACTCGACGAAATTGCTGCCAAACAGAGGCAGCGAGAAGAAGAGGCAGAAGCTCGCCGTGCTGCCCGTAAAGCTGCCGCCGCCGCCGCCGCCGCTCCTCTCGAACCCACGATCCGTACTGAAGAACGTACTGCCCCCCGACTCAACCTCACTCCGCGCGCCGGTGCTCCAGCTGGACCAAGCTGGAGAGAACGCTTGGCCGCAAAGGAGGCTGCTGCCAAGGAGGCTGCCGCTGCCGTCGACGGGCCAAAGGAAGAACCTCAGCCTGTCCGCAAGCCTGGTCAATATGTACCTCCTCACCAGCGTGCTGCCGGTACTCCTGGTTTTACTCCACGTGAAGCTTCTCCCGCAAACGGTGCCACTGACCGCTATGTTCCCCGTCCCCTGCGCGAACAAAGCGCTGCTCAGCCACCTTCCAGAACGCAGACTCCTGCAGCCGCTTCAGACAAGCCTGAAGAACCAAAACCATCGACCCAGAAGTGGGTGCCGAGGTGGAAGCAGCAGCAACAGCAGCAGCAACAACAGAGCTAGAGGGACAGCTGTCGAGATCGTTAGTTTTTAGTGTATCAGAGGAAACGGTTCGACTGGGTTTCCTTCATAATTCTCTTCTCTTCTTTGTCATTCTAAAATTGCACATGTCCCATAAAAGAAGTTGTTGTCTAGTGGGTAGCTTTACGACCGTCTACTATGTCATTTCCTCATTAAGCATCTGTGATGTCTCCCCATCAGCATGAGTCACTTTATTCTCAAAACTTTTGCGATTTCTTTTGGCATCTGTGATGTCTCATGAGATCTACCTCTTGGGATCAATCAGAGACGTGTCCGCGCTTTGAAGGAAATCTGTCCTGGAAAAGTGTGGAAAGGATACGATCTTAGATAGTGGTTCATCTTTCTCCAACGACTGCTTATGAACAGGCATGGTTTTTATGTTGACGTCTTCAGTGTATCAAAAAGTCGAAGCTGAAGCTGCCTTTATGGTCCCAGGTATAATAAGACTTGTAATGCATGGTCCGGTTACATCACTCACTGTTCTCCGTCTCCATAAAGGGTTGTCTTACTGTTATCCGATGCGAGCATGTGCATAGTCTTGTAGCTGTGACTCGTCCTGATTACTTTGGCCTGATTTTGCGGCAAACAGACTTGACTCACACTGCGTCATCCATCATACGTGATCGTAGACCGTGTAACCCGCCTGACCTCGTACGCTGCATAAGATCAAGTCAGGTGCAGGGGGCAGAACAGGCACTGGACATTATAGTCTGCACTCTATTCTATCTCTTTTTGTCAAGTTTCATAGCTGAAATAATTACGTAGTCAGCTAGCTAGTCCTGGACCCTAGTCCGCTAGGGCACCGCTGCATGTATGCACAGATCATGCCACCCCTCTCCCGGCCTCCAGCCATCTACATTGCATTCTAACTGTAATGTTTCATGGTTATGCGTTCGGACATTCACATAATCATGTACTTTACATAAGGGAGAAACAAGAACTACAAGACACGCCAAGTTCGTGGAATCTACTTGAAATAATAATTGTCGATGTGTACCCCATGCCTAAGCCTGACTTGCTATCTAGAAAGAGTACTTTTGTACGGTACATAAGAGAGAGAGGCATGGAGACCAAGCATCGTGTGTATTTGCCAGCAAACTTGTAAGATCGGCGGCCTTCCTTAATTCAATATTAGCAGAAAGTTGAGTGAAGCAAGACCGGTTTATTCATTGCCTGCATGCGGCTTCTGCAAGATGGAGTGGGATGAGTTGTCATTCCCTCGCGATGGCAGATGCAAGCGGGATTCGTCCCATTCAATGGAATGTCTACATCAAAGTCCAATATTTCAATATTTTTACGACCTTGTTTTTCCAATGGTACATTGAGTGCAATTTGCGACATCGGTTTCAAGACTCCATGTACAGTATATCATGTATGCAATACTATTACCAGTGCCATCCCCAGGATAATTCCCAGCAATCGAGAGCAGTGAAGACTCGGCTTGTGAATCCATATAGTCATTCACATGTAAAGTTTCTGCATATCTCCTACTATTCTTTCCCTAGGGGGATGAATCTCTACATACTAGATGCCCGAGATTGCATCTGCTTTTTTTTCCTCCGGAATTTCTATCTATATTGGTGGTTCCTATTAATTCGTGTCCTAGTGATTACAAAATGCCGAACCAGCTACATATTTTGCATGAGATAAATAGAATCAACTCGCCTTTAGACTTCCAACCTTGGATCCTGCCTGCTGAGACCGTCCTGCGTCCGACTTGTATATAATTGCCCTCCCTATAATCAGGAGATTTATGAACTTCACAGTTCAAGATTCTTCTGACAACATCTCTCGGTCAACTCAAGCGGCTTCACGATGGAAGACGACGGCTGGGGCCCCCATCACACATATATCGAGGGCTCAGATTCCTGGGGAGGGAAATTTCAGAGGCTTACATGGAAGTATGAAGGTGAGATCAGCAGCACAACGTGGTCTACAACATTGTATAGATCGTCTTCTGTCCAACACTTAATCTTATTAACATAATATAGGAAGGACATCTTCAATCATTCCACCATCCGGTTGCAACAACTCTCCTTCAAGATGAGCGATTTTTCTTGCGCCTGAATCGTCTAATGATAAAGTCCCATGAGATAAAGAGAATTGACTCAACTTTGTATTTATTTGATCCTACCTGCCGAGACCAGCCTACGTCCTCAAGTCTAACCGGAACTGTGACAGGTTGGTAGGTAGGTAGGTAGCATGTCCCACTTGACATGGACCACCCTCCGTACCTTATCTTCACCATACCTATTATTCTATACCTGCTAACAGGGACTAAAATTCAAGAGCGGTTGGCAATATATATTTGAAGCTTGAATAGAATTTCTATCTTCATGATTTATGTCTCCCTGCCCAAACAGAAAGATATTACAGATTTGGTCAAGTGTCAAGCTGGAAGTGGGCTAGAAGAGGGAGGGAAATCTGAATCTCCAAGCGGAGATGGGACCCTCGTCAAGCAAATACGTAGTTATAGTTGACTTGAGAAACTTCGATTTATTCATTTTTCATATTTTCTTTATTATCCTAATCTTATATTACTATTTGCTTTTAGCAGAAACTAGTAAGAGCAGTAGCTGCCAAAAGCAAATATGTGTGTCTTCGCTATCACTATCGGAGTTTAGTGATTGATATTCTTTTTAATTACTATCATCTGAAAAGGAGAAGCTCTTTTCTGAACAGAGATCATCTCTTTTAAATAATTACTCATTTCTAATTTCCAAAGTCACAATGAATTCAAAGCACACCTCGAAAGATTCAGATTTAAACACTGCCCCTTCATCCTCTTCGTCGAGGTGGTTTCGGAGCTTATCCCACGGCTCAAGTGAGGCTGAAGCCCCCGCTTACCTACTTACTAGGTAGGCAACTTAAACTTGCAGATTTACGGATGCAAAGTCTCGAGCCAAGATAGATGGATGCCTACAGACAAAGGCAGAGAAGCACATCCAAGCACCTGTCGAAGTTAAACGGCGAGGCGTGGAAAATAGCAGCTTGCATCCTCCAGCGGATCCTGTGAATTTATCAACATTCAAGGATCAAAAAATTATGAGTTCGTTCTTGTTCATGTGCAGAGGCATTTTTCCCTTGCTGTTAAATTCAAGCATAATGATGCAAAAGTAGACCAAGATACAAACTACCCTCCAGACCATTCTATAAAAAAGCATTTGACTTTAATCTGACAGAAGAACACATCATAAAAAGCTCAGAAACAACTCCCAATTGGAGACTTGAAGATCACTTCATCAGAACATTGCAATAAGCAGACAGTGTTCATGGAAGGAGTCCTGTCATTATCCATTATGTGGATTATGGCCTATTTGATGAACATGGAAAATTGTTTTCCTATGCCTGTCCAAGACTTCAAAATTACAGATTTGTTTTTTAGACGCTTTCTTCTCAAAGGTTACATATGATTCTAACTGGGGGACTCACCATCCCTTGTCAATGTGGTCTTCATCCTGGATTCCTGCTTCAGTGGCGCTGCCACCAGAAACAATCCAACATAATGCTACCGCGAGTCGGGCGAGCCCTGAGCATCGGTCTCTTGTCGGAAGTCCAGGTACTACAACTGCCTGCGCAACAGCCCAATCTCCAACTGGGGCGCGGTTTTTGATCCAACAAGTTAGCATCAAGGAAAATAACACTACGCTGGACAGGGGCTGACGCCGTTGTCAATGTCACACGCGGATGGATCTGGAGAAGGGCATCATCTATCCCGATCGAAGATTTCCATGAAAGATGACCCTGTGTCGTCGAGAACTGATATGATAGCAGCATTTGCATTTGCACCAGGTAAATGGAGAAGAACATTGTACTATCAAATTATGAAAGGAAAATTTTTAAAAAACAGTTTAAAAATTTCAGACACCTACTGGATGGTGCTCATCTTGATTGGAGGGCGGAAATGATGTGTATGCCACCATCTGTGGAAATGGTTCTTCCTAGATCCCAGTCAATCTTATAATGACAGAGATAAGCAGAAAACGAGAGCAGACCGGATTCTCCATCCACAGACGATGTCCTTTTTCCTCCTCCACCCATCGCCGGAACACCTCATGAGGTACTTGGCCAACCGCTTTGGGATTGTTAATGTAATCCGACTTTCGACGGCCACCAACCCAGAACGTCCAGTGCCTAGGGCGAATCTCCAACGATCCTCAGATGTAAGCTGCTTTCACAGCTTCAATGTTGATGGCATCAACCTGATACTCCGGCTTCTCAAGATGGCTTTCCAGTGTGGCAACCCGCTTTACCACAGCTGCTGGAAGATTTCTGAGAGCTGGATCAGTATCAGGCCTTCATGTAATACCACGGTCATATTAGCAGTGATTCTTTAAGCTGTCAATAAAGAAGACAATACATACTCTCTGATGACACTGTTGCTCAGGTAGAACCTCAATGCTCTTTTATAGTTGTCCACATCTCCACCAAGCGAGATGACTCATTGCAGCTCTGCAATGTCCTGATCTGGATCTCAATATCAATTTGTTATTAGCATCTGTAAAACGCAGCGACATGAGTGCGGAACAGCTTACCCAGTCAGGTAAGGAACTCGCGTGTTGTCTATGGCTTGTACTCAGCTCAACATGGCGGAGTTAAATAACAATCAAAGAGAGAAAAAGGTTATCCAGAAGCTCCTCTTGATTTTTACCTACTTTAAGAGGCAGAGGGAGTGGCTGACAAGAAGTCGCAACAGATTGGGCGAGCACCAAAAGCAGATGTAGAAGAACGACAGATAACTCCGAGAGAGAAGCCACTTTCTTGCCAACACCGTCACGAGGCTTCGATCTGCACGTGGGATATAGACGACTAGAAAACGGAAGTGAGTTTCTCAACTGGAGTTTGTTTCATCAAGAAGACCTTCCGACTCAAGATTACTCATGACAGACTGAAAGGATATCTTGCTGCGGACAAAGGTCAAGGTGAGTTATGACTGAGAGCTTTGTGATGTCGCTCCGGACAAAGCAGCAATGGACGCGCTGTTATGGAAGAAGGCGTCATTTATATCATGTGATTGTTCCTGCGGGAGCGTGCGGGGGATTAAGAATAGTCGCCGAATAACCAAAGAGCAGCAGCAGAAAAGAATAGCCAAATAAACCAAAATAGACAGTAGCAGAAATAGCATAGCACAAGATTTTGCGGCGGCGCAGCTTGCGCCGCGTTACATAACTACTGCCCCAGACTACAGCAGGTCCTAAATCTATGTTATATTCATGTAATAGGATGACTCATGGCTGCAGGAATCCCTGAAGGATATATAGAGAAGGGATCCCCTGAAAGGACCCTAGAAGGGGTCCCTGAAGGGGCCAGTCATAGGGCACCCCAGGTACTCCGAATCACCAAGGCAGCTAGAGTCGGATGTCAAGTGATGGCAGGAGGACTCCAACGGCTATTGTCCATATCCAGATGACGCTAGCCATCCAGGTCAAGAAAAAGGTCAAAAAAGAAGGAGATCATGATACTGAGTTGGCCGTCAATAGGACTCTGGATGCTGGAATCGACATGTCGAAGTCCAAGCCCTGGATATTTAGTAGTGGTTTCGCAACATCAACACAGTGCAAAAGATCCAGAATGTGAAGATGGGAGCGCGTTCCATGGCCAGCAGAGCTCCAATCAATCTGGTCCGTCTTTTTTATTTGCTAGGAAACATCCAAGGAGATAACAATCACCAACGCAGCGAATCAGTTTACTATTACTGCAACTGTCGCCCCGTGGTCCAACTGATACCCTCCCTCGCTCCCTTTCGAGAAGGTGTTCCTTCGTCCCGTCCGCGTCGAGGCTCGGAAGCCGATTTCACATTCCTGGACAACGAATTGAATGCTGGAAACACGACAGACAGCGAAAAAGAACCACCTCCCATTATTGATTGGTTTTTTTTTTCAATTTAACTGATCACAGCGCGAAAAAATTTTGGCAATTGCCAAGCTGTTCATCTATGAAGACTACCTACATATATCAATAGACAAAAGATAAGACTCCATGGACGAACAGATCTATTCATCCAGAAATTGATTTTTTTGTTTCCCCCCCCCCCTTCCACCACCTTTTTTTTCTATAATAATTATTATTCCAGAGAGAGCCCTACTTACCTTCATTACCTATGTATAGACTAGAGACGCAGACCACGACATTGCCGAGCTACAACTGGTAATCTCACTTGACAATTTGGCCATGTCGTTCTAACTACCTGCACACAAAAGAAAAGAGCGTCGAGATACTACCTAAGCAACAATGTCATCACAGAGCATGTTTTTCCATATTATTGACTGCTTGGAGATAAGCTGATATATTATTATTATTATCAACTGTGATCTAAGATCTTATTCCTTTCTATATATATATAAAAGACCTGACACTGATCCAGCTCTCAAAAAATCTCTCTCTGCAGGCCGTTATCAATATCACAGCCACACTGGAAAGCTATCTTCAGAAGACAGAGTATGAGGCGGATGGACTGATGAATGGATTGATGGACCTATCAACATTTTTTTCATTTTTTTTTAAATAAAGCTGTCTGTCAATAATACCAAGGCGGCTTAGGTACAGTATGTATGTACTGTACGATAATATATATATATACGTCGAAGGTACTGTACGATAATATATATATATATACGTCGAAGGGATCGTCCGACAATAGCCATCCTGGGTTGGGTTGGTGGTGGCGGGCAAAAAAATCAGATCAGATTAATTACATCAGCGATCCTAAGGCGATTATCGATTATTATTGATTATTATTGATTGGCTGGAGCATGGAGAAAGAAAATGGGATATAGCGTGTGTGGATGGAGAATCCAGTCCAGTTTCTTTCTGTTTGCTCCGTCAGTCCGGGTATACAGACACGGAGAATTGGACTTCTGCTTCTTATATTACTGTTCTGTTCTGTTCGATATGTATGTATTCTTTCTTGCTTGCTAGAACTAGACTAGACTAGACTAGACTACCTAGAAAGGCAACTACTGTACTGTACATAACATATAGCACAATAATAATGCGACAGAACCTAAAACACAGACACGAAAAACAAAAAGGGGAAATCAGATAGATGGATAGATAGGGGGGAAACAGTGGAAAACGGGAACGGGAAACAACATCCAAACGGCATTAACATTCGAGTTCATCACGCCTCTGACAGAAGAACTGGCCTAGATCAACGGGAGAGGTAGTCGCGGACAGCAGCAGCAGCAACAACAGCAGGAGGAAGAATGATAGCAGAGCATAGTACAGTACAGTATACAGTACATCCAAAGCCCGGAGGGAATGCGGATGGATTAGGTAGGTAGATACTCCCACCGAGCCCCATTCCAGTTGTACCTAGGTAGGTATGTTTTCGCACATCGGAGAAATTAAGAGGCAGATGGAGAAACGGGAAAAAAAGGTCTATATAGTCGGATATCTCTCTCTCAATCAGAGAGGATTTCTGCTCTGCCCAGGAAAAAGGATGGGAACAAGCGCTGCCCGCTCCATCTGCACTCTTCATAAAAAGAAACAAATATGGTATTCATCAAAACCACCCAAAAATCAAGCAGCTGAAGCAGCAACCTCCCCCGGCGCTGCCGAACCGAACAGTCTCTTCCTCCACTCGCAGCAGACGGCCTCGAAACCGCTGACCACCTCCCCGCACACTTTGCCTGCCTCCCGCTCCCTCAGCCGGCGGTCCCACTCGCCCTTCTCGATCCACCGCGTGCCTTCCTCGCGGTCCTCCTCCTCCCGTCTCAACTCCGCGACGATCTCCCGCGCGGACCGCAGTCTCCGCGACGCGGTCGAGGTGAGCTGGCGCGACTCGTGCAGCGTGTCGCTCAGGCTTCGCAAGGTAAGTGTGAGGTCCGAGGTCTGGGAGAGCAGGGTCTGCAGCGAGACAAGCGGGTCTTGGGAGGCCTGGGATGGTGTCGTCGGCCGCGAACCATCGCGACGCTGCTGGTGCGAGGTAGGGAAGGGTAGATTTGGCAGCAGGCCTTCGTCGATCAGGGGGATAAGGGCGTCGATTGCTTCGGGGGAGAGGGTAGGATAGGGGGAGAAGAGGAGAGGATGCGTAAGCGTTTGGAGCGTGCGGGTTTGGTGGGTGAGATGTGAGGTGAGGGAGGTGTGCGCGGTTATAAGTCTGCCGGCAAGAATGCGTTAGCATCTACATATCGAGATGGAGACCATGCACACTGCACGTGGGAGGCTGCTGCAGCGCAGACTGCATACTGACCTTGTCGCACCGTTCTCTATTCCGCTCTGCCCGCCAAGGTCCCGAAGGCTTTCAATCAGCCGCTTGATGATCTGATCGCTTTCGCTGCCGTTGTCCCCTGTGCCCCGTCGGGCCAGACTCTCGATCCCCGCCATGCGCGCCTCCAGACTGGGCGATATGTCCGCTGATTCCTCCAGATCCGAGTCGTTCCCGTAGTCCGAACCATCGTACTGTGACTCGTGCCGCCGGTGACGACCGTACATGCTCCGCGGTCTCTGCTTGGGGGGCGCCAGCGTGTTGCGCTCGGGAGAAAGGGGCCCCGGACCATCAGCATCGGAGTAGAAATCGTCCCTGTGGCCCTCGTCCATGTCGTGAGAGTCAGCCTGTCCGTTGTTCTCCACCCCCGACGCGTCCTCGTATCCTTGCTCGGCCTCCCACGCATCTGCGAGTTCGTCCGCGAGGCTTCCCAGGCCGCCTCCCGCATCCGCGGCCGCGGCGAAGTCGCCCGCCATGGAGCCGTTCACGGACTGCGCATGCTGCTGTCGAGGAGTCACCGGCGACGGAGGGCCCGAGAGGCCGGGGGACTGCGGCGAGTGCGGAGGGCTCTGGTCGTAGCCGTTCGCGATGGCAGAGGCGGAGGAGAGGTCGATGCTCGGCGGGCGGGCGCGGCGGTGAGACGGAGAGCTCGCGGGGGACGACGGGACGGACGGCATGGTGCCGGGCAGGTAGGTTAATGAGGAGAGAAGAAGAGAAGGTGTCGAGGATCAGACAGGCTGTCTGACTCTGGAGGAGTCTGGAGAGGTCGACGGTGGCCGAAACAACGAGACGTTATGGCCGTCGGTTGGCACGTTCCAACTCCTTAGCTCGCCGCGCGGGCCTTCACAGATTCATGCAGGGGTCGTCGGGGTGATGCGCCAACGGCATCGCCATGCGCCTAGCGTCTTGCACCCGGATTCAGAGGAGAGGAAGAGGGAGCTGGAGGATGTGAAAAGAAAGACGCTTCTCTCCTTGTCGTGCAGCATCTGTTGTCTCTCCCGTGACCGCCGCGACCCACCGCGCTTCCGCACGACATGACGGGCGATGCGGACGGAGAGTCGAACGAGGCAAAGAAGACAAGTGAAACGAAGCGATCGCTCTGCTGCATGGCCTCAATGCTGCTCTGATCGACACGCGCGCGCGTCCCTCGTCCCCAGCCTGCGCTCCCCTCCCCCTCACGGCCGCCTCCGCTTCCGCTTCCGGAAAACAGTATCATTTCCCTCCAAGCCCGTCCACGCCGTCAGGATCCCAGTCACAGTCCGTATATTCACCATGAGCTCCATCCGGCGCGTCACGCCCACGGACCTGCTCTCGCTGAACCTGACCAACCTCGACCCCTTGACCGAGAACTATGACCTGGGCTTCTACCTCAACTACCTGATGCGCTGGCCGTCGCTCTTCAGCGCGGTCGAGAACCGCGACGGCCATATCGTGGGATACAGTATGTTTTATTTTCCCCCTTATCGATAACAGAGAAAGAAATAAAACAAACTAACCCACTTTTCCCCTGCCAAAAACAGTCATGGGCAAACTCGAAGAACAGCCCCCCTCGATGCGCAGCTCGCCGCACTACACCCCCTGGCACGGCCACATCACCGTCCTGACCGTCGCGCCCGCCTGGCGCCGCCTCGGCTTCGCCCGCCGCCTGACCGAGAGCTTGGAGCGCGCGTCGGACAGCAACGACGCCTGGTTCGTCGACCTGTACGTGCGCGCAGGGAACAAGGTCGCCGTCGACATGTACAAGGGGATGGGGTGCGCATTCTCCTTGTCCTTTTTCTGTTTGGGTCAAGCAATAGAGAGAAAGTGAAATGCTAACGCACTGTTTAAAAATGTATACAGGTACTCTGTCTTCCGCCGCGTCGTCAACTACTACAGCGACGACCCCACCGGCCTCTCCGAGTCCGGCGAGGACGCCTTCGACATGCGCAAGCCCTGCAGCCGCGACAAGAACCTGCAGCACATCCGCGAGCGCGGCGAGGAGTTCCTCGTCAGCCCGGAGGACGTGTCTTGATATTGAATTGAATTGGATTGGATGAAATTCATGAACCAGAAACATGCCATTTGTTTGGCATGACGTGAGAAGAAGAACACAAAAGAATAGAAAAAAAAACAATGTCAGGAGATGAGGATGTTGGATGGATTTTTTATTTATTTGATCGGATTCCGTTGCTCGTTCCCCTTGCATGTATAGACCCCGAGTGATGATTTCGACTGGGCTGGGTACGAAAAAAGGACAGGAAAAGTTTCATCTCGGGCATGACGATAGGATTGTCATGTCATGTCATGTCATGTCATGTACATATGTATGTGAATGAACTAGACCCGGGGGTCTACGAAACTCGCTAATTTATGCGGTCTTGAGATATTTATTTCAGGAGGCTGTCCCTGCTGTTTTAAATGCTTACACTCTTGACAGTGCCTCGTAGGAAAATCAGCCAAATAATTCATTTTATGTACAGTACATAGACATTATCTCATCCGTCCATCGACTGCCAAAGACATGATCCATCAGGGCATTTATCGCACCGCGTGTAAGCAGCCAATTGCTATAGAGATCCCGTGGAAACGGGCCATCTCTCATATCTCCACATGCTCATGCACCACAGGCTCGCTATGGGTATAATAACCGAAAGTCCTCCCCATCTATCGGAGATGCAAACTCTATGTCGATCTCACAGATGTCCTAGGGAATAAAAAAAAGCAAGAGGTCGGAACAAAGATATAAAGACCTAACCTGCCCTCAACGCCGACCCATGTATATGCACTCAAAGTGAAAAAAAATGAACATGGCTTTTGCAGTCAGGTATCTTTACACCATGAATGGTCACTCCTATGTACCGGAACGGGTGCCAGACATGATGTGGTATGGTATGAGGATTTGGCTCTTTCTGCTTTTCCTGGGTATCAATGTCAGGGGTTTGTGCCAACGACTGTCGTGCCCTGAGAACTTAGGCCTCGGGAGAGAAGGCACTTGTTCTCGGACCTGAAGTCATCCTATCCTAGGCAGGCCCTTCGAATTAATAACGAAATGAATCTAGCTCAGGTTCTGACGAAGATCTTGGGTCCAGTGCGGAGGAACCTCAAGAAGATCATGATTGCGCTAGTCGTGATGAGGCAACATCCCGTGAACAGCTGGACACCGAGGTACTTGTGCGAGCTGTTCAGGATGGCGCCGCCGATGGGCGTCCCGACGAGCAATGCAACGGATGAGAGGGAGAAACACATGCCCAGCCGGGTTCCGAGGCTGCGCATGTCCTTGGTCAGGCTCATCATCACCACGGGCGGCAGTGACACGAAACCACCGGAGAAAAAGCCATACAGGATCGCGAGGATGATGATCCCTGGGGTATTATGGATGCCAATCCAGCAAAAGGCGAGGATAGCTGTGACGGTGGCGGCCGGCAAAAATATGTTCAAGGGTCCCACGTAGTCAGCAAGCAGATTCGGGACGATCCGACCGAAAGTCGAAGCTGCATTGAGCATGGAGACCAGATAGAAGCCTAGATTATCATCGACGATCCCCGTGTCGATGGCATACGACTCGACGTATACAAGGAAGTTGTAGAAACCGAGGAATCCAAGAAACAGGGCCACGCAGAAAAGCACATAAGGCAACTCCTTGAAGGCGGCGAGTTGGATTAATTTCCGCTTCTCTGTCGGCATGAACCGCATACGCAGTACGCTGAGGGAGACGCAGAGTGTGCAAAGGGATACGAACCCCAGGACACGTGTCGCCCAGGGGAACCCAATCTTCATCTGCAGCTGGTTGAACATGATTGGATAAACGACTCCGCCAATGCTGCTCCCGCTGGCCGCAAGACCGTTTGCGAAGGCTCTTCGCTTTTTGAAGTACTGCGGCAGGATAGCAACCGAGGGAACAAAGAGACACCCACTGGCCAAGCCCACGCAGACCCCCTGCGCGAGCATAAAGTGCCAGTACTCGGTGGATATGCTGGTCATCATCAGGCCGAAAGAGAGCATGAGTGTCCCGAATATGAGCAGCGCGCGGAAGTAACCAGCATCAAACAGGGGCCCAGCGACGACTCCAATCAGCATAAGAAGGAATGACTGCATAGACCCGATCCAGGCGATGGTCGACGGAGACTTGTCCGAAAGGATCTCTTGTTCATAATATGTCTGGAAAACACCAAATGTGTTTATGACGCCCCTGCGCGCAGCGGTCAGTACAACGCACTAGAACGGACCCAGAGATCCAGCGATCCCATATCGATAACGATAAAATATCCAACGCGCACGTACCATGAATTGAAGAACAGGAAGAAGGAGCCGATAACCTGGAGCCACGGCATGAAGCCGGTATCAAAGGTCTGCTCTCCATTTTGGTAATCGGAGGCTTTCTTCTCAGGTGACGGGGGATCCGATTCACTTGACAAGGCGCCTTCGTTGCCATTGTCATTATTGTTGGTGGGCTCAACCACGGTCTTCCCGTCCATCTCCCGGTCTGCGGCCATCCTTGTCCGATTGCGCTGTTTCCTAACTTAACGACAGAGAGCCGCTCCCAGAGCGCTCGTACCAGTATGGAAGAAGCACGACTGACGGCAGCAGAGGATAGGTGAACGGCAAGGAAGAGAGAAAGACAACATAAAACTCTCCCCCTGCAGTCCAGAGATACAAAAACTGAAAAACGGTCACAACGGACCTTTTCCTAAACCCCAGCTGGAGCATACAAGAATTATATGCGGGGCTTACTAGTCACTTCGATTGGAACCTCGAAGCAAGATCCGAAGCTCGAGGCCCACTCTGCTGGCGCCGCAGTTCTTCACCGTCAAAAGCTGTTGGCTGGTATAGTTAGCACCCCCGTCCACAGTGTATCGCGGCCGGGCACCAATGGATAACATTATTAATCCCTAACCAGGCCAACAGGCGTTACCCGGCGGCTTCAGGACGCTGATTGGAGCCGTCGAGCACATGGCAGCGCGCCATGACGGCGGCCATGCAAGAGGATGACGGTACCATCGTCGGTATGACCTCAGGCGTGCCGATTATCCAGGAGAGCGAGAAGGGGTATAACATTTTCCACGAACAAGCGCGAGGGCAGCAAGGTCCGCCCGGTGGGGGCTGCGTGCTGGTGGACCGGGGCCGGAGAAGGTGCTGCACTCCGCGGGACGGCCCTGTCCAGCATCTCAGGGTGTCAGTGGCCGGACTTAACGTCTGCTCCGGCGCTTGCTTTCTTTTTTCTCTGGGCCCTGACTGTCGGGCAGTCGGAAAACCAAAAGACCGGAGTGATTCACACTGCCTGAATTGATGTTGTTCTAGTGTGTCCATGCAGGTGGATGACAGGACGACTCCCGCATGTTTCTGTTAGGGCTCGGATGCGCTGCCCTGTCCAGGCTTGGCTCCGGCTGGATCACCATCGCTCCGTCGAACGTCGGCAAGAGCGTCGGCTGCTTCCGACCTCCTCCTCCGTAGGGCGTATCAGACCAGACTCCGAGTAGAAGTGCGACATGGTGATGCTCTCTGTTGAAGGGAAGAGGACCCCGAGAAGCTGATATTATACGTTCATCCATCCTACCAGGAGATGACATTGACTTGTCGGTTAATCGGATGCACCCCGCGGTAGTTTCAACTACAAATGTACGGAGTCAGCGAGGCTCGAGTCCGAGAGCAGGCCGTGCACGCGTCGCGTCTGCTCAAAAATTCCTTGGCGGCATTCCTCAAATCAATCGTGACGAGTCAACACGGGGTACCCCGGGTGTCATACGACAGGGTCCTCCGGAGGACCGGAGAACTCGTAGGGGGTATATCCCAACGGCGATACATCGAGCCGCGCAGACTACTGCGTACTGTACCATGCGGCTATCCTACAAGCAGATGAAGGATGCCTTATTGTTTTTTTTTCTCCTTTTTTCGTGCGACACTTGCAAGAATAGCGACAAGCAGCATTGTTATCAGATCAACTCCTAAAGCTCGCGTACGGATAACGATAGCATCCAATGAGAGAGCGGTCCTACAAAGCTTGGCAGCCAGATTGCCGATGCTAAGCGTCAAGGTCGGTGTAGATATGGTCCTGCTCTAAACGTCTAGAACAACTTGAACAAGACCTAGTGTACTTGCCATCTAGCCCACTGTACTACTATGAGGTGGCGTCAGTCTTCTAGATGATTCCGAGATGCGAGACCGCAAAACCAACGCAGATCCCTGCCTGATGGACGTTTTACGCGGCAGCAACATCGATATGCAGTTTGCCAGTTTGGTGTCGTTTTTTCAAATCAGGCTGCTTGGATCTTATCCTGGATTAGAAGCTCAGTGGAATTTCAGTTCGGACTTGCCTGATTCCTGGGTGTCAATAGGACATCTTGGCGTTATTGAGACAGATCAATGGGAAAAGCAATACAGTATATGGTATCGCAATCACATCACTATTTTGCTGTATTTACTTTTCATAGCAGCACCTGAAGCACTGAGCCACCCATGACCCTTATCAAGACGCCCAACACCGAACGCTACGCTAAAGAACCAGGGTGAGATGACTAGATGAAAACCCTCAAGAGCGACACATAAAAAGTATAAGTAAAACAAGCACATCGACGTATGATACCTAAGGGTCTAAAGCAGTTCTTCGCAGGTCCAGTCTTCGTACCTGTGGTCGCAAAGAGTTAGGGTTGGGCATGAAGTTAGTCCCCAGACGAGTAGCTTACCATCCGTCAGGGAGATATCTCCTTATGATCAGAGGGATCTTCTTCTGGTTCAGCTCCTTGATTGCGATCTGCAGAGGATCGGTTTCGCCTTCGAGATCCACAAGCACAGGCGCATTCATGCTAGGATGCACTGGTCAATAACAGGCGTCCTCGATCGCATCCTCCGGACTCGCATGGGAAGTACAAACCTGATCTGCAAAGCCCTGGTACCGAGGACTCGGGCTCTCTCGTACTTGGTCATGTACGGGGTCGTGGTGCGCTGGTCGTTGGGCACCTTCTTCTCACGGTACTGCTCCATGACCTTGCCAGCGTATCCAGCGTTGGGATCGCCGGAGACGACGACCCTCTCGCCGTCGGCCCTGTGAGCGTAGGCATCTTCAGTGTAGCCTTCAGCGCCACCTTCGACGTTTTCGAGGTCCTCAGGGTTTATGTAGTCCTCGGGCTCGTTCTCATCGTATTCCTGCTCGGGCTCGTAGTCGAAGCTGTTTGATCACTTCGTCAGACCCAGCCTTCTTGGTCGCGCAAGCAGAACAACCCCAGCAGCGACTCCGAGAGCCTGTGCTGCCGCAGAATTGGCTGAGCTGAGACCACTTACCCGGTGTCCTCAGCCTCGTGATCGCCGTAGTCGGACATCGTGTCAGTTAAAGAGGGTCAGAGAACGATCCACCAAGTGAGTGTCTGTAAAGCTCCTCGAAACGAGCGGCCTGCCACCAGAAATCGCGGATTCTCCCTGCGTTCTCTGACCTTGCGACAGCGTGGTGTTGGTCAGCTCCTGCGCCGGAGGTTGCGTGTCTCTCAAGGCGGCGGAAAAAGTTCCTTGCTCCATTTCGCGCTAAGCCTTTCCCGGACTAGCACGGACCAGCCGTGGACACTGGAACGCCCCAGACTCTCACCGCTCGCAGCACCGCACCGGCAAAATAATTTTGTCTGGACGACGACCAAATTGGTCGGTCGAGCCTGTTGTTATGGAGACGACTGTCTCTCAACCTTTCATCACTTTCATGATATCTTAGACATAACTTCCCGTCTGCCAGTTGGCTCCAATGGGCCATGGCACCCAAACGCAAAGCTGCTTCTGAAGCATCCCGCAGCGCAAAGCGGATCCGGAGGCAGGCCGGCCTTGATGGCTCGGGTAAGAGCTTCCTCAGAACAGCCATTACCTCTCAATGCTGATACCTTCAACAGATCCAATTTACGAGGAGCCACTTTCTGATGCCGATTATACATCCTCTAACGAGAGCAGTGACGCCAGCGATGAGGAGGACGACAAATACAAAGAAACTCCACTGACCCCGTTCTCGCCAGCGTCCTCCAAGTATCCGTCGGAGCTCAAGACTCACCTCTGCCCATTCGAGGGCTGCACAAAAGCCTTCAACCGACCGGCGCGGTTGCAGGAGCATATACGCTCGCATAACAACGAGAGAATCTTTAAATGCAGTTACGAAGGCTGTGAGAAGACGTTTCTGCGCGCTTCGCATCTCAACCATCATGTCAAGAGCGCGCACACGTCTATTCGGGACTACGTCTGTGACCGGCCAGGCTGCGGCAAGACATTCGTGACTGGAACACGGCTCCGGAGACATCTGGCCGCACACGATGGACGGGACAAGTACCGCTGCACGGAGTACCCGCCGTGCAACGAGACGTTCCGCAAGCACTCGACCCTGCAGAGGCATGTCATGATGGTCCATTTGAACCAGAAGCCATTCCCATGCCCGCATGTCGATCCCGCCACTGGGCAGAAATGTCCGCAGGCTTTTGATACCGCTGGCCATCTGCGCGCCCACGAGGCACGACTACACACCGAGAAGCGCTTTATTTGCGCTGAATGTTCCCTCCAACAACAACAACAACAGCAACAAAATTTTGGCGACGAGCAATCCTCCACGACGGAGACTGGTGCTGTGCCGGAGGTCAGTTTCCCCACATATGCACTTCTGCAGGCTCACATCAGATCTGCACACCCGCCACGGTGCCCCAACTGCCCCATCACATGCTCGACGTCTCGAGAACTCCGCCGCCATCTGGAGATAGCGCACGGAGACGTCAGCCTCGAGGAGCGGAAGATATTCCCCTGCACCGTCCCCGGCTGCGACCGCAGCTTCACCAAGAAGGGCAACCTGACCGTGCACATCCGGACCGTCCACGACGGTGAGAAGCGGTTCGTCTGCGGCGAGACGGACCTCTCGTCCTCGAAGAAGGTCGAGGGCTGGAACGGCGAGGGATGCGGGAAGCGCTACGGCAGTAAGCTCGCCCTGGAGGAGCACGTCCGGACCGCGCACCTGGGATACCAGAACGCCAAGGCCGAGCGGAGACAGCGTCTTGGACTCGGCAAGCCGTCGTCGACCAAGAAGAGGCCCCCCGTGCCCTCGACTCTGGCAACGCTTACAGGCGAAGGCTACGCGGAGGAGACGGGCCGACACATCCCGTGCTTCGTCGCCGGCTGCGAACACCGCTTCCACAGGGACTACGACCTCTGGGTGCACATGAGCGGGAAACACGGCTACAGCGAGGACGAGATCCAGAACCTGTTCGCCCATCGGGCGTTGACGTCAACGACGCAGGGAGTAGCTAATCCGTTTGGAATCTACGGCCTCGAGTTTGACGATCACGACGACGACGGGCATTTCTTCGGCGATGCTTCCGCCCCCCAGCATCGGAGCGCGGAAGAAAACATCATGTCAACAACCTTCACAACTACCCAAAACAACGACTATCCTAACGAGCACGTCGACGGCTTGAATTTCCTGAATGATGAGACGCAGCAGGAGGATGGTGATGGCCCTTACACTGCAAGCAGAGAAAGAGAAGGAGATGGAAAAGAAAAAGGAGAAGGAGCTGTCGGTTCTACGATGATGATACCCAACAACGACGATAACGATATGGCGCTGATTGACCCTGTATTGACTTATGTGATGGAGGGATAAGGATAGGATAAGGAATACCCGTTTCGATCTTTTTCATTCATTCTTTCTTTCTTTTATCTATGAGATTTTTTGGAGCTTTACATGTTACACATGTCACAGTCTTGCCGCTCCTGAGTGGGGAGGAGGTTGTACTGCTGTATATATGAATAAAAAGCTATCTTCGGATAGTCGGACAGCAAAGTCGACTATCAGGACCAGGACTATGGAATGAGATCTCTCGATACCAGACTGCAATTCCAATTCCAATTCCAGTACAACTTGAATGGGGAAAGAGAAAAGACACACGTTTGTTTTTTTATCGTCTTTTTTATTGTCTAAAGCTTGAAATGCGATCATCTCACCGCACTGGCCGCTTCGCGTAAATCGTACAGTACTCCGTACAATTTGTTATCTATTACTCCTTTCCAGAACAGTCGAAAAAAATCGCACGTTCAGGAAATTATCAAATCAATACAAATTCTGCCCAATTTCGAAATCCTGAAATCAAGGTAGAAAAAAGTAGAAATAAGTTAGGCTGTTTAAATGAAGATGGCAAGCAGGATCGCTGCTAAAAAAAAGAAGACTCTTCCATGTTCTTCAAATCCAAATCGTTCAGTACCGAAAAGAGAAGAGAAGATAGGTAAGCGATGCCATGCATACCTACCTAACCCACCTAAGGTATGTGGCTGAATGGTGCTAGAAATCCGAACATATATATCGCCGAGCAGAAGAAGCTATATCCGTATTCGCCTATCGCGATGGATTCTACTTCTGCGTTTGGAAAATAATGGGTGAGATTACACGTCAGAATGAATGAATATCAGCTTTGTAGTGGAAGGTAATGTGTTATAGATGCTTGAACCTGGTAAACTTCTTCGGGATCTGGACTATATAGGAAATATATATAGGAAATGTTTTCCGCCGAAGTTCCATAGAAGCCAGCTGATGGCTTTCCTGCTCGGGCAGCGGAGCAATATCAACCTGTCAGTGGTAGATGATGAGCAGGTACTGAGTTCGTGAGAGGCGGGGTGGGATGCAAACCAGTATGAGGCTCCATTCTATGGCTTGGTCAGCGCGGCCTCAATTGCTGACTGAGAATGCTGCTTGGTTTAGGAGCGTCAGTGAGATAGCTAGAGTTGTGGTCGCCAAGTACGTAGTCCCCGGAAGAAAGCCCACGAGGAATTGACGCCCCAGAGGTGACGCTGATCCCGTTGACCACGCTTAGCAGCCAAAATTCGGTATCGTCAATTTTCCTGATCGGCCCGTTGCAAGAAAAATTCTGGCCATGTCGAGGAACTTACTGCTGCTGCACCCCTGGTTAGTGCAGGCCAGTGTGTGTCTTCAAGAATTAGTGGTCGGATATCATTCTCTCCGAGACGCGCAGAGGAGGGGATTGAGCTCTCAAGATCTGGAGAGTCTTTGCAAGGATGCTTCTCATAAAAGCGCGAAGTCGCACTCGAATCGGGACGGGACCCGGACCTCAAATTGACTTGCATATTTGTAGCCTTAACTCCCTCGTCTCGAAAACCTTGTCATCAAATAAAAGGTGGGAAGATGTGAGCTTGTCTTAAGACGGTCAGGTATGTATTTCCCATCGAATAATTGATCATGTCGAGAGAACTTACCGCTTCGCTTTCCGTTGTCAGCTAGGACATCCCCTTCGAATTCATCGATCTTCTCCATGGACACCTCTTCCACGTCAATCAAGCATATTGGCTTGCTCGTCCAGTCCTCGCGCAACGGCTCCACGAGGTCCCTCAGAATTCGGATTTCAGCTCGAAGAAAAGTCTCGTACGTGAATTAGACTTGTAGACAACAACTGGATGTAGCTTTTGTATATTTCTGTCTGGATAACGGCTATAGACCCATTTCGCCCTTTCCGTCTGCACTCGTTGGAAATTCTCCGGGGTTTCCAGAAGAAGAAGCATCAAATGCTTGTAGGACATGAGAGACATGCCGTCCCTTAGCGTTGGAAGCCAAGAAGGGATAGATTGTTCCAAAAGTCCTTGGGTTGAAGTTTTCAAAAAAAAACAACTTAGCAAGATTCTCACCATGGTCAAAGACTGAATTTTTCCTTTTGGCGAGTTATTCTTATCGTTTTGAGCGTCCTGCTCATTTTTTTTTTCAGACAAGGGAGACATTTTGGTTAGAAATGCGGCTCGAAGGGTAAGGCAGTTTTGAGACTTGGAATTCGAGCCAGGTAACAGAGGTTTCTAACACTTCAGAAGTGAGAGCTGCGGTTCAAAAGGGGGCATACTAACGAAATCGATGCTAGATGAAGTGACACGACTATAAATGTAGATTTCGCGTGGAAGAAATCGCTCACGGATGTGTCAAGAGCCCCAGAAGGTTCCCCGGAGAAGGATGAATGTGCAGATTGGTCTAAGTCGGCAAAGTAGATGAGCTTTTCGGAAACCTGTAAAAGTATAGATTATGAAAAACGCATGAAAGGGAGGGCAAAGCCAGAATCAAGGCGCAGATGCGTCGTGAAGCGGGGTTGAGGAGTAAATAGGTGTCCTAGAAATAGGGATTTGAAGGTGTCTGGGATCAAAGGGATTGGAACAACAGCAAAGGCGGTCCTTCCCTATGTTTCCCCTGATAGGTGTAATAAGCCATCAAAACCATCGCACAATGCTTTCATTTTCGCTATTGTCATTCCATCCGATTCTCTCGGATATTTAAGGATCCGTGGTCGAGATGAGATCTGGTACAGTTCCGGAAAACACTGCTTTCTCTTCGAATCTATCCACAAACATCTCTGTCCGTCTCTGCCTTCGGTTGACGGGAACATCAGATTACTACCTGAAATGTCATCCATGGATGTAAGGGAATCAGAAGTGTTGGGGAAAAAAAGAACAAAAAAGTATGCGGGTACATCCTTCCAACTTGAAAATTGAGACAATAAGGAAACCGAAACATTAAATGAAAGCCGCCAATTCAGCCCTATGTACCTATACAACTGTCCAGCAGAATTGAGACGGGCCAGCGGTTGCGGTTCCTGAGGTCACTGAGCAATAGCCTCAAGGCGATGCCTTGCGACCCGTACACCCCATCTGCCGGCCCATGATGAGCAGATGCTGTTCATTGCGGAAGACCCGGATAGTCAGTCCAAACCATGACGAACTCTTGCCATGTCGCTGGGCAATAGCCTCAAGATGCGGCTGTATGCTTTGCTGCAAGCTGTGGGCACATCTCCCTTGGGTGATCTTCAAGAGTGGCAAGTCAGCGGTCAGCCAGATGGGTTTCACATAAGAAATGGTCCAGCACATGCGATACATGTGAGGTCCTGGGAGAACACATAGCCACAGCTCTGCTAGATGCACAAGAGTTCTCCCTGACAGTGGAAAGGAATCGATGCTGTGATAATGGATGTCAAAGAGAAATCATGCCAGCTGCCAACTCTGCGGCCGTTCGGCAGCCAAGGCGCTCCTGGTGGCCCGAGCAGAGTCCCGTGATTCCCATCACAGCCTGAGGCGATACCGGGCCTCTGGATCCGGTCACGCTGTGCGGAGTATCTTCACTCCGGGCTGGATTGGTGGAGAGGGCGCACATACATGCTGCACAGCAGCACGGACTACAGAGCATCTCTGGAGGACGGAGGATCCAGCCCTTGGGACGTGAAAGGCGCTGGGAATAATGGATCCGGTGGATCGGACTGCAGCCTGCATGACACATGTACTGCGTACAAGTGCGGTGTACAATTCCTACATCTCTGCGGAGTGGTACAGTAGTATTCCATTCGATTGCTGATACTCACCGAGACTCGAGTATGCAAATATGGTAGATTGTACGCATAGAAAGCCAGGCTCGGTAGCCTTTCTTTTTTTCCCCCCCCCCCCCCCCTCTTCCTTCATGAAAAGAGGCTGGATACTCCATTGCGTACAGAGTTCAAAGATGTAGTCCGGCGCCCGGCCCGGCTGGAAGGAGATCAAGATCTGATTGCTCGCGAACAGCAAGGGGGCCGCGGGAAAAGAATATTCATCCACTCACAGTGAGGGATCGACAACATGCCACCGGTACTTGAAACCAATCGCTGGGTCCCCTCATGCCCTCCAGGAGTCCAGGTACGCTGACGGTTGTTGACGCGTGGATGTTTCAGGAAACCGGCCGGTCCGAGGTCGTTATATTCTGGGAGGACCATGGCCCGCTCTCCGGAGCAGTACTGAGGTACTCATCTATCTGGAGGGAATGGCGTATTATTCGAATGCAGCTGTGGTGTCTAAACAAGGAAACACCTCTGCCCGTAAGACGGGTGTTGGCCCACTGTGAGCTTCACAGGAAGACGATTTGGCTGGGCAATGGGTCGTGAAGGAGTCCACTGTGCGGGAAACGAGCCAATCGATGACTTTAATCTTCAATTTAACTATGAGCCGTGCTGCTGGGATATGGTGGGTTATATCGAAACGGGCTGATCTGTACAACCCTGGAGAGGTGACTTCATCCAGCCTCGTGCATCCGGCGGGTCTTGGCATCGCGCACTCCGCAGCGGCGCTTACTCGAGTTGCTAAAAATGTCAAGGCCCCAGCCGCGTAGGCTGTGGCTGGGGGCTCCGGGTGTTCACGGCCAAGACCGAACGCCCAGAGACTGTCTCAGCGCCCTAGGAGCTGGCTTTCGATTGAATCAGGACAGCAGATGACAGGAACACGCTGGTGGAGACTCGCGGGAATGTAGGAAGCAGGTGACAGGACAATGATGGCTGTTGCTATTATCGTTCAGCCCCGTGAACCATCCATGGGGGGATCTTCAAGCGCCGGGCCGGGGAGGCGAGGCGGATGACGCCAGCTGCGGTCGTATGTGCGTCTCGCATGCAACGTCGGTCCTGTGAGGCTAGAGAGTTGAAACCTCAGAGTGTCGTGCACCCTGGGCGAGGAGCAGCGTACCTAACCTAGGGACGCGTAGCCTCTGGCGGCGTCGTCACCGGGGCTGGGTAGCGAGCAGAGCTGCCGGCTCTATCGAGTCTTGGGGCGGAGTAGCAGCACAACTAGTGCCTCCGGACTTACCGGCTCCTCCATCTGCCTCCAAAGCCCAAGCTCAGCGACGCAAGTGACACCCGCGAGCAACACCTTCGTCTCCTCCTCCTCCTCTCCTCGTCCGGACGGATCTGCTCCTCTCTCTCCATCGCCGCTTCGAGCGTCCCTCTCCTCCTTTCCGGCCTCCTGTGCCTCGCTGTGTCCGGCGCAGGCGGCCCCCCTCCCCCCCCTCCTCCGCGACGTCATTGTCTCTCCACCCCCCCCGTCACGCTCGCTTTTGGGTCTCGCATTCTTTTTCCCCCTCGCTTTCCGCTCCCAACCCGTCCGCTCGCTTTCACCCGCCGCCGGAGCCCATGGAACAGCCCTGGTAGTCTTGGCCGCTGCCGTGTGGAGAAGTCAGGTTAAAGAACACTCCTCTCCTTCTCCCGCTCGGTCCCTCCCTGCCATCCGCTGGCTTCTGCCCTCCTCGCGACCCTCCGTCGTCAGGGAAAAAAAGAAAAAAAAAAAAAATCTTCCGCTGATCGTCCCTGCGCTGCTCTGTCAGACCGGTTGGACTCCGTCCCCGTCTCGACAGTTCTGCTGCAGCCATCATGGGCCGCTCGCGTGGTAAGTGCAACAAGTGCTTTGGCATGCTGGTGAATACTGTCTCGGGCCGCGGATTGCTGATCTGAATCCCTTGCGCCTGGCGCAGCAGTGCGCTCCTTCATCTCGGCCTTCGGGGTCCCCTCCCGCAATCATGGCCAGACGACGCAGGAACCGGAGGCTTCGACGTTCGGCCCGGCGTCCCAGCCAAAGGTCGAAGAGACGCCCTCCCCGCAGCCCGTCCGAGAGTCGTTTATCATGAATCCGGAACGGTCGAGCTCGCGCCCCGCGTCGATGGCCTTCACTAACCAGCCCCCGTTGATGGACGTTGCAGAAGAGACGTTGCCTGAGCTGTTGCCCATCTTTACGTTTCTCAACAGCCATTCGAACAAGTTGTACCAAGAAGGATATTTCCTGAAGCTTAATGATTTGGATATTCGTATGTGGATCCGCGTGCGACGTGCGGGAGGACTTGGCTGATTTGAGATATAGATGGACGACCCTGTCCCGACCGACACTGGGTGGAATGTTACGCACAGCTCGTGGGGACGGTCCTCACACTGTGGGATGCAGCTGCGCTGGACGCAGCGGGCCAAGATGGAGAGGTCGCGCCCACGTTCATGAACCTGGCAGATGCATCGATAAAGATGGTAGGCAGGCATCTTTGTCAACAGACTAGATTCTCGTGCTAAACCCCCGCGCAGATCGAGACATTGCCCACCCGAGATCCAGGGATGCAACCGCTACAGAACGTGCTCAGCATCTCTACGGCTGGCAAAAATCGATTCCTGCTGCATTTCAACTCGCTACACTCGCTGACGCAGTGGACGGCTGGTATCCGTCTGGCTATGTTTGAGCATGCCTCCCTACAAGAGGCGTACACGGGCTCCATCATTGCCGGAAAAGGCAAGATGCTTAACAACATCCGGACCATCATGGAGCGCTGCAGATTCAAACAAGAGGACTGGGCTAGGGTGAGGTTCGGACCGGGAACGCCGTGGAGACGCTGCTGGTGCGTCGTCACTCCACCCGACGAAAAGGAGTACCAGAAATTCCAGAGGTCCATGAAGAAGAGGTCAGCTTATGACCGGGCGCCTCGGATGGTCACAGGCAACATCAAGTTCTACGACAGCAAAAAGACTAAGAAGGCACAGCCGATTGCGACCATCACCGATGTATACGCGGCGTACGCTATCTATCCTCAATCGAAACCCCTCATCGACCAGTCGACGTTGGTCAAGATCGAGGGGCAGATAACCATCCATTCACAGCCACAGTCTACAACTGAAGGGTTTGTCTTTGTCATGCCTGAAGTTCATCCCGCCGTGTCGGGTTTGGAGATGATGCTTCGTTTCCTCTTCCCAGTCTTTGATACTTTCGGTCTGTATGGCCGGCCGACGCGGCTCATTGCGGATACCAACAACACGAAAAGCATCATGTTTGCGTTTCCCAAGCACAAGCGTTACGGCTATCTCGACATCTTGGATGTGGCCAACCTGATCCATACGGAGGGTAGCCAGAACTGGAGCGAGAGGGAATGGAGAAAGCAGCTGAAGGAGGCAACCGCTCGTCGGATGGCTGCGAACGGCAGCAGGACCAGCAGCATCGCAGGAAGTAAAACGCGCCACAGATCCAGCCTGCCTTCCCGCAACAGCACCGTGCGTCGCGAGGACGCCGCCGTCCGCCACGTTTCTTTTCCCGCAAGCAGACCCGAGTTCAATCAGTCGGCAGATGCCATTGTCCATGCCACACCCAAGGCTGAGTCTGTCACCTCGGATGCTCCTGCGTCCATTTCTCATGCTCGGACAACCTCGGATACCGCTGGATTTGCTCCTGCCCGTCAACAAGACGAGTCATCCTCCCAGTTGAATGGCCACCGTCCTGGAACGAATGGATCCAATGACCGTAGCAGCTATGACAGCGACAGAAAACAACCGGAGGCTACCCATGCTGAAGTGATCGGACAGTTCGGACCTAGTTCTCCCCCTGCTCCTGTAGCTAGCCCGCCGGCCTTTGTGCACAGTCCCGGAGAGGTTCCTCAAACTAGACCACAGCCTTCACCGGAGCTACGGAGGGCCAACAGCCGGATTTCTCAAGCCACGCTTGCGCAGATGGTTGACGCAGGAAGAATGAACGGAGCCGCGGCCACCACTGAATGGAAGGATCATGAAGGCAGGGAGCCAGACAGGCCGGGCCAGCGAGATGTAATATATGATGATGATGCCAGACCGTTTGGAGTCTCTGCTGACGCGAACCTTGCACCCCAAAGGACTCTAGCGAATGAGGCCCCGAAGTCGCAGGAGCACGCTCCGCCGGTACCAGCTCATAGGCCGGATACGATCAACATGGATACCACCGAGACACACAGTAGACCCCCGAAACGCCCCGGAAACCTTCCTCCCCTCAACACTGCCAAAGCTATCACCCGAAAACCTGTTCCCCAGCGACGACCTCCAGAGCCACGCCCGGAGCCAGAACGAGAACCAGAACCAGAACATCCTGAGCCAGAGCCGGAGCCGGATCCAGACCCCCCAACGCCTGCCACGCAGACTAGCTTGGGAAGCCTACGCCACGCTGTGGATGAAGAGGCCCTGAATCGAATAATTACCCGTCGAGACACCCTCTCCCCTGATCAGGATATCCGACCGGATGAGGAAAGTGTCTACGATGACGATGACGACTCGGTAGCCTCTCCGGACTACGCCAGTACGCACAAGTCCACAGACACCAAGGATTCTGCAGCGTCGGCCCCCAGGCCTAGGATGGGCGTCATGAAAACAGTTGGGGCTGGCCCAAAGGAGGATGATGTGGTGATCGGTGACGCGCATTATTCGCGTGGTGCGCCATCGACACCGAATCCAGATATTCCAACTGTTGACTTCGGACCTACTCTGTCCTACATGCCAACCACCAGGCGCCCGAGTACGTCGGACACGTTGAAAAAATTTGGACATGAGAGGACCGACTCGGATGCAACGGCCAAGGGGAATGACAAGAGGTTTTCGACTGGAGCAAAATTCAGCCCAGGCGTGGTTGGGTCTCACGACCGCCCTCACTCAAGGTCGCCCAGCCAGGATGAAGTTCGGCGGAGCCTGCTCTGGCAGCCTGGCATGACTGCTGGACCTGCCGCAGGCCACGGCCCCGGACTCACCCCGGAGCAATTTGTTCAACAACGGGCAACTTCCAATCGAGTTAACTCGCCAGTGTATCTGCATCGCAGGACGCCTTCGACCCCACCTCCCCCACGGCCTCCTTCCGGTGATTGGACAGCCCATGCGCGCCACCAGTCCTACGGCAGAGATCTTCCCCCTCGTCCTCATTCCCGTGGTGCCAGCAGCATGTTGGGTCACAATGATATCTCTTCTCATCTATCCGCCCGAGAGCAGGAGCACGTCGCTCGGATGACTGGCTCTTCCTTCTTCAATCTTTCGAGCAGCAACAGTAAACAGCAAGCACCGCTCGAGCCTGGGGGCCTTGTGAGCGCGATTGATGCACGTGAGCGAGAAAAGCAGGAGATGAAGGAAGGTGTGAGTAACCAGATGGTGCAGCATGCCATCGCCCAGCGCCAGCAGCAGGTGCAGCAGCAGCAGCAGCAGGCTCAGGCGCAGCAAGCCCAGATGTATGCAGCCCGGAAGCATGCCTACCACCAGAGCATGTACGAGCTCCCTGCTGCCAATCGCACTTGGGATACTTTCAACCAAATGTACCAAGCCAATGGGCAAGGCCAGCGGCCCCGGAGTGGATATTTCACACCTCAACACCCGCAATCGGCGTATCCGCAGAACCAGTACCAGTACTACCAGCAGCATCCCGGCTACTATGGCGGTGCCAACGGAGCGCAGTTCCCGCAAAACCGCTAATCCACCAACCCTTTCCGTGACGGATCTCGATGTTAGATTTTCCTATGTGATACGTTCATCTTTCTTCTTACACTCGTTTGTTCTCTCCTGTACAATTTACTTGACATCGGCACCATATCTGTTTCATTGTCTTGTTCATATCACTTTCGGTCTCACTCCTTAGAGCTAAATTTTTTTCAGTTTCTTGTTTCTGGGGAAAAGAAAATATCCTCTCCATTTGAAATATTCACTGATCTGCGCTGTCGTCAGCTCATGCCCGCATGATATCCTCGTTTTTTGAAAGTCGGTGTCATATATCTCTCTCCCTCCTTGTTTTGTCGCATCCAACGGAGTTGGAAGATAGGGTTCGGCGTCTTGTCTTCCATTTTCGAGTCTATCCTAATATTTTTCTTTCTTTCTTTCTTTCATTTATTATTTTTGTTATCTAACAGGGTTGGGAAACCTAAGAGAGGCTTATTAGTGACAAGGGAGAGGGAGAGAGACATTTCTGTTTTGCTTTGCGGCCTGGATGTACTGTATATATCTGTGGATTTGTTGTACTGTATGTACATACAGCGGTGAATCATCATACCATTGTTAGTTTTTTTGGCCCAGAATCTATTACTACCTAATAATATATCGATTCTTTGCTGTTCTGTCTTTTCCTGTTTCAAGAGATGGAAGGTACTCCGACTCGGTATATATAAGCAGCGGCCTAGGTAGTTAAGTTTTTCCTCAGAATTACTTAGAAGTCAGTGAGGTACTTGAGTCACAGGTACTGCACACAGGATAGATGGAAATTTGTCTTGGTTTAGCAGGTTACCAGAGAAGTTACCCAACGCCGAGGCAAATGCAGACTTTTGAAGACGCTTAACTAGACAAAAATGATAAACTCGCTTCCCAAAATAAAACAAGAAGTCGGATAGATAGAAATGGAAATGACCAAAAATAATGCTCCATGTAATCCGCACCCGAAAACGCCCTACCTTATTGCTAGATAAGGTTGCCTGTCTGTTTTCTCTTTCCTTTTCTTTTTTTCCCCGTAGGGGGCCTCGAATTTCATCTTTTTCTTCTCTCCAACTTGTGTTTTACGTAGCGTAGCACGCATGTCTAATCGAACGAAGAGACAAACAGCACGACTGACATGGCATTACACTACAGTACGGTAAAATGTTTTGCTAAGGAACAGTTCTTCAACTAGAGTGCAACTTCTTCACCCGGATAGCACCCTCGTACAGGCCGCGATCGATGGCCGCCGCGACGGTCAGGGTGCCTCCGACCACGGCGCACACGCCCGTCAGGAACCCCGTGAAGGTCTTTGGCCGCTGCTCGCGGTTGATAACCTTCATGGGGGAGATATCGTAGTTGAAGAAAACGCCGGGGATGCCGCCCTGGGCGTGGAGGCGCTCCTTGTGGCCCTGTGCGGCGTCGCTGCCGCCCATCAGCGAGCGCTGGTGCGACGTGACCGAGTACTGGTGCGTCTCGATGCTGCCCTGGGCACCGTACGCAGCGCCGTGCTGGCCCAGCGGCGCCTTGCTGTCGTGCATCTTGTGCACGGCCGAGGAGAAGAGCGGGTCCCAGCCGAGCGGGAGGTAGGAGGTCGACACAACCTTGATGAAGTACATGAAGTTGTACGCGGCCTCGTCGGTCGACTGCTTGGTCCCGTCGAGCGGGTTTGTGTGGTGGTGGTCCGTCCACTTCCACCGGCTGGACAGCTCGTCGGGCAGCTGGGGGCCGAAGCGCAGCTGGTGGATCTCGTGCGTCATGGTGTGCTTCTCGTCGTCAGCCAGCTTCGGGTCGAAGTAGACGTCGAGGTCGTGCGCGTGGATGTTGCCGCTCGTGAAGCTGCGCCCGGGTGCGATGTGGAAGTTCCCGATCACTTTGTTCACCCGGATGATGCCCTCGAGACGGCAGCCCTCCTTGCGCTGGGCATCGATCCGCGCCGCGTACCCCTCCCGCTCGCACTGCTCGACGTTCTCCCCTTTCCCGAACGCCCATTGCCGGATCGCGTAGGCCTCCCGCACCTCGTCGCAGGTGTTGCAGCAGCCTGGTTTGGCGGCGTTGGGGGGCGGCGGGGCTCCGGCGCATTCGCCGCAGTAGTTGGGGTCGAGGTGGTCGGCGCGCTGTTGTTTCGAGTGGCTGGATATCGGTCGAACGTTAGTTATCAACAATGACAAGATTGCCAATTGACAGTCAATTGAGGGGGTCAATTGGGTCTGCTCACAGCTCGAGCGCCTCGACGTCGATGACACGACCTCCCTCTGCCTGAGGACTCAAGCGCACTTTGTTTATGCCGTGCACGACACCAGTCTGCTGTTCGCCGGAGACGTCCATCACATCGAGCGTCAGGAGCTCACAGGGGAGCCGCGGGAAGGTGATGTTCAGGTGGATTTCCATCTTCTCCCCTAGATGGCGGGCATTAGCTCTACTCTGGGCCCCGTTCTCTTCTATAGCTCCAATAACGTGGAAGACATAAATAAATAAAGGATCCCGTACCTCTAGACTTGTCCACAATGAGCTCCGGGACCACCACCACCCGTCTGTAGTCAACCCATTCTCCCCAGATCAGCCACAGGATGATGAGCAGCGAAGCTATCGTGATGATTCCTCCGGAGGTGGTGCGGACGCGCGCGTCCTCGACCGTCTTTGCAAAGGCATCTAGCCGCGTGAACCGTGATTTCGCAGGCATTATTATATCCCAGTGGTCCGCAGGAGCATGCGGGCGTAGGCAGAATAGGAGAGATCAAAGGGAGCGGCTCAATCGGTATACAGGGAGCCAGACACCCCTGCGGAGGGCCTCTGGAGGGGTTAGTAGCAGCTTAGCTGAAACAGATCATCCAATCCGCATTAAAGTGGCTCAGAGACACAACAGAAGCGGCCGCGCAAGCCGGAATCCAGTGAGGGAGGAGACCACTTCCACCTGCTCGCAGGGAATCCCTTCAGACAAGCTGTCCAATACTCCCCCTCGTTTCCGATGCCGCATCGATGCGCCGGCTCCTCAAAGGCCAGAATACGGCCGCTCATTGGACCGTGCGGGTCGGGAGGTACTAAGCCTCTTCCGTACTATCACGTGACTGTATCACGCACGCCAAGGCAGCCGCATGCTGAGTCAGCATCCCGCCTCGAGACGGCAGCCTGTGGGATCTTCGCCTCAACGGGAAACTTCTTGATTCACGTCAAGCAACTCGCTCTTTATCCTCCTCCCTCATTCACAGACAATCCTCTTTTGGTCCGGACTCCCGGACCTCCCTGCTGCCGCTAATTTTATCCTCCTCTTTGTCCTTCCACTCCTTCCAAGTCAACCGCCTCGCTTGTTCCCCCGACTGTGCGACTCTGCTGTATGCGGACAACGAACACAACAAGGGCAAACTGAGGCGCCCAGCCCTCTGTCCGCCGCCTCAACTACCGCCTTTATAACTCTTCCTCCTTCCTGCCCTTGGCAACTGGCCCTTCACAATGCTACAGTTGTCAACCGCGATGATGAACAGCATCAGAAATCCCAGAGGGTCGCGAGGCCGTTCCAACGCACCGGACCGCGGTGGCATTCGGAAACGAGGCGCTGTGCGCGTTGATCGCGATGGAGATCTGGATATGGACGGAGGTTCCGGTCGGAGCCGTGGTGGGAAAAGGGCTCGCGGTGATTCAGGACGAGGCACTCCAGCCGGTGGCCAGGCTCCAGGTCGTGAGAGGGCCTTGGATGCCATTCAAAAGGCCCTCTCCAACAACGTCAACTCCCAGGCAAATATCCGGCAGCCCAGGGAGCGGGGAGGTGGCTTGGAACAGTTGATCGTTCGTGGATGGAAACAGAGCAAGGCGGCATCCAATCCCGACGGAGGTGTGGACAGCCTGATCGCCTTTCTGGAAAGGAAGGCTACTCCCCCGGATCCGAAAGCTGCAGCGAACACGCGCGTGAAGATAACAAAGGTATGTGCAACACACCAGACTCTGGCGGTCACCGATGTCTACTCGCAGCGTCGTCCTCTCCGGTTTGTTCTCGTTTAAAGACGGTATCCCACAAACGACGATCGAGGCTATCTACCTAGGCATTGTCGCGTTATTCTTCCCTTGGGTGACTTGCAAGTTTCAAGGTCTCTTATGCCTTGCTAACGTTCACTAGTCGCGCGTTGAAGGCGACGCTCTTATAGTGTCTATTCGCCCGGAACTGATGGACAGGATGCTTGCAATCAATGGGTTCACCTTTGCAGGCGCTCCGCTTACAGTCGAACCTTATGGCAAGTCGGCGGACAAGATGATGACGGATGGGACGCCCAACGCTACATCGTCCGTTGCCGACACCAAAGCCAAGATGACCGCATTCCTGAGCAAACGCTATTACCAGCAGACAAAGCTGCTCGACCTCTCGAATCTGGGGAATGACCCGGACCTTCTGGCGATGGGCATGTTCAATAGCACGTCCACCGAGTCCAAGTTCTTCCCGGCGCTGATGAAGGTGTGGGAAATGAACTTTGACAGCCCGGAGAAGGGGAGAGCTGCGGTCGAGAGCGTCAGTCTAGCGAACAATCAGCTTCCCAACATCACTGCTGTCACGACCCTCTCTCAGACGTTCCCTGACCTGAAGAATTTGGACCTGTCCAACAACAATTTCAGGGATGCTAATGCTCTGATCGGATGGAGATGGAAATTCCGACAGCTCGAGTTCCTCGATCTTAGTGGCACGCCATTCAGTGCGGACCCCAGCTTCAAGGATACGATGCTCAAGTGGTACCCAAGGCTCAGGATCTTGAACAATACAGAGGTTCGAACCGCGGAGGAACTGGCTGCCCAGAAGAAGACTCCCATCCCTGTTCAAGCACCGTATTTCCAGGATGACGGGAAGATCGCAGAGAACTTTGTCAAAGCGTTCTTCGTCGGATACGATAACGACCGAAATGACTTGATAAACGGTGTCTACGATGGTAATTCGACTTTCTCGCTTAACGTCAACACGGCCGCTCCCAGAGCAGCACAATCAGATCATACTGCCGGTTGGGACCAGTACATCAAGAAGAGTAGGAATCTTTTGAAGATTAGTCATCTTCCAGCCCGGATGTCTCGTGCCTACGTCGGTGCGGAGAAGATCCGCGAAGTGTGGAATGTCCTTCCACGGACGAGACATCCAGACATGATGGCCCACCCGGAGGAATGGCTTATCGAATGCCATCCCATACCCGGGCTCCCAGATCCCACGGGACAGTGCGAGACCGGTGTTGGTGGTCTTCTCATCATGGTGCACGGCAAATTCGACGAGATAGGCGGGCCCAAAGTCGAAACGCGCAGTTTTGACCGAACATTTGTCCTTGGCCCTGGCGGAGGTGTCGGAGGACTGAGAGTCATCAGCGATGTGCTCTGCTTAAGGGCGTACGGTGGGCATGAAGCATGGGGCCCGGAGGGCCAGTCGGTAACCCCTCGAGCGCCGCATCCAGAGGCGCCGGAGGGATACGCTATGCCGGCTCCAGGGAAACCAGATGCGCAGGTGCAGCAGGAGCAGATGATTCTTCAGATGAGCTTCAAAACCAAAATGACCCTTCAATACTCTGAGATGGCACTCTCAGGTAATCAGTGGAATATGGACGCAGCCTTGAAGAATTTCGAGGAGCTGAAGGTATGTTGCCGTTACCATAAATTGATAGTGTTTGCCTTTCTTTATGGTACTGACATGACTGGTTATAGATGCAGGGCAAGCTGCCACCGGAAGCTTTTCTTCCTGTCTGATCCTGTCCAGGAAGCGAAGTGTTCGCTCCTGTCATTCAAATTATCCATTTTACATTTCATACTCTTCTATTTGTACACCAGAACCCCCGGTGGGAAGGGACTGACATGGTGGCTATTTCTCTTCTTGTAAAAGTATAATATGTCTTATTTCACGATCTGCTTGCATGGCATGGCGAGGGACAGTGGCTTTTACCTGAGTATTGGTGATTCGGATTTGATTTGCATATGCTTCAGGCTCTTTGAAGGCGAATGATAAAGCGAGAGAAAACCGAGATTCGATCATGTCTAGCTGCATCAAAAAATAGATACCACAATCAGGAAAATTGATGCAATCAAGTTGTTTATTATCCCGGTCTCTTATTAGATTTGTGATCTCCGATATGCCACATTGGTTGAAATTAGTGTGGCGATACGTTAGCGCCTGAGCTCCAAATTATAATTTGAACATAGTTGCGCCATTCGAGAAGCATTTTGTCAAATATTGGGGCTTCAGAATTGTAGATAATGTAGACTGTACTCCATAGATATGCTGCGTAAGATGCGGTGTCCTGCGCCGGTGAACGGCATGCCAAGCTGATATGCGCTAAGCTGCTTCGGAGGCTAAATCAACTCCGCGACTTGAGTATCCGGGGTCGTTGCTCACGACAAAGCAGCAACTGCAGCTTTCGGGGGATCAATTGCCTTTTCGGCCTGAGAAATAGTGCGCTGGAGCAGATTAATATTTGCGTTCTATTGGAACCCAGTGCCTGGTGTTGTGGCGCACAGAAGTGCAGCATGCGCATTGGGTGTGATTGATGAATGTCCACCACCCATATGACGACCAACGGAGCGTCGAGTCCTGATCCCCTGGACGCAGGTGAGAGAGTCCTTTGTGAAATATGGTGGCGACGGTACTGACTTTCTGACTAAAAAAAAGTTGATTATGATCCTATCGAACACCTCAACGTGATCTTCTCCCACCCCTCGACGCTCTCGTCCGTGGCAAAGACCTCCGAGGCACTCCGCGCATACCAACAGGAGCTGGACAATGACATCGCCGCGCTGGTGGAGGAGCAGGTCACCTCCAACGCGGAGAGTGTCCAACGGATCCAGGCAGCCAAGGCAGACCTGTCGGAGCTGTTCAAGAAGATCGACGATGTGCGGGAGCGCGCGTTGAAGACCGAGCAGGCGATCACGGAGATGACGGCGGACATAAAGCAGCTGGACAACGCAAAGAAGAACCTCACGCTGTCGATGACGGCTCTGAAGAGATTGCAGATGCTGACGACGGCGTACGAGCAACTCCGCGCGCTCAGCAAGACGAGGCAATACCGCGAGTGTGCCCAGCTGCTTCAGGCCGTCGTCCAACTGATGGCGCACTTCAAGTCCTACCGGTCGATAGATCAGATTGCGACCCTGAGTCGGAATGTGGCAGATATACAGAGGGAACTGCTCGAGCAGGTCTGCGAGGACTTTGAGGTCGCCTTCGCAAAGGGCGAGGTCACGCAGAGACGGGGCCTGCTTGCGGAGGCTTGTCTGGTCATGGACGCCTTGGGCGAGAATGCGCGGTCCAGGCTGATAACTTGGTATTGCAACACGCAGTTGCGCGAATACCGCCAGGTCTTCAGGGGCAATGAGGAAGCTGGTTCTTTGGACAACATCTCCCGAAGATACTCGTGGTTCAGGCGCTTGCTGAAGACGTACGACGAGGAACATGCCACCATATTCCCGTCCGCGTGGAGGGTGAACGAGATCCTGGCCAACGTGTTCTGCGAGGGTACCAGGGAGGATTTCAAGGGTATCTTGTCGAGAGCTGTTAGAAGTGGGCAAACACTCGATGTCAACCTGTTGCTGTCGTGTCTACAGGAGACGCTTGACTTCGAGCAATCCCTTGACCGACGCTTTGCAAACACATCGCGTGTCTCCACAGATACGTTCATGTCCAGCGAATCTCCTCCAGTCTTCAGCCAGATGATCTCGGAAGCTTTTGAGCCATACCTGAGCGTATGGGTTGAAGCCCAAGACAAGCACCTGGCTACTCTGATACCTAAATACCGGCAGCAGCCACCGAAGCCGCCTGATGAAGAATTCCATTCCCAACTTGTAGTATCCTCCTCCACGGAGCTCTTTACGTTCTACAGGCACGCCCTTGCACAATGCGCGAAGCTTTCAACGGGAGGCCCCCTTGCTGAGTTGACGAAAGTATTCGCGAAATACCTAGACCAGTATGCGCAGCAGGTCCTTCTTTACTATATCAGTGAACGACCTACGGGGCACACCCCTTCCAGAATTCCAAACCTAGAAGAGCTCATCTTGGTGCTCAACACTGCAGATTACTGCTACACGACATGCAACCAACTGGAGGAGAAGATCAAGGGCAGAATCGATGACAACCTGAAACAGGGCGTGGATCTACAGAGTCAGGCTGATTCTTTCATGGGGATCGCAAGTGCTTGTGTCCGCGGTCTTGTACGGAAGGTGGAGGTCGATCTGGAGCCATGCTGGCGAGAGATGCGGAACACACCGTGGAATAGGCTTGAAACCGTGGGCGATCAGAGCTCCTACGTTGGAGAGCTGCTGTCCAAGATTAAGACGAGATCGGAGGAGATCCTACAACTGTTGCATAAGCATCAGTACGCCCGAGCATTTGCTGATAATCTCGTTGAACTTCTGTCCAACGCCTACGTCAACAACATCTTTCAGTGCAGGCCTGTCTCCGAGGCGGGTGCTGAGCAGGTAAGCCGATTTACTCCATTCATGTGGACTAATGAGACGGTTTTGCTAACGGATAATTAGATGTTACTGGACTCTTACACATTGAAAAACGGTCTCTCCTCGCTCTTACCAGCACCAGCTCCCGCAGGTTACGTGAAGCGTGTGAACGCCAGCTTCTCGAAGATCGACACACTCCTCAAAACCCTCCAAGTTCGGGCATCGCCCCCAGAAGCCCTGGTGCAGGCGTACCTCATCCACATCGCGGACCGCAGCGACACCAACTTCCGCAAGATTCTCGACCTCAAGGGGATCCGAAACAGACAGGAACAGAACCAACTCGTGGAGCTATTCCAGATCCACCGCGCTTCGGACCGCCACGCGTCTAATCTCCAACAGAGCAACCCCATCCTGGCAGCCTTCCAAGCACCTTATTATTCCTCATCCTCCGCTGCATCAAGTGCCATGTCCCCGGGCCTGGGCCTCGGCACGCTAGGCACCTCCGCATCGCTCAGCGCCTCGAACCTCCCCGCCCGTTTCGACCCGTCCCTGCTGGGATCGGCCCTCATCTCCGCCGCCAAGGACGGCGTCAGTGGTGGAGGCAGCGCGACGAGCCCATCGTCTCCGGTTCCTGGACCGTTCGGGCAGGGGGGCCTGCAGCGTGGAGGAGGAGAGGAGAGCAGTGCCGCGGCGAACCTGAACGAGAACCTGAAGAACATCGGCAAGTTCTTCCGTAGGGACCTCGGCCGGTTCAGTGGCCGGTTTGGTTGGAGTGGAGAGGATGGTGGTGGTAGGTAGATACGTAGATACCTTCCTAGACAGCGGATACCTAAGGGATATAATATAGGGATATAAATACCTAAGGATTTCTCAAGAGGATGAAGCGTCTCTTTGATGTTTCACGTTGTTGATGTTTGGGCATAAGTGACGACAGTTATATATACCTGGGCAGCTGTCTGTAACTGCTCGCCCCGTCTGCCTATCGTGTTCGTGTATAAATGATGCCCCTTGCAAGTGATGTACTCAAGGTATGTGCGTGTATGGGACACTTTCCGTGCTTTCTATGTTAGTGGGCTCCTCAGTCATTTGATGTTTCATGTGTGTTTTTCATATGGAATAATCATAATGGATGGATCCCCTTTACTATATACATATGTAATTTACCCAAGTTTTTAATTAAGGCGACGGAACAATTCAACGATAATAGAATTCAACTACCAAACTAAACTACTAAAGTCTTCTGCAAAACGACCGGAATCGGCTGAGCCGCAAGACATCTCCCTTCGCAGACTCGAAGATGCACTCTGCGAGTTTCAGGGCAGGTTGCCAGACAGGAACATCTACGGGACTACACGGAGCTGGAATTGGCAGGATTACTAAATCAGAGAGCCTTTTCAAACTCAGGGAGGCACGGGAGCTTGGTTCGCAAAGCTACACGAGATAAGGGGCACTTAAGCGGTTAAGCCAATCATCCCGCAAATGATAGCTCGCTTAGTATGGACCAAGGAAGATACTGACCTGCACAGCCAAGGAGACGGTTAGCATTCTGAATCACATGTCTGTAATTGGAGCAAAGGACAATTGGCTCAATTGATTGAATAAAATGTGCACAATGATTCTCCATGGCATCAGCAAAAAATTAGAGTGTTGTTGTTGCATTTTTTTTGATCTTCACCGTCCCCCCGAGAGGGGTGGACTTGGGGTTAAAAAGCTTCATCATCCGCCAAGGAGAAGGATGTGGGTGAGTATTCCAGGAAAAAAAAAGCAAAGCCAAAAAGTGAAGTTAAACCTGCTTACCTATTGTTGCTGGGCGACCGGAGCGCAGGTACTAATGAACTACGCTCACATCGAAAAGTGGGTAAGAGTCGTCCGTTCATTCTGATGAAGGTAAATGCTTTTTTTCATTCTATCACGAGCAACGACATGAGCCATAGGAGTATCTGGTACATCGCATTCGTATCCCGTAACAGAACCGGGTCACTTCAAGCCATTTAGTCGAAGAGACCACCGAATCCTAGAGCGCCATGTTAGCATGCAGTCGTGGACATCCCGGGAAGCTAAAATAGACAAAACTTACCTTCATCACCGCTCTCCTCCTCCTCTTCCTTCTCCTCCTCCTTAGGCTTCTCCTCAGCAGGAGCAGCCGCGGCCGCGGCGGCAGGAGCAGCGGCCGCATAGGCCTCAGGGTTGGCAATGCGGTCCTTAAGCTGCTCAATCTCAGGCCAGCTGTAGTCGGTTGAGACGGCGACAGCCAGGACCTTCTTGTAGGAGTTGACAAGAGAGTGCAGGATAGATGGCAGCGTCGGGTAGTTGGCGGCCAGAGAGATGGAAGTGATGGTCTTGATGGCGCTCTGGAAGGCGTCGAGGAGCTGGGACTCCTCGATGTCCAGGATCTCAGGGCCGAACGTCTGGCCGTTGTCGTACACCTGGGCAATGGACATACCGTAGGTGAAGGGCGAGATGTTCAGCATGTTGAGAAGGGTGGCCTCGGAGGCACCGACCTTGGAGCCAGCCTCGACCAGCTTCAGGTCCGTGGTGATTTCAATGGTACCACGAGCAATCTTGGTGGGAATACCAAGAGCCTGGAAGAAGGAGGTCTTTCCGGGTTCCATACCCGTGTTACCAGCAGGAACCCACACGTCAGCCGGCGCAATGGCACCAGCACGAGCCGGAGCCTTGATACGGTTGGAGAGGATCTTGGTACGAATTTCCTTCATGTCCCCGTTGGTGAAAATGAAACCAACATTGCCTATAGACGAAAAGATCATCAATTAGCAAAATATCCTCAGGCATTTCTCCTAAGCTTGATAGGCCGTGTGCTTACCCTTGACGTGCGGCAGCAGACGCTCGTACTCGGGGTTCTCAGAGAGGAAGCCCTTGATCGCACGGCGAATCTGTGATGACAGTCAATGATTTCCATTCCTGATGGACCAAATGGTATTCCAAATGATCGTACCATGGTGTTCTTGCCCATGAGGACGACACCCTGGCCGCGGATGCTGAGACGAATCTCATGCATCTGCTGGGAGCTGACATTGTCGACATTGACGATGAAAATCGTCTTGTACTCGTCGAGAAGCCCCTTGAGCTTCTCGAAGTACGCGGCCTTGGTAGCTGACTTGCCCCCCATGTCTCCTTATGTATGAAGATAGGATATTTAAGGGCAAGAGTGACAATATGATGTGAACGGTGACGGGGAACGGGTTGACGTTGAAGAGGGATATTTCGCGATATGTGCGATTTAGGAAATTCTCTTGTGGCTTCGCCTAACTAGCCGACTGGGGCAGCCCCAACCAATCACGTGTCGCCGCCCGGGGAACTGCTAGCTCCGGCCGCCGTCCAGAAAAAGAACAAAACACCGAGCAGCCGACAAGCAAGGTCCATGAGACGAGCCATGTCGCTGGATTGCTTTCGCATGAGCGTATCTTTCTCTTCACGCGGCCTGCGTCTGAGTTTTTGACTTCTGCGGCACCGTGGCCCAGCCAGCCCTGTCACCCGTAGCAGCCGCCCATTTAGCTCCACCATGACTGCGAAATTTCAGCATCCAATTCAGCGCATCCAGTATGTTGAAGGCCAAGCGCTGCCTCAACGGCTGTTGATTGCCTCTGCAGGCCCAAAGCTTTACTCTTATGATGCTGAAAACGGGCGGCGACTCTCTGTCTGGCCACGGGATATCGAAACAAGCAACGACCATGCAATTGCAAGCTCGACCCGCGAGGGTGCAGATGTCGATGACCAGGGCCCTCCGGAAAAGAAAAGAAAGCTTTCGCCGTCAGCGGAGCAAGCCAGCGAGGAGTCCAAGCACAATGGCCAAGAGACTATAGAACCAAAGCCCTCGGGAACTTGGTCAAATATCCCTCTAATAGTCCCTTCCCCAACTGGAAGTCACATAGTTGCTGTCACTGCGGAGGACAAATGCATCCGCGTTTTTGAGGTCGGCACAGATGGGAGTCTCAAGCAATTGAGTGAGAGGTAAGTGTTTCTGGGACAACTTTTCTATTTTCCCCCCAGATCTTCAGTATGCTCATAGAGGTAGGTGTATGCCAAAGCGGCCGTGCGCTCTGAGTTTGACAACCGATGGCAACATCATTCTATGTGGTGATAAATTTGGAGATGTCTATTCTCTGCCGCTAATCCCTAGCGACAAGCCCAATCTTCCAAAAAATCCTGCCGCGAAGAAACCTCTTCAGCCTGCGGCGTCAAGTCTTACCGTGCACACCAAGCGCAACCTGGCAGCTCTAGAACAGCAACTCCGGCAGGCTGCCAAGAGTTCGAATTCAGAAGAGAAAACTGGCCCTTCTTTTGAACACAAATTGCTGCTTGGTCATGTGTCGATGCTCACAGATTTGGCGTTTGTCTCGCTCCCATCAGGGCCATCGTCGAGTAGTCCTCGAGATTATATTTTGACTGCGGACCGTGACGAGCACATTCGCGTATCCCGCGGCCCGCCTCAAACGCATGTCATTGAGAATTTCTGCCTGGGTCACACGTCTTTTATCAGCAGGATTTGCATTCCGCAGTGGCAGCCGGAGATACTGATCTCTGGCGGAGGAGACGACTATCTCCTTGTCTGGAATTGGCGGGAGAGCCGTATCTTGCAAAAGGTTCCGCTGCTGGATCCGAACTCGGAGTCCCGGGAGGTCGCCGTTCGAGGTATCTGGGCGGTTCCATCTGTGGCTACTGCAAGAGTGATATTGGTCGCAATTGAAGGGTAAGTAAATCTGTAGGAGACCATCCGTAATGATACAAGTCTAATTCCCTTGTTCCAGGTCTCCCCAGCTTCTTTGTTATACCTTAGAATCCAGCGGCGAGTTGAAGCCGCAGCCCCCTATTCAGCTCTCTGGAAACGTGTTGGACGTAAGCAGGCTTGGGAAAGATGGCACTATTGCCATCTCTGTTGATGGCGTCCATGCATCTGGTTCGACCAAGGCCTGGAGAGACGACCTTACTTCCCCGCAGGTCTTCCTTGAGGCGGTTCATCTGACCATGCAGAAAGATGGTCAGTTGGCCTGGGAACCCATCAGAGACCCGATGATTGGTAATGTCAATCGCGAGGGAACTTCGGATATCGTCATACCAGCGGACGAGAAGACCAGGCTTAATCTAGAAAAGATGTTAAGCGAGTCGTTATATAGTGTGGGGAATCTCCGGAAGAGAGCACAGACAGAAGAGGAGTAGTTTGGCGGGGGGCCCGTCGCGCGGGATCATTTGTATATCTAGAGTAGCTAGCTACCTAATAATGCAAGTAGCAATCCTGGGGATGTTAGTCAGGCATGCAGCTGCCGTTTGGTTGATACTATATGTACCGTTGATTAGGGCTTCCCAATCTTAGGCGAGCCGCAGTCGCAGCGGGCCGATTCGCCAGCCGCGGAGACACCAAAGTCCGAAGCTTCCTCCAAGGTCCCAAATCTCCCCATGTATTTATTGCCAACATGCAAGAACAGTTCGAGCCCCTGAAAAACGACCTTATCCTTAGAGCCGCACGGGGTATTTAACCGTTTACAATGACGCTTTTCTAGCGACAGATGAAACTAATGTGTTTGCAGGCGAGAAGGTCGAGCGTCCTCCAATATGGGTTATGCGGCAGGGTAAGTGCTGGATCCGTACCCCGCGAGCTCCGACGAACTTTCGCCCATGGCGATATCCGAATACCATTGATTGACACTCTATGTTCCTTTCCCAGCGGGACGATACCTTCCTGAATACCATGAGGCCAAAGGTGACCGCGACTTCTTCGAATGCTGCTGCGACCCGGAGGTCGCATCTACCCTGACGCTGCAGCCCATTGAGCGCTACGCGGGGCTGATCGATGCGGCAATCATCTTCTCCGACATTCTCGTCATCCCGCAGGCGATGGGGATGGTGGTCGAGATGGTCGACAAGAAGGGCCCGAGTTTCCCAGAGCCGCTGAAAACGCCCGACGACGAGCAATATAAGAGAATAATGCAGAAGCAAGTGGACGTTAAGGCAGAGCTGGACTATGTATACAAGGCTATCACGCTTACACGGCACAAGCTGAAGGGCCGTGTACCGCTACTCGGGTTTTGCGGTGCCCCATGGACTCTGCTGTGCTACATGGTTGAGGGCGGGGGCAGCAAGCTCTTCATCCAGTCCAAGACCTGGATCTACAAATACCCCGAGGAGTCGAAGGCATTGCTGCAGAAGATTGCTGACATCTGCGTCGAGTACCTCGCGTTCCAGGTTGCCGCCGGTGCGCAAATGATCCAGGTCTTCGACTCTTGGGCTGGGGAGCTATCTCCAGCCTCCTTCAAATCGTTTGCGCTTCCCTATCTGCGACATATATCTGAGAACTTGCCCAAGAGGCTCAAGGAGATGAACCTGGAGCCGGTACCGATGACTGTATTCGCGAAAGGGGCATGGTATGCCCTGGAGGAGCTCTGCGACTCGGGGTACGACGTCGTGGGTCTGGACTGGCAGCACGACCCAGCTAAAGCAGTAGAGATCGCGAAGGGCCGGGTGACGCTCCAGGGAAATGCGGATCCAGGTGTCCTTTACGGAGGCAGAGCGGCCATAACCGCTGTCGTCGAGGAAATGGTGAGAGGGTTCGGAGGGGGAAAGCGAGGATGGATCGCCAATTTGGGCCATGGTAGGGGATATCTAACCCATGCAAAATCTGCTATGAAACCAAAGTTGACTCTGTGAGCAGGAATCACGCCGTTCGTGGATCCGGACGATCTGAAGTTCTTCTTCGAGGAGATCCACCGGCTGACCGCCTCATGATGTGCTCAACTATGGAAAATATCTTGATAAAGCCTCGACGACAAAAGGTACATACGTTCTGCACGATAAATGGGTGGTTTGCTTCAAATGCGCATGCAGATAATACTGCTAGTATCGTACGATGTAATCATACCGCGGGCGAGGTGATGATAGACCTAGACCGCAATATCCTCATTCCTGCGACGGAGGTTGATGTTGTCAGCGATGTATTCCAAAAGAGGAAATCCATAGAGGACCTGAAGCAGACTAACAAAGGCATGATAAATGCATACCAGAGATCTGGCTTCTCCCGGATGAACTTCTCCATCAGCTGCTTGCATTCCTCGTTATCCAGGACCACGACCTCAACGCCGCGATCCTTCAAATATTGCTCCCCTCCCACAAAGTTCTTATTCTCACCGATGACGACGCGCTTCACCTTGTAGAGCAGACAAGCACCAGTGCACATGTCACAGGGCGACAGGGTAGTGTACATGGTGGCGCCCTGATAGGCGGAAGCAGGAAGGCGACCAGAGTTCTCAAGGGCGGACATCTCTGCCTACATTGTTACGAGACAAGACGTGAGTAAAAGCCGTAGGATGGACCCGAGTAACGGTGGCAGGGAGAAAGAAAGAGAAAGAGAAGAAAGCAGATGGATTATTGACTGACATGCAACGTCGCGCTGCCTTTCTGGACGCGCATATTGTGTCCCCGACCGAGGATCTTGCCATCCTTGGAGACCAAGCACGCTCCTATCGGAACACCTCCCTCCGCAGCGCCCATCTTGGCCTCTTCCAGCGCGGCGAGGAAGCCCGGATCCTGCTCCATCGTTCAACGGATTGCGGGTGGAGATGCGAGAAGCTCGTGCGACACGTGTCCAGCAAGAGGAGGGTCCAATTGGGAAAAGAGCAACGGTTAGAACAGCAAACGTATTTGTTGTTCTACAGTACAATAGTAGCTACGTGAGCAATAAGCTCGTCGGAGGATCCCCGGGCCTCTGCCTGAAAGCGGGCAGTAGTGGATACCGCGAAAAGTTCACATCGGCAGATGCTAGATGGATCCCCGCTTATCGATAAGCAGATAGATAAGAGACCACCACCGAGGGGGTGATCTGTGCTTGACCCCGGGGTTCTGTTACTGCGTACCGAGATTTTTCCTGGCTACAAGAAGTAGCTGAGGGTCCAGTGCATTCCCGCGCGATTCAGGGAGCAGCTGCGCGTCTCGACACACCGGATCCCCTGCCATCCTGATCGCTGGCGCGCTGGCAGGACTCCGCAGGAGCCAGAGTCGTGTTCCGCTGGCGGTGACGAGCCACGGTGGCTGCGTTGGGCTGCGGTGGAAGAGGATGGAAGGCCAGCAGGACTCCAGCCCGACGCGCTGATGGAAGGGCGATGCAAACGCCGTATCCGGTCGTCGCCGCAACCGCGGCGCGTGGAAGGGCTGGGAAGAGGATGGAAGCGCAGAGAACCGGGTCGAAAGCGGTACGGCGCCGCGCTCGGGCCATCGATGCCCAGCAGTGACACTCGAAGCAACGAGAAGACGACAGACACAGTCAGCCTTGTGGCTTCGTCGGGCGCGTCTGCGGCGAGATTTCCTTCGCCAGGCCCTTGAAAAAGCAGTCCCTTCCCTCCTCCTCTCTCCCCTGCACATTCGATAGGAAGAGACAGAGCGTCGATCAGCCGGGCTGTTCGCCGGCCGCCCCCAGCGCATCTCCGGGTCAGGCCCAGATTACGGTTCTTGAAAAGCTTGGCGTATTTGAAACGCGCAGTTCCCGGCGGAAAGGACGTCCGCCGTGCCTGGCGTTCGGTTACATTACCAACCAGAGCAGTCTTTCTCCTGGTCTGCTCCCCAGCAGCAGCCGCCGGTCCATCCAGAACAACACCGGCTTTCAAGCTTCTTTTTCCCTCCACGCTCCTCTTATCCCTTCTTCCTCCCTTCCTAACCTCCTACCACCTCTTGTGACTCCTTTCACGTCGCTGGAGACGTCTGCACGGGCATCAAGTCACGCCTTGATCTGAGACGGCGCTCTCAGATAAATTACACTTCGATTCAGCCTTGGCGTTTCAGCCTCCGTCCCGTTTTGCGCCTCTCTCGCCTTTACCTTTTTTTCTCATTTCAGCATACAGATAGACGTCGTCCAAGATGGTCAGAGACACCAAGCTCTACGATATCTTGGGGGTATGTATGCTCTATGAGACATGAACGTGATAGGAGAGAGACTGACACGAGCTGTCCAGGTTCCCCCCACGGCCACTGAGGCCCAGTTGAAGACTGCTTACAAGAAGGGCGCTCTCAAGTTCCATCCTGGTATGTCACCATACATCCTAATCCATTTGCTGTTAGGCTTTTTTTTGGGCCGCTGACTAACGGCTTCTCTCCAAACAGATAAGAACGCAGGCAACCCAGAAGCAGCCGAGAAATTCAAGGAGATTTCTCGTGCATATGAGATCCTTTCTGATCCGCAGAAACGCCAGATCTATGATCAGTATGGTGAGGAGGGTCTGGAACATGGCGGCGCCGCTCCGGGTGGAATGAATGCGGAGGACCTCTTCTCCCAGTTCTTCGGCGGCGGAGGTGCCTTCGGCGGTATGTTCGGCGGTGGCATGCGAGACCAGGGCCCCAGGAAAGCCAAGACCATCCACCACGTTCACAAGGTCAGCTTGGAGGATATCTACCGCGGCAAGGTGTCAAAGCTGGCACTTCAGAAGTCGGTCATTTGCCCGGGTTGCGATGGACGTGGAGGCAAAGAGGGTGCAGTCAGACCGTGCGCTGGCTGTAACGGTACTGGTATGAAGACCATGATGCGCCAGATGGGTCCCATGATTCAACGCTTCCAGACCGTCTGCCCGGACTGCAACGGTGAGGGAGAGATCATCCGCGACCGCGACCGCTGCAAGCGCTGCCAGGGTAAGAAGACCGTTGTCGAGCGGAAGGTTCTGCACGTCCACGTCGACAGGGGTGTCAAGAATGGCCACAAGATCGAGTTCCGTGGTGAGGGTGACCAGCTGCCTGGCGCACTGCCCGGAGATGTGGTGTTCGAAATTGAGCAGAAGCCCCACGAGAGATTCCAGCGCAAGGACGACGACCTCTTCTACCGTGCAGAGATTGATCTTCTGACGGCTCTTGCTGGCGGTACCATCAACATTGAGCATCTCGATGACCGATGGCTCTCCGTCACCATTCCACCCGGCGAGCCTATCACGCCTGGTATGTCCCCCCCTTTTCATGCAAAAGGACTCGAGAAGCAGATTGTTGACCGTTCTTTCTGCAGGTGCTATTAAGGTGATCAAGGGCCAGGGTATGCCATCGTACCGTCACCATGACTTCGGTAACCTCTACATCCAATTCGATGTCAAGTTCCCCGAGATGCACGAGCTCCAGAACCTCCACCTGCTGGAGCAGGTTCTGCCTCCCCGCATGCAGCAGCAGCAGCCGCCACCTGACTCGATGGTCGAAGACTGCGCACTGCAGGATGTTGACCCAAGCGCTCACGCTCAGGCTAGAGCACATGGTGCGGCAACCGCGGAGGATGAAGAGGAGGATGGCGTTCCACCCCACGCTGAGAGAGTGCAGTGCGCATCGCAGTAAATGCGCCTTCAACAGCATTGTGTCGAATGCGGTTAGTGCGCTGGGATGTGGTATGGAATTTTTCTCTTGTGATACCATGGCTGGTGACACACCTAGTGGTGGTTTTTTTTTTTTTTTTTCTTTTCGGCTCTACAAAGGCGTTTGCACTGAAGATTAGGCGAGATGATGACCAAGAGTCCTGTTTCTCTGTATCCAGGTGCCATCCTCTTTCCTCCGTTTCTGGTCTTACCCTTTGATCCCCTTAGCATTTCACCCTAATTTCTCTTAATTTCTCTGTTGCATGGGAACGGACCTGGAGTCGGAGATGGGACGAGCATGATGTGACCATGACGAGGACACGGATAACAGGATCCCAAGATGAGCGTGTGGAAGAAGGCGAGGCGTTGTTGTTCGTATCTACCCTGCCCGCGGCAGTTCGGGATCATTGCTCTATGCAGGTGGATGTTCGGAAGGGAATAGAATTTTGTTCTCTTACGCGAACTTTTTTACTGCAGGGGAATTCCTCTCCGTCATGAGCATGTCCCTTTTTGCCTTTTGTTTCTGTGCTTTATTTTCTATGCATGCGTATCCGGATTTCATTTCGAGTGGGACAGGATTCTGAGAGAGGATTTCTTTTGCTCTTGCAGTACACTGTTGGTGTAGTTGAGCTTCTATTTTTTTTTTTCTACCTACACTATGGCGTTTGTCGTTTGTTATTAGAATGCACTGGTTTCCGTCTGTGTTCAACTAGGTCGAGTCAATTCCGGTCTTGTGTCTGACGTGTAGATCTTGTAGTGACCTCTTCTGTTTGGCTTAATGGATTGTCTCAGGCAAGAAAGCTGTGCTGGAGTCTAGGTACTGAGGAACAATCTGTCTGCTCCCTGCCCAATGCCCCCAAAGGAGTGCAAGTGTATGCACAACCCACTTGTCAGATCAGATCTGTAAGTTATTATTCTACTCCGTACAGATTGGTATATTGCATATATACATTCTCACCGTCTTCTCGTTATTGTCCGTCGCAGCACCCGCGTTGTCAGACGATAATATGTAGAGGACATTTGCGCAAGCCGGCGGGTGGGCTCAATTGGTACAGTACCAGTCAAGGACTCCACTAGGGTTTGGGTTTTCCAACCAGCGGAGTGGAGTGTCTTGCGGCAACGCCGGATCTGGCAACCCATTCCTTTCGAGCAGTGTATGTGATATGTGATTATACATGATTATGTACACCTGTATCGTCGATTGATTGATTGATTGATCTATTTATGTGCCATGCCATGTTTCCCTATTGCTATTGTGCACTGAGAGGGTTCTCGTCTTCATCGGGCTGCATACCTACGTTGGCGGGTCGTCCTGGAGGCTGATAATGTTAATATCTACGTAACCTAGGTACAGTACCTAGGTACTTATCTAAGGAGGCACGCTACGTACAGTACCAGATGCATGTGCTGTCCAGATAGAAGGAAAAAAGAGAAGAGGAAGAGGCCGTTGACACATGAAAACGCCCGTCTAATCTATCTAATGATTCATTTGGATTGGATTGCGATGTGTTAGCTGTGTGTACTCCGTAGACTGGGTGAGATATGAGAAAGTAGATTATTCTTGCAAAATGATTGATTCGATTCGGAATGTGATTCTGTTAACTGAAGCAGTTTTATGACCATCCATCATAGACCACTACCCGCATAATACGTCCGCTGCAGTGTCCAATATCTATGTCCGCGTCCGAGAATCTCGATTACTTCTATCAAATATACCAACTTTCTTTATTAGGACTGTTTCTGGACGACTGGTGACGGTAAGGTCTATGATAAATGTCAGATAATCAGCTAGAACTTTTAGAGAGGAAAAAAAGGTTCTTGGGCCATGTCAAAGCTGTGTGTGTGTGTGCGTGTGTTGGGAGGAGGGAGAGGGGGAGGGTTGAACATAAATACTGCCCTGTATGTACCGTACTGTAGGATTCTAGAAAGGAAACTCTTGTTCTTTATTCTTCGTCGCTTTCTCTGTCACTTTGCCATACGTATTGGTGGTTAGTCTGTCATTCACGCATAAATCGACCTGATTGATCTTTTATTCCGGAGTCAACCGTGTTTTGTCATTTTGTATTATTCTTTAGATTCTGTTGGGTTGGAGGCATATACATTATATACTCTGACCTGGTTTCTCAATGAAGGATATAGATTGAGAAACGGAATAAGGAAAGGGAGAAGACGAGTACAAACCCCGTCTTTTTCTGTTTAATCTGAGAGAAGGTGCTATTTATCTCTCTTTTGTCACTCCCTCTGTTTCCCCTGGTTCTTTCTCTCTTTTCGTCGAGATGTATGTATGTATGCATAATCTCGATATGCATACATATACTGCGTGATATCAACTGAATATGGCCTGAAATAATGCCACTAGAGGTTACGTCTGCATGTTTATATAGGTACATGGAATACGTGGACCGTATCTATGTGTTGTGCTGCATCATAATGTACGCACATGTGTTACATGAACACTGCTGCCAATATCACTTTCTAGGTACTATATACTCTAGCGAGACTGGTTAGCCTTCCTCCATAACATAGGTAACTGCATATCGAAACTGACCTCCCAGCCTAGATCAGCGCCCCCGGATTTCCACTGGGTGACAAACATGCAGATGGATGGATAGGGTTCACTGCGCGAAAAGTATGGCAGTGCTGTGTGTTGGTGTCTTAGGTAGGGCAGTGTTATTGCGTCATTCTCATCTGGCTGGTTTACTTCTTTTTTTCTGATGATCCTCTACTGCGTTTATTCGTTTTACCGGGCCCGATATACTGAAGTTATACGTGTGAAGTGACATGGGTCACACGGCATGTTTGAGGCACATTATTTTACTTGATTCTACGATGCATTGTCTGAGAAGGGGCAGGTTAAGTTTGGACGCGGCGGAACGGACATGGAGTCGAGTTATTGGGAGTATGTGTGTAGCTTCTTGCGGGGTAAGTGGTGGTTGCTGGAAGCAAGTAGTACAAGCCTGAGATAAGAATGAGAACTCTCACAGGTAGGTCGCAGTATTAAACTGTTCTCTTATAATAAGTGTAGACTCATGAGGCCACCTATTTTATGGGTTTCCATCGCTTTAAGGTAACAAGCGTAGCATCAAGACTGCGGACATACCTAGGGTGCTCTGTAAATCCTCGACACGTCATGGTCATCTTACCTATCCTCAGTGCAAGTTGTACCAGTCCGCGTTCGGTCTCAGCTGGCTGCCTGGACATCATGATGTAGAAGCTCTTCGAGAAATCACCATCTAGGAAGGGTACCTAGGTAGGTACTAATGCCAGTAATGAGGGAATAAACTCAGCCCTGCGGGATGAACCGTAATTCTGTCACCACAAAAGACATCCCGAGAGCTTCTCGACGTTTCTGCTCCCGTTGCTGTCAGGATGAGCAAAGATTGACGTGACCTTTAGCAGCGTAGCATAGGTCCACGATCCTCACGTCCAAGTTCGGGAGTTGCCAAAGCCGCTCTTCCCACTCCTGTCTGATATTTTCCGGGAAGTGGTGTGGTGCCCAGCAGCGAGACCCTGCACGTCTCATGTTCACGGTTTTCTTATCGCACAGTGTCAACTGTCCGACATACAGAGTCTGGCAAGGTTTGGCATTGCTCCGTCAGCGGGATCTCCAGTCTGCATATTGATCTGAAGGAATATCCTTGACTGGGATCGACAGGTGATCTCTCGGCGTTTAAGCTCGGAAAAGCTTGTCATGCGGCTGCGGTCCTGTTTCGAGTGCGGCAGGGATCATGGATGGAGGATGCCCATGTCGAGGCCAGAGACGTAATGAAACAACCGTTTGGGTCCTGACCTGCTGCTGGGCTATTTTTGCAAGAAGAAATAGGCCCACTTGGGGATCTCTTCGTAATGTGCGCATCTGCCGGATGCAATGAGCTTCCTGATGATTTTGTCAATTCTCAATCAGCAGACTGCACATCTATTCAAAGCAGTTGCGGTAGCCATCTTTATGCAATGATATAATTGATTGAGACGCTTCAATCTAGTGAGATTCGCGCCTTCATCGTTATGAGAGCAACATCTTCCTAAGACCGTTTCGTTTGTGGCCGTCCTCCCCAGTCCCTGCGTAGATAGTCATCACGGTTAGAGGCTCACATCAATGAGCAAACCGTACAGACCATTCAGTTTGACTCGTCGGAACCGCCGGGTTGGGAGCAGCAGGACCGGCGTTTTCTTGCCATGTAGGTCCCCGAAGAACGTCTGCCAGATGACAATATCGACTTACGTTTGGGTCACTTCTGACCGGACAACGGGATATCTTCACAAACCTAGAAACAAACAGGTGAAAAATTTTCTTCTAGCTCTGTGGATTGATTCGGAGAAGATCGAGAACGTGGCTGAGAACAGACGGAGCAAAATGACGCGATGCGCATGGCGACAGCTTGCATGTCAACCTTGGCAGGGTGCTCAGGTCCAACCGTTCATCATCTCCGACAGCCAAGAGATCCGCCAACACGGGCTAAGAGGTCAGGACATCTGCATCTGCAGCATGGGTACTAAGAGCCCGTGCGGAGAGCCGCAGGGGCGGAAACCATGAAACTGTGGTTCGTGGTATACGGACTAGTATATATATGAGGACCCTACTGGTGGGAGATAACCCTATCTCCGACTCTGGGAGTGGTAGATATGGCGTGGTCTTGTTTCCCTTCCAATCCCTCTATATACCACGTATGCCCTTCACGTGAAGAGAGGAAGAGTGCTCCGTTGGAATCTCCCTGGACGAATGTCTTGCGGGGAAAGTGGATAGGTATTCTGTTCGAGAAAATTGAAACACGGGGTTTTTCTGCTACACGTGGAAGGCATCAAGGCACGTGCGGGAAGTATGAACAGAGCCACGAGCTAGATTGCTCACGGTGTCATCTAAAGTTAAATCTATTGATCTATTATAAATCATCACGAGAGGAACGGCCGGTCGCGGAGGCCTCGCTCTGAGGTCTTGATGCTGCGGTGATGTTTTCACCATCGGCGGGTGCGATGGCGTCTTCCAGCGGCGCGGTGATTGGGCGGCAGGGGCAGCCGGGCGCGAGATGCGCGGGGGCCGGCGGGGCGGACGTCGGCGCGCGATGATGCGTCCCGGGGGGCGCTTTGCGTGCAGGCGGCTCGTGACTGGCGGCTGCCGACGTCCTCCCTGGCCGTGCGGTCTTGGCATCCTCCATCGGACCATCGTGCTCGGATCGTCGCCAGCTTTGCGCTGACCTTCCAGCCTGAAGCTCCTTTTCTTCCTCTCGTTCTGGCCCCGTGCGATGGTCGCGTCTGGCGCCCTGCATGGGATGATGAGAGAACTCGAACCACCGTCCAGCACGGCGGGGCGTCGAGGATCGAGGCATGGGGGACCGTGATGATGGTTGTAACTGGTCTTGTTGGCGTGCTGTTCTGCGTCGGCCGGCGTCCATGGCCCAAGCATGGCCGCACCCCCCGTCAGGACCCATCCCGATCAAAAAAGCCCTGCTCCCGGCGGCCGCGTCGTCATTCGCTCCCGAGAGCTCGTCATCGACCAGGGCCGCGAACCACGATGGTGTTGCTCACCACTTGCAGCGGCGACTACTTAATATTATTTTTTGCCCTGGCAGCTCCTGACCTTCGTCAAAGCTGGAGCAGGAGCTGCCGATCTCTGGCGTTATTATTGGGGACTTGATATCCACCGCGTGGAGTTGTGTCGTCTGGGCACTACTTGCGTACGCTGTTGATTCGGGCGGACCGTCGGGGCGTCCATGTTTTGTTCTCCTTTATCAATCTTCTCTATTCCCCGGACACGGTAGAAAAGGCCCTCTGCCGGTGCATGGTTCTGTGTCTGCTCTGCATGCTCTCTTCTTCACCCTCAACCTCTCCTCCTTGAACCGTCTCGTCTCAATGCCTTGCTAGGATTACTACTGCTCCGATTACTAAGATTCTCCCTTTTCTTTTCGTCCGCTCCTGTTCCCTTGAATTTCCTTTCCTGGGTTGGGTTTGAACACTGTGACACGTTCCGGGTTCCTTCGGCCGCCGATCTCGCCGTCAATATCACTTACTCCCCGTGCGACAGAGAGTCCCGGTCTTGACGCTAGCTTCCAATTGTCCGTGTTCGTCTCGTTCCGGTTTTCGTTATAGACGTCTATTGCTGCGTGACACACAAAGCCGGCGTTCTGCACTTGCAGCGGTCGCGGGTCGTGTCACCACATCTGTGTCGGACGGTTCGGCTCTTCTTGTGCCAGGTGATCCCGCAATGGAGATTCGGTTGTGAAATTCGAAGTCTACCCAGAGCCTGTTAGGCACCGTTGCGCCCTCTCTTACCACGGCCTCCTGCTGTGGTCTATATATCAATCCTTCCTATTCCTGGCGGAGGATTTCTCGAATCTTTCCCTCACTCCTCCACAGCTTTCCATCCCCCTGGCATTCAAGAGCCTCTTCAGGTTCATTCCGACATACGCGAACCGCCTTGAGACCTGTGCATCGGCATCACGCGTCCGGCAGGCCTTCTACCTCTGTTTCCCAAGCAGCCATGCCAGGCAAAACCGCAACCAAGATCGGCCATGGGCTGGCAAAGGTCCTTGGAATCAGGATCCAGTACCGGGATCCCTTCGGTGCCAGTGCCGATCCCGTCACTCGCGGGGAGTCTACTTTCTCTGCCGGTACTGCAGACACCTACGTCGAGCCGGAACCGACTACTGCTGAATGGATTCGCGAGCACCTTCCGACGCTTCATGATGTCGGCCGCTATTTCCTCAACCTGTTTCCTTTCCTCCAGTGGATTGGAAGATACAACCTTCAGTGGTTCTTGGGAGATCTAATTGCCGGTAAGTCTTTGATAAACATAATCGCCATGGCAGTTGTCGCTCACGCGATGTGCAGGGGTGACTGTCGGATGTGTTGTTGTGCCTCAGGGCATGGCTTATGCTAAACTAGCGGAGCTGCCGGTTCAATTTGGTCTCTACTCGTCATTCATGGGGGTTTTGATTTACTGGCTCTTCGCAACCTCAAAGGACATCACCATCGGCGTGAGTTTCAATCAATCTCGACTGTGAGAAAACTGAGCTGACCATTTCCCTAGCCGGTTGCTGTGATGTCTTCACTGGTTGGTGACGTCGTCATCAGAGTGCAAGCCAAGCTTCCCGATGTTGAAGCTCATGTCATCGCGTCCGCCCTTGCGGTAGTCGCTGGCGGGATCGTCACTTTCATCGGACTGATTCGATGTGGCTGGATTGTTGACTTCATTCCCCTAACTGCTATCTCGGCGTTTATGACGGGATCCGCCATCAACATCGCCGCTGGTCAAGTTCCGACCATGCTGGGCGAGAAAAAGTTCAACACGAGAGCTGCCACATACAGGGTTATCATCGACACTTTGAGATATCTCCCCACGACAAAGATCGATGCTGCCATGGGTATAACCGCCTTGGCGATGCTTTATACGATCCGTTCTGCCTGCAACTATGCAGCAAAGAAGCAGCCGCATCGTGCGAAACTATACTTCTTCATATCCACTCTGCGTACGGTCTTCGTCATCCTATTCTATACCATGATCAGCGCAGCAGTGAACCTGCACCGCAGAGATGATCCCATGTTCTCGCTCCTTGGCAAGGTACCCCGAGGTAGGCACCGCATAGACCGCCATCTGACACGGAGGATTTTCTTCTGACATTATATTCAAAAGGCTTTCAAAACGCCGGTGCACCGAAGATAACGAGCGAAATGGTGCGGGCATTCGCCTCGGAGCTCCCGGCTACGGTGATTGTGCTGCTCATAGAACACATTGCCATCTCCAAGTCCTTTGGCCGGGTGAACAATTACACCATTGACCCGTCTCAGGAAATGGTCGCTATCGGCGTGACCAACCTGCTTGGTCCATTCCTGGGTGCTTACCCTGCGACAGGCTCGTTCTCCAGGACTGCAATCAAATCGAAAGCGGGTGTCCGTACGCCGCTAGCTGGCATGATTACTGCGGTTCTCGTTCTCCTTGCTATCTACGCCCTACCCGCCGTCTTCTTCTTCATTCCAAATTCATCTCTGGCTGGCGTCATCATCCACGCGGTCCTCGATCTTATCACTCCGCCGAACACTGTGTACCAGTTCTGGAGGGTGTCGCCTATCGAGGCGATAATCTTTTTCATTGGGGTCATCGTGACCATCTTCTCGACGATCGAAAACGGCATTTACTGTACCATCTGCGTGTCTGCTGCGGTCCTGCTTTTCCGGGTTGTGAAGGCACGCGGCCAGTTTCTTGGTAGAGTCAAAATCCACTCCGTCGTTGGGGATCACCTGCTAGACAGCGACGGGAAGTACGGTTCTCCTAGCCGTGCCATCCCTCCCCTGTCAGACGACACGGATACTGCATACCGAAACGTTTTCCTCCCCATTAACCACCATGACGGCTCGAACCCGGAAATCGAGGTGGAACAGCCTTACCCCGGCATTTTCATTTATCGATTCTCCGAGGGATTCAACTATCCGAACGCGAACCATTACACTGACTACCTTGTCCACACGATCTTTAAACAGACGCGGCGGACCAACTTGCAGTCATACCCCAAACCAGGAGACCGACCGTGGAACGACCCCGGCCCACGCAAAGGTGAGGAGGAGGACCGTTCACACTTGCCCATACTAAGGGCCATTATCCTGGACTTCTCATCGGTCAACAATGTGGACGTTACCTCCATCCAGAATCTCATAGACGTCCGTAACCAGTTGGATCAATACGCCGCCCCGGAGCCTGTGCAGTGGCACTTTGCCCACATAAACAATCGCTGGACTAAACGGGCTCTTGCATCCGCAGGTTTCGGTTATCCCACTCCTGTTTCCCAGAATGGATTTAGGAGGTGGAAACCAATTTTCAGCGTGGCAGAGATCGGAGGAGGCGAGTCTGCAGCTCTCGCGGAAACTCGAAACAGAGAGCGTGAAGCCAGACAAGCCAGGCTGAAAGCTGACGACCTCGAGAGCGGCCACGGTCACGTGCAGACGACGGAGCGCGAGGGAAATGGTATGGAAGGGGGATCTGAGAGTAACAACAGCGCTGACGACCTGCAGCGCGAGTTGAGTGACAGCAAAGTATACCATAAAGGTCGAAGAGTCGCGCTTGTTCACGGCATAAACAGGCCGCTCTTCCATATTGATTTGACGAGCGCTTTGCAGAGCGCAATTGCAAATATCCAGGAGATAGATGCTCACAAGGAGGCTTCCTTGGCTGAGGCATAAGAGAGGATGTTGGGGGATCCGTTCACCAGGAGTGTCAACGGATGATATCCCTTTCGCCGATGTTCACGCATCGTATATACGTCTTGTTTCGTTCATTCTTGTATTGGTTTTAGTTCGCCTTGCCTGTATATGCTTTGGAGTCGCGGGCGTCATGATTGTTTGCATGTTCCCATGGGATGATTTGTCGCAAGGTTTGCCGCTTATCAGGGTTATAGGCTGCAGCATGTCGGATGTATATTTTTTTTTTCAGTTATGGAATACCCGTGGCTACGTCCACATGTATGTACTTAAGAGCTATATATACATAGGATACCTTGAGAAGTCATTTGGTCTGTTACTGCTTCTCGCTACTAGCTACTCGAACTCTCCTGAGCTGAAACAACTTTGGGTTAGATCCATAAATCTGAAAGGAGAATAGCAGCACCTGCTGCGGAATACTTGAATCGGGACATAGATTCTAAACAAACTTGTTAAATTTTGATCACACCCGCAGCTTCCGTAGTCTCACAGACAGGCGCTGTGGCAGTGCTGCAACGGCAGCTGGTCCACGGCGCCCAGAGTGATTCGTTGGTATGTGTCTTGGGTCTTCTAAACAAGGGTATTGATCACTAAGCTCTGGAGGACGCCTTGGCGATCAGGGCTCGCAGTGCTTGCCGGATTCGGACGCCGGGTCTGGGGAACTCAGCCTGGCCGCACGCCCCGGATCGACACCAATCGTCATCTTCTAAACCCGAGATACCATCGCCCTAATGATAGCCCAACTGTCCTTGAATCCAATGATGATATGGACAACATGTGTTCCTGGAAGATTCAGCTCGCGACAATTCCTGGACACGTACCTTAGTCGCTTCTCGCATTTGAGCTTTCAGCAGATGCGTCAGATTGTCGGCCAAATGCGGTCTCACTTGCGAGGCGTGTTCTTCAGCCGCTATTTTTTTTTTTTTTTTTTTTTTTTTTTTTTTTTTTTTTTTTTTTTTTTTTTTT
>ENA-UOXB01000119-UOXB01000119.1-bioreactor-metagenome-genome-assembly--contig:-NODE-119-length-88327-cov-13.070917_pt1 | contig 88327 bp, 95 predicted proteins | sample MGYA00238158_ERZ761615 | MGnify/ENA primary metagenome ERZ761615 (study PRJEB28904, sample SAMN06267902) | bioreactor metagenome | isolation source: Joint BioEnergy Institute, California, USA...
GGGGGGGGGGGGGACAGCCCAAACTTAACCTTCGATAAAACAAGTGCAGATCCGTAAATCGTTTTGATTGTTGATACATACTTGCGAACCGTACAGTCCAACCAAACCTTCTTGATATCAAATCCAATCCAATATTCTGTCTGTGGTCAGTCAATCGACCACTTCATTCCATTCCTCTTCTCTCTTATCATCATCCAGCATGACCTTTTTTTTTCTTTAGGTAAATCTTGTACTCCATAATATAGAAACATTACTGTGATATTATCATCATCATGACGCGACCCGGAACGGGAACGATGTGCGAAACATGAACTGTACTCCATACTGTAACTCGGAGAAAATTATCAAAACAACCCGATTTGGCTAACCCCCTTGTTCTGTTATTAGTTAGTCTCCCGCGCGGGAGCTCGGGCCGATGCATACATACGGAGTATTAGTACAGTAGTGTTCCACTTCCACTGTTCCGAAGCACGTGGTCAGTGAAGCCCTAACTAAGTAAGTAAATCTTGCCGCTTTGGGAAGTGTATCGTGTGCGCTGTCTTCTAATGCTGTACGGAGTAATGTTACCATTTGGTTTTATTAAAATCAAGGCGGGAATTTCCCAAGGGTGATGAACTTGATCGATCGATTGATTTAGTGATAATAATGGCAGATGCTGATCATTATGCGGAGATGATGGGATGGATGGTGGCTGCTCCTCCGCCTGTGGTGTTTCCTCAGACAAAGCGAGAAGAAAGGTTCAGATACTACGGAATACTAGGTGAGAGATAAAGTTCAATTGAATTGAAAGCTGGTTTTATGTATGTTTCGGCATGCAGGTGAAAAAATTACAAACATCTTTGTCTCCAATGATGATCAACTTTGGCTAGGTACATACCTAGGTAATGCAATTTCCCTCTTCAAATCTTTTTTTGCCCCTTGTCAACTCTTTTTCTGTATCTATATCATTGCTGATGGAAGCTCTCCTGGGGCGCTGGTGGTATGCAAACCGCTTGTTTCTTTTCTGGAGCCGCTACCATATAGGGTACATACCTATGGCAGCACTGGACATGCCTTGATATTTTTCACATTGCTGTCAAGTCTGAATTGGTGTGAGTTCTCTTCTATTCAACAGAGCGAATCATCGCGTTTTTATTCCTAGACACGGGAATGACCAGTAGATTTACGCTGCAGTGTTATTTTCTTAACACAGTGTAATCTTTCCTTAAGCACCTGCTAGAGTAATAAGGTACCTACATACCTACCTATCTAAGTAGTGTATATAATGAAAACAATATAAGGAAATTAGTTGAAAAATGGTTGAACCCAAATAACAGAATAATGTGAATTGTTGTCTGATTCGGCAGGGGTAGAACATGTCACGTCATCAGTTGTCTATATTCTGTACTGTACATACAATAAGTCGGAATTCACATTGCAGACATAATCTGGAATTCAGAAAAATGCAGATATATAGATCTAGTTCAGTTCAGTTCAGTTCTATGCAGAAGCAATTGTAGATCTCAATACTCGTCTTGCATATGTATCACCATCCACATATTGCTGGGGTACATAAAAAGGAAAAAGAAGAGAATGAAAAATATGATATATCAAAAAGGGGGTAAATAAAAAAGTAAATAATAAAAGATCAACCGCGAAATGTAAACTGTAAAAAAATGGTAAAATAATCGAATCGACATTAACAATCTTGGACAATGAGTGGAACTTTCACTCATAAATTATAATATACGGCCAGTGGTCCCGTTGGCCTGGCAGTCACGTCTACTCACCAACCAAAACTGCAATGGTGCAGGCAGGCAGCTCGATCGCTCCCTTGTCCACCGGTATCGGTAGACTTCGGGGACCTGGATCTCGGTGAGATTGTTGGTCGCATCCGCGGTGCCGGAGAGGGTTGTAATCGCGCGGGAGGTGCCGTCAATGTGGACGGTGACATTCTGGGGAGCGTCGCCGTAGTTGGTGAACTTGACGTATGAGGTGTTGTTGGCTCACGAGGCGACCCAGTAGACGGGGTTTGAATTAGTTTATGCGTTACCTTGATTTTACGAAAAAAGTATATAGAAAATAATGGGGGAACGTACCAGTTCCGAAAGGACAATCCACCTTGACAGGCAGGATGGTCTTGCCGCGGTTCACAGAGAACAGCTGCTGCACGTAGTAGCTGGTGGTGAGGGCGACGTCGTTGGGATGATCATTGAAAGGGGATCATGTTGGGCTGCGGGTGAGGCTCGGTCAGTCTCACTTGCACTGCAAAAATCTCGAAATGATTACAGTGATGATATCGGGAAAACTTACACTCCACTGATCACCATCTGCGTGCTCCAGCAGCGGCGGGTACGCAGCCATCTTGACGATATCGCTGTTCCTCTCGATACCGATCATGAACACGGCCTCCGCGACCGAGGTCTGCATGATCGGGAAGCCGTTCTCCCCCCTTGAGGGAAGTGCACGCAAACTCGCCAACGATATACGGCAATGCCCAGTCGACATTGTCGAACATGTTGAATTTGCCAACCATCTCATCTGTCGTGTCGTACGTGTGGTAGTCCAGCCAGATCCCGCCGGTTTCGGTTTGGAAGGTACTCTGGGGCGCTGGTGATGATGATGAGCTGGGGTCTTTGTAGCGTCATGGAAGCGCGTAAAGCGCTCCCCATAGCTGGGTCCTCCGCCCCAGAGATGGTCTTCGTTGCCGATTTGCACGTGGGTCACTGGCGACAGCTCTGGGAAACCGTGAGATGCGCGCAGTTTGCCGTGTGTTTGTATCAGCGAGAACGTACTACAACCGTTAGCCGGAGCTGATTGTGGGAGTCGAGATAGCTTCACCTCCAGCTCGTTGAGAACATCATCGATATATGGCTCCAGCGCGTCGTCAGTAATAATTTGGCCCATCCAAGGACAATCCATCCCAGACCAAGTTCACGTCCTTGCACCAGAGCAAATACTCGTTCAGACCTTTACCAGTTAAGGAGGTACACTAGAACACAGAGAAGAAGACAGGTCGTACCAAGAGCATCCGTGTTTGGATAACCCCAGGCTGTTGCGGCCAGGACGGTCCATCAATAGACCGATCGTCTCATTCCACTTTCAGCACAATTCAGGAGTCATTCCTTCACTGTACCGGAGTCAGCCCAGCTAGGTCGACCGGTTTGCTCACGGGCAAGACACACAGATTGTTCCCTCCGGGGAAGCGAAGGAACGAGCCCTTGAGAGCAGCCACAACATTTGCGAGAGCTGGCATCAACCCACTCGGCCTGTTGAGTGTCAGGACCCTAGTAAATGGCTATGGGGGGGGGGGGGGGAGGTGGAAGGAATCTGACCTTCCATTGAACGTAGGCGGGAAGAGCTGGACCAAGTCGAAATTCAGAGAACATCCAGCGACCTCCAAGACTCATGGAAAGCAGTCCAACGGGTATGGTAATGCAACGGTGCCGGAGGATCTTCGGGTTCGCTGGACGAGAATTCATACCTGTTCCTTCTTTTAAGTCCTGTGCGACGGAGGTCCAGGGCTGAAACTCGAGGATAAAGTCCGCCGTACTAAGCTGTCATCACAGGTCAGGCATCGTGGCATAACTCATCTCATAGTAATAATAATAATTCTCCACTATCATCACTGTGAGAGCTGTGCCAGCTGCAAGGAGTGCAGAACCCAGCATAATGCAGCACACATAGTGTCGTGGCTCCAGGAAGCCAGCAAGATCATAGATGATTGATCTCCCAGGCTGCTCAGGGTTGCTGCTCGGCGTGGTGACCAGGTTCCTATAATCTTGTCGTTCAAACAAGCAGCGAAGCCGTCTGTTTGTAGCGTTCGGATGATCTACGACTTGATATCAGATCGTCGGTCCGTAGCTCGACCCTAGCGATGACAGTGCGCTGTGATCCGCCAACCACAGCCCCCATATGCAGATTTCCTCTCGACGTCTTGCCGCGACAGAGACAGAGAACCCCGCAAGAAGACTCGATGGATTGACCACGCAAACATGCAAGCGATTGTTGCGCCTTGCCATGTGCCCGGCAGATCACTATAATACCCGGATGTCAACACGGTTCCGCGCCATGAAGCCATCGCAGTCTTTCTGCGACCGTTTGACTCAATATCTGGGACGATATAGGAGGTATTCGAGTGGTTGTTTAAGAATCAGTTGACCGATTCAACGTCTCCTCACGGTCTCCGTTTTCCGTATACATCGAGCCCATCGTTATGAAGAGCAGGACGTGCATCAGAGACCAGCTTTTAGGAGATAGCTAATAGAATCCGCAAGTGTATCCAAAACGTAGACAAAACTCTACAGAGCAAAAAGGTCAAAACCATCTATCTTGGCCTTTGCTTCCAGCGGGGATCCAATTTATTCCCACAACTAGTCGGTCACCATTACCCCCACGTTGTCTATAGTATTATTCATGCATATCAAATCCGGGGTAGACATAGCCATAGATATGCACCTCAACTCCAAAAAAGAAGTAGCCTAGATAATGCCATACCCTTTCCACAAAACGCCCCATGTAATGGGCACCAAAACCCCCAGTATCGCCGCCCCCAACGACATCTCCAAGATGCACCACACCCACAACGTGCCGATGGCCGGCGCCCGCTTCATGACGGCGTAGTAGGGGTCGTCGTTCGTGAGCGCGATCAGATAGCCGCCGAGGTAGACCGCGAGCGGGAGGAAGAAGAGGGTCCGCGGCTTCGTAGAGAGGAGGAGTCTTCGGAGGGAGGATGCGGACAATTCAAATCTGCCGGTGTCTTCGCGCGTCGCTTGGTCCTGATCCTTCTCCTTCTTCTTGCTCCGCATTATACCACCAAAGGACACGATGTGTCCATGAGCAAGGTGGATGAGGAACGTCAGGACCGGTAACGCGACCACGGCGGATTCGCGGATGAGAGCTCGAACCGGGATGTGCTGCGCGTACTGGTGCGCTGTGAGAAAGGCGAGCGTGCAGTGCAGAGCTGACAGGGGGAAAGATAGCAGGATTGTGTCGATCAACGGGGGGATAGGCTCATCATCGGTCTTGCCAGCACCCTTGGCCCTGTCCTTGTCTGACGGGTTGAAGCGCGAGACCTCCCCATCCGGGGAGATCTTGAAGTACTCAGCCTCGGGCGGTTCGGACGAGGCAGAGGCAGAAGACATGCCCTTTTTGCGCCGCAGCTCTGCCTCTCGCTCCGCAGCGATCTCGATGAGCGTCTTCGTCCGTGGCTTGGCATCGGGGGGCGGGGGATATGAGAGCGGTATGGAGGAGGGATCGAAGGAATCCTTGGCGGTGGACGAGGACGCCGCAGCAGCAGCAGCGCGACGCTGCTTTCGATTCCTGGGAGCTTCCATCGCACAGGACGGAGCTGGATCAGGAACGCTGCGGAGGATCTCTTGCTTCTCCTGCTTCGACTCTTCCTTTGTGGTGCGGTGCGGCTCCGTCTGCTGCTGGAGCAGAGGGTGACGCTGCAGCGCTTCGATGCTGCACTGCGGAGGGCGAGAACATTCCGACCGCCAGCGCCAAGACTCGCGCGTCGATCCCATGTACCCCGCGTACATCCCCCACGCTGCCAGCATGTCCGACATTTCTGCTTGACGAGCATATATATTATGGTTTTAATCTGCGTGGTCTCTACGTATATTTAGCCGCACTTCATGGGCGGTGCAGCCGTTTCAATGTTGCAGGGAGCCCACACGCTCTCTCCATATACTCCAGGATGTGGATGATATCATACCCCTACCGATTCCGTATTACGACGCCCACGAACCCCTCGGGAGCTGTAACTGCTTCCACATTCCTCAAATGTATTTTTTCGGGAGTCCCAGATCCGATTGTAAGATTGGCTTGTATTCATGAGCTTATGACCGTTGCTACTTTCTCTTACGCTGGGTAGCTACGTATGTAGACACTATTATTCTGCTGATTCGCGAGACGGGAAGGGAAAAAAAAAAAATTCTTCGTCGCTCAGTCACTTCAGCTATGATTAAAATATTGTACAATTACTTCTTACCCGACAACGGTGATATCACTTGCTGTACATTCCACCAGATCCATTTCCCACACTATCCGCAGGCGTTGCAGGCGCTCCGCGCCTGTACAATATGGTGCTGTTCACTCAAGACTTTCAGCCGGCCTGGTACAGAGCCGGACCAGCAACCACGTGGGGGTTGATCAAGCTGAGGTTGTGTGGAGTGAGGAACGGGTCATCGTCCGTGATGGCAATGAACATGGTCCCGTTGATGGCCGGGTCACCCACGTACGTCTCCACACTGGGCTGGACGGTCGATCCCGAGGTCGCGTTGGCGACGTCGAGACTGGAGTAAGTCACGTTGAGCTGCGTGACCCAGGCGACATACTTGGGAGACCCTGCCTGGGAGGAGGTCACGTAGCTGTTGTTGGGGCCAACCGGCTTGCCCGGCGTCTCCCAGCTGAGGAAGACCCTGCGACCCGGGTACGAAAGCGGGATGGTCCGGTTATGGGTGATTGCGGGTCTGCAGCCATCCGAGGTGTGGTTGGAAGAGACGCATGCTTCGGAGGTCGTTAGGTTGGACGCTCTCAGTGTATTCGTGCCTGCGCCGATCGTCTCATTGAATCCCGCTGAAGCGTTCACCCGCGCTGGGTTTGGCTGGTTGAGAATCCACAGCGCTGGGAAGTTCTGCCACACCAGTCTGGTCTGGTTTTGAGGGCAGGAGCTGATGTACGGCGCAAGGAGCGTCCAGGCCCAGGACTGAGGCACGCCAACCTCAAACCACACTGGCATTGGGAACAGTCCGTCGAATTGACGGAAGATCATCTGCTGTCGAGCCTCCGTCGTGATTGACTGAAGCAGAAGCTGGGCCGCCTCACGCGAGTCCAGATGGGGGAGGAAACCGTAGACCCCGGACTCGCCAAAGCGAGTGAGCTTCTGACAGAAGTCGACGAATTCGCGGACATTCCTGTATGGGTAATTGTAGGTGCACTGCTGAGGAGCCTGGGCACCTAGAATGTTGCTGACCATGGTGGCATGTCCAACTTCTTGCTCCGCCATAAACTGGATCAGATAGCGGTCTTCCGCCGTAAGGCCGGCGGCGGTAAAGTCAGCCTCCGAAAAGCGGGCAAGGCCATCATGGAATAAGTCCAGTTCGATCCATTCCTGGTAGAGCGCGAGCGCCTAGCCAACTTAGCAAAGCCCTTTTGAAACGAACCAGCAGCGAGGAACGTACCAGCGACTCGTAGTCAAAGTCGCTCTTAGCGTTATAGACTGGAGGGGTCCCATTGGTTCCAACGCCTCCTGCAGGCACATACGGAGCTGGCTGAGGCGAATGGAGCTTCCCATCGCTCGGGTATGAGGTAGCTGCGGGATTTGGAGGCAAGCTAGGAATACCAGTTCCGATTATACTGTTGCTCAGAGCACCGGTAGTTGTGGGACTCCCGTAGTAAGGTCCATGCGAGATTGATGTCGGGTGGCTGCGAACTGGTGGTGCTCCGGCTGCTGTTGCAGTCGCCTTAATAGCCGCGGTTTTAGGGGCTGCGAGGGCCAAGGGAGCCCAGGCTAACAGGGCGGCGACTCTCATACTGGTCGAGGGCATGACGAGAAGCTATCTCCAGGAAGACCAGTTGAGACTGGATGTGTGCCTGGATGTTTGGATCCCAACGGCCTGCAGACGAGCAGTATATATAGGCTCAGATATGCGTCCCGGCAGCTCCTTGTCAGCCCTTATAACTAACCGGGATGACGCAACTGATCTATAATGTCCTCAAAGGCCTCAAGGAAAATCGGCTCCCCCATTGATTTTGGGCCTCAGAGGCAGGCACGGTATTGTGATTGGATGCGAGACATGACGTCCCGATGTCATAGTATCAAAGGGTATTGCGGATGGAATATCCGGAGCCCACTACCGATGGGATGAAGTCAGAGAACCAGCAGAGAGGACAGACTTCTTTCCGGTTTCGGCGCTGGAGAGATGCGCCAACCAGAATCTCAAGGGTTAAAGGACGACCATGACAGGCGTCGAGTGGAATGCAAGACTGCAGCACAAGCCCAGCGGTCGACCTGCCCGTCTACGCGTTGCCGGGTCGAACCGGGGAGGAAGCCTTCACGCGTTCCTACGTCTTTGACGTCCTGGGCACATACTTGCCATAATTGGTCAATTGCGTTCCGTGGCAGGTGGAAAGTTGCTCTCAATGTCCGCGTAAGCTGGCTCGGGTAGGACGGTCGAGAGGTGGCGAGGATGCCAAACTCTGTACAGTGTACACAGTCCTTTACGCAAGTATAAGTCGAACTTATTCAGTCTCCCAATTATCTTTGCATATAATCGAGACGGGTCGATTGCATGTGAAACGTAGACCTTAAGATACATCAGCATGGATCGAGGTCGTTCCAAAGATAAGCTGGGCTTGCCTCCTTGCCCGCCGTGGACCCTGTCACGACCTGACTTCAAGGCGTTGTGGCAGCTGGAGGAGCACCAAACTCACTGCCGGATCAGAAGAAGGTTGGGAAAGAACTAAAAGAAATCGCACGCTGTCAATCATGACGCGCATCGCCATCTCCGAGGGGCTCAAGGGACCCGAGGACAGGGAGAAGGGTCGAGCGTGGCCGGCGGAGACGTGCGGCAGCGCGTCCTCCACGGTTTGCCGGCGATCCAACGGAATCCTGGAAGCTGTCATGGAACGAGCGTCACGGATCGACCGGGTGGATTGCGCGACTCTTCGTGGAGATGATGGAGATGGACGTCGGGAACGGCGGAGGGCGGAGAGCGGATGACAGCGGGTGGCAGCTCTGCTATTATATTGGTACTGCGGCTCCCCGGAAGTCACGGGCTGATGCTGGCCATGTCTTGACAACAGATTATTTTTGTTCTTCATTTTTAATATTTACACAATATACTATTTAATATCTATAAGGAACCCATGCTAATACAAAGCTACAATCCTGATGGTTGTTTATCTGGTGGCTGCACATGGTCCGGAATCTGATAGGCAAGTTGCGCTTTTATTCCCCGGTTTAACGGACAGGGGGCGCCTCCTTCAACCACGACGCGGTCGTGTTGGTTTTCTGATTGGTTGCTTTGATGGCACAAAGATCATTGTTTCGGTTTTTCATATATGGTCCGAGCTTCAGCTCATGATCATCTCCACGGACCCTTGCGACCACAGGATTGGACCCTACAGATCCTTGGCCTGCAGCGTAGCTCAACATATACACGCATTTAGGGCTGACAGCAGGGACATCTATCAATCGACCCTGATAATAGCCGGGTGTCTGGAAAGCGCAGAAAGGCATCGAGAGGAACGTCTATACCCGGACCTCCGAGTGAAATCTATCCAGCCATGTCCATAATAAAGGCGACAATTTTGAGATATAGTGCAAGGAAGAGCGCCACTTCTGTCCTCGTATAGTAGTCACCCTGGTCTGTGATCGAAACTTCCAGTCAGACATTGGCGATATGATCAAGCAGACACTGCACCCCTGTCAAAAACAGCCATTCATCCAAAGACTGACCCCGTTCTATCGGCTGCTTATGTGTAGCCACCTGGTTGTTTCGCGCTCCCAATCGGGAAATATGTCGAGGAGACCATTGCTCGGTAAGCAGGGCGCGACCCCGGCCTTTCACCGCTGCTTGACGGGGGGCGATGTGGGTCTGGATTCGCAATCTGTGATATTCTGATTATTATTTGATAAGCTTGACCCAGGAAAATATCCAGGCGTCTCCTCCGAGAACGCCGACCCGGTCGATAGCTAGATGGAATTGCTGACAGCGCGGTCTCAACCCCGCTACTCGGGGCATCACCGGCTTTCATAAAAAAGCCCGGAAGTGGGCAACCGTGGGGCTATGACTTCTCTTTAGGCTTCTATATGTTTGTTTCTCTTCTGGTTGAATTTTGATCATTTCCTTTTAGAAGCTCCAGGGTTCTCATAGATTCTTCGTTTCCATCATGGCGCATCTCGAATCTTCGAAGCTGTTTTCAGTCCAGGGGCTGGTCGCCGTTATAACTGGCGGTGGAAGCGGTAAGGATGGCAGCTTTTCTTTTTCATTGCAGCTTCTTCATGGGTGTTGTCTTGTGCTGCTGGACGCGAATCAGGGCAATTATAATTTTCTTAAATTTCCATGGGAGATTTTTCTTGCTATATCCGTTCTGCTTGTTCATTCAAGAGACAGAAAATCACTGAAGGATTTAAAAATATGACCAAGCGCTGACTTCTCCCCAGGCCTCGGACGCACAATGGCCCTCGCCCTCGATGCCAACAAAGCCTCCAAAGTTTTCATCATCGGTCGTCGAGAGCAGGCCCTCAAGGACACCGCCGCAGCCGCCATGAACGGAACGATTGCCCCGTTCACAGGGGACGTCACGTCCAAGGAGTCCCTCAAGCTGCCTACGACCAAATTGCTTCGCAGACAGACCACATCGACCTGTTGATCGTCAACAGCGGGATCATGGGGCCCCAGAACCCACCTCCCAAGCCAGACGGCTCGAAGCCGACGCGTCAGAGCTCCGCGACCACCTCTGGGCGACGCTCATGGAGGACTTCACGCAGGTCTCCCACGTCAACGTCACAGGAGTCTTCTACACCGTGCTGGCCTTCCTGCCGCTCCTCCAGGCCGCGAACGAGAAGCGGCCCGCCCCCGTGCCGGGCACCCTGTCGCCGCCCAGTCCGCAGGTCATCGTCACGAGCTCCATCGCGGGCTTCTCCCGGATCGCGCCCTTCGGGTTCGCGTACAGCCTCTCCAAGGCGGGCGTGAACCATCCGATCAAGGTGCTTGCGTCGCTGCTGATTCCAATACGACATCCGCGTCAACGGCATCGCGCCGGGTATGTATCACACCGAAATGGCAGCGCCGATGTTCGAGTTGCATGGCGCCGAGGGGAAGGGCATCTCAGATGGTTCGATGCCTAGGCATGTCATCCCGCTCACGAGAGGCGGTGCCGACGAGGACCTCGCGGGTATGGTTCTGTGGATGGCGAGTGCCGCTGGCGGCTTTCTGAATGGGAATATCGTCGTGTCCGATGGCGGACGCTTGAGTGTTATTCCCTCGAGTTATTAACGAATTGGGACGGATGTCTGCTTATGTCGTCTGTATTAGGTACCCAATTCCTTAAACATAAGAGTTAGGACCTACCATTATGGATAGAGAAACGCGGGCACGAGGATAGACGCCAACATGGCTTCATGATAGATTGATAGAATGAAGACTCACGACGTATTAATCTTGCTTCCTTGTTCTCTTCGACTTGGTCCTTTCCTTCAGCAATAACCACAGTTGTTCAGACTTGTCCGATAATCCTACTGCATCTGCATTGCAGTGAAAGCAGCCCGATGGACAGATGATGTCCTTCCAACAAACTCAATAAACTAGCCCTCATGATGCCTCCGCCTATATATGTCCTCTCAGTCAGGTTTATTGTCATTCTCTCATCACGTTCATCTGCATACCTCGTCATGTATATCCGAATGAAAGCACTGACGCTCGCAATCATTAGACCCCTGCGCAGTACAGAGCACACGTTCCGAAATACTGAATACAGTTGGGAAAGGTCGTCAAACGCCCAGCAATGGCCGTCCCTAAATCGATTATCCTAGAGGAATTTGTAAGAATCGCGTGTCAATCACACATGACAAGCGAAACCCGCATCATCACCATCATGAATCCAGGAAGCTGGGCCCGGAAACCGTTGAACGATGTCAACAACACCGGACGAACTTGACTTTCTGGACCGGGCTACAGACCCAGTGTATCCACTATCTTCGGTCACTGATTGACAATCCTCAGGTAAAACGCTCCCGTACAGGCGGGAAATACTCCACATTTCACCGTGTAAAGTCCGTAGCGCTGGAAACGCTGTAAACCCAGACGAGACTATGTGCGTATCTCCAAGTAGCGCGCATGTGGCATTAAAAAACCGTTGGGAGTCAGCGAGAGAAGCCAAAAAATAGCTTCCATGAAGATTCTGATGATCACGGGAGCAGTCCAGGGGCGCCAGAAGCTCCAAGCGCGACCCACTCCCCTTTGGCCATGCGGTCGAGACCGACACCTAACCGCCGCGATCTCCATCGCTGAGATGCCGTTTCGATAGTGGAAATTCCGCGGGTAACCCCCCTGACGGCCAGCTGACATTGCTTTCAGACCCATGTGCCCCGCACATGGATGAACACCTGACAGGTGATCGCTGATGGGAATGATAAGGTCTGCTTCTGTTTTTTTGTTTTGTTTTCTTGTCGCCTATGCATACCTCCCGATAGAACTACATGGGTTGAACATACGTCGCATGCAACCAAATGTAAATATAATCACAGCCAACTAAACAACAATCACCCACCCTTTCCCAGTACTGTATCCAAGTACTGTACGCGGTGTAACAAGACCTTTACAAACCTCACCGCAAGTTCCAATTCAATTCAACTAGAAAGAGATCTACAGAGCAGAATGGATGAATTGTCTCAGAACCCGGAACCGAGTATTGGGTACCTATCTCCCTAGGTCGGTACCTAGCCCAGGTAGATCCACGAGATAGATAGATATGAACGGTCCCGAGGTGATTTCAAATGTTTCCACAGCACCGGGACCCGGGAGAAAGAACTAGCACGGCAGATCGAAGCGTCACTAGTAAAACAAACACGTCATCAAGGATATCATGTAAGTGCATACATATATACCTGTCTCGGTAGATAATACATCCAACGCAGGTCTTGGCAGAAACTTGAACTGTACAGAAGGATACAGATAGATAGAGACAGCAGCGCTTGTGTCGGGGAAGCCCAGCACCACTCCCGTAGTGCCCAACGCAAAGACATTACAGATCGATTGTATCAATCCATTATCACATCGTACATCAGCGCAATGACAAACAAAATGGAGTTTCTAATTATATTCTCCCGCGACCTACCCAAGTAGGCATGTGTATACAGTAACACCAGAGAAAGAATGACACACACCGCCGTTCTTCCCTCGCTGATCGGCCGAGTTTAACCAGTTTAACCCTTGATCCACGGACCCGATTACTGCATCTGATATATTTCGAACGCCTGAGGTTCTACAGGCACATGCAGGTATGGAATGGACGTGCATGATAGCGGAGCCGCCGATCAGAAGGTTCTGGGGCTTCGAGTGGATGGGTGCTATCCCCGTTTCGGGGTAAAAGATCCGGGGGGATAGGTAGCTGTCTATCGAGTATCCAGGCGTCTAAAAACTTCTAAACCTTGTACACATACATACCATCTATGTCACCCCGGGGTAATGTTTACATCCTATAATTAGGAGTCGAGAATCCACTTTGCTGGGTACATGTTACTTACGTGGTACATCGACTAAATGTACCCTAAGTCAGGCTAATAAGGTTATCTGGGACAACTGTATGGCTCTTGAGGTTGGGATGGCCCAGAACGGTCTGTACATTGGTACACAGACATCCATACATCCGTGGATGTCCGGACGAGATAGAGAGATATATAGATATGGGCTATCTCTCCCTGCCTGTCCTCGCCAGCAGCGCCCTCAATTCCCTCTCTGTTTCTGTAAAGGACCTTATCAGATCCCATTATCAATCCGTCCATTCATCTGTCAACCGCCGTTTCAACAACGACGATGATGATTCTGGCCACTACAACAACCCCAGCAACAACAGGAGCAACATCCTCCATACCGCGCGCTCCGCCAGAACGCTTTTTCGTCCCCCCAACCGCCTACGCGCCCAACAGCCCGCTCCCGATCCTGGTGTACCGCGACGTCCTGCCGCGGCCGCACTCGGAGGCGTCGGCGACGGCGTTTCTGGAGAGGAACGGGTGGCAGAAGAGAGTAGGTGGCTTGTTCTTTCTCTTTCTTTCGTCTTCTTCATCTTATCTTGCTGTCTTCTTGTTGTCGCTTCTGCATTCCTCGCCAACCTGATAAAGCTCCCCTACCGGAGTCACGTCCGGGGAAGGAGCTTTTCATCCATCACATCTTGTCTGTGTACTACTATGCTTCAACTGCATGGTGCTACACTTACACTCAATCACTCTCCCCTCATTCACTCACTGCCCCATGGACCAAAGCAATAAATGAATGGTGTTTATTGCTCTCCATAAACAAGGGCTCCTCTTCCAGTTCAGATAAGGGCTAAGATACCATAAGGCATCTTAGCCCTTCTACCCTGATAGGTATGTGGGTGTTCTGTATATATACTTCTGTCCAGCAGTAGTATATATAGATCACCCACATACCGTACCTCACTCACATACCCTCTTTCCCCCCTTCCCCTACCACAACCCAGTTCTATCATCATCATCATCATATATGTCCATAACATTTACAGCAGATACAGCGTATGTATACACATACATACAACAAAGACCAACTAACACTTCCTTCCTACCAACCAGGGCACATGGGGCGCCATCAAGACACGGCACTTCCACCCCAACACACACGAATGCTACGGTTTGTTCTGTTCCTTTCCTTTCTCCTACATGGCACATACAACTAACAATAGCCCCAACGGGGCGAATAATGCAGGAATCATATCCGGCTCTTCCATCCTCCTTCTCGGCCTCGGCGGAAGTGACACCGCCATCCCCATCTGCCAGAGCCAGAGCCATGATCAAAACGACGACATGGAGAGCTTACATACCACCTCCACACACGCCCGGGGCTGGGGCCGGGGAGTGGCGTCGAAGATGCTCAAGGTGATGATGGGTGTGGTGAGGAACAAGGCCGTAACGACGACGGGCAGGAGAAGAACGAAAACGAAAACAACGGCAACGACAACACCGCTTACCCTTTCCCCATCGTCTTCCTCTGCCGACAGCGGTAGTACCGGCAGCACCGGCAGCAGCACCGGCAGCGGGGAGCCCATCAGAGTCACCGGCGGACTCTGTCTCAAAGTCTCCGCCGGCGACGTGATCGTGCTGCCCGCGGGGACGGCGCACTGCTCGCTCTCCAGCGAGGGCAAGTTCCGGTACGTGGGTGTTTATCCGGCTGTAAGTGACCCCCTTTCCCTTTCTTTTCTCCAAAGAAAGATAGAAAAGAAATACTGATATGTATACCAATACAGGGCTCTCCCCGTTGGCGCAACGAGTTCGGCAAGAAACCCATCGACCTGGCCGCCTTCCGGGCGGAGATCGCCGGTGTCGCGATGCCGCTGCTGGACCCGGTGTACGGGGTCGAGGGGTACCTGCCGGCCCTGTGGAGGGAGAGTAGTACGCCTCCTTCCCCTTCTCCTTCTTCGGAGGAAGAGATGGTGCCGGTCGAAGTTAAGATTTGATTCTTGGTTTTTTTGCGTTTTCATTTTGGTTTGGGTTTGGGTCTTCTTGTTTTTTTGGGTATGATTTGATATTGTGTGGATATATGATGCGGATACGGTTCGATGGGATTTCTTTTTGGTGGCATTTCTTTTAATTTTGCTGTCATGGTTCATTTGGGTTGGATATTACCCTTTATTAATATGGCTGTCTTCTTGGTCTGGGTTGGTTCGGTTGTTTCGATTGGGCTTTTGTCTTGATACGATTAGATATGGCGGCCTTTGGGTTTCGTTACTTTCACTGTGGTATGGTTGCTTTGATTGGCCTTATTTTCCGGTACGATTTGTATGCACGTATATGGATCGTGCATGCAGGACGCATGGTCCGTGGGAGAGGACTTCTATTAGCTCGCTAGTGAAGCGATTTCAAAGACGAATTTCCTTTCGAGTTGAGATATATATATCCCTGAGTACCTATGTACATGTACAGTACAATGAGATATAATCACACACCAGCCAGGGCATGGCAGCTAGAACGTCGCCGTCAACCGCTGAACCAGATACTCGCCGGAGTTGATACCGGTGTACTTCTTCACCACGCCGACGTCCTCGTCGTACGTGCCCGGCAGGGCCTCGATGAACTTGTCCATGTTGGGATTGCAGAAGTACGCCACGCTGTACCGCGCCGGGTACATGTCCGAGTCGTCGTCCTCCTCCGGCCCGCTCGGGGGCTCGACGACGCGGTGGCGGGTGCTCTTGATAATGTCGTTCGACCAGCGGGCGAGCAGGTCGCCCGCGTTGACGACGATGGTGTCGGGGATGGGGATCGCGTCGACGAAGGTCCCCCGCGGGCTGCGGACCTGCAGGCCGCCGCGCGAGTCCTGAAACAGCAGCGTCAGGGAGCCGTAGTCGCTGTGCTCGCCGGCGCGCACCTGGCCCGGGTTGTCGCGGAAGATGGACTTGGGGACGGGCGGGTAGTGCAGCAGGCGGAGGTTGTTGTCGCCGCCGTCGGTGAACTCGTCGAAGAAGTGCTCGTCGGGCAGGCCCAGGCCCAGGGCGATGGCGCGCATGAGCTGCATGTGCAGGTCCTTGCACGTCGCGAAGAAGTCCAGCATCACGCGCTTGAAGTGCTTGCCTTCGTCGTCGAGGTGGTCCGGCCAGCGGTTGGGCAGGCCCTCGACGCCCTCGCGCCCGATCTCCATCGTTTCCTTGAGGTCCGGGATCGTGGCGCGCAGGGCTGAGATACCTGCGATATCGTCCGACTGCGTTAGTTTCTCCCGGCCACGGGCGACATAGCCGCGGTTGGACTGCGGTGTCGTCCAGCCCAGGCTGTCCTTCTGTTCCTGCGGGCGGGCGAAGAAGCGCGCGGAGGAGGCGAAGACTTCAGACACGACGGATGGCGGGATGCCATGGTTCTTGAGATAGAGGAAGCCGGAAGTCTTGAAGGCGTTGGTGATGGAGACGCCGACAGCGTGCCTATCGGCCGGGGTTCCGTTGAGGAAGGGACCGAAGTCGATGAGCTGGGGTCAGCGTAAGCATGGATATCGTAGAAAAAAGACTGGAAAGATATTACAGGAATAACGAGGCCGTCTTTCTGGACGGCCGTGGAGACTGGATTGCCTGTCATCGGGATACAATGGACAGAGTACAGATGGATACGTGGTATACCTGTATCTACAATAGCCCTAGAAAGTTGACGAAACAGGAAAGCAAGAACTCACGAACCTGCTGGAGTCTACAAAGACACCAGACAAATAGGAAGCAGGAATCAAGTTGAGGGGAAATCCTGGATATAAATATCAGTATCCATGCATGCAGGAGAGAATCGACGTCATCTTACTGGCTTATCGACCTTATCTCGGTCTATCTGTGCTGACTGTCCCTCTCCGCAGACACGCTCCTGATAAGGCGCTGATTAGATACTGGCCATCGATATCGTATGAGATTCTCGTCGTCGGTCAACTCTGTTGTTTGCTCTTTTCCGGTATGGTTTCGCGGAGCTTCGTCCCTCTCTTCAGCTCTCCCTGACACCTGGCCATCAGCCCCTCATCCCTGCCCCTGTTCGTCTTTCCCCTCTCCGCTCATGTGCCCTCCAGTCAGCTCTCCCCAAATACCAAGGTAGAGAAGTATAGAGCAGGAGAGGGGAACAGGAACCGACTTTCACTGAGAAGATAAGAGCAAGAAACGAGAAGGAAGATAGAGGGGAAAGAAACATCGCCCAACATGTCGCGCCCCGTCGTGGACATCCACACCCACGTCTATCCTCCCTCCTACCTGGACATGCTGCGTGCCCGCAAGACGGTCCCCTACGTCCACGATCCTCCCTCCGGGGCCGCCTCGCGCCTCATCATCCTCTCCTCCGACGACAACCCCTCGATCCCGCTGGACCAGCGCGGCCGCCCCGTCGACTCGTCCTACTCCGACATCACCGTCAAGCTGGCCTTCATGCGCCGGCACGGCATCACCACCAGCGTTGTCTCCCTCGCCAATCCCTGGCTGGACTTCGTCGCGCCCGACGAGGCCCAGATCTGGGCGGAGCGGATCAACGACGACCTGGAGGCCATGTGCGCGCAGGTCAACCGCGCCGCGGACCCCGAGGGCACGCGCGCTCTGCACGAGAAGGAGACGCTCTTTGCCTTTGGGGCGCTCCCGCTCAGCGCACCCAGCGCGGACATCGTCGCCAAGGAGATCGCGCGGCTCAAGACGCTGCCACACATGCGGGGCGTCATCATGGGCACATCGGGACAGGGAAAAGGGCTGGACGATCCCGGGTTAGATCCCATCTGGACTGCCTTGCAGGACACTGAAACGCTCCTCTTCCTGCATCCTCACTACGGCCTGCCGGACGCGGCCTTTGGTGGCCCAGATGCGACGGACCGCTACGGCCACGTCCTTCCGCTTGCGCTGGGGTTCCCGCTCGAGACGACCATCGCCGTGACCCGTATGCTGCTGGCTGGCGTGTTTGACCGGTTCCCGCGGTTGAAGATCCTGCTTGCGCACTCGGGTGGCACGCTCCCGTTTCTGGCTGGCCGAATCGAGAGCTGTATCGTGCACGAGCGGAAGTTCGTCGCCAATGGCGGAGACACGCCAGGCCCCCAGCGGAGCGTGTGGGACGTCTTGAAGACGAACATCTTGCTCGACGCGGTAGTGTATGGCGAGGCAGGGCTGAAGGCGGCGGTACATGCGGCAGGGGGTGTGGACCGGCTGTTGTTCGGTGAGTTGTTTTGCCCTTGTCGTGGTTGACCTTGACCCAGCGGTATACATGTATCTGACATCCTGCAGGAACCGACCACCCTTTCTTTCCCCCGCTGGACGGCAAGGAAGACGGCCAGTGGCTTAGTGTCACGACCAATTACAAGGCCATTAACTCCTCATTCAATGATGAGGAGGTGGCGGCCGTCCTGGGAGGAAACGCAGTTCGCATCTTGGATCTGAAATAATAATAATACCTAGCATTTCTAACCCGTTTCCCTAAATATAAACGTCGCTGAAGGTTAAATTCGACAGCATGTAGCATTGATCATGGCAGCTGAGCAACGGAATGGCAAAAGAAGAGCATGGATCAGACGAGTAGAGAATCGCCCAGGTGACATGGGATACACTTGATGACAGAAATCAGGATACCAAATGCAAGATAAAAGAGATCAGGTATAGAAAAAAAAAAAAAGAACAAACATTAGAATAAACATTATGGAGACGATACTTATCCACTGGTCCTCTTCACCAGCACATCCCACCCAAGTAGCCTCCACACCTCCTGCGTGAACCACTCCGGGACGCCCTTTTCAGGACGTTTGGCACAAGCCCGCATGTGTGAGAGCCTCTCTATATCAGGTTGCTCCGGAGGTCTCAGACAGTCCTTGAAGAGCGGGTCATCTTCTCCAAAGACGGCTCTGAGGAGTGTATTCTGTAGCTTTGCCTTGGCTCGAGACCGAAGCGACAGGCTGTCGAGCTGGCCACTGCCAGAGCCGCCTTGAGCCTCGCTGCCCGTCTCGGACAATGAGGAGACAGAAGTATCAACGAAGGCCATTGTCCTCTCTAGAAGCCATATGAGATGTTTTGCTTCAGCCTCCGCCGCTCGTAGGGATACGTCGTCCAGGCCGGCTGCCCTGAGTCCACCAGGAAGCGGGAGTTTCGCCGCGTCGGTCCGTAGATCCGGTCTCAGCTGGAGATCTCTGAAGACGAACAGGCACAGGGTCTTGCCCACATAGTTGAGCAGGACGAAGATGTAGCCATCGAGGAGGTTCCTCTGTTCTGTCCTGGAAAGGCTGAGTGAGAGGACCATTCTAGCGAGCGTGCGAGTTATCTGCGTGGCTATCGGGTCATCGTCCATCGAGATGGGCGTGTCAAACGATGGTGCAGTCTTTGACAACATCGACTTGGGAGCCTGCTTCTGCTTCTTCTTCTTCTGCTTGGTTTTGGTGGTTTTCTCTGTGGCTTTGATCTTGCAGTGCTGCCGCAGAGCGCCCAGGACCGTCTCGAAAAGGGCAACCAGGTGGTAGGTGACCTGACCTGCATCCTTTCTGCCCTCATCGGTAGTAGAGAGCTTGTTCAGCCCCTGGCACAGAAGTCGATAAGCGCGCTCCAGAGCGTGCAGCACTGATGGCAGATCTGGTTGCTGATTCTGCAGCACGGCAGTTGTCTTCGACCGGCCCGTCGCGGCTGTCGTTTCACGAGTTGCAGCGAGCACCGCCTTCTCTGCTGACTTGCACAGATCCACAGCAGCAAGGACGATGCTGGAGCGGCTTGGTCTCCTCTGTAGAGCCTGTTGAAGAGCATGGAGCTGCCGCATGAACGGAGCAGTGGCTGTGAAGGTTAACTGGGAATGCAAACCACATATTGCGACACTCAACTTACCCTCTTCCACATACTCAAACCCTTCCAGCACATCATAGGACTTGCCCTGGAGTCCTCCACAGACAGCATCACCCAGATTTGTCTTGGCCCGTTTCCGCGCCGCACCAACCGCCTCATCGTTGGCCTTGCGCTTCTTGGACGCCGGTGCCAGCACTTCCCTTTCCGTAGGAGATGTCTGTTTCAGCCTGGTAAGCAGGGCCTCGTTGCGCTGCTCCAGGTCGTAGATGCGGTCGAGGAGCTTGCTCTGCGCGGACACGGACTTTTCGTACGCCTGCTGCCAGAAGGAGATGCTGTCGAGATGCTTGTCCGGGGTGGAGGCGAGATGGGGATCTCTCCCGCTCTTGATGTGCTGGCGGATCTGGAGGATGTGGTCTGGTAATGATGATAGTTAATACAACAAGTCTTGACAATGTGTATGCCAGTAGGTGATGGCTGCTGTGTCTGACCCTTGACATCCACATTCGCAGGCTTCAGCTTCACGACGGCCAACGCGAGGGCCAATTGGGCCTGGGAGGGGGCGGGAACTGTGTTCGTAGTCATCAGAAGCAGTATAAGAGTGCCCAGAGGAAACAAGCAGAAAAAAAGATCCTGGCAGGATGGACGAGCTGGTGGTGGAGAGAGTGTGTAAAAGCATCGTCGTCCGCATGGGAGGTCCAAACAGAAAACACGTGCCCTGCGCTCTCTCAATCGAACGCCTTGTGCCATGTGCTGCTGCAGCAGCAGAGATGCCAGAAGCCTCGATACCTCCAAATGGACGAGCATGCAAAGAGCAAAGAGCAAAATTCCCGTTCTTGCGTTCACAGAGGCTCAAGTTACGCTGCCATGGGCTCATAGGGGAATGTCCCTAGGGGACGCTCGAAGTCCATGGACGCATTGCTTGATATCAGGGTAGGCAGACATTTCAACCCACATCATAGCCAATAAGTCCAGACAGACACTGTCTAAACGGGTATCCTTAAGAAAGGCAGTCATATAACAGAAAATAACAACTTTCCGCAGATCGACCACGCTGTGATCATTGTTCGGGTGCCAAGGAACAGTTTCCGGCCACGGACAATTGGGACATGAAGCGAAAAATAGTAATAAATGAAAAAAAAAACAAGAGCTCTATCCTGCAAGCATGGCCCCTCAAAGCCAGAGATCCGAAGGTTCATAGATACAATTCCAATGTGTTTCCTGTTTCAGCTGAGAAGACGCCAATCGATGCTCTCGACCTCGCCCCAGCCCGCACCTCAGAAGCAGCCAAGTCCAGGAAAGAAACTCTCACATTCTATGCAGACAGCGGAAGAACACAGTGTTTTCTTCTTCCTCAGTCTGCATAGCACATACAAGTAGGTACTGTTGCATGGAGCAGAGACTTGGCGGACTCGACGCGACGACGCGGGTTCGCCACCCACCTCACCTCACGTCTTCCGCCGCCAAACAACCACCTCCTCGACAACCTCCATAACCGCCGACTGCTCGTCATATCCCGCGTCCTGGGAAGGCTCCAGGCCGGACATTCCTTTTTTTTCTCCTTTTTTATTTCCTTTTCTCCCTTCTCAGAGAGATTCTCTGGTCTCTCAACTGGTACAGGCTTGGCGAGAGAGGCACGGCCGTCCTACAGAATTTCCGCTCTATCTACAGTTTCCAATCCGATTCCTGCAACTCTCCAAACCAAACCTCAACATCTACCGCATCTTTCATAATAGTTCTCCCTGCCTGAAACTACATCGGCAAAATGGCCCCTTCCGACGAGCTCAAAGCCCACGCCACCTCCTCGCATGACTTCTACGCCCTGCTCGACATCCCCCCTACGGCGGGGGACGCCGAGATCCGGCGCGCCTACCGCCGCACGGCGCTCAAGTACCACCCGGATAAGATCGCCAACCCGACGCCCGCGGACCTCGAGAAGTTCCACCTGCTGCAGGTCGCGTACGACGTGCTCTCGGACCCGGCCGTGCGGCAGCTGTACGACAATGCGCGCGAGGCGCGCGAGCGCAAGCGCCGCGAGGCGGAGATGATGGATGCGGCGAAGCGGAAGATGAGGGAGGAGTTGGAAGCTAGAGAGAGGGCTGGCGCCGCGGCGGAAGCAGCAGCTAGGGGCGTGAAGAGGCCGTGGATGGCCGCGACGGCGGGCATGGCGGGGGATCCGGATGCGGAGGAGAAGCTGGAAAGGGAGATCCAGCGCATCGCGGAGGACACGCGGCGGCGACGGCGCGAGGTGGAGGAGAGGCTGCGGCGCGAGGCGGAGGAGGAGGAGCGCCAGCTGCAGCGGGAGCAGGAGGAGGCACAGCGCGCGGCGGACCGGAGCAGCCAGCGCGTCGACCGGTCCAAGGAGCCCACAGGCGGGACGAACGTCCCCGAGCTGGAGCGCGCCGTCAAGGTGCGCTGGGTGCGCGAGGGTCCCGGGCTGGAGCTCGACAAGGACCGGCTGGCGACGCTGTTCGCGCCGTTCGGCAAGGTCGAGAGCACCTTCATGCTCAAGGACAAGCGGCAGCGCGTCGGCGACAGGCGCGAGAAGAAGACGGTCGCGACGGGCGTCGTGGTCTTTGCGTCCATTGTCGGCGCGCACGCCGCCGTCCTGGACAGCGAGAAGAAGCGCAAGGCCGGCGAGGGCGAATGGGCCGTCATCGACTCGGTCTTCTGGGCCTCTGGCAGCGAGCCCCATCTGGGGATGAACAATCCCCCTTCTACTGCCTTTCCTTCTCCTGCACCTACTCCTACTCCGGCACAAGCAGAAGCAACCCCATCTACACCCGCCTCCAACGCTACACCCAGCGGCAAACCCAGCTTCAACTTCCCAGGCCTCAACACATCCACGCCCGACGGCACCAAGAAACCCGGCAAGATACCCTCCTTCGCGTCATTCTCCTCCGCCGCGGCGGCTGCAAACACGCCCAAGAGCTCGCCGTCGTCCTCGACGGGTCTCAGCACCCCGAGCCTGGAGGAGCTGACGCTGATGCGGCTGAAGAACGCGCAGCGCGAGAAGGAGCGGCGGGCGCTCGAGGAGCAGCTCCGGAAAGAAGACGAGGCTGCCGATGCGGCGGCGGCGGCGGCGGCGGCGGCGCAGGCGGCCAAAGCTGGCTAGAAAGAGCTCTATTTATTTGTGTTGCGGACGATTCGGTATGCAGCACCAGCTGCACAGGACGATGGCATATGCGAGGGTGTCAGGCGTCTTTCGGCTGCATTTTTATGTATAATATAGACTAGACTTGTGTGTGTGTGTGTGTGTGTGTGTGTTTCTCTTGTTTACGGCTTAATAGAGATACCCCTGAAGCAGTTCAGTTATTTCATTCATTGCTCGTTTGTTTTTGACAACCAGTGGAGCTGTGTGATACTGTAAATATACATAATAAAACAACTAGGTATACATCGTTAAAAGATCGTTGATCGTTTCCCCATTCATTCTTCATGCCATTATTCACCCCGCCGTTGCTGCGCCTCCTCCTCTTCTTCCTCCAGCATCTCCACCATCTCTCGGGCCCTCCGGGCCTCCGCCTCGTCTGGCCGAGACGCGTTCCTCCTCGGCCCGCCGGCCAGGATGAATTCCCTCGTCCACGGCGGAACAAAAGCCTTGACCTTGACCTCACCGGGTTCCTGAGTAGTAGTAGGAGTAGTCGTAGACTCTCCTCCCTCCGTACCGTCCCACGAGACCTTGAACTCCTGACCCGGAGCATACTGGGTCCCTTCGCCGGTGAGCGCGATATCCGTCATCATCTCGAGCCGACACAGCGCGAGGCCGATATTCCCGATGCCACCGAGGAACTTGCCCGCGCTGCGGCCCTTGCGCGCGCCGACCCGGGAGATGTTCGCCCCGCTGGGCGGCAGCGGCAGCTGGGTGGTGGGATCGTACATGGGGAACTCGGCGAAGGGGACGCCATTCTGTCCCTCCTCGTCGCCGTCATTATACAGCTGGACGGGCAGGATGCGCTTGCGCACGACGCCCGTGTGGTGCGTGCGGATGGTCAGCTCCTGCCCGACGTAGCAGCCCTTGCGGAAGTCGATGCCGCGCATCATGTCCATGTTGCATTCGAGCGGCAGGGCGGACTCGCGGTGGATCTCGCCCTGGCCCTCGGCGACGCCGTGCAGCATGCGCCGCAGCGTGTACGTCGCGAGCCCGACCTCCTTGCCGGGCAGCTTCGATTCGTCGGGGAAATGGGTGCGGAGGTCGTCCGTGCCGGGCGTGACGATGCGGGAGCCGAGCCCCGGCGCGCGGGAGTCAACGCAGCCGAGAATGGACGGGGAGTTGGAGAAGGGCGACGGGGAGTCGGATTCGAGGTTGTACGCGGCCCATCGGGGCTCGTTCTCGTCATCCCAGGTGGACCAGACGGTGCGTTCGCCGTCCTCGAGGGCGCGGAAGTTCAGCTTCGCGCGGAGCTTGTGTTTCTTGAGGTGTTTCAGGAGATTCGGCACTTCGTTCTTGTCCACCTCGACGATCCAGCCGGCTTCGTCGGCGGAAGAAGTCGCTCCGCCGGGCGAAGGATAGATGAACGCATCGTGCAGCACCCGTCCCTGCGCGTTCAGGAAAGCGGTGTAGCATGCCGTCCGCCGTGTCGCGCGATTGGGGTCATTGGGAATGAGCATGTTCTGCGTGATCAGGCCCTGCAGGAAGGTCGTGCTGTCCTGGCCGGTGATGGAGATGAGGCCGCGATTCGTGAGTCGAACATAGCCGGTGCGCGGCGGGGGAGGGGGCAGATCATGCTGCTTCTGCTGCTGGCGGGCTGGGGCTGAGGTTGAAAAGCCTCTAGCCCGCGCGAGGCATTGCCTGCATATCGAAGAGGTAGGCGTTCGAGGAGGCATCTTCGTGGGAGGATGCTGGTGTTGAACGACGTCGGCCCTCCGCAGCGAATCTGCGTCTTCGTGATAAGCAGGGCGGTGTGCGGAGGCAGAATGTCGGCCGCCGGAGCTCTGACGTAATCGCCGACGCTGCAGTCCAGATGGAGCTCTTACATCTGAAATAGTCCACCTCTTCCCCATCAAGCTCTTATCACACCGTCACAAGTGAATGCAAGCAGTTGTAGCGTAGCAATTAGTACTTCTCATCTAGCAGTTCACCAGTGTGAAGTCACTTCTGAGAGGCAGGCCAGGCCAAGATCATCTCAAGTTCACGATGATAACGATGTGCAACGAGTATTGCGTTGGGACTACAATGGAATTGTCATCCATAACAAGAAGCAAAAATTCTCAGAGTGCGATTAGGGAATGGTGAGACAAGCATGGTGGGCCTCATGCAGTGGTTGGGGGCATACATATCCCTGTCGATACCCAAGCCTGAAGGCTGCTATCAAGAATTTGGAACGTCATCGATGGATGCGGTACCGTAGATTTTTTTTTTTTTGATCGGTAGGTAGTTGAAGGTAGTTTATTACATACAGCATCTCGCGTCGGTTGAGTACGGAGTTTGTGCAGTAAATTCATTATGTCTCTACCGTGGTTACCGGCTAAGTGCAGGATGGTATTCACAAGAGGGCATTGGAATGTGTGGTATTATTATCTCCGATATCAGAGTATCTCGTAGCAGGTGCCGGTTCGATGCGCACCAAGCTATGTCCCTTAACTATCCCTATTGACATATCCTACAATATGGAGACGAGACCTATTTATGCGTCTTTGCCACCCCTTCCAGATAACCAAGTAGAAACGCCTTGTTGGCGGGCGACGTAACCCTGCTTGCTGGCGTCGGCGTTTGGGTCCCGCTCACCGAGCTTCCAATCCCTGACACTGCCGATGGCATTGCGCCGTGCGAGCTAGACAGGGGACTGACGCCGGTCGAAGCTGTTGAAGGCTTCAAAATGGAGGATGCAACATCGGTTTCCGTAGCCGCTGGCTTTGGAGAAGTCGCCTTTCCAAAGAGCGCAAGCAGTGCCTCTCTCTGCGCAGCCGTCTGACTTGGTCGACGGTCAAAGTTGAGTTGAGCAGGCTTCTGTTCCGGCACGGCTGTCGGTTTTTCGGCGGCACCGGGTTGAGAGAATTCGTGCACGGCGACCGTACGCGTAGGGAGGAGCGCATCCAAATCCACCTTTTCAGAACGACGCAGAATCTGCGGTTGAAAAGGTTTCGATGGTTCGGGCGTTTTCGCTTTCTGAACAGAAGGTCGTGAGGGAGGCTGCGAGACTTGGTCAGCCGAGACAGACGAGTCTTTCCTCGCAGCCGCCGGTCGAGATAAGATGGTGATGGGCGAGGCCAGTTGCTCCTTGGCTGTCTTCTGTGGTGTTCCGTTCGGTCCTTTCCTTGACGGAGATTTGGCGATTTTGTCAAACTGTGGCATATTCAGCGGCCCGGAAACCGTGGCGGAAGTCTGGGCCTCCACCTCTGGCCGCTTCTTATTATCCGCCAACTCAGATCGCTGAAGTATCTGCTTGGGAACCGAGGGACTCTGGGCGGGTAACTCTGCAGGTTGTTTCGTGGTTGGACCGGCGGGAGACCCCTTCAACAGGCTCAGAAGATGCTCCTGATGCTGCGAAGTCCTGGGCGTCGCTGTTGCTCCAGTCTCCGGTTTAGATACACTCGCACTGGCAGGCTTAGGTGTTTGAGGCGTCTCGCCCTTGAAAACACTGAGGAGAGCGAGGGTATGCTCCGTCAGTTTCGGCGGCGGCAGCTTACTCGCAGGAGGCACCACTGTGCCTTGGGCGTTAAGATATGGTGCCGGTTGAGCGAATTGGGGATCGCCAGTCTGCTGGTATGGGGCTAGCGCATGCTGTTGAGATGGGCGCCCATAAGACTGCGACATCGAGTTTTGCATAGGCTGGAATTGCGGATATGGGTACGGCTGAGCTGGGGGCCGTTGGGGGTAGCCGGACGTCCCCTGATATCCACCTGAAGGGATTCGGTGGGCCGTTTGCATAAACTCATTGCCTACCTGCTGTTGTGGCAGGTGACCCAGAGGCGGGTATCCGGAGTATTGCGGTAGGGGACCAGGCGCAGGGCCGTGATGCAACTGCGAAGCATGTTGCAGATGAGGTTGTCTCGCGTATCCGTCGACGTCGGGATGTCCAGGCTGCCCAGGGAGCTGGGGAGGCTGCGGCGCTCCAGAAAAGGTGGCCAATGGAGAGTAATTTTGCTGCGGATTTTGAGACGCAGCCGCCGTCTGAGGCGCCTGCGGGATTGGCATCGGTTCCTTCTCTGGAACCTGGTTGTCGGCGTTGCTCGCACCACTTCTGAGCAATGCAAGCAGAGCATTGGACTTGGAAGGATCCGACGTCGAGGCCTGCGGTGCTTGAGAAGGGGGCTTTGGTTCTGCAGGGGCGGCATCACCGATATTCAGGAGACGCTTCAAGTGAGAAGAAACATCCCGCGGTGGCATGACTTCGGGTAGGTCGCTTGGAGTCGCCGCTTCCAGGAGCTCCTGCCGAGGCGTAATCGCCCCGTTGGCGGCCTGGACGGCTTCATCCATCGACGTCTCACCCTCGGTCTGCTGCACCTGCGCAGACGCTGCCGCCGCCTTGGCGTCCTTCTTCTTCTGCTGCGCGATCCACTTCTTGAGCGGATGCAGGAACGGCGCAACCATGTAGAACTTGTTCGCATTCGCGGTGTCGTGGTGCTTGTTCTTCTTGAGCGTTGGAAGCTCCGAGAGCTTGTACCACTCGATCTTGCTGATCTCCTTTCTCGTCCGGGGCTCAAAGTGGGTATCCATTGGCACACCGCGGAAGACGTAGAGCCTCATGTGCTGTTCCCGCATCGTGATCTCGATATACTTGACGTCCTTCTCGTCCTTGACGAGGCCGGCCGCCCTGATGTCGAAACCCGTCTCCTCATAGACCTCCCGAATGGCGCAGTCGATATCCTTCTCGTCCTTGTTGATCTTACCCCTGGGGAAGCTCCAATTGGCGCCCTTCTTCCAGCCTTTGACGAGGACGACCGAATCCATGGCCTCGTTCAGCAGGATGGCTCCGCGAACGGGAACACGGGTCTTGTAGGCCAGGAACTCGGAAAACGCCGTGACGTGGTGGTAGTGGGACCATTGTGACATGAGCGGACAGTGTTGGAAAATGCGCATTGCAAAGGCCTTGAGGGAGAGTGACGGCAAGGTCGGGTCGAGCGGACGGATAAAATCCTCGTAGAACCATTGTGCTTCCTCGATCTGGAAACAGATCCGTTCGACGGATTCGAGTTCTTCGCGGGGTAGGTTTATGATGAAGCGGACACAGAGGTCATCCAGCCCTGTTGGAGTCAGTATACCATCCGGTCCTGTTCAGGCCAGGTGTACAAAGATGTCGACGATGGGTATGACATACAGTCTTCCAACTGCATCTTTTTTTCTGCCATAGTGCCTTGTGGATCTGAGCATTTCAACGCGCCTTGGGGTAGGGCGAGAAGCTCTCCGGACCTGAGGCGCGGAGTGGGTACAGCTACTACAGCAGGGATGTACTGCTAGCAGCAGGGACTCAAAGCAAGGCGTGGCCAAAGCCAATCCCAGGTTGAACAGGAGTGGTGATTATGTAGTCAGTGATCAAGCAGAGTGGCTCCACCAGATTCACAACCAAAAGAGAGAGGCAGAGGCCAGGTCGAGCGAAGCGGGAGGAGGGAACCAGCAGACGGTGAGCTGGCGTTTGCCGCAGATGGAGATGGCCGACGAGCAGCTGAAGGAGGACTGTGGCGATGCAGGCCGACGGAGCGCGGACGCCACAGCTGTGGCTGGGGATCGGCAGGGTGCGTCCGTGCGCGCGCGGCGTGACGCAGGCTGGCCCGCGCTGGGCGAACGGCTGGAGAGCGGGCGCCCGCCATGACCGCATCTGATGCCCCCAGCGGCTGCCCGGCGGCTATCCAGGGCCTCACCTCCCACTCCTTTGTCCTTTTTTTTGTGACACTGTAACGATGATGGTGATGACTACGCTGCTTGAACCCTTTCTTTGGGAGGACATTGAAGCATGAATCGCGGAGCTGACTACCCTGGTGGTGAATCAAGCCCGCTACATACTTGCAGAGTACATAAGCCGATTTTGCATCTGTGCATCTGTCTGCTCTCTTAGACAGCCTTTGGTTGTGTTACTGCACATATCCTACCAGAGAACTCTCCTGGCTGAACCATCTCCTCCGTCCTGACCTCTGATTGAAGCTCACTTTCCGCCGCCTTCCGCTTCCCTGCGCAGACAGATCCAACGTCTAAACATGTCAGGACAACTTGCTGCTCTTGTGGGCAAGAAGATTCTGGGTGAGACAGCAAAGAACCATTTCGGTCAAGAGGTAAACTACAACTCTATCAAGTTGATGTGGCTCTATCTGTCCACAGGCTGCTAACACATCTTGCTCTCCACGTAGGACCCCTACTTCGAGGAAGTCCCAGCGTCGCGTCTCCATCGCGCGTTTGGAAAGAAGACCCAGAAACGGTGCAAGGCCGTCCCTCCCGGCATATCTGAAAATGATGCCAAGATCCTCAATAAAGTCAAGCGCAGGGCATACCGGCTGGATTACTCCCTCTTCAGTCTGTGCGGGATAAGGTTTGGCTGGAGCAGTGTTATCGCCTTGCTACCATTGTAAGTGCAGTTGTTCCAATCATTCCTCTTTTCGCTGCTAATTCCATCCACTTCTACAGCGCTGGTGATGCGTTCGATGGCGCGCTTGCTTTGATGGTCGTCCAGTCTTGCAGGAACATCGACGGAGGCCTCCCCTTCTCCCTCTGGATGATGATGATGATGAACATTGCCTTCGACTTCGTCATCGGCCTTGTACCTTTCGTGGGCGACCTCGCGGACGCTCTGTACAAGTGCAACACGCGAAACGCCATCCTTCTCGAGAAGCACCTTCGAGAGAAGGGCGCCCGCGCGCTAGCTGGAAAACAGCAACAGCGCCCGGTGGATCCCAGTCTCCCGGAGGAATTCGACAAATATGACGAGGATAATGAAGCACATGGTGGTCCATCCAGACCGCCACCTGCCAGGGTTCCACGGGAGAATCGCAGCGGTACTGGTTGGTTTGGCAAGCAGAGGGAACCGGACCTCGAGACGGGGGTCGTTCGCAACTGATTGACTGCGGATTGTCTTGTTGTTTCTGGAGGTTTCGCAATGTACGGGTCTATGATGTTAGATATCCAACCGATGATTCATGGCACATGCACATTAACTCTATCGTCTTTTGCTTTTATCTATCAGATCGACTGACAAAATCGAGACGGGACCTAGCACATCCATAGCAAAATCGAGACTCATGATCATCAGTCTGGGTGCCAGCACCCGGGACAGTCGCTGTCAAGTCCTCCACACTTCCAGCGGAGGCGCCACAAAGTGCACATCGAACTTCACCTGCCGAGATTTGGGCAGGTTGCAGCTTGCTAACCGTCCTTACTACGTTGGCCATGACTCCGGGGTATTTGGCCCCCTGGGTCTGGACGTAGTGCATCAGCAGCTTATCAATCGACAAGTTCCTGTTGGACATGTTCTCTGACACCGGCTGGTCAGGTATGATGATCTCCTCCAGGCCCGGAATCTGGCTCGCGTAGAGCTCCAGCTCCGGCTTGAACAGATCCCGCAGCGGGAAGGTGAACTCAACGTCCCAAGGAGACGGTCCGTCACAGACATGCCACGTCAATGAAGCGCCCCGTCCCTTGGCGACGCTTGCGAGGGTCTTTGCGGCAAGGCGGCTATCTGAGTCTCCCCAGAGGATGCCTTCGCAGCCATATTCCTTCGCACAGGCAACGATAAGCCTGTTCAGCAGGATGTTGTCGATATCGGCCCTGGAAGTAGCAGACTGGATCGACGCCCGAAAAGCATCCAGCCGATCCTGATCTGACTTGGAGGCATCGTCCACAAACCCTGGCCCGGCAAACTGGGCCATAGTATCCTTTATGTCCGGGTCATGCTGGAAGATACTGTGAAAGGGAACCTGCGTGTAGGTATGCATGGGATACCGCTGCTGTACCGCCGCGAATCTCTCCTCACACGGTGGATTCAAGGGCGAGATAGTAGATGGGTCCACGACAAGCACGTGGAGATCGTAGGCGGCGCGAGCGTGTACACCACCGGAGGAGAGCTGCCGCTCGAGCTGGCCGTTCAGCATGTGCAGCAGGACGGTCGACGAAACGCCGTAGGAAAGTGGGAGAAGCAACTTGCGCCGTCTGTCCTTGGGCGCATTTCTCCTCAGACGGTACTTCTCCATGCGCCGAAGTGCCTTGACGTCAGCATATCTTATGTAGCAGTCTCTGGAGGATTGTTAGTTACTAAACCCCGGAATTTCGTCTAGCCACAAGCACGTACCTGCACAGGCGGCGGCCGCGCACAGTCAGACTCGCCTCCGCATCCTTGCAGTCAACGCACGGGTCAGTAAACTCTTTCCCCGGCATTTCTGCGCTGCTCACGCCGCTGCTGTGAGGGCGTTGAGTGAAGGAGAAATCTCTTGGGGAGTTCACCCAGTGCAGTCAGAGAAGTTCAAAAGACTGTGGCGCGGGGAGCCGGCGGTGCTTAGATAATTGGCGGGACGTCAAACGCGCGGCCCCCGGAGCGTCAGGCCCGCCAAGTACGTTGTAGCCACGGTCGTTGCAATTGCGAACTGCGCATCCGCCGAGTCTCCCGGCTCCAAGCAGAAACAACCGCTCGCGGGGGTACAGAGGACTTTGTTGCTCCTATCCAGCCGTGTTTACTGTCCCTGTTCCCTTCATGCTCAGTGCTTGAGCTTCATCCGCCCAACAGGCCTCTTGCGCCCACCCACCTACCGGGACCCCCGGAGCTTTCCTACTTACACATCCATAGCCGCTGTTTTGGGCCACTATGAAAGGTTGGCTCAAGGCTCTCTGCCTGCCGGCCTTGCTGGCAGCGCGTGTCCTCGCAAATGAGGTTGAATTGGTGAGGTGCTATCTATTTGAAGCTTCAGAGCATAGTCATCTCTAATTGCCGGTTCGCAGAATCAAGATGAGGAACATCGACAGCGATGTTCGGGGATGTATAGCAGGAAGGCCTGGGGAGGGAACATTGAGCCGTTCATCCTGACCAAATTCGTCAAGGAGACACCCCCAGATAACAGCGATCCACTCGTCAGTCTGGTTATCTTTGAGTGGAATGATGAACCATTGATCGGGAGATTACCGTCGAAAGACGCAGAGGTAGGTCCCCCGGCCATCATCGCGATGGCCATCTACTCACGGAGAGCTTCTAGGTGAAGGAGACCATCTGCGACGAAGGGAATGTGGAAGCGAAGCTCTGCACGAAAGACGAAATCGGTTCCTTTATCCTTGAGCCGAACGCGACAGAGAATTCGCAGTCTCCGATCCTATCGAAAGCGATACACCTGAAGGATCCGGTCGCCGTCAACTACCCTGTGAAGAAGACGGGCTTCTACTGCGTGAGCACATATGCGTATTCAGGCCAGGACTACAAGGCCGTCGTCGAGTTCAGAAATTCATACGGTGAACTCCCCGCCGCCCAGATAGCGAAGCTGCCCTTCTACGGAGCCCTGACAATAGTTTATGCCGTGATTGGAGTGTACGTCTCGCCCGGTCTAGGATAAGTTGAGGCATCGCTCACAGAAAGTATAGGTTCTGGGCATTCCTTTATGTACAGAACCGTCGTGATATATGTATGAAGCTGCTCTCCGTCAATTGCCCATTCCCCTTACTGACGCTCTGCAGTACCGGTCCAGAATTACATCACCGCCATCATTGTCTTCTTGATTGTCGAGCAGCTGATGACCTGGGGCTTCTATGGTAAGCCTGGAGCCATCTCTTCATCGCACTATCTGGCTAACTCCCTGTAGACTACCAAAATCGACATGGTTTGAATATTATGGCCAAGGTCCTCATGGTCATTGTAGCCGTTCTTAATGCAGGACGTAACTCCTTCTCGTTCTTCCTGCTTCTCATCGTCTGCATGGGCTATGGTGTCGTGAAGCCGTCGCTTGGTCGGACCATGATCTATGTCCGCTTGTTGGCTATCGGGCACTTCATCTTCGGCGTGATATACGCTGTTGCGAGTCTGTCAATAACACCAGACACCGCTGGACCGTTGGTTCTACTTATCGTTCTACCACTGGCCGGTACACTGACAGCGTTCTACGTCTGGACGTTGAATTCGTTGAGCGCCACCATGAAGGACCTCATCGACAGAAAGCAGAAGGTGAAGGCAATGATGTACAAGAAGCTGTGGTGGTGCATCCTCGGCAGCATCATTGTGATCTTCGGGTTCTTCTTCATCAATTCATTCGCTTTCGCGGGCAGTGATGAAGCCAACTTTGTGCCGGAGCACTGGAAGACCAGATGGTTCGTCCTGGACGGCTGGCTCAACATCGTGTACCTGTTCGACATTGCGTTCATCGCTTACTTGTGGCGCCCAACGGCAAACAACAAACGGTTTGCAATGAGTGACGAGGTAAGTGCAGGCAGACTCCGTAGTGAGACACGACGCTAACTTTGTCTGCAGATCGCTCAAGACGATGATGGCTTCGAGATCCGGTCACTGGCCAATAGCCTGGATGAAGAAACAGGCCAGGCTTCTCCGGACGGCCAGCGCAACGAGCCGGAGCGAGAGCTGTCGCCTGTGCCCCCTAAGCCTGTGACCACCCCTGTGACCCCTGCACCACGGCAACGGGAGTCTCTCGACGGTGAAACCATCTTCGCCGTGGGTGAAGACGGAGACAAATGGTCAGAAGACGAAGGCGAATCTCCTCGAGACTCGAGCGAGAGGAAAAGATTAACGGCTAAAGATAACGAGTAGGGAAGGAGGAAGAGAGGGAAGTTCGGGTACCACTGAATTCACAATTGGTTCTGGGAGACTTTGCTCTTTGTAACTAATAGGAGGCTCGCGGAACGGAAACGAATAATCCGCTCTCTTTGCAGCCATGGATTTCAAGGACCAGCATGTCGGGGCGTTTTCTCCTTTTTTTTTTTCTCTTTCCTTTTCTTGTTTTCCAAGGTTCTTGTTTACTTCTAGGGATGGTTTACGTGAAGGGTTCCCGGATTCCTTTTTTCTCTATAGTTGTTTTAGTGAACAACTTGTTCCAGTCACAGCATTTTGGGGCTCAAGGAGAGAAACTTGTACAGATAATTAATTGTACTGTACTGTACTGTGCCAGACCCAAAATTTTGTCCGCGTTCAGTCCATCCTTTTGATTTTTTTTAAAGATGATGATATTTATTGGATTATTTTACAGTACTGTGTAGATCGAATTGGATCTGATAGTTAGTTATGATTGATTATACAATCCGCAATCGGACTTGACATCATCCCGCGGCGACGACGACGACGACTCCTCTCCAGTCATACGTACGGGAGGGGGAAATATACTCCGAACAATTAAATTGGGAGAGAGCAACCCCACAACACGTGCAATTCATTTAATTAGAACATACGATACATTCTTTTCCTTACCCTTCTCTTATATATATATTCTATAAACTCTTTTCGCTCCTCTCTTCTTCTTTCTTCTAAAGATCTCATGGCACGAAAACAACACTAAGAACACACGAAAAATAATAAGACAAAAGGGAAAACGAGTCCACCAACGGCCCGGCCCCCTCCAAGGACATAGAACATCCAGTCCTGTATATACCTACATACTTCAAAACCATGAGCTCCCCAACCGACCACGACCACGACCACGACCGCACCTCCTCCAGCCTCGCCCTCTCCCGCTCCCTCCTGCACCAGTGCCGCCTCCTCCTCGCCGAGCTGGACGCCTTCCAGGCGCTCGTGTCGCGCGCGCTCCGCCGCCGGCCGCACGTCGTCGAGATCCGCCAGCTGCGGTCCAACGTCGTCTCGGAGCTGCGCGCGCTGGAGAAGTTGGAGCGGCAAGCTGCGGATGCTGCTACCACCCCCGCTGTCGCTGGTGACGGTGGAGAGGAGGATGGAGATGGAGGGGACAGGGAGGAGGACGAGCTCCGTCTCATGCACGCGCTGCGGTCCTCGAACCTCCCGTTCTACGTGGCCGTGTGGACGATCGCGAAGCGGTCGTGTCGGGGCCTGGTCGCGTTCGGGAAGCGGTTCTACTGGGACGAGGGGGCGCATGCGGCGGCGGCGAGGGACAGCGAGGCGGCGGCGGCACAGCGGCGCGCGAGGAAGCGCGCGAGCATGGACAAGCGCAAGAGCGTGCTGGTGGATATCGTCGCGGACGACGGGGAGGAGTGGGTCAAGGTGTCTACGATCTCGGAGAGTCGGCTGCTGTTTGAGATGGCGAAGAAGGGGTGGGAGAGGGGTGAGGACTCGGCTACAGAGGAAGAAGCGTACAGCGATGAGGAAGGTAGAGAGGGGCGAAGAAGAGGAAGAACGATCCTACGGAATTACGGCAGTGATGGTGAGGCGGGGGATAATAGTGGAGATGATGATGACGAGATTGAGCTGGTGAAGCTGGCGGCGGATATGATGAAGGCTTCTAAGGCTACGCGGGTTAGGTACAGACATCCTCGCGTACGGTTTGTGATACCGAAGATCGTTGAGGGGAAGGTTGCAGAGATCGATGACATTCTCAACGAAATCCGGGGCTACGGCGTAACTGTCGAGTGTGGGACGAGCGTGCCGGACGTGATGGCTGGGGAGATAGACCAGGGTCGGGATCCCAGCTCTGTGACCCCTGAGGAACTAGACCTCTCCCACTTGCTCCCCAATCCCTATAAGCGCTTCACGCCCACCCTCAACGTCGACTGCACATTGCTACTCGCCCTGGTGTCGGACCTCTCCCATTTCCGCAACATTCCCCCATTACCGAACCACCACCAAGCCATACACAAACAGATCAAGCTAGAGGAAGAACAACCTTTGGTACCGACTGAGCTCTGGCCGGCGATGGATGGCCGTGAGCTGGTATGCACAAAGGAGGCAGCGAAGAGGATGCGCGAGATCGTCGATACCATCGGCACGGACACGGAGAGGAAAAGGACCGAGATACTGATGGGTGATCCAGAATTTCAGGGCCTGGACAGAGAAGCTCTGATACAGAGATTTCAAGAACTGTCAGACCACCAGGTGCCGGCCCAGTGGAAGATTCCGATAAAAGTAGTCGACGCTGCAGCGGATATCAGTGCTTGCTGGCAGAGTGGCAGACTTCGAGGAGCAGCTCACAAAGTGGAGGAAATTCTGTCAGATATAAACCGTAGTGTATTCCTGTATGGGTGGTCCACAGGAATGATGACGGTGTCCAGCAACCGGACAGTTGTCAAGCAGATAGAACATACGATCGAGGAAAACAGAAATGGCGATGACGAGCTGGAGGGCCCTCTAGTATGGGTGTGCGACACTGCAAGGAGTTTGGTGGGAAAGGAGAAGAATCGAAGATAATAATTGTTGATCCATAGACCTGACGAGACCGAACTCACGGTAGACGAGACTATCAGCCCGGTCAATGGCAGCCTGTAAAGCTCGAGGCAGAGCTGTCGTAAAGTCCCCACGCGTCAGCACAGAAAGGTCGGCCCAACCATATATAACCAGGCCACCATCACTAGCTCGACCGTTTAACCAAATCCTGCTAGCATTGGCCATCTGTCTTCTATTTCTCGGGCGTCTTCCCGCTGTCCTCGGGGAGCCAGAAGATGATTTCCCTGTCCGCGGAAGCAATCATGTTGTATCTCGGATTGGACTCGATGATCGCGGTCCGGCCCCTGTGAGGCAATCTGGTCATCGGCTGCAGGAAGCCACCGGGCTCTGGGGTCTGGTGCGTGTCCCACACGAGGACGTCGGGCTGGTCGCCTGAGCCTCCAATGACATAGCGCCCATCCGGCGTGAAGCAAGCATCGCCTTGACCAAGAGGCTTTCCGGAGGTCGAGACCGGAGCTGCCCTACCAGGCGACCCGTTCCTACCGACCAGGAAGGATTTGACGGTACCATCGAAGGCATCCAGAACGAAATGCCCGTGATAGTCTGTCCCAACGAGCAAATTCTTGCCATCATTGGAGAACTCCAAGCGGGTCCAAGCCCGGCCGCGAGTGGAAGGGGTGTATCTCTCCTCGTGCGGTGCGAGATCGAACGTAGCAAACGGAGGCTTGTCGTAATTGCGGAAGTCGTAGAGCAGCACGGAAGACGTGGACTGGGACGCGATCGCGATGACCGTGGCAGAAGGGTCGAACGCAACCAGATATGGCGTCGCGAGCTTCAGCTTCCCCTGCGCGTTCCTCGAATTGAGGTCCCACAGCGTGACCGTCTCGTCCTTGGAGCAGGAGATGAAGGCATCGCTGCCCGGGGAGAGGGCCAAGCAGGTGACCTTGTCCGTGTGGCTTGTGAAATAGCGTATGTAACTCTCGTTATGAAGGTCGAGAAGACGCAGAGAGTCTGGGCCAACGTCAGCAGTCCACACCCAGAGAAAGGGAAATCCGGGAAGGAATACGCACCGTCGACCTTGGTGCTGGCATGGAGGACCTGGCGGGAATGATGGGTGAACCTGGCCAAGTGGGCGCCATACTTCTTGCTAGGGACCATCTTGGTCTGCTTTCCCTCCTTGATATCGAAGACTTGGATGGTCTCGTCCTCACCGGCAGACACCAGGTACTCGCCCTGGTCGTCGAAATCCAAGGACGTTACATGGGTTGGGGTCTCCTGCTTGGGAGGTCTGAAGGCCTAGAATCAACACCATGACTAGTTAGAGTGGTTTTCTTTGCTCAGCGCCAGGGTCGCCACGGCGATACCTTTGTAGGCCGGTAGTTGCGGATGATGTCTGATACTTTCTGCGTGGGCTGCGGAGCTGGCTGCTGCTGTGGCTGCTGCTGCGGCGGCTGCTGAGGCTCTGCGATCCCCGCCATGGTCTGGAAGCTGCAGACGGGACGGTACAAGCGTGCACCTCTGGATGGCTATCCGAGCAGGAAAAGCACTGGAAGACTGTCTCTACTCCACGTCCAACTCGTCCGAGATCTCGATAAAGCGACACGCCCGGTGTGCTGGACGCGTCGAGGCCCGACCTGTTTTTCCGGCCCGGCACGCACGTCCCGCATGTTCCCCGAAGGTCGGAGCTCGGGCAGCCGCGGCCCCGGACCGCCCGGACGAGCCGTCCAATAGCAAGACGCCAGAGTCGCTGGGCAGATCCGGCCGGCTGGACTCGGTGCTCGACATCTCCAGTCATGGCCAGGACGATTATTATTACTCCACGCCGATGCAGCTCCCACCCTGAGGCTGAACATCTCATTTTCCTTCCGTCGTCACCGTCTCTCTCCCTGTCACATTTAGCACCCTCTCCACTCCTTCACAGTCTTTCGTTTCTTTTGGTCGTCAGTACATAGTCGCTGGTCTTTGTTCCATACAGCCCAGAAGTACACCGCCGCGGCTCCGTCTCCGCAAACGGAGGCTATTTCGCAAAGATGTCCACCACGACCGGGTATGTGCGACGCCCCAGACCTGGTCGAACAGGGCGAAGAAGCTGGGCCAGTCTTGCTTACATGGTCGCTGTCCGATCCCAGAGCCTTCGTCGCCGGAGGCATCGCGGCATGCGGCGCAGTCACAGTTACCCACAGCTTTGAGACGGTGAAAATCCGGTATTTCGCCCTTGCAGTCACACGCGCCAAATCTCCCGGAGGCTGATGCCAGCTTTGAAGGTTACAACTGCAGGGAGAGCTGCAGGCAAAGTCCGAGACGGTCAAGAAATATAGGGGTGTCTTCCACGGCGTCAAGGTCATCTTGCAGAATGAAGGACCCCGCGGGTTGTTCCGAGGCATTGGCTCCGCCGTACGTCGTCGCGCCTGCACTCGTTGACACCTCCTGGACTCGATGCTGATTCGGGGACAGTATATCTACCAAGTTCTGCTGAATGGCTGTCGTCTCGGTTTCTATGAGCCGTTGCGCAAGGGTCTGACGACCGCGATATACAAGGACCCGAACGTTCAGTCTCTCGGGATCAATGTCTTCTCCGGGGCGGCATCGGGTGTCATAGGCGCTGCGCTCGGATCGCCCTTCTTCCTGGTGAAGACGCGACTCCAGTCCTTTTCTCCTTTCCTTCCCGTCGGCACTCAGCACAAGTATCGGAACGCGTTAGACGGGCTACGGCAAATCCACCACAATGAAGGCGTCAAGGGACTTTACCGGGGTGTCGGAGCAGCGATGGTCCGCACTGGATTTGGTAGCTCCGTCCAGCTGCCCACGTACTTCTTTGCCAAGCGGCGCTTGATCAAACATCTTGGGATGGAGGACGGCCCCACCCTCCACCTGGCCAGCAGCACGGCCTCTGGCTTCGTCGTCTGCTGCGTCATGCACCCCCCAGGTACGTTTCCTCGGCTAGGCGCCCGCGAAATGTCTGCTGTCGACTAACGTGCCTTCAGACACCATCATGTCGCGGATGTACAACCAGACCGGTAACCTTTACAAGGGCGTGTTCGACTGTTTGTATAAGACCATCACGACCGAGGGTTTCTTTGCCATCTATAAGGGCTACTTTGCTCATCTGGCTCGTATCTTGCCTCACACTGTATGTGCCAGCCACACGGACAACCGTAGGATGGAGTGCTTTGCTGACATCGGGTTAGATCTTGACGTTGAGTCTGGCAGAGCAGACCAACAAGTTGATGCGCAAGTTTGAAGACCGGTTCCTCCCCGAGTCCATCCGCGCGAAGATTTAGATGATGATGATATTGGAATAGAAAGGTTGTTCCGGGAATGTATGTTCTGCTGCACTCGATGCCCTTTTTTATATCTTAATAACGCATATCTGGACCTTGTGTGCTGCGAACAGCCTGGCGCAATCTCTAGAGTGCCTGCTTGGTATAAGAGGCGTTGGTCACGCACACCTTTTCGGTAATTCTGTGTAGAATATAATACGCCATTCGACATTTGCTTCATGACTTGAGAAAAAAGCAACCTGCGGGGCTAGCCTGTTTGATAGAAATTGCGCCCGTTTATAGAGGCACCTGATCATATTGAATTCCGAAGGAGGCATGAGCATAGTGGAGTGACCTTATGGCTACAGAAAATAAGGATAATTGAGAGATCTAGCACAGGACTGACGCAAACGAGCCTCTCAGGAAGCTGCGTTGAAAGGCACGAGTGGAATATATACCCCTTGCAGAGGAACGCGTGACGCGGTCCGCAGGTCCACGATTACGTCACGTGTCGATAGATCTTTTCAAAACATCCACCGCACCACCGCGACCAGGGGTCCACAGCTTTGCCAGATTACTAAGCTTTTTAGATGCTTATTAGATGATTAGATGCAGAGTCCCGGGCGAGCCATTCTCGATAGAGACGCAGACGCGTAAATCTGTCCACCCCGTTGCTTCCAAAACGCGCGCCGGCAAGGGACGCGAGATCCGAGATCCAGAGCTGCAGAGCATACCACATATTAGTGTCTCAGGCCTCGGGAGATAGGATGAACCGCGGACGGGACTTTTCCGCAGCTGGAGGTGCCGATCAGCTTCGGTCTTCGGAACGGACGGCCCTGCTTATCTGATCGTTAATCATTGTTACGGAAGCACATCCAGCAAAAGCTCTGCTTGGCGACTTGGGTCTCCATCTGGACGGTCCAGATTACGTCGACCAAGTCACCAGGCAAACGAGTAGTAATTGACTGACTAAAGCCGCGCCGAAGAAAGTTTCCAGAGTTCCACTCCAAGTTAACCAGCCCCTGGCACGGCAGTAACCGGTGGTATGGACGGGATAACCGGCAGCGTGAGCGTAGCAATGATGGAGCAGAATGAAGCTGGTTGCTCAGGAACGCGACTGTCTGTGCTCCTTGACTGCCTGACGGAGCGTGTCTCGATCAGATCAGATAGCAGGTCGATGTCCACAAGCAGCAGGGATCATCATCATGATCCGAGCATCGGCTCTTGGGATGAAGATGCGTGGATGCGGACGCGCCGACGCCAGCCACGAGACGGCCCGCAGGCAGCAGGACGCGCCATGTCACGTGCGACGTGCCTTAGCCCGTCACGCTAAGGATCACGCTCCTCGTCCGAGGCAGGTATTTCTGCGAGTCTCTCCCACCTCCCTCGTCCTCGTTCTTTACTCCAGTCCTCCCACCGCGTCTCCCGTCTTCACTTTGTGTCCCTGTGCCCGGTTCCTCGTCGGAGTCTCTTCCCAGATCCTCATAGAACTTAGCAATGGCTGCACAGGTCACTCCCTCCAAGCAGGTACGTCATGTCACGTCGCCGCCGAGCGCAGGACGCGTCTGACACACGAAACATACTAACAACAAACCATACACAGGCTGCGTCCAAGCTGGAAAACCTCAAGATGAGCGATTCCCCCGTCAAGAAGCTCAACTTCAGCGCGGCAGACAAGGAGAACGCGCCCGTGTCCTCCCCCACCGTCGACGTCTCCGCTGAGAAGCCTGCCGCCGTCGAGAAGCCCGCTGAGGAGAAACCCAAGGTTGCCCCGAGCATCAAGGAAATCGAGGCAAACGAGCCTCTCCTGCAGGAGAACCCTCACCGTTTCGTTCTCTTCCCCATCAAGTATCATGAGGTGAGTGGCATGTCCACAACGCATCACGCGTAAAGTGGTTTTTTTGATGTTTGCGCGACGCACTGACGTGTTGATCCCACCCCACAGATCTGGCAGATGTACAAGAAGGCTGAGGCCTCCTTCTGGACCGCCGAGGAGATCGACCTGTCCAAGGACCTGCACGACTGGAACAACCGCCTCAACGATGATGAGCGCTACTTCATCTCACATGTCCTCGCCTTCTTCGCCGCGTCCGACGGAATCGTCAACGAGAATCTGGTGGAGCGCTTCAGCGCCGAGGTCCAGGTCCCCGAGGCTCGTTGCTTCTATGGTTTCCAGATCATGATGGAGAACATCCACTCGGAGACCTACTCCCTGCTGATCGACACATACATCAAGGAGCCAAAGCAGCGCGCCTACCTTTTCGAAGCCATTGATACCAGTATGTACTAAATGCAGGAATCCTTCAAGAGGGACAATGCTAACGCGTCACAGTTCCTTGCATCCGCAAGAAGGCTGAGTGGGCCATCAAATGGATCCAGGACAAGGAGGCCACTTTCGCTCAGCGTCTTGTTGCCTTCGCCGCTGTGGAGGGCATCTTCTTCTCTGGCTCCTTTGCTGCCATCTTCTGGCTGAAGAAGCGTGGTCTGATGCCAGGTCTCACCTTCTCCAACGAGCTGATCTCTCGTGATGAGGGTCTGCACACCGACTTCGCTTGCCTGCTGTTCTCCCACCTCAACCACCGCCCCAGCAAGGAGATCGTGCAGAACATCATCACCGACGCTGTCGCGATCGAGCAGGAGTTCCTGACGGAGGCTCTCCCCGTCAACCTGCTTGGAATGAACGCCAAGCTCATGTGCCAGTACATCGAGTTCGTCGCTGACCGACTTCTCGTGGCTCTTGGCAACAAGAAGTACTACAACGTGACCAACCCATTCGACTTCATGGACAACATCTCGCTGTCCGGCAAGACCAACTTCTTCGAGAAGCGTGTTGGTGACTACCAGAAGGCCGGTGTCATGGCCAGCACCAAGAAGGACGACACTGACAAGAAGATCGAGAACGGCGGAGCGTTCAGCTTCGATGAGGACTTCTAAGCTGGCCACAAAAATTACGATACCCCTCATTCCCCCTCTTGTCTACACCCTACTTTTATACCACCTTATTCTTTTTTTTTCTCCTTTGTCTATTGCTATTGCTGATGGGGATGTTTCATGATAAGCAAAGGATGGGCGTTAACTGTCTGGGTATGGTTTTCTCATGTACTGTCTTTTCGTCCCTGGCTTGTGTCCACTCTAGAGGAGTGTCAGGGCAAGGGAGGCAGTGAATGGCTTGCAACGGATGTATGTGATCATGTACCTAGTGTTTGAATTAAAAGACGTAAATGGATTGGGTATTGGACTGGTCAATTTGCGGTCGTCTTCTGGTAGTGCTCAATCATGTTCTGTTTAGCCACTATCCGCTGTTCCGCGGTCTATGTTCCCATCCTGTACTTCATATTGACTGCTCTCAATAGCACAATACCTTGTCAAACACAGCATCTTTCTCCGCAGGATTGTTGAGATACTGTATACAAGATTTACTCTAGGCATCTGCTGCACTACGTGGTGTCCTGGTTTGTCATCTGGGTGATATTCTGACTTGATTTTTTTATTTTTATTTGTTATTTGTAAACCATCTCATTATTTTAAGGACCTGCATTCTTTTTTCTGCTAAGTAGGTAGCAGAGTGGGCAGTTGAACTCTGTAGTTGAATAAGTCGTCCACCTCGGGCGCCAAGGCCACAACGGGCCTTGCGGAGCGGGATCCCCAAGCTTCAGGAACTTAACTCTCCAACGTGAACGCATCTCTCCATCTCCACACACTATTAATTATTTTCTCCCCTTTAGCATAACGCCACGCGGGGCCTAGCTTCATTCCTCAGACCGTCATATTTCATTGACTTTTTTTTCTCTTCTGAACTGTTTGACAGGGTCTCATTAGAATTCCTGCCTTCATCTAGAAACTTCCCCACACATCGTGATACGGCCCCGGCGACAAACATGCCGTATCTTCCCACGTCCCAGGCCTTTCTGGAGCAGTCTGCTCTGCTGCTAGAGGCATATCCTGACTCTGTATGTATCCTGTTGTGCTGTGCAGCTACCTATGGACAACCCAGCAGTTTCCATCCAGTAAACGCCCTCACGAGAAACCCAGATTGTGCTGACTCTCTTTTCTTTGCCTGGCAAATACCTAGACCAGAATAACAACCAAATACAGCTTCCCATCTCGCACCCCGACATCGAAAGTATCCCAACAGAAATCCAAGTCCAAAGCTACTACAGAACCCTCTGCTGAGACCTCCGAACCCTCCTCCCAACAGCAGCAGCAACAGCAACAACAGCAACCAATCGCGACTCTCACCTTAAAGACATACAACCCTTCCACAGGGGTATGTCTCAAGTACCGCACGAACAAGGCCGCCGAGGTGGGACGGCTGATCACCGGCCTGGGGAAACTGGCGAGTGGAGCGAAGATCTCGGATCTTGGGACGACGACAACGACTGCATCTGGTTCTGCTGCTGCGGTGGCGGCTGCAGCAGCCACTGCAGGAGCAGCAGCAGCAACAGCAGGAGGGGACGTTGAGATGACAGATGCGCCTGCGCCTGCGCCGGTGGATGAGATTGCCACTACCGCTGCCACTGCGACTGGAAAGGCGGAAGCCGGGGCTGCTAAGGGCGGGAAATCGAAGAAGAAAGGCGGGAAGGGCAAGCGATGAGGGCATACATGTGTCGTGTTTCGCTTGCTTGCTGCGAGTCTTGTGCCGTGTGCTGTGTGGTAGCCTGGACCGAGGTCCATGTATATAGGCTACGTGCAGCTGCACTGGGCCGTGTTTGCTTGCTTCCGCGCTGTACATGTACAACGTTATTCCCGTCTACGCAGTACTTCGATCGGACCGCGTTACGAAAGTCTGTTTGAGAACCTGCAGTCGGTCGGTCGACATGGCTGTCCTCTCGGGGAGTAGAGGGAGGAGCCAGCGAAACCGCTGATCTGATGGCAAAATCGCCGCTATGCGTACGGCGCATCCCTCGTCATTTCTTACGATTTCTGTACACGCTGCCATCCATCTAGAGCCGATGGGAAAATGATCTGTGTTATGCAAAAGTTGGGTTCAATTCAACCAATTTTTCTTCTCATGCGTCGAACGGATGACGGAATTATCCTAGACCTCTGGAGATAAACTGGCACCTACGAACCCTTTGATGTATGTATGCATGTATGTACAATGATACCACCTTTTTTGCTTCATATACCGTTAGAGGGAGCGCTGGATATATACAGGAAAGTCCTCAAACAGTCATGTTTCAAGAATAGCCTGGCAACCCGTGTTATCACACGCAAACGATCCCGACGAATCAGTCAAGTTTTTCACCTTCTCAATCACAGGATCATGTAAAGGGAAAAAAAGGAAGACAACAGCATATGCTAACTCCATGACCAGCAACTACTAACTAACCACTTAGGGGGAAAAAAGGAAAATACCCCTGCTCTGATCTACAGCCATCAACTCCATCGGCCTTAAGGCCACCCTTATGTCCGAAGCACGACACGACGGCCTCCTGCTCGGGGATAAGTCGCCATGTCTACTTCAGTACGTACAGGACTTGGGTTAGGTCCTAGGAAGAGAAAGACGGGATGATATGGACTTAAGATGGTTGTTTTCTCCGGAGGTGTTTCCTGTCCTGGTTCGTATCGGAGCAGTAAATGTTAAGTCCCATTTGATGTTTTATCTCCGCGTCGTTTGTTGTTGGAGCTTCATACGCCTATGGTTTTATGTGAACTATGTGGAGTATGGAGAGTATATATACTCCATCTGTACTTTTACTTTAAACCCCCTCTTCTCATGTTTCCGTCCTTTTCCTCATTTCTTTGTCCCCGTCTGTCTTCAATTGGTCTGTTTATCGAACAGAATAATACGATCTCTTGAGTAAAAAGGTATACAAGACAATCCCAGCAACAAGCAATCGACACAACACATACATCCATCTATCCATCACCCACAAAAAAAACCATGGGCCGAACGATCCTCATCACCGGCGCCAACCGCGGCATCGGCTTCGCCATCGCCCAGTCCCTCGCGCATAAGTGCCTGCCGACGGACATGCTCGTCCTGGCCTGCCGCTCCCGCGGCGCGGGGGATGATGCCGTCCGGAGGCTGCATGACATGACGACGACGCCGCAGCAGCTGCCGCAGCTGGAGGTCGTCGAGATAGATGTTGCGTCCGATGAGAGCGTCAGGGCTGCGGCGAGGACGGTGGAGGAGAGGGTTGGGAAGATAGATGGTATGTTTTCTGTTCGTCTATCGATCTATCAATCTATATAAGTATACATGCTATATAAAAAATCATATATGCACATAAAATAACATATGAAAATAAAACAAATACAGTCCTCATCAACAACGCCGCCGGCATCATCCTCGACCGGGACAACAACGACCCCAACACCGTGACCCGCGCCCACCTCGTCCGGACCTTCAACGTTAACGTCGCCGGCGTCGCCATGGTCATGGACGCGTTCATCCCTCTCCTGCTCAAGTCATCCTCCCCATCCTCATCCTCATCATCGGACAGACCAACAGAACGTGAACGGTTCGAACCCCGCATCATCAACGTCTCCTCCAGCGTCGGCTCCATGGCCCGCGCCCTGCGCACCCCGGGAACATTCACGCCCCCCTGGGAGATGGGGTACTCCGTGTCCAAGGCGGCGCTGAACCGGCTGACGCTGGAATACATGAAGCTGCATCCGGGGATTTCGTTCTACCTCGTCTGCCCGGGCCACTGCAGCACGGGGCTGAATGATTTCCAGGGGAAGAAGGATCCCGTCGACGGGGCGCGGGTCGTGGTGGAGTTGGTCCTGGCGGAGAGGGGGCGGTATGGGTTTGGGTTTTGGCGGTTTGATGATGACGAGGAGGATCAGGGGGGAATGGGGGAGTGTGGGTGGTAGTAGCAGTAGTTTAGTTGTTGTTGGTATTGGATATCGTTGGATGTACATGTGAGGTAGTAATGCCACATGTGATGAGATTATATGATATGATATTGGCTTGAATGGATGATATTATTTATGAACAGGGGTGTATAGCGATGACTGTCCAGTATTTGTTGTAAGATATGATCTATCCATTGCAACTATTCCACTAGGTACATGTTCTGTACTCTTAAGCAGCAGACCCCAGGAGTGAATAGAACCAGCTAAGACGTCTATCTATCATAAGGTATACCTATCTATCTATCCCCAGGACATTGACCAATCAGTGGTGAGTCGCATGTGCCAGAATGCTACCATATACATGCCAACCGTCGTCGAGTCTATCTATCTATATCCATGAATCGTACCTCATGTCTGCCGATGTAACTGTACACGCTAGGTATGTTCGATATCGGAACCCACCAACTCTCTAGGACGCCAGAGTGCTGTACCTCCATTATTGCCCCAAAGCTCCAACCAGTAATAACCGTTACCGTGCACGCCAAGTCATGGAAACAAAATCAAAGTCAAATCGAAGAGTCATAAAATGCAACAGGAAAGGAAGCGATGATTAAGTGACAGGCTGGTTGCATCTGACACAGATCAATCTCGGCTTTCCGTTTTTGGTCCTCGTCGCGCGGAAGTTCGTGCCCTGGCAGTACTCGCACCGGAGGATTTCCCCTTCGTCGCCGTCCCCCGTTAGAGAACTGCAATCGCTGCTCAACGCGCTACCAACGCTCTGCGTTCGCCCCAGGGACGGGATGTTCTTTGGGTCCAGCAGGTTGGCTGATCTGTGGGCGCTTGCCACCTGCGCCGCGTGGGCGGTCTTGCTCCAGAACGCATAGCTCTGGTCCATCCAGAGAGGGACATCGCTCTGCATGGCAGGTGGCGCCGGCGACGGAGGTCGGGACTCGGGCTCTGGGGTGTGGATAGCCGGTTTCGACGCGTCCACGCCGGATGTCGGGCTGTCCAGAGACAATCTGTGAATGGAAGGCGGCGGGGATGTAGCAGAGGCGGAGAGAGTCTCAGGCCCAGTGCCCGCGGGATTCTGGACCGAGCTCGAGTAGCGCGACAGATGGCCAGTGGATTTCCGAGGAGACGTACTTCGGGTCCGTATGCTCTGGCCGGAACGGCTATCGACACTGGTGAGTTCGGTCCCAGTGACGGAATTCCGCCAGGAGATGATCCGCTCCGAAGGGGTCTTATGGGTCGACTCCCTGCAGATCGAGGACGCAATGCTACGGCGGGCCGAATTCGTGCGGCCCAGGATCCTCCTTGAAAACGTAGAACTCGTGTCCCAGGAGTCGTTGCGCCGTTTCTGATACGCGCAGTCTTGTCGGAATACTTTGATCCTTCCGGAATAGTCCGCAGCCACGATGATGTTCCCGTTTGGATGAGTAGAGCGGGCAATATACGCTGGCGATCCATTGACTCTAGGAGAATTAGTGGGTTCAGTGGCCTGGGGCGCGGAAGAATTGTTGTCCTTGCGCTGCATGCCACTAGAGGGCACACCCGATTCCGCCTGGCTCGCCAGGGTGACCGGAGGTGGATTGCAGAGATCATACACCGGGTCGCCCGAGAAACCAAGAAGCTGCTTTGTCTTGGTCGGTGCCATGATCGCGGACGTCACAATGGCCGACTGAGTTTCAAAGACCTCGACAGCGCGCTTGTCTGGTTCCCTCTCTCCTAACCCCGTCGGCCAGATATACGCCCTGCGGTCCTCGCTTCCGCAGATGATATGTTTCCCATCGTCGCTGAACGAGGCGCGGATCTGGCTGCAGGTGTTTTCATTTCCACGGAATTTGGCCTCCAGGGCCCGGTCTTTGAAATTGTAGAGCCGGATTCGGGAATCATTGCTGGTAACCAGAAGCTTGACATCTCCGTTTGGATCATCGGGGGGCTGGACGATGGTGTCGATCCCTGTAATCTTGCTGCCCTTGGAGTTTCGTCCGCGAGCCGAGCGCACATGGATCTGTGCATGCGACTTCAAGCCATCGGTCTCAAAAAGGAGACAGAGGCCATTGACGCATCCAGCGATCGAGTGTTTGCCGTCTGGTGTGAAGGCGACAGCTGTGATCATATCTGGAGCCGTCGCGCAAAATGCCACACTCTTGTCGGGAATGCTCCAGAGCCGTAGCTTTGAATCGAGCGAACCAGCGAGGAAGAATCGGTCGTCGCGTGGATGGAATTGGATCGAAGTGACAAAGTCACCGTGTTTAAAGCAACATAGACATTCGGATCTGCTGACGTGCCACAAGCGGACAGTTTTATCCATTGACGTGGATAATAGGAAGTTGTTCTAGCACGCGTTAGCATGGGTGGGCCGCTAACGGGAAGAAAGAAGCAGGCTCCTGTACTTTACTCCAACTCAAGTCCAGCACACTCCCGGTGTGGCCTTCATACACTCGTATCGGCTTCGACCTGAATACTGGAGCAGTCAACCGTAGCCCCGCCTGCTCGCCCTTGGCTTCCTCCTCTTCGAGTTCATGTTCCTGCCGATCCTCTGCAGTTGAGATGACAGCCCAGACCCGGACCTTTCGGTCTTGCCCCGCGGTGGCCAAATACTTCCCGTCCTTGGAAAACTCCATAGCCCAAACCGCCCTCTCGAGTTTTGAGCCACGTTGTGCTTCCGGCGCTGCCGTTGAAGCATCATTCTTGTCCGAGACGTCGCCGGGCACATCTGCGCCCCAGAGCTCCTGCGCCACGAACACGCGATCAAAGGTTTTCTGCTTCTTGTTATGCGCCCTGACTCTGATGTACCTGGGCGGTGGAGGGAATCGGGGGATGAAGCCTATCGGTTGCGCAAAGACTTCAGCGTCCATCCGGCCGTCATCCAGTGCAGATTCATTGTCGTTTAGGTCCGAGAACTTGTCCTTTTTCCTGTTGCCGATAAACCGGCTCAGAAAAGAGATCCCCTTCCTGTTGGTAGAAATGTAGAGTTAGCTGGCCCAGGCTGACATGGCAAATGTGACGGTGGATACTTGTCCAGCGATAAGTATTGCAGGAGAGTATGACAATGCGGGGTAGCTAGCACAAAAGGGCCGGTCACGGCAATCCATCACTTGACGGCCGAAAGAACACACTCACTTCCTGTCCCTGGAGGCCTTCTGGGGCGGTCCTGCGACTCCCCGTATTGGACGCTGCTCCGTCGGGCTGGAGTTGGACGCCCCGCCGGTTCCGCCAGCTTCCGCCTCGTGAGATGCCTGTCCGCGCAGCTTCAACGGGATGGACTTTTCCGTGTTCGTTCGCTTGATGATGTGCTGGCGCCGAAACGGTCAGCTGAGAGCCCGTAGCCCGTGCGATCCGAACGTAGAAGTCATATATAATATACAGGCAATGGCTGAATTGCGCGTACCTGCGAGAGCGGATCGATCGCGCTCTGCGGCTCCTCGTCCGCGTCGACGAAGGCCCGAGACGATTGGCTTCTCGCGAGCGAAGCATTTGCTTGGCCGGCAGGAAGCACTCTGGAGGGCCTGCGCGCATCTCGCTCACTGTTGGAACCCGACGCGACGCTGGATGTTGTTGCTGGGAAAGGGCCAGAGAAGTCAGCGATGAGCTCCGCAGCACGTTCCCGGTACCAGGCGGGCTTCTTGGGGCTGGCCACAGCGCCAGGAGGTTCAATGGCACCCGAGCTGATGCGGACGGTCGTACATACCAACAGGGAGAGTCTGGGAGGTCCTGCTCGTGGAGCTCACGGTGCCGCTGCTGCTGGAGGTGGGCAGCGCCGGGACGGTCGACGAGCGCCTCACGGCCGACGGCGCGGGGGGATCACGGCTGCGCGCGGCGCCCCTGACGGCGCTGGGCACGTCCGCCATGCTGGAGGGAGGTTGGCATGGAGTGTACATAGGAGGGGACCAGGGAGAAAGGAGAAGCACGGAGATGAATGACATCAAGGGGGAACCCTCGACCGTCCCGCGCTCTCCATCGTGACTCCGTGCCATCCGGCAAACGGTGCCGTCCAGGGCGCCACATCGGTCGAGAGATCTCATCGCCAACCGACGACATCCCTATCCAAGTCCAGGCCTTGTGGAGCTGTCAAGTGGAGGGGCTACGGCCGTGCGCAGCCCCTTGCCCCGATCCAAGAGCATGATGGTCGGTCTTTTTTGTCAAGATAACCCGGGGCGGAGCACATGCTGACGGCATACTGGGTCTAGCGTTCAGAAACTCCGTGCCTTTGCAATGGAAGAGACCCTCTCCCCGTGAGGCCTCCTTGCGCCAGGAATCCCGAGGAGTCGCTTGGCCGTCGGCTCCCAGGGACGACACCGAAGGCATGTGAAATCCGAGGTGTCACGGCATCACAGGAAGTCCATGGCTGATCTTCTTCTACATCACGAACTCGTGGAGAAAATATCCATCCATGCCGCTGTGACACTCCTAGGGCTGGCCCACCGGTGGAGATGGGCGCGTCCGGCAGCCAGACCGCTGGGCCTTCGAGAACTGCGTCGGCGCTTCTATTGAAAACCGATGCCAAGCCCCGACACAAACATGATCCATTGTTTCAAATATAACCATTTTCAGCCCATTTTCAGCAGATTTCCATTCTAAGCGGTGTGGGGTACCCGACCGTTGGATTCAACGATGTCTTCAACTCGGCACAGAGACGCCTGAATAAACCAGTGCGTATAACCCGTTGGTTGTCCAAAACACCGAAAGCGATCCCGCGGCATACGAGCCCTCTCCACACTCTGGCATTCGACAAAGCAGCTGAATTGCAGTACTTGGACTGCTTGAAGTAGCCAACGTTTCCCCATCTCTTCTAACTTCGTGATCTACCTCGTACCAAAGAACGTCCAGGAAGACCGGCACCATTCTCAACAATACGAAAGAGGTTTCCTTTCTCTCTCTCTCTCTCTCTCTTCTTTTTACCAAAGGAAAAAAAATTAGTGCCTGCGTGCTACAATTATCGAGTGATGTTCCAGTTTAATAATGATTTCTGGAAAAGAAAAAAATGATCAAGGATGATTCGTCGCCGGTAAATCCGGTACCCGCGATTAGCGCTTGATCATTATTCACGGTGATCAAGAGCATTTAAAGGAACAGACGGCTGCTACTGGCTATCCCGAGCTGAGGCTTTCCACCCTATGGATCAATGTCGTGGTTCATGGCAAGAAAGCGACCACTGTGGCTCCGACTTTGTCTGATTGCCTTCAACATAGACTATTACCATGAAGAGCTCCTATCAACAACAGATCGCCTATCAGGAAACATAAAGCAGGGGTAACCAGGTAAGAGACGGCCCGGTCCGTTTTGAAATTAACTACCCCGGATTATCTGCCCGCTGGTTTTTCTCCCCGGCGCAGCTTTGGAGCGATTGGCTTTTATTTAGCTTGGCCAATTGCTTGCTCGCAACTCATGCTGGAAGACATGATAGGCTCACAATAATTTCACCATAATAATCATACGAGAGGGTTTCTTCTCGGAACATTATGGAGCACAGTCATGCCATACGCGATCCCCTCCGCGGGAGGCGCCGCCCGAGATGGCCAGGACACTGAAGAGGCCTCCACCGAATGCTTCAGATCCAGGCCACTAGCTCGTCTGGTCGGAGGTCATGAGGCACGCAGTGAGGCACCAGCAAAAGCGTCTTTGGCCCCTGTTGCAGATCTCTCGATTGGTGACCACCTGCAAGATTTTGTCTGCTTTTGTTGTTTAGTTTCTCAATGCCCTGTAGTCTGCAGATTGTACGTGCCAGGGATTCTCCGCATCCTGCGAGCACCTCAGGTGGTATCCAGAGGCCATCCTCCGCAAGCCATCCATCACATGGAAAGGACGTGCAGGGCCTCGTGTGTCGTAAGTGAGGAAATTCTTCCCCGAGCTCTTCTGCTGCCTTACCAGGCACTATATTCCCCGAAGTAGTACTTGTATGCAAATTCGAAATAACCGCCTGGCTTTCGAAACTTTGCATTTCGCAAACACAACTCCATACGCTTCTCTCGTCATGGATCCAAAGCAGTAGGCTGGACTAGGATGCCTGTTGGTGCATTGCACAAAGGTGCCGTTCTTTTATCTCCACACGGTCAGACCGCCATCTACGGACTAGGATACTACCTAATGGCGGAGAGAATCGGGCGCAGTCTTGATCATACACCACAGAACTGCAATGTTTTCTCATTTCCCACGGACCCAAACCCTCCACGCCGTTCCTCCTTCCCATTCTCTCATACTCCATCACCACAACGCCAGCATTCCAAAAGACCACGCCCGCTAGACGACGTCGACGGAGAAGGCTCCGCTGGAACCCAGAAGAAGAAGCGCCGTCTGCGTCTGATTCTGGTCACGTCCCGGCTCAGTCCGCCGTTTTCTCTTCCGGCGACGTACATCGCCAGTCGGGGCCTCTCAAAGATCGCGGTATGGGCGAAGCAGAAAGCTCCGGGCCGCAGTCTGCTCAGGAAAGTGGCTATAATGAACCGTGTCCGCAAGCGTGCCCTTCAGCTGAAGGGGTTCGATCCGGTGGGGTTCGAGATGGTCAGGCGGGCTTTTCCACGGGGTTTATCAATGGCGTCTTCGACGCGGGTCTCTTCGCCTAACGCAACAACAGCTCCTGGCGTGATGTTCCCGCGCGGGTTAATATCAAGATCAATATATCCAGCAGGGCGGGAAATAGGACGACCTTCTCCATCTAGCTCTTCTTCAACTCACCAGGGGCATCTCCATTCTCTTCGACAACCTACTACCATTCCTCGCGACGCCCCGTCCCCATCTCCTGCAACTCCCCGCACACAATTCATCCCGCTCCCACAATCGCCGTCAAGTCTTACAGACTACGACATCTTCGACGACGAGCACGATTACTTACCAGACAGTGACAACTGCGACGGTGAAAGCGGCGACAGACACAATGACCGCGAGGGCCTCATCTGCTGCGACTTCAACGTTCTCGAGCCCTCGGAGCCGGTGGTCGACGATCATGACTCGCTCTCTGCGTTTGACAGTCTCTGTTTTTGGGGACATGTGGGCTCGTGGATCAGAAGGGTTGAAGGATGATAGAAAAGATCGAGTCTTCTACCGGGTGAGAAGCGTTGAGACTGCGCTGTGTCCATCCTAGTTACAATAAACCACTTACACGAGTAATAATGAAGGGGCCAAATTGCACCCTATCAAAACTACACGGAAAGCCATGGGTGTTGACAATCGGTAGTTCACTACAAAAGTTACCACTGATGCTCAGCGGCTGTTCCCTTGTCGACAGCAAAGTTCGTTGAATTACCAATATAAAGATTATCCGTCATTCTTCGACACAGAGAGGCGCTGTAAAAGGCAAATCATGATGTAAACATGCTTCTGACCATACTTTCTCTCCCGTCTGCTGATGATCAATATATGCTGTATTTTTATGTACATGCAGTACCATTTCATCATATCTTCCAGGCCGCGAGGAGCTCCATTGGCTGCTCTATATAACTCAGAATATATCTTTCCTATCTAGGCTTTCACTCGTTCCCTGTACTGTTTCTATTTATATTCGTGTCCCTCCTGCCTTTTTTGTGCTTATGCGCTCTGGCTTCGTGTGCGTGTGTGCATGGTACGTACCTAAATCGACAGGGAAATACTTTGAATTTCCATTTATTTACAATTGATAGCGCCGACATTGACAGGGTCTAAGTTAAACACGTCAGTCATTAAACTAGCTACTTTTTATCATGTTAAATCTTGTAGTGTATATACTGTTCACAGCAGGATCGTCATCATATCGACTATCGGCCTCAAGCTTTCATGTACAGGACACTGCTGCACTCGAAGGTCTCATATCCCCATACCATCCATCTTATGTATCTCATTGGATGTAGTGAGAATTGCTTCATCATGACTACTGCTGCTGCAACTTCCGGGCGCGGTCTTTGGCTATATCGCACATCGCCTGAGACAGACATATCAGACAAGACTCAATGTAATCGATCAACGCATGCAAAGGCCAGTCCAGGTCCATCAATGACGATGAAGCGCACCTGTATTATCTCCTCCTTCTCCTTCTCGATGTCGCCCCTGCCGATGCGGCGGCGCATGTCCTGCATGATGACGTCCCGGCCGCGTCCGTTGACGAAGACTCTGTCGGCCGTCCGCATTAGCAGTGGAATATGGCTAGGAACGGGAAAAAAAATATAAAAAAATCAATAAATTTAGTTTACCAGGGAGGTGCTGGACATACACATATCTCAGCCCCGGAAACCGCTCCTCATACTCCCTGTTCAGCGCCCTCAGCTGCTCCTTCTCCCGCTCCGCCTCCACATCCTCGCCCCCCGCGTTCAGATTCGCCTGCTCCGCGCGACTCAGCTCGCTCATCTTCTCCTTGGCCGCGGGAGACGACTCCCCCAGCCGCGGATGCGACCCCAGGATGCCCTCCAGCACCTCCTTATCGCGCGGCGAGTTGGCCGCGTGCAGGGCGGCCATGCGCCCGCCAACGGCGTCGATGAGGGCCGCGTACGACGAGAAGGTCTGGTTCGCGAGCACAGGGGCCATCAGGGTGTGCAGCTCCGGGGAGGGCTCGAAGAGGGTGTCGAGGACGCGGAACTGGGCTTCTTGCGGGAGGGAGGGGAGGGAGGAGATTGGGGGGAGGGTGGGGGCGGAGGACATGGTTCCGTCTGTTGTTTGGTCGGGTTTGATTTGGGAGAGTAAGTAGTAGCCGAGGGGGGAAGGGTAAGATGTGGTGCGAGTTGCTGAATGCAGAATGGGATAGAATATGGATTGTCTGTGTGTTGATAACTGTCTATCGGTGCCATGTCCCGCATCGGCCCCTCCGGGCGGAGAGCTCCAGCGGCACGCTCTCCGTGTGGAGCCTCCCGATCGCCCCGGCGGAGCGACACTCGGAGCGCCCCATGGCCGTTGTTTCTCGTTCCGCGCCCCGTTGCCCACGGTTCTCCACCGCCCCTGGCAGCGTGAACGCGGTAATGACAACCGATATAGATACGCTGCTACTTCGAGGGGCCAAGTTGGCATGCGTGGATCCATCATGTCAAACGGTTTCCATGTCAGATTGCGCTCGTCAGCTCCCGCGCGCAGATCGCATCTGAAACGCAGATCAGGGGACATCCCTGTCATCGAGAAATCCGTCGAAGCTACTTCGTAACTAAATATATGAAGGTCATTCAGGTTATTCTGATGACAGCTTTTCTCTAGATAATCCTGGCGTCAAGCGAAACAAGACCGCTAACATATCCAGAGAGAGTTGACTCGCACAAATAAGGGGCTTGAAATAAATCGATCTGCACCTGGCAATGTTTACTTGGCCGTCGTCTTTCAAATTTGGACGATCCGGTTCGGGTCGAAACGGCAGACAGCAGGGACACAGACTGAGATCGCGTATTCGCGGCGAAACTCCGGGAACCGGCTGAAAGACGGGAGGCTTCAATGGCTTCCGATGAAGAGTCTAGCAGTATGGGTGAAAGGAAAGGTGTTTAACTCACGGTGTGAGGAGTGATGCGAAAATAGCATTAATATCCTCACGCAACTCCCTTCGAGGACGCCCCCAACCGCCTACTGGGGGCTTTGTGGTTCGTCTCGCTCTGCTATACAGCAAACGCCGTTTGATCAGCGACGGTATTTCAAGGACATCGACTGAGATCCAGGTAAGGGGGTAAGGGGTACCTTCTGGAGATGTCATGATAGAAAAGCTCACTTGAGCTGTGATGTCCTTTTTCACACTCCGTTCCGAACTTCCGCGCCCGGCCATTGCATACAGCTGCGCGGCAGCCCGAGCTTCAATCCAAGACCGAGCGATGCTCACCAAGTGACAGGTCCAGCTTGATCCTCCAATTTGGCGTGTTCCTCCCGGTTCCCCGGTGCTAGGGCTAGGCGCCGAAAGCGGGAAGGCCGGATAGCCCTAGGACTAGGAGGTAGGACCCTGAAAACTAGGCTGCTGCAAGGCTCGGGCATTTTATTTAACGTCCAGCAGAAATTATTTTGGTTCCTGCCTATTTGAACTAGGGCCAGGCCAACTCAAATGAGACGAGAAGCCACATTTGGGACTGTCGCTTGCAGCAGAGGCTGTGTTTCTCCACATCTTTAATTTAGGTTCCCAAGTAATTGGGATTCTGTTGAGACAGTTTTTTGATTGACGAGAAATCCTCCGGAATGTCCCTGCTGATTCGTATGATGATCGGATTCATATGTTAGAACCTGGAAGTCATCAAGGGAGATCAGCATCATATTGGCCCGAAACTGCAGACTTGGTAAAATGAAAGCACAATCAGAGGCAGAGCTGACGTGCATGACCACGCGCCGTCTGACATCGTGCCATGCACTCCATAGTTTGATGATCCGATGGTTTAATGCGAGTATGGCAGCTAAAGCTGCATGGTGGGATGTGACAGGTCCAGAGACCGGCCAAAGCAGGCCCGTCTTGGGCTGCGACCTCCCACCGAGCCGCAGCAGATTGTCCTTTATATCATCCATGTTAAAGGACAGGGAGGGCAGGAAAGTGACTAGATTAGAACTCTTGTGGAACTACTTCGTACAAAGACTGCTGGTCGCTCTTGTCCAGGTCACCGGGTTGCCGGCAGCTCTTGTTCGTCCTCGTCCTGCATCCGGTGCGGAGGTAGATTCCACGTGACGCGGATGGGTCGACGGATATGTGAAATCGACTTTTTACGAGTCAGGGACCAGGATCATTCCTGACGATACGCGGTCAATGGATATATTTTATTGGCATTGGCCCTATCCGAAGAGGGAGCAGAGCTGTTTGACGGGTGTTGGCGGATTGTGAAATGGCCGCATCTCCGTTTGTGCCCAACGCGAGAACTGCATGACGCGTATCTCCGGTGGAGTCGTTCGACAGGGTCGAGTTCTCTGAGCGTTGTCAATTATTATTTCTTAGAGAATTAGATGACTGGAATAGGGTGGAAATAAAAAAAAAAGAACTGAGGGCCTGCTGCAGGGCTGTGCCTGGGGAGACTGCATGCAGATGTCGACCTTTGTTGCCGCAGCGCAGACCTCGTATGAATAACGCACCACGGCGGCAACGGCCGCAAGCACGTTTCTGCTCGAGTCGCGTGTCTTCAGCCTTTTTGCCCCCGTCCTGATCTCTCCTGAACGACCGTCGACCTCTCCGACTCTTCGTCCCTGGCGGTCCCGCGAAGGTTTAGCCGCTCCATCGCAGGCCCATCGTCTCCATCTCGCGAGCAACATCGCCAGATCGCCGGCTGCTCCACCCTTGGCGCGCCAGCCAACCGCAGGCCGTCGAAGCGCAAGGTCGAACAACCCCTGAATGTTCGAGAGTTGAAACCGCTCCCCTCACGACGGCGTCTTGATAGCGGCCGGCGTCGTGGGCTCGGACCGCAGGGGGAACGCCCGCGCCTTCTAGAGAACTTTAGCCCGAGTCCCTGACGCCGTCTGCGCTCACCACGGAGGCTCTTCGTCGGCCGTCGACCGTCGACCTTCTGCATTCCTCTGCAGTTCTCGTCTTCCATTCCTCCAGTGCCCTGCTTGCGCTCCATCGCCCTGTGTTGAAGAGAGAGCGCGCGCGCCTCTGATGCGGAACCCGACATGTCTCTCAATGGATTAGACGATCCCGCTGTCAGCGACGCCTACCAGACCGCTCTCGCCGAGGCGGGAGGTTGGTGAGTTCACATCTCTTTCGATTCTTCCCCTTGCTTCCCATGCCAGGGCCCGTGGCATGCCTCGCCCCGCGAGGAATGTTGCTCGACAAGTTCCGCGAACGAGACTGACCAGCGATCAACCCCTCCTTCCTTGCCTAGGCTTCTCCTCAAGTATGTGTCGCGCGATGAGATGGCCCTTTTGGGCCGTGGCACTGGCGGAGTCACCGAGGTTCGCAATGCAATAGAGGCTTACGAGGAGCAATCCCCGCTGTACGGCTTTCTGCAGTACCGCCGGAGGAAGGTGGTGCTCAGATATATGCCGGAGGGGGTGTCGAGGCTGGTGCAAGGTATGCCCCTCGTGGTGGAGGACTCAGGCAGATCTCCAGATTACATGGTGACTGCCATATTCCGAACATGCGCTGACTGAGAATCAACTGCAGCTCGTACTACGGTCCACTTCCAGTCGGTTCTTGACAAATTCTCGCCCCATGATACCGTCTTCTCCCTCGCCGCGGCGTCCGAGCTGACGGAAAGCGCGCTTTCATCTGCATGCCTGCTGCACACGGCTTCGGGCTCCATAGCCTCGTCTGCAGGTTCCCTCCGGCCTCGTAGATTGATGGAGATCACGGAGGATGCAGAAGAGAACGGAACAGGCAGAGAGGATCCACAAGCGCAGTCTCCTGTCAGCAATCCAGATACGAGGAAGAGTTCAATTTCGGAGGCGACCGCAGTTCCTCCCCGGCGCGCGCATACAGACGCCGATGGGAGTTCAATTGCTGATCACATGTCACGACCATCTACGAGGGACTGTGTGGATTCGCCGTCCGATAGGAGACCGTCTGCGCAGTGGGATAGTTACGAACCGCGCATGTCTTCTCAGTCTACGAGACCTTCACTCCGCGAGCTAGACCACTCAAGTTTTACCCGCCAGAAGGTGAAGCTGGGCCCTAGGCCCGCTGTGGACGTCAACGGGCGGCCTCGCACGGCGGGCAGTTTGTCCCGAAGTCAGGATCAACGACCGGTTGCAGCTTTGCCGGCTGGTATCAAATTGTCGACCCCCCGGAAGCCTAGTCCGACTACTTCTCGTCCCAAGTCCCAGCCTAGCTCTCCACCTTCCACGCATTCGTCGACGACGGCTCCCCCCGTGCCTCCTTTACTGGTTCCACCTCCCAGCTTGAGTTTTGCGAGACCTCAGTCTTCTCCCAGCGCGAAATCGGTGAATTCAAATGCGCCACCTGGGATTACACCGGAGAAACAGAGGTTGATGAAAGCTCTTGAGCTGCGGAAGAAGCAGATGGAAAAGCGGGCAGAGGAAGAGCAAAGAAAAGAGCACATGAATGGGCAGAAATCGAATACCGTCTTGGATGCCGACGAGGACAAAGCGAATATCGACACCGTGCATGGAACACAGATGGAAGGACAGGGGCAGCAACACACAGAGTCCGACTCGGAACAAATTGGAAGCCTGCCTTTTGAGTCCGAGGCCGTCGCTCTTGAAGCTCACCATGATCATCAGCCATCTTCTGATTCGTCGAAACCTGACTCGGCCGTGGATCTGATGGCCGTCGATTCTGATAGCACCCAGCATTCGAAATCCTCAACCCCCGCCGCATCCGATACTTCTCGAACGACTTCGGATGAATCGCAAGAAGACACCCAACGGCCAACTCCGCAGGCTGATCGCAAGGGAGGGTCTGAAGTCTCTGTTCAACATCAGGCGGCGGAGACTCCAAAGCTGTCAGATATCGGGGCCGGACCTTCTGAGACTACACCTCAGAAACCTGATGGAGGCGTTACTGTACCTCCAATCACCGTGGAATCTGTGACTTCAAATGAGAAAGAGGAGAGCGCACCAACACTGGCTCCTGAAACAGTTCCTCTGCCAGAAACACCTCGTAGTGCGCGATCCAGCTCTGCAGCCACCTCGTCGGCTTCAGAAGCGTCAGGAGAAAACGATGAGGGGACTGCGCCAAAGGGCAAGCGCAAACCTCTACTTGAACCTATCCGTGTTGTTCCAGGCCAGGACTTCTCGGACGAGGATAATCTGCTCTCAGACGATTCATTCATGGAGGAGCTAAAATCCGCCACGGTACAAGAGGCCAAGCCAGTATCAGTAGGTAAATCTCCGGTGTCGCCGGTGCCTCCATCGTCACGGGTGGTCTCGAACCCGACCGTTGGAGGACAGGCGGGAGATGTGCAAGCACTCCCTGTTGGCAGGTCTGCATCTAGCCCTTATTTCGACAACAGCAACAGACCTGTCCCTGTGCTAGTAGCCAAGAAAGTGAACGTCTCCTCCGGCATCTCAAAACGCATCAAAGCACTGGAGAAGTTTTCAAACAGCCGCGAAACGAGTTCCAGCGCGAGTCACAACCTGACTGTTCCCACGCCTTCTCACAATCCCTTTGAAAAGTTCCGAAAGCGTGCCTCTCAGATCGCTGCACCATCCAATACTCCTTCACCAGAAGCCACGTCAAAGGCTCCTACTCCTGATCGCAGCGATTCTCTAGCTCGCAGGCCAAACTCGGTGTCAGTGACAGCTCGAATCATCCGCGATCCCAACGCTCCTCCAAGTGATCCGAAAGCCGACCCCTCCGAACCAAGCGCTCTCAACCTTCAGCGCAGCCCGTTGATAGTGGAACATAACTCTCCGGAGACGCCATCTGAGCCGCCGGCTTCCACTGATGTCAAGTCAGAGGAGCCAGAGGAACGCAGCACGTCCGTTTCCTCCGCTGGCTCGAGACGCAATTCGCTCGCCGCCGCGACTCCTAATTCAGAGAGCAAACCGTCTACTTCTTCTCATTCCAAGGCGGATGGGGTTACGTCGCGCTCGACGAGCGATCTGACTTCAAGCCCCGAGGAGAAGAAAGAATCCCGCACTTCTCGGATCATCCGTCGTATGTCATCTATCACCTCGAGTTCGAAGAAGAGCGTTCTTAGTGCGTTCAGCTCGGCCGTGAAAGAGGAAGAAGCCCCTCCACCGCCACCGGAGAAAGAGGAGGAGCAAGCTCGGGAGCTTCCTCAAGCTGTGGACATCGGCGAAGTGAACGTGCAGTTTCCTGATACCCTGCTCTGGAAGCGAAGATTCCTGCGCATTGACGAACAGGGTTATCTGGTTTTAACACCGGGAAACGTCGATTCCAGTACCCGCAACCTGATAAAGCGGTACCATCTATCCGAATTCAAGACACCATGTCTTCCCGATCAAGATCGGCAAGAGCTTCCTCACAGCATTGTCTTGGATTTCCGGGATGGCAATACCCTTCAGTGTGCGTGCGAATCGCGACAAGGGCAGGCTGCTGTGCTGCAGAGTAAGCATATCCTCCCCTCCCCCCACCCCCCCCCCCCCCCCCCCCCCCCTTCTTACTTGAATCCCAGGATAAGCTGACAATCAATAGCGCTTTTGACTGCCCACAGTGCCTACCAACACCTCTGTTCTCAATAGCCACTTTTATGGTCTAGAGCCATTGATGCCTCGAGCCACAGTTTTATTTCCTCTTTCGTGTATCTGGTTTTCTTTTCTGCTACCTCACTGCTGTCAGCGTTTCGTTTCCTTTTGCATCTACTGTATACCCCATCAAAATGGTTTTGTTTGGTCCTCCATTCTTGGTTGTTGTCCATCTACTAGCCCGCTTCATTTCCTTGTTTAAACATAAACATTTCACTGTGGCTCCCAGTTCATCTCATGAGAACCATGATCTTATGATTTCTATTTTACTCCTAGCAACGGAGCCTCAGAGACTAGTAGGACATCATCTCTTCTTCCCACCTTGCATTGTTTTCCGCCCCTAGAGCTTCATCGGATACGGCCGAATATCCAGCCCGTTGCACAGGAACCGATCCCGTTCTCTTACCAAACGGGGTTTGCGGGTTGACACCACGGATAATATTTAATGTCTAACCCAACAAGTTCGAAAGGGTCCTCTCATTATCAATCATAGTCCTCGCAACCCTTTACTGAAGAGAGCGTTCTCGGGAAATCGTGCTGTGGACCGGTTCACGGCTTCTCAATTCCTTTCTGGCCGATGTTGAAGCCGCACATTCCTTCCGTCCGATCCCTTCTTTTCATTATCTGTTGCGTTTATATGTTCGCCTCAGACAACCGAGCTCTCTCTATGCGATCTGTTGTCGTGTCCTTCAGTCCATCCCACTTGTTCTCTTTGCTCGTGTGCTGCACGCAGGTCCTAGAATCCAGCCAATAGTCATTCTCGTGCATATTGTGTAATTTTCTTGGTGTGCATTGTTGGTCATCCGCTTCCCATCTGGCGTGTGTGTTTTTTGTGCTTAGTCGAAAATAGGTTGGGAGGGTCTTAGCTTAGATTGCGTTCTGGAGGTTACCAGTCAATTCGAAAACATTTACCTTTGCAGTTGAGCGATCGCCTGCCATAAGCATTTAGTAGAAAGAACCTCTTGTTTCAACGTGCAATGTCTTTCCCGGCGACTTCATCTCTACCTGTACGTTGTGCTAAAACAAAAAACAGAGATCCAACCATGTATTAAAAAAAAAGATGTAACTGCATGTGAAATTCACCCCTTTTGGTCTGTCCTATAACTTTTGATGATCATGCACTCTACAAAGATATATATATACATCATTCGACCCAAGACCGCCCTAATTCTTTTTATTCTTTGAATCGCCCTTGCTTGCTTCCGCAGCCTGCTGCTTCCTGGCCCACTCCTCCAGAAACCGCTGCACCTTGGGCCCCCAGACCTCCTCGCCCTTCTCGAGGTCCGAGTACTCGAGCACCTTGTCGGGTGCGAGCTCGAAATCGCCCTGCCGGGACCGCACGAGCGAGCTCATCAGGGCGCAGCTGCCGACAGCTTTGCCGAGGTCGTGTGCGAGGGAGCGCACGTAGAAGCCGGACGAGACGGTCATGGTGAGCTTGACGGCGGGGGGTTTGGGGGTCGGTTCCGACGGTCCTTTTGAAGGAGAAGAGGCGGGTTCTTCCTCTATCTTTGTTGGTTGTTGTTGCTCGACTACAGCAGACGCTCCTTCGGTAGATACCTTCTGCCGTTTTGATGCTGGAGAAGTGGTAGAAGAGGGCTCCGCGTCGACGTCCACGTCCGCGCTGTCTCCTCCGGGGGTGACAGGAGGCGGCGACTTTCGCTTCAACGACGCAGCGGCCTGCTCTGCGCGCTCGACCTCTGCCGCCTCCGCCTCGGACGCGACGGGCACCGAGGAGTCCTTGTCCAGCATCTTCTCCGCGACGGCCTTCTCGTCGCCGGCCATCTCCTCCTCGGGCCACCTGTAGTCGTGGGTCCCGCCCTCGTACCACTCAAGGATCTCCAGGTTCGTCACCTCCACGGGGCGCGCCTGGATCTCGATGGGCGGCTCCTTGCCCTCGCGCGCGTACTCGTACAGCTTCTTGCCCTGCACCCGCAGCGCCGAGAAGATGGGCGGCCGCTGCATGATCCTGCCGCGGAACTGCTCCAGCGCCTTCTCGACCACCTCGCGCGTGATGTGCGCGTAGGGCGCCTTGCGCACGATCTTGCCCAGCCGGTCATATGTGTCCGTCTCGGCCCCGAACAGCACCACCGTCTCGTAGGTCTTGGTGCACGCCAGGAAGTCGGAGAGGTGCTTCGTGCCCCTGCCGACGCCCGCGATCAGCACCCCCGTCGCGAGAGGGTCGAGCGTGCCGCCGTGCCCGATCTTCACCTCCAGCGGTTTCTTGTCGCGGCGCCGCTTGCGCTGGCGCGCGCGCTCGCGCTCGAGCCGGGCGCGCTCGTCGTCGAGCCAGGGCTTGAAGAGCTGCGAGGGGTTGAAGTGCTGCTGGAGGTGGCGCAGCACGTCCGCGGAGGTGACGCCTTGGGGTTTGTGGACGGCTGTTTTTTCGCAAATTGGTTCCCCGGTTAGTCTTCGCTCATTCATGTACTGTAGATGTAGTAGGATTGGAGAAAAGGGTAGCGCGCATAACGCACAAGGGAAATTCCGGGAAGAGACACACCGAAGACGCCCTCGTAGATCTTCTCTCCAGACATTGTGCAGCGGAACAACGGCCTGAGTAGCGAGCGCGCGCGCATGGAGAGGAAAAGAAAGTGCTCAGCGGGTGCGGAGCAGCAGCGGAGGATGAGATCACGGAGAGAGACGAAAAGATGCGGTTACGGACGTATATGTACAGTACTACGAAACCTAGAGCGCACGACTCGAGGCCGCCTGGCCGCTCAGGAATGCGGCACGGATGAGGCGTTTCTCCAGGAGAAGAAGGACGAGGACCCAATTGTCTGTTCCCGATACCTAGAAAAGGAAATGAGAGAATCTTTTTGATGTTGAGGAGGGATCTCCGCGCAGCCCGTGCGGGACTGTAATTTTGGCCCCGTACCGTAACGCCCCGGTAAATACCAGGTCTCGAGCGAAGCAGGCGGTATCATCCTGGACTCCTCCAGTACAACCCACATCCTTCACTCCCTATCTATCCATTTCCGCCTTTCCTTTTCTCTCTTACCTTCAGGTCTGTCTCGGCATCTTCTCACTGTCCCCGCGAAGCCCACCATGGTGCTGCCTCCGGAGACATGACGACGCGAGAAGAGAATGTCCTGGCCGCCAGAGACCCGTCCGTCGTTGACGAGAATGACTGGGAGGAGTTCAGCCTGACCGACGTCAAGGTGCTCATCCCGGGCAAGTCTCGCTATGCGAACCTGCTCACGGCCTCGCCGGAGAACCCGGTGCAAGTCGTCGGGACTCTGGACGAGGTCGAGGAGGGTCAAGAGTCTCTAGGTATGTATGCCATTACGGTCGTTACTTACTTACCTCCCTTCTTTTGAACGAGATGCCATCCAAGTCTGTCGGGCTTGCTAACGGCATTGGCTCTCTACAGTGCTCGACGAGGACTACCTTTCGAAACGGATTGTCATCGACAATGTGACTCACTACGCCTACGGCCAGCACGACGACGGCGAGGTGGGCATCTGGGTCGCCGGCCGCGCAGGATGGTTCTCCATCTCCCCCGCCAGGGGGTACCGACCCATGTTCAACGAGATGGTCGAGGCCATCGACCTGCTGTACTTCGTGGTTGACAGGCACCAGTGGAAGCGCAGGAAGCGGAAGAACTGGAATCCGAGCTTCGAGTACCTGTGTGACGAGGTTAGTCCTCCTGGAGCTTCTTGTATGGACATCACTAATATTTTTTGTATTATTTTCACAGTATGTCACCCACACCCACGGAATTTGCGAAGACGGGGACGATTCGGCGGAAGTCATCTACAAGCACCATAGCTTCTTACTCTCCCAGATGATCATGGGCAAGGAAGGCGTGCAGTGGACGGAGACGAATATCTTCAAGCATCTCTGCGAGAAGTTTCCTGTACGGCACATTGTCCCCGATACTCATATTAGACATCAGGGGTTCTGACTCTTGCGTAGGAAGAATATGAGCGGTTAAAGTCGTTGCACGAGCCACAACAGACGGAAAAGAATAATGAGGCCAATGGGGAAGCACAGTCCGGGGCCCATTCTTCTGCCGATTCAGACGCCCTCGCGAAGTCGCAGGCCGATGCGATCTACCAGATTATTCAGGACTTGAAAGAGGCAGGGGCCCTCGCAAAGCGCCAGCTGAACGTCGACCTTGTCGCCTCCACTCTGATGAGTCGCTACGAGATCGACACCGTGGAATACGCGCGAGATCTCGTCAATGCAAGGGCGCCGATTCTCATCGAATTGATGGACGAAGCGAAAACTTCGAGCTTCGACTGGTCCCGGAAGGCTATCTACCGGGAACTGAAGACCGCTGCCGGGCACAGTGATGCGCAACATGTAGCAATCACCCCCCTGCGTCCGCGGGCATCGTACGCAGATGACTCTACCAGCGATGAGAGCGAGAACAATGATGACAACCCAAGGGCCCGAAGGCGACGGGCCCGGAAGTCCATCCTGAGACCAAAGGTGAGCTCCGTCTCGTCGAAGGTGGCCGGGAAACGGGCTCGCGGCTCCGTCGCCGGCCCGGAGGACGTCGAACTATCAGACAACAGCGAACACGGCCTGGACAACGTCGAAACCCCAAGTAAGGTCCGCGGCCAAGAACTGGTCCGCGATCCGCTCTCGACAAGAGCGAAGCGAAGGACCCGTTCGATCCTCTCCGACCCGGAATCCGGATCCGTTCTGCAGCAGAAGGCACCGCTACAAGAGACCCTCCAAACGGGGAACATCTCCGCTTCTGCTTCAGTTGACCAGTCGACCGTGGCGGAGCCATCCGATCCTAACCGTGACGATCTGCCGCCAGACACGTGGGTCTGCAAGGCCCAAGGATGCGGCAAAGTCATCTACAAGGCGGGCTCGAAGCGGTCCAAGGAGATGATCCAGGACCACGCCCTGGGCCACGCCGAGGACACCCAGTCGAAACTGGATCTGGTGTTCGCGGAACAGCGTCTCAATGTCGGTGTCTCTGTCGATCACCTCGTGAGCAAGATCCGCGATTTTGGGGCCCTCCAACAAGCTGCGGCGGCGGCCGGAGATGGGGCCGTAGAAGCCGCCTCTAAGCGTCTCAAGAGGTGATGTCGCTTGTTCAAATGAACTATATTTTACTGTTCTGCTCTGTTTGATGTTTTCTGTAAAAACGCTTGGGGCGAAAGGCCAATAGTTTGCATGTCTGCGACGAGGCGTATCGGTTTGAATATTGGAAGTCCATGTATGGGCTATGAGTTGGCGATCGGCCTCATTCTCGTGGCGAGCTAGGTAGGTACACGGCGTATATAGATATTAGGGAAGTATTGTCGTTGGATTTTGTGAGATACCAGGAAGAAAGAAAAGTCTTGGGTCTTCTTTTGAATCTTTACTTTCTTTTTTTTATTTGCTTTCTTCGCTCCTTCTACCATTGGTTGAATGGCATGTAGCGTTCCAGACAGCATATGGTATCACTTGATGATGCACGTATACACACAGGAAGAAAAAGACGTGTGTCACAGACAGACCTAGACGGCCGTATCCAAACGGACAATCACCGCGAATGAGGCTGTCCGCCTTTTCTTAATCTCCTTTTTTTGCTGTGACCCCCAAGCAGAGCAAGAAACGAACAATAGATAAATCCACTCCTCCATTTTTTTTTTCAGGACAACCGGTAAAACCAATAAATAGGAAAGAAAAATCATCGCCGTGAGTGGTACTAGTAGCAACAATAAACAATAACAGCAACAACAAATACACCCAACTCAAGCAGAGAGCTTCATCTTCTTCCTCCTGCTCTTGCCGGGCCGCTTCTTCGCGGCCCCCGTGGCGCCGGCCTTCATCTTCTTGGCCGAGAAGCCGCTCAGGTCGCCGCTCGAGATGGCGTCGCCGCTCTTCTTGAACCGCTTCTTGCCGCCGAAGCCGAACTTTTCGTTCTTCTTCTGCCGCTTGGCCGAGGGGCCACCGCCGCTGTCGCCGCGGCGGCGCTTGCGGGACTGCTCGGCCTTGCTGGCCTCCTCGATGGCGACGTCGAAGGGGTCCTCTTCCTCCGTGGGGCCGGATTTGTCTGCTTTCCGCTCTGGTCAAGCAGTCAGTAAAACTGTTATATGAAACAAGAAAAGCTAGACGACCGGGGAAAACGTACTCCTCTTCAGTGCATTGATCTTCTCCAGCGTCTCCCTCTTCTCCTTCTGCCGCTGCTGCAGCTTCGCGATCTGCACCTGCTTACCGAACTTCTTGAGGTCGCGCTGCCTGCGGGCCTCCGCGGCCGCCTTCTTCGCCGCGGCCTCCTCGTACAGCTTCTGCTTGATCTTGTTCATGTGCTCGTCGCTCTTGACCATCTCGGCGAAGTAGTCGCCCGGCCGCGAGAAGGGGATGCCCTCCTTCTTGAGGAGGGTGCGGGCGTCGACGGCGGCGACCTGGCAGACGCGGTAGAAGGCAAGCTCGCGGTTCAGGTCGTCGTTGGGGTCGGGCACGTCGATGGGCTCCGTCGAGACGAGCGAGTTGTGCTCGGAGAAGGGGGTCTTCGGGGTGATGAAGGAGATGCGCTTGATGGAGGCGGTGATGGCGGCGGAGTTATTGATGGTGAGGCGCTGGTGGGGGATCACGTCGGTGCGTTCGTCGCCGGAGAGGTCGGAGAGGGGGATGTCTTCTTCTTCTTCGCCGTCGTTTTCCTCTTCACTATTTTCTTCTTCTTCGTTTTCTTCCTCAGAATCGCTTCCTTTTTCTTCGTTCTCGTTCTTATCTTCGTCATTTTCTTCGTCCTTGTGTCCATTCTCCTTCGGTTTCTCGTCACCATCATCATCTGACCCCTCCTCTTCCGATCCCGATGATCCAGACTCGTCTGTCGATTCTCCTTCCGCTTCACCATTGACCTCTACATCCTCCTTCTTCTTAGCGTCCTGGCGCTTCTCCTTCTTCTCGTCCTTTTTCTTGTCATCTTTGGAAACTTCGACGTCTGGCTGCTGGTCGGCCTTCTAAATAATAAAAACCAGTCAGTTAAATTCGATTGCAAAACGAGCAATTCCCCCCGAAAGTTGAAAGCTGAACGACGTACCTCATCCTTCCCCTCCTTCTCACGCTTCTCCGCCTCCAACTTGGCCTTCTTCTTCGCCTTGCGCTTCTCAGCGGCCTTGATCAGCTTCTTCTGCTTCTCGGCCTCGTAGTCCCGGCCCTTGTGGGCGTCGAGCGCCAGGAGCAGCTTGCTCTTCTTGACCATTTTGGACCCGCTCCAAAAACGGCTCCAGAAACAAAGAAAAAGGACCCAAGGGGGTTAGAACCCTCAAAGTAAAAAGTTGTAGGTTATCGTCGTTTTAAAAACCGCTTCCACCGCCCGCGCGACACTGGGAATTTTTTGGACGGCGCTAGCGCCGATGCGGACTAGCGCCGCAGCGCACGGGGCACGCGGCAGCCGGCAGGTCAGGTGGGAGACGTGCTAATCCCGAACAGGCTAGGGCGGGCGGGCAGCCCCCCGGCGGTTCGGCAAAAAGGTTAATCCTAAACACGGGCAGCGCCGCAGCGGCCGCCGATGCGGAGATCGTTGATCGTCCAGGTCGGTTCTGTACGCAGTCATCTATCTACATGCAAACATATCTCCTGGCTATTACCTGAGGTCGAGGGAGCTAGTGCGTCCTTTGGTCCGGGAGACAGAGCGCTGGAGCACTCTTCTTGATACAACAGAGCGCCGCAGATAATCAATCAATCCCACCAACCTCATTATCAATTAACCTAGCCATGTCCGAAGACAACAAGGACTCGGGCACCCAGACACCCCAGTCGTCGCAGGTTCGTTCAGCTTTTTTTCACATATATACCTATACCTATCCCTATCCCTTATCTCTCCCTTAAAAAGCTACGCAATTATACCTCAAGTTATGCATACCAATTTATATCTCAACCGGAAACACAAACGCAACGCAAGGCAGCAGAGAGCTAACCACCCACTTCCCACAAACAGGGCCCATCCCCGTCCCCCGGCATCGACACCTCCTCCGCCGGCTCGCAGGAGCTCGCTGCGGCGGTCGACGACCTGCTGAACCAGCTGCAGAAGAAGTTCGACAGCGTGTCGAGCGAGATATTTGGAAAGTGTGAGTTTCCTCTCTCTCTTTCTTGAGAAAGAGGATCATGGAATCAGGCAACAGGCAATGGCTGACGTTTTCCCCGCGCACGCTTGCTTAACTTGCAGTGGACGACATGGCGCGCCGGCTCGACGAGCTCGAAGCCTCGCTGAGCGTTGCGTCGGAGGCGGCCGCATCGACGAAGTGATGTGATATCTCATGAATGGGAGACGAAGCGGAGACCGAGACCGAGACAAGGGAAGATAGGAAGATGGGAAGACAGGTCTATGTCTACGTCTATACGGGTATAATGATAAATGATAATAAATAAGGGAGGGAGGGAGGGAAGGAAGGAGGATGCGGATTCGTTTTTTCTTCCTTTTTCCCCCCAGTTCATTTTTTTTCTTTCTGGAGTTCCTACGGAGCATTGGTCGGGGTATGGGATTTAATTTGTGCATCTTTCTTTTCTGCTTTTTTGGACTGGAATATATACCACTGCTGTTTGAGCTGCACGCCCGAGCCTCTTATTTTCATAATTTGTCTTGTCTAAAAGGAAGCCGTTTGGACAGCAGCCTTTCAATATACTGTACCGTACAGATGATTAATTTTGAATTGAGGATATCCAAGTTGATCTCAAGCTATACGTGGACCTACAAAACTTGGCAAAAATCCTTCTTTTTCTGCGTTCTATCTGCAGGGTACTTACATACACAGAATCAGAGCCGGAAATGTCAGGACAGAACGCGCCCGGAGAAAAACGCTATATTCATATCATATGTGACATACATGCCGTTTTTCCAACGTCATATGATATCGCATAAAAAGTCAAAAGGTATAATATCTACAGCTCATCCTTGATCTCCTTGGTCCCCTCCTTCTTATCCTCCTTGGGCTCTTCCTTCTCCTCCTTCTCAGCCTCCTTCTCCTCTTTGGTCTCTTCCTTCTCCACGGTCTCCTCCTCCTCCTTCTCCTGTTTCTCCACCTTGTCCTCCTCCTTCTTTGCCTCTTCTTCCTTGGCCTCCTCTTCTTTGGCCTCTTCCTTGGCCTCTTCCTTGGCTTCTTCCTTCTCCTCCTTCTTAGGCTCCTCCTCCTTCTCCTCTTCCTTCTCGGCCTCCTTCTCCTGCTCGCTCAGGAACTGGCGGAGGATGTTGCTCCGCGAGGTCAGATCGTCCGCCTTCTCCGGCGCCAGGCCGCCCTTGTCCAGGATCTTCTTCAGCCGGGCGGACTCCTTGGCGACGTACTCCTCGCTCTGGCTCAGCTTGTCCGCGACCTTGGCGTAGTACTGCGCGTACCGCTCCTGCAGGTCCTTGGCCGCCTTCTTCAGCTCCTCCGCGAGCTTGTCGAAGGTACGCTGGGGCGCGTACTGCGCGACGATCGAGTCGAGGGCGGGGATGGTGCCGGCCTTGTCGTCGAGGCCGCCGCCGACGGTGCGGTGCGTGCCCGTCTTGGAGTTGAGGAACTCGACAAAGGCCTCCTCGGTGCGGGCGCCCTCGTAGGGGACGGGCTCCTTGCTGCCCTTGGGGAAGAACTTGATCGTCGGGTAGCCGGTGATGCCCTGTTCCTTGGCGGTGGCCTTGGAGTTCTCGGCCTCGGCGTCGACCTTGGCGATCACAACGTCGGGCTCGAGGGCGAAGTCGTTGGCAACCTTCTCCCAGGTCGGGGCGAGGTTCTTGCAGTCTGCAATAGTAATAGCCGTTAGCCACATTATCTTTCTCCCATCTAACGATGGCAGTAGAACGACGGAGAGAGAAACTTACGTCCACACCACGGCGCCGTGAAAGCGACGAGCACATGCTTGTCACCTCCGATGGTCTCCTTGAACGACGAATCCGTCAACATCTGGACCTTGCTGGGCGCCTTCTTGGGACCCCTGGGCCTGATGCCCGTCTTCTCCGTGATGAAGGCAGAGAGGCTCTCCAGGTCGCGGCCGCCGTTGTAGTCCTCGGGGTCCTTGCTCTTGCCATCGAACCACTTGAGGGTCGGGAAGCCCTGGACGCCATACTTCTTGCCCAGATCGCGGTGCTCGTCCGCGTCGAGCCGGGCGATGGTGAGCTTGTCCTCGGCGAAGGCGAAGGCCTGCGCGAGCTCCTCGTAGACGGGGGCGAGGTTGCGGCAGTGGCCGCACCAGGGGGCGTAGAATTCGACGAGCGTGGGCTTGCCGGACTTGAAGACGACCTTGTCGAAGTTCTTGGGGATCAGGTCGACGACCGCGGAGCCAGCGTTGACCACGCCGCTGAGCAGAGCCAAGCCGCTCACGAGCAGGAAGCTCAGGCGAGCCATCTTGGCCAGGTGGCGGTTAGGTGACTGGGACGGAGGTGGGAAGGAAGAACCAGGTCGTGCACAGCACTGTGGGCTATCCTAATAGAAATAGGGAAAAGAGATAAAGTAAAGAGGAGGAAAAAGAAAAGAAGCCCGCGGTCGCAGAAGCTGGAGGGCGGAGATGGTCGTGGCGGAACGGACCTGGAGCTCCAGCGGCGGAGCTGGCACCGGATTTGGCAGCGAGGGGAAAAAGGACACCTGTTGCCAACCCACCCCCCGCCGCGGTCCCTCACACCTTGCCCTTTTTCAACCCGGAACACCAACGTCACTTCTTTTGTTACAGTCGTAGAGATCGCCTCATCAGCGCGGCAATGGCCAAATGCTACGTGGTCTGATTCCAATGGTATTCCTACTAATACATGCAGAACACGCTGTGAGGGGCAGCGGGGCAGCGTCCGCCCGGAGGCTCCGCATGCCCTGACCAACTTGCTGAGGGCACGAATGCCTCAGCTACAGCTCGTGTTGCTCGTGTTCCGTCAGTATGATCGAGAATTATGATCGGACACTTGATGCTGCAGCAAAGTGCAGCCAAGTATCAGTAGCTTATCTATCCATCCATCCATCACCGCCTCCCCGCCAACCATTTGTTCGCGTCTTCCCACAGCTTCGCGTCCTTGAACTCCTTGCCTGCGTTCTGCGTGCCCTTGTAGACCTAGGAACAGAATAAGCGCGCGTTCAGAGTAATCGGTAGGACATATCTACTCACCGCATCCCACAGCCTGAAGGCCATGTCGAGGTTGCCGCTGAAGCTGTCGCTGTGCTGGAACCATTCCTTGCCCTTCGCCTTGACCTCCGCACGTGCCTCTTGCGAGGTCGGCTCGGGATGATGCGGAAGGTCGTCCAAATAGGTGCGGACTGCAATGGCAAGACCGCAGTCATTGTCGTCGATGAAAGGAAGCCTGGAGAGCGGCGTCAGCCATGACCATGTCTCTCTGAGGAGCTGCACGTACTTCACGCTCATTTCAGTCCAGTCCTTGCGATCTCTGTCCGCCTCGCCGCTGAGGAGAAGCCCGGCCAAGACGACCTCGATCAGATCCCTCAGGGCGGCTCGGACAGCACAAACCAGAGAACGATAAGCCAGAAGCTGTCTGCTCAGGGGTCCTGAATAACCAATGCTCTTGTGGCGAAGCTTGCCGATGCATGCAACGCGAGAGACCAACATGTTGAATTTCTTATCCTCATCTGGGGACGCTGTCAGCCTCATCCTATAATGACCGACATTCAGGATCCGAGTCTTCTACCTGAGCCTCGCATGGGGCCGCCAGAGACGTGTGCGAACCAATCCTTGGTGTTCAGTAGTCCCAAACGCAACAATTCAATGGCAATGAAAGTAGGTTCTTCAAGGCTTTCTGACGGGTCGAGAACCGAGAGTGCCTGCTCAAGGCACGTGCCCCAAGAAGTAAGTTGATGCTTTTCATCAACATAGCCTCGGAGCTGCAAGAATCGCCAGAAGACGTTCGAAAGGATGTCGTCTTGTGATGAAAGCGCCTGTAGATGTCAGCCATGACCCTTTAGCTCCTCTCGAGCATGTACGGCTATATGGACGTACAGGTGCATCTTTGCCAGCAAATGACTTGGAAGCAAAGTCTGAATCTTTCAAGCTCTCCACCGCGAATTTAAATGTTCCGCGACGGGTCTGATATACGTTAGCATCCCAACTAAAGGAAAAGAAAGCACGGAAAAGGCGACGGGGTGACGAACCTGCAGCTTCTTTACACCCTCAGGAAGCTGCTCGCTTCTGACCTTCCAGGCTTGAATCGTCTCCTTGACGGACGGGAGGGACTTCAGGTTAATCGACCGGTCAGACTTCTCGTCGTACCAAGTGCGCACGTTGATGACTTTGGTCTGGTAGAACCTGTGAAGTGAGTTCGAAAGTAGACAGATGGCCTGTGTGCGGTAGGGCGTGAGAAGATCGCCCACAAGTTGGCGGTAGATATCAGAGTCCTCAACGCCGAGAGGCAATGGCACATAGACTTCGCCAGACGTCAGGTAATTGGGGATGTTAGGTCCCAGGATACCCCTGGACAGATAGAAGTAGAGCTCCTCGGGCAATCGCTGGCCGATCAATTCGTGCACATCGGAAGGTGTATGGTCCGGGTTCATGGGTGCCACCTTTCCGTCCACGTCCATGAACACGTGGTGCTTAACCGACATGAACGCCCGCTTGTAGCGGTCCATATACTGAAGCTCCTGCACTCGACGATCCTCCTCGAACTGCGCGATTAGGTTGATGGCGCTCCTGCCAGCGACGTTGAACATCCCCAGAGCGTCACGGATGTTGATCGTCTTCCCCGGGAACGCAGGGTTCTCGAAGGGCGGGAATGTGCGCAGATATTGCGAACCGAGAAGCAAGCAGAAGTCGATGAACTGGTCGTTCGATAGCCTCCCCAGCTCCTCCTGGCAGGCCTGTTTGGTGACCCAATAGAACTGCGACTGTTCCATATCAATCTTCGTGATGATCTTGTCGATGTCGTAGAGGAGAATTTCAGAGGGACCGAACACGGCATCGACTACCTGACTGGGACAGTTGGCCAGATACGAGAGCTGTTGTTGCCCGCGGTGTCAGCAACACGACGTGAAACGCTGCAAGCCATCCCTAGCTCACCTGAGCTGCGGCGCTGTAGGGAGCGACCAGGAACTCAACGCCGTTCTCGTAGAGAATCCTCTGCAAAAACCTGTACAGGAATTCAGGCTCCGGAGTTCCTGAATATCCCCACCCGTCAGTGCCCCGTTCGATTCAGCAGGAGCGGATGACAACGTACCAGCACTGCTGAACGCGTCCACCACCTGGTCTGCCTGCTGCTGGTCATAGAGCTCCCAGGCCTGCTCAAACGCACGAATCGACTCGGCGCGGACGTGCGGCCGGGGCTCCCTCTTGCCAAAGTCGAGGCCATTGAAGACGAAAACGCAGCCGATGCCCAGGTTCTTGAAGGTCTGCAGCTCCCTCTCGATGTTGCTCTTGAGGGCGAAGGGGAAGCCGCCCAGCGCGATCAGAAGCGGCTCCCGGGTGGTATGGTGGTGCAGATGGTGGTTGATGTAGTGCGACGCATCGATGCCGATTACAGCGCCCTTGAGTGCGGAGAGGGGTAGGAATTGGGTTCGGCCGATGGCCCATTCGTCCAACGCGCGGACTGGTCCATGGGGAAACGATTTATGTCAGAACGTCTGGATGTTGGTGGCAGAAGCTATGACGCGGGGGGCACCTTACCAGGCATGTTGCTAGCGGGAGCTCTTGTCAAGTTCACGGGGAAGAGGTGCGATCGCTGGTTCCAGGCATGGAGAGGTCGAAGGTTCGTGAGACGGAGAGCCTGGACACCCTAACGCGCCGGGGCACGGCGTCGGGCAGAGTGAGCACAGGGGGGAACAGGTTATAAAATCAAGTCAAACGGGGAGACGAGGTTCAGGGCCACGAAGAGAGTGTCGTTTCACCCTGACCGTTGACAGCCTGACAGCCTGACGTCGCGCGGGCAGGAAGAGCGCGCCCACCCACCTGCGCGGCGGCACCGCTCCGCCTCCGCTGGTCACCGCCCACCACCAGCGGCCACCTTGTCGACATCCTCTCGGTCTGCAAACAGCTTCAAAGTTGCAGTACTTGGAGTCGAGAGACCCTCAGCCTGACATGTTTCCTAGCAAAAGTATGGCTTGCTGGAACAAGCCACCAAGAGATGTTGCAGCAGGCGTTGCGTGGACATCTCGGCGCAGACGATGAGTGATAGACCCAGCAGCATTCAGACACGCTCAGAGCCCACTCATCCTATGTATCTCTCTTTTCATACTGTGCGAGACCTTTGCAATGCCCTTGAGGGCGCCGTTTGGGGTCCGTTCTTCACAGTCTTGTCCAGACATGTCACTGTATGGCCATCCAAGATGATAAAATCTATATGCAACCCGTTTTGTTGTCTTTTTAGGGCTTTGGAGCTTATCTCCAGATAGATAATGGGGGAAAAGATCTATACTTTCAGACAATCACTGCAGTCTGGGATTTTTGGGTTCCCATACCACGTTCTCGATGCGAATGCATCGTCTCGTGTCAGGTTATGCCTGTATCTATATCTAAAACCACCAGACATGTACTAATCTATTAAATCATTGAGGGGGGTTAACACAGGAATTTAGAATCAAAGTACAATTGACAGGCATGTCCTTGGAGCATATTTCTCACAGCTGTGATCGCTTGCTTCACACGCAATGACCTGGACGGGAGAGACCTGATAGTCAATAGTGTCCTGGGGCAGACAGACCTCACTCGCAGCCATGCACCTAAGAAAACGTGGCAGACAGGCATCCTGCAGAGATAGTAGCCACCTACCTAACCTGAGGACCTAGCCTAACACCAAGATCTACAGCACACGCACAGTACATGTACATACTGTAATTTCGCCATGGCATGGATCTCAATTTCACCTCGCAACCACATACCCTATCGGGCAGAGAAAAGCAGGTGAGTTAGTAGGTTAGGTAGATAGTTTCCGCTGGGCCTCACCAGTCACGACCTATGGATACAAACCGGCTAACTACTAGGTAAGCTCGCCCGCTGCGCGGGAAGCTTGATGATAGATAAGCGCTCATCTCCGCCCCGCCGCGCCCTACACATCATAAGACATTTGAACCATCGGATATATCACCTCTCTCTTTTTCTATATACCCATCCCTGGAACTGATCAGCAAGAACATTCATCCTGAAATAAAATTACCACAGTCAACATCCCAAAAAAAATGGCAGCAATAGAGCCACCAGCAGCAGCCGTGGGTCCCCCCATCGACCTGCCCGTCATCGACATCTCCAATCCCCACGACCCTGCCGTGGGCAAGGCCATGATCGACGCGGCCGCCAAGTTCGGCTTCTTCTACGTCGACAGCCGCGGGAGCGATTTCTCCGCCGAGGACGTGGAGCGGATGTTTGCATTGGTGTGTACAGTACACGATTTCTGGGATTGATTTGAGCAGCTTTGGTTTGGGATCTTTCTCTTCTCCAGTTACATGCATTACATACATGCATTACATTTTGGTTCTATTTCCCAGAGTCCACATACCCTGTACTCCATGTCTATATACCCTTCATCCGTGTTTTTACATATAAAGTAAGGCATTGGGAGACACTAACCAACAAACCTGCAAAAAACACCACCCAGTCCAAGAAATTCTTCTCCTCCCCGCTCGAGGAGAAAGCCTCGGTCAAGATTTCGCCCAACGTATGTCCCCATCCCGCCCCCTTTTTTAACAGGGTGATAGGGAATGAATTATTCTCTCGACATTGACCGAATATCTATCGTTTAGAACCGCGGCTGGTCCGGGATGCACACAGAGACGCTGGATCCGGAGCATCAACGGGTATGTACGGACATACAGTACTGCGGCACCATTTCTCTCTCATGTCCATCATGTGCTGTATATATCAACTATAGACCAACACGGCTAACATCCAACGCGTGCAATGCAACAACAGAAGGGCGATTTCAAAGAGTAAGTACAGTACAAACCCCGCATTCCTTATTGCCACAACGATGGGGAACCATCGGCATCTTCTTCTTCGTGTCCCTCTGAAATGCAGCTTCTAACTCACCCCCCCCCCCCCCCTTCCGGCTCCAAGGGCGATGAACTTCGGCGAATTCAAAGACGGCAAGGCCCAGCAGCCGCTCCCGCCGTCTTTCGCTGCGCACGAGGCGGAGCTGGGGCGTTTCATGGAGCTCTGCAACAGGACCTGTGCCAGGGTGTTGGAGCTCCTTGCGTTGGGACTTGGGGTGAGTATACATACATACATACATACATGCCTATTCGACGGCCTTCCCTTCTGATTTTTCTATTCTTCTATATTTTAATCCGAGTTTATCGTTGTCCTTTCTACGTCATTTGCATTAGAAATGGAGTATAACCCTTTGTTGTTCCCCCCCCCCCCCCCTGTATACCTTGACTTGAAAGTGTGAATTACCCAACCTAGCTACCTACCTACCTAATGTATTCCAAACACCTCCTATTCCATACTGATAACCCCTTCTCTCTATTTTATGACAAAATTTCCGACAAACGGAGAAGAGACTGCTAAGACGATGACGACCAGATCCCCTCCGACTTCTTCACTTCCCGACACGACCCCTCCAAGGGCACCACCGGAAGCATCCTCCGCCTCCTCTACTACCCCTCTATCACCTCCCCCGCGACGGCAGGCTACCAGCACGACGTGGACGTCCGGGCCGGCGCGCACTCAGACTACGGCAGCATCACGCTCCTCTTCCAGCGGCCGGGCCAGCCGGGTCTCGAGATCCTCACGCCGGAAGGGACCTGGGCGCCGGTGCCGGTGCAGCCAGGAAAAGCAGCCAGTAGTGACGGAGAACAAGAGCAGCCGCCGCAGCAGCAGAACGGGACGTCGTCGTCGTCAACAGGGCAATCGTTCCCCCCGATCTTGATCAACATCGGCGACCTCCTCAGCTACTGGACCGACGGTCTCCTCAAGTCGACTGTGCACCGCGTCGTCTTCCCGCTCTCCGAGCAACGCAGTCCTAACTCGCAGGACCGCTACAGCATCGTCTTCTTCTGTCATCCTGTGGACCAAACGGAGCTTGTACCCGTGCCGAGCGAACTGGTCGATGCGCATCGGCGGCAGAATGCTACTCGAGGCGGCAAAGTCGGGTTCGGCGGCGGTGCTGGAGACCTAGAGCCCGGGAAGCGGGCGTTGACGGCACGGGAGCATCTAGCGTCACGGTTAGCCGCAACGTACGGGTTTAAGAAGGAGGAATACTGGCGTAAAGAAGGGTAGATAGCTTGTCGTCTGTATCGGATCAGCCTGATCGCGGCCGAGCATTTGGCTTCCGGGTCTCAACGCTCGTCCTGTCCTGCCTTATGTTTCTTGTATCTTGGAAATGTAAATATCATGTGATTTGGCATTTCGATATACGTAGGTCGGTTTCCTACAGCTGACTTCGATTTGGAGTTTTATGAATCCGGATGATCTTGTGTAAGCGCTCCCATAAGCGAACCAGCAAGTACAAGGACGGTTTCCGGAAACTGATAATGACCTTTATCCAATTGTGTACGTGGAGCTAAGAAACGCACTGGACAACCTGTGCACCAGACCTGAGAAAGATACATGGTAGTCCCGGGCTGTCGAGCTAGGACTGAAAGCAAAGCACAGAAGGCGACAAAGATGGACGACCTGAGTAAATTTTTAAGTGAACATCGAATCTGAAAATGAAAGGAAATTTTGAATGACCGCAGGGCATGGCTACTCTGAATAACCAACAAAAGAAACTCGTGGGTGTCGGGAATTGAGAAACCAGCTCCAAATGGTATAAAAGAAATAGGAATCGATCCAAAGATGAGAGTTTATCCATGATCGCAAGAAAAAAAAAGAAATGTAAACATTCAAAGGGGGCGCACCCTGTACAATCCAAAAGATGACAAAACCTGCAGGCAGAAAAAAAAGGATGACATACAAAAGGTATCTTTGGGTCGAATACAAACGCCGCCAAGTACTGAGCAGAAGAACGTAGAGCCTGCCCAAGCACAAAGATGCCATGCATGAGACAACGTGAAGCCTCAGGAACAGATGCGCAATAGCAAACAAAAAAAAGAAAAAGAAATGGAAATTATGCTATGCAACCTAGATGCATCGATATTAACCCCTTCATGGAGCGGCGTGGCACCAGTGACGGTGGTACACCCACGCGGCCTTCTGACAGTCCTTGCTGCAGTATTTGGTGCGACGGCAGCGGCGACATTTGGCAAACTGCCGTTGGAACTCCTCCCACTTCCCGCACTGGTAATATGCACATTGGCGGATTCCGCCTCGTGACTCATCCTTTCGACAGAGGTTCCTCATCACCACACATGCCCAGTATTGCATATCCTTGGAGTGGTGCCGCACTGTGAATTTCTCAACCAAGGGGAAGATGTTGAAATCGTCCGGCAGCAGATATTCGTCTTGCTCCTCCGCAGGATCCTCCGGCGGCATAGAAGCACCTGTGGGATCATCCAACAGATGGAGTTCACGGTCGATCTTGAGTTTAGGAACAAGGTGAGAGTGCTGGAAATAGGGTCGGAGATTGCAATACTTGGAAACGTAGGCAAGAAGTTGTAGCGACATCAAGACGTCTTCATCTCGGGGCATCGCTGCTAGGATTCCTTGAGCAGCTGTAGTGGACCGGTCGCGGAGATATAAGGAGTAAGGGTTTGGAGTGAGGGTAGGAGAGTTCAGGGTGTTGGCAGCCTGAGCAGGGGAGAAACCCAGGGTACCATTAGCTTGCGTCGTAGCTGTGTTGATCATGCTACCGTCCACCGGAGACCGATGTGTGATGTTGAAGGTCTCCGCGTCCTGTCCTTCAGAAGGACCTGTCATCGCCAAACCGTGAGGGTTAGAGACCTCATCCAACATTGAACCCCTATCACCGACGGAATCAATTTCCATTCCATTCTGAACCCCAACGATCGGCTCTGCCACCTCTCCAGACACATTGTCATCACCCATCGTCGAGTCCTCTCCATTGGCATCGTCAGACTCGCCAGATCCTGATTGGTGTTGCCTGATAGCAGGCCGTTGCCTTCGAGTGGCGGATTGGGGAATGTTTCGGGATTGGGCTGGGCCATTTGGAGTGGTAGGGGATTCGGGCTGGGAACCAACGCCGGTCTGCAGTCCAGGGACCATGCTGGGTAGCCGATCGGCGTCACGGACGGGGCGCAGGCCAAATCCATCTGCAGCACCCATGGGAGGCACAGCAGTGGCCGGGGGCTGCATGACTCTTGAACGATGCGTTGCGGGTTGGTGACGTCCATCCTGTAATCGGTCATTATGGCCAAAAGTCGTCCGTTCAGGAGGAGACGTCATGGCCACCTGGGGAGAGGGCGTGACTTCCATCGCGTTTGGATCGGCAGGATGGTTGATCTGAGGGAGAGGCCGCGGTATCTCTATGGAGGGCGGAGGAGCCTGTCGACGAGACTGGCGCTGGTCCACGTACGACGAGCGTCCATTCTGATCATGTGAGCGCGTAACGGGCTTTGAATGTCTTGAGGATTGTCGTCGAGACTCTGACTCCGCACGTGCGCGCAACTTGTCAACAACCTTGATGTAGTTGTCGAGTATAGTAGCGATTACGGGAACCATATCCGCCTCAACGACCCTTGTCCTCACGCTTTCGGAGCCCCGCACCCCGATGTTGACCACACACTGGAAGGCGAGACTCCATTTCCACATCTCCATCAGATCCTTGCTCCTCCCCTCCTTGAGGATGCACACCAGCCGTTCAATGCCTCCATCGACGGTGAGAATGTCCCGAATCCGAGCAGATGAGGTGGTGAGGTAGGCTAGGTGGTTGAGGGAGTTGATGAGAGGAAGGGTCGAGGTGCAGTCAAGGGCCCGTCGATCGTAGAGCGTCGTCGTGATGTTGACCGAGGCCTTGTTCACATTGGGGATACTGAAGTTCACCTCCCTCATGATGGCAGCGAGATGACCTCAATGCGCGTATGTTTCGTCCGGATGATGGGCTCTGGCCGGATGGATCCCTGAGGTTGGGGGAAAAAAAAGGGTGAGGCCAATGTTGTGTCCTCCAAGGTCCTAACCACGTCAACGGCACACCGCTCCCGGTAGGAAGGCGTCCAGAAAACCCGACAGTTGCGTGAGACGGATCAGATCACCAAACTCATCGAGAACCGCAGAAGGAAAACGGAGACGATGTATGCGAACCGCACAGCGTTGTTGGGATGGGATGAAAGCCAAGTTCGTAGAAGACGGTCGAAGCGAACAGGACCAACAAGGAGGAGGTGGGTTCGGGCCAAGATCTGTCTATGAAGAGCTTCGTGGACGCTGGCCGCTGCGACACAGACGCAGAGCCGGAGTGCAAAAGGAGAGCAACGAGAGACGGATTGATGCAGGATCGAGAAGAGACGCAGGACGATGAGGGTTGGTGGTTGACGGGCTGACGTCGAGGTTCGAGATGGGGCTGGCGTTGCCGACGGGGAGAGAAAAGGTGAGTCGGGCTTTGGGCTTTTGGGCGAGGATGAGGGCGGAGAACCGAGCGAAAAGGGCAGAGATGGCCATGTCTCGGCTTGGGCCCGGACCCTCAACCACGCGCTTCTGCTCGCCGCCACTGGGCGCCCGTGGCTGAGCCACCCTGTCGCCGCCGCCTCTCATCATCCCATCTCTGCTCAAGATTTCAATTGACTGGAGTATTTGGAGACGACAATGAGGATATATCGCGGAGAAGCAGTATGTTACGGACGTCAGGACCGGAACAACGATGAATCCATTGTTCCGTGTCCGCGATCGGTAATTGATCCTAATATATTTATTTATTCCGGCCACTTCAATTTCCTATGTTGTTCCTTTATCCACGATCCTCCCATTATCTCTCTTTTTTTTTCCATTCATGGAGATATACTATGATTATTATTATTATTCGCTATCTACAAAGGAAAAAGAAAAAAAAAAGTTAAAAAAAAGAAAAGAAAAGAAAAAGAAAACGAAAAAGACAAGATGGAGCACCAGAGCAAGCGTGGATGGGGTGTGGATCGCCGCTGGAAGCCCACCTGCCCTGTCCGAGTGCATGATGCTGTTGTCTGTTACTCGATGAAGCACCTCAGCCGCCAACCCTGGATCGTGAGCCTGTAACCGCGCCCCGGAAATGTGTCGGGGCCAATGGTTCGGTCCCGGTTTCACCTCTAAGAACTGCTGGCCATCTCTCTAGACAGGATATATTGCTGTAAGCGCCCAAGTAGGACTGTTCTCCCATGTGATCGCAGCACATCATCGCCCAAGGCCAACCCATTATTTTCCATCGTATCCGGCAAGCAACAATAGTTCAGGAACAGGGCATCTTGGCGACCGCTTTTTGGAAGCGTCTTGCTGCTTCCATAATCGGTAGACGAGGCAGTCGAGGCTAAATCCGCCTGGGCAGACGCTCGCGGCTCTATTGTCCGTTTGGGCGAAGGACGGATCTCACAACCGCACGGAGATCGGTCGATGAATACTATGATTAGAAGCCAGTGACAGCACTCCTGTATACTCCGTACAGTACACCATGCTGTGTCTGTCCACACGCCAACAATCATTTGCTTGGATGGAAGACCAAATGCGCTTGTTCCTGCAAGCACTTGGTTGACTCATACAGGCCCGGTATATCCCTCATCCAATCGCAAAAGTACAGCAATGTCCCGTCGGACACCACGTCATACTCTCAAATTAGCTACTTGGCAGAGTGTCCCTTGAACGCAGTAAAGGGACCGGCTTGCCAGTCTTTTTTTTTTTTTAAAAAAAAAAGTAGCTTTTAAAAAGTTAGAGTACACGGGCGCATACCTAGATGCAAGCGACTTGAATGCGCGCAAAGAAAAGCCGTTGGCGCGCTGCTCCCAGTCACTTGATCTGGGTGCGAGAGGAGAATAAAACACTGCATCCTGTCGCTTGCTGTATACCCATTGGCATTTCGAGCAATAAGATTGTGTTGCGGCGGGTCTGCGTCGTACGGACTACTCCGTATACAGAGAGCAGCTGATGATGCTTGATGGTATGTGCGGAACATGTCGTGTACGGCGCACATCATTGAGATCTTTGGATCTCGTGACGAGCCGGGCAGCTGGGACGGCGCACGAAACGCTATCGAAGGTCCTAAAAGTTGAAACTCTTCTGAGAAGACTCCTGTAAGACGCGCAGTATTATTATTAGCTCCGACCACTTCCTGTGGTAACCCCTGGGTCGGAGCCCGGAAAGCAGGTTTAGCAGTTTTCGGTTAAACAGTTGAATAATAACGGGACATGTTGGCCCATTGGGATCCTTGCATCCGCAACTTGAAGTACCGGACCCTGTCCGAATACGGCTTAGACATGTGTCAAGTACCGATATATAGCCTCTTTGTCTAACTCTCCGGAGTACAGCCCTAGTGGTGCTCTGAACGGAGTAGTTTATTTGCCTACTCCGTACTCCGGAGAGGTCTTTGATGATCCCATGACTGTGCAGGAGCTCCCGCTCCGTACTCCTTAATTTAACCTTACCATGAATGGTTGCATGAAGGACTGCGGCTGAAAGCTATACTTTGTATCCCAGAGTTGGTCCGCTGTCCTGCTCTCCAGTCGCAATGATGATGGAGCTGTCTATCGGGTATGGACATCAGTTATTCTTATTATTATATTGCTGACGGCTGGTAAGCCTGGTACGAAGACTGCTTCTTTACTTAGTCTGGAGCAAAACCACGGTCAGGGGTCCAGGGGGGAAGAAGTTTAGATACACACTGTCGTCGGAACCGGTGCTTGATAGACAGGAGAAGGCCTGCACGTTTCCTTGCTCAGCAGGATCCGAAGCAGGGGCCAGCAGGAGCAATGCTCCTGACCCCGTCGGGCATGTCAAGGAGTGGCCCAAGTTGGCGGCTGGAACCTAGTGGAGATGCGGCCGCTGTCCGAGCCGCGTTATCGTTTCCCCCTTCGGATTCGCATGCCATAGTCCCGGAGCAATGTCCACAGCTGGTGATCCGTAATCTTTCTAGATCTTCAGAATCCAACGGGCAGGGTGACGGAGGAGACCGCGAACCGGGGAAGGTTTGTCCCCTCGCGACCATGCCACGAAGGCCAGAGCGATCCCATCCAGGTAGACTCAGACCGCGGCTCCACGGACGCGTTCCTGAGCGAAGCTGGATCTGTCGAGCGAGGGATAGGTCCCGGACGCGAGGTAAATTTATTCGAGGCCGACGCCATCCCTGAAGAGTTTAATCTGACAGACCGGCCAGGTACGGTCATAAATGATCATCATGCCGGTGGAGAGCCTCATTGGGCGAGGGGGGCCGCACTGCCGCAGACCCATCCCAAGCCAAGCAGCCCGACCCACTGGGGAGACTCGCTACGCGGTTAGTGAGCGAGTGGGTGTTGTGATTCTCGCAGGATTGCAGCATCCGGGAAGGGAGATTTTGACGTGCATCTCCAGATTCCCGTGCTGCAGGCGGTTGCGGTTCCCAGGAGGCGCGACAGGGGCATCTTGATTAAGAGACCAGGAAGGACAGTACAGCTGGCGGAAGAAACAAGTATCGGGAAGAGCGGAATTGCTGGTAGGGAGGCGAACATGAAAGTAATCATGTCTTCTGGAAGGCCAGATTGCCGACAGAAGAGAGGAACCGTCCAATATAACGTGATCTGGCCGGGGGCGCCGCGGGTTTTTGACTTGCAGGCGCTCGGCCCAGTCTCCGCTCTGGGGGATGCTCTGAGACGCAGTCTGTAGGCCGTAGAGGATCGTATCGTCCTCAGCGTCGCCCTGTCGAGCTTCCAAACGTTCCACGATCTGTCTGTCCTCCGCCCCAAACGCTCTCGTCGTCTGCCCTGCCCCTGGCCCTTCGCCCCCTCCACCCGCCTAGTCCGCGGCCAACCACGCGCCCCCCTATCAACCCGCCCAGCAGCTCCACGGCGCTGCTCTCCATCCCTCTCCCCCCGTCTCTCTCTTTCTGCATCTTCCCATCTCTGTCGCGCCCGTCGACTGGACCTCAACTCCCCTTCAGTGATCGTGTCCGCTGCGGTGGTTGTGCTGCGGTCCGTCGCTCACTCTCTTCCCCTGCTTCCTCAGCGCCCGACCTCCCACCCCCCCGGTCTAAACCTTCGCTCGGTCGCTTCCGCAGGCTCACTCCACAACGTCCTCTTGCCGTCCACCCCCCTCCTCCCCCCTGGATCTCTTCTCGACCAATTCCATCTCCATCCCGCGACGTTCCGTCCTGCAATTGACTTTCCAGCTCTCCAGGGGCACAATCGTCCAAGATGGCGGCCGATATGAGCAGCGAGCAGATGCAGGCCAAGATCGCCGCGGCCAGGCGCGAAGCAGAGGGTCTCAAAGATAAGATCAAGCGCAGGAAGGATGAGCTGGCAGACACGACCCGTACGCATCCCTACTTCTCACCGTTGGCTGAACTTGCGTTTCTTTCTTGAGCTTTTCGCGCCTGTCCTTTGTTTGACGGCCGTCGATCGCGTTGCCTGTGTACCAGAATGCTGACCGTGCTCTCCATGCAGTCCGTCAAGTTGCCGAGAGCAACACCGAACCCCTGCCTCGAATCGGGATGAAGCCACGACGGAATCTCAAGGGTCACCTAGCCAAAATCTACGCCATGCACTGGTCGACGGACCGTCGCCATCTGGTCTCTGCATCTCAGGACGGCAAACTGATCATCTGGGATGCGTACACCACGAACAAGATCCATGCGATTCCGCTGCGATCATCGTGGGTGATGACTTGTGCGTACGCTCCCAGCGGGAACTACGTTGCCTGCGGTGGTCTCGACAACATCTGCTCCATTTACAACCTGTCCTCCCGTGAGGGCCCTACCCGTGTGGCACGAGAACTCTCGGGGCACTCTGGCTACCTGTCCTGCTGTCGCTTCATCAACGACCGCAGAATAATTACGTCCTCGGGAGACATGACCTGCATGCTGTGGGATATCGAGTCGGGATCGAAGGTCACCGAGTTCGCTGACCACCTCGGCGACGTCATGTCCATCAGCATCAACCCGACGAACCAGAACATATTCGTCTCGGGTGCTTGCGATGCATTCGCCAAGCTTTGGGACATCCGTACCGGAAAGGCCGTGCAGACCTTTGCCGGACACGAATCGGATATCAACGCCATCCAGTTCTTCCCAGATGGAAACGCCTTTGGAACTGGTTCAGACGACACAACCTGCCGCCTCTTCGATATCAGAGCGGACAGGGAGCTCAACACCTACCAGGTATGCTTGACCATTCGAATTCTCACATTCATGTCCTGTTGTCAATGTCCTCTTCACTTCTATTGTTCCTCAATGTTACCCGTTCAATGGAGGTTATTCACCATGACTAACGTGATTGTTCAGAGCGACCAAGTTCTCTGTGGTATTACCTCTGTTGCATTCTCTGTGTCGGGACGGCTGCTGTTTGCCGGTTATGATGATTTCGAGTGCAAGGTACGCCGGTTCCCGGTGAACTTCCTCTTTGTGAGGACCAACTAGCTGATCCATATAGGTTTGGGATGTTCTGCGTGGTGAAAAGGTCGGTTCCTTGAGCGGCCACGAGAATCGTGTCAGCTGCCTTGGAGTCAGCAACGACGGCATAAGTTTATGCACTGGTTCCTGGGATTCTCTGGTATGTCTAGATTCCTATCCGACTCACAGTCCAGTTACTAATACTTCAAACAGCTCAAGATCTGGGCCTGGTAAAGAAGATACCCGTTCTCGATAATTTACAGTTAGCTTGCTCAGACTTGCTACTTTTGCATCCGATGGGTCAGATGACTGCCATTGTACGATAATTTCTATTCACCTCGAAACCCGTCTCCCGCCTTCTTCTATAATATCCCCTTTCGAATATCGTGAGGACTCGAGTGACAAAAACGATAAAAGGCTTGGTTGCAAATCTAGGTGGTTGGACAGTTTTATTCTTTTTTCCCCATATGGTGCCGCTTCAGGAAGACACGCGCACGAAGACACGAAAGACCTGGTGCTTTCCAGACACCACCGCTATTGGAACACCTGAAGAACGCATAGTGGGGGTTGGGGGGAATGAAACAGAAACAGGTGCTGTTGACGTTCTCAGCTCCTCGTCTGCCGTCTCCTCAGGGTCTACTGATCAGCGTGTCATCTTTTTTTTTTTTTTCCTGGATCATTTCTCTTCAAATTTCTGTCTTATGTTCTTCCTTTCTACCACTGATTTTTTTCCCCCTTTGGTTGTAACTCTCATACATCAGTGTCCGTGTGTATTTTTTGCTGCCAGTGGAAAGGGAGGATTTGTTTCCGGATTGGCCATGATGCTTTTTTTGTGCCCCCTATCTTTTGTTCTTAATCGAACTTCTCCCCGATAGTTTGCGTCTTCTCGAGATATCTGTTTCTGTGGAATTCCGCACTACCAGCCCTCACCACACATGTTCGCTCGGGATTCCACCGGTTAATTCTTGTTTGTCAACCTTTCTTCCATCGCCTTTGTCTCGGTTGCTGGGTCTCGAAGAGATCAGCGAAAACGGCGCAGATCTCATACCCGGTGTTGTTAGGGATCCTCATGTTTACCCTCTTGTCTCGCTTCCGTCTCCTGTCCTCTCAGGGCTCATTCAGCCAGTGCAGGGATGCGGATATGCAAATGTCGATCGATGGGCTGTTGTGATTTCCTTTGTGTCCTTTGCGATTTAGATACACAATTGAGGCAATTTCGACAACGTGAACATGTGCTTGTCGTCCTTTGATGAAATGAAGTGCTTATGATTATTATTATTATTATTATTATATTCTCAACCTTGGCGACAATCCGTAAGGCAAGATTCCAGATGCATGAGGTCCACAGATGATCGTGGGACCCGCCATGCACACTAGCCATGCACTCCATGGAACTACTGCATATCGTTTCTTCCCCGCTTTCAATTATAATAATCCGTGACAGCCCTTACAACGCTCAGCCTCACCCTATGTATGTCAGCCACAGGGGTCCTTTCCACCCACGAATCAAAATGTCTTGCTGCTCCTCCTCGAGGAGGAGTCCGAGGAGTGGGTCGGACTAGGGCTAGCTTCGGTATGCATGTATGTAGATATACATACTAAAAAAATAATAATAATAAGAAGAAGAAGAAAACACCACTCCACTACAAAAAGAGACCAAGGCCACTAGCTGCAGTCGCATCTGGTATTTCAGCTGTCTGACAATACTACTCGAACTACTGCATCTCGGTTTAGCTGCAATGTCCACTACCTACCGTACTGTGTGTTCCTGTTGGGATTACTACTACAAGGTGTAACGACAGGCCTAGATGACTAGACCGAAGGGGGTCGTTGGTTTATCTTGAGAACAGAAAACAAGGGGGTGAGCAATATAA